>Ga0116134_1001289_pt1 | contig 12717 bp, 9 predicted proteins | sample June2015DPH_19_5_FD_89737 | JGI IMG/M metagenome (GOLD analysis project Ga0116134, IMG submission 89737) | Peatland microbial communities from SPRUCE experiment site at the Marcell Experimental Forest, Minnesota, USA - June2015DPH_19_40 | ecosystem: Environmental > Terrestrial > Soil > Wetlands >...
AGCAACCCGTGCCCGGATTGCTTCGGCCCATTGCTCCGTAAAGTAAAAAGGACGCTGCAGCCCGCCACGGACGACGGCCGGCCTTGAACTCACGTCAGATGCGGCGCCTCTTCGGCTTCGTCCTCGTCCCACTCCTCTTCCTCACCGTTGAGGTGGAGGCCCGGATCGATCAATTCGCCGCGCAGCAAGGCAAACGGCGCCTTGTGGTAGAGCTTGATGTCGTGAAACGGGTCGGTGAGGATTTTGGTCGCCCAGACGAGGCCGGTCTGCACGTCCTTGATGAAGAAGAGCTGGACGGTGCGGTAGATGACGCCGCCGACCCCGATGACGAGCCAGATTTCGGCGACGTGGCGGATGAACTCGGTCGTTGTCGCGTGCGGCGTGAAGATGCCGAAGAAGGTCGGATCGAAGACGAGCGGCAGCGGCGACAGCGCCCAGATCGCCAAAAGCACGACCTTGCGCTGCAGATTATAGCCGACCTTGATCTCTTCCTTGTATTCGTGGGTGGCGTGATTGACGGTGTCGTAGCCCTTGGGCTCGAAGAAGAAGTGCCCGGCCTGCCGCGTCGTCATCGCCACCAGCCAGCCGGCCAGCGCCGAGATGGCCGGGTCCTTGAAAATCATCACATAGGAGAACATGAAGCTCAGCGCGCTGACCAAGTGCAGCGACTGGTTGATCCGGCTGTGATGATAATAGCGGTGATCGTCCCAGCGCTGGGTCCGCAGAGCGTCCAAAAAGCCGTGCATCGGGTCCCCCTCATGCGGTCATCAGACCTGGGTATGTCGATTCGATGTATCCCTTGTGACAGCCAAGGGACGTTCGGAAGAAAAAATAAATCGTTGACGAAACGCTAACGGCGCGAGGACGCGCGCGCTGCCGGATCACGTTCTTGGGGCGAGCCCTAGTGCGCGGTCCCCTCGCCGCCGTCCTTGACGAAGCGAATGACCGAGAAATGGCCGAACGGCGGCACCGGGCGATTCTCGACGATGCGCATGCCGGGGGTGCGTTGGGTCCAGCGCACGTAGCGCTCGAACGGGAATTCCGAGCGCCAGCCGAGCTTGCGCGCTGCCGGCTGGAAGAAGTGCTCGATCGAGCGCCGCAGTCCGGCCTCGGCGCCGACCCGGCTCATCAGGATGATCTCGCCGCCCGGCTTGAGCACGCGCGCGAACTCGTCGAGCACCGCTTCGGGATTGGGCGCCGTGGTGACGACGAGGTGCGCGGTCACCACGTCGAACGACGCGTCGGGGAAGGTCATGTCCTCGGCGTCCATGACCCACAAGCCTTCGACGTTGGTCAGGCCGAGTTCGGCGACCCGCTCGCGCGCCTTGCGCAGCATCGGTTCGGAAATATCGATGCCGGAAAGCTGGCAGTTCTTGGAGTAGAGCGGCAGCGCGATGCCGGTGCCGATACCGACGTCGAGGATGCGGCCGCCGACCCGCTCCGCCGCGGTAATGGCGGCTTCGCGTCCGCGTTCGAACACCGCGCCGAACACGAAATCGTAGAACGGCGCCCAGCGCGCATAGGCCTTGGTGACCGCGTGCTTGTCCATGTCGGCCGGTGAAATGCTGGTCATGCAATGATCCTCTGGTTGTCGTCGTCGTTGAGCGCCGGGCTGTCTTTTTGAAAGCTTAGCTCAGCCGCGGGCGGTTTCCGTCATCGGCATCGTCATTTCCGCCTCGCGAACGCCGCCGGTGGCGACCTTGCGGACGTGACCGATGAACTGACGCGCACTATTTTCCCACGAATAGCCGAGCGCGAAGGCGCGGCAGGCGTCGCGGGAAACCTGCAAGGCGTCCATGCAGGCGCGAGCGAGGTCTTCGTTCAAAGCCCCGATCGGATTGTTGCCGATGACGTCCTTGGGTCCCGTCACCGGGAAGGCAGCGACGGGTACCCCGCTCGCGAGCGCTTCCAATTGCACGATGCCGAAGGTGTCGGTGAGGCTCGGAAAAACAAACACGTCCGCCGCGGCTAGATGCCCGGCGAGAATGCCGTTTTCCAGGGGTCCGAGGAATTTGGCGTCGGGAAAGTTTTGTTTGAGTTTCGCCTCGGCGGGGCCGCCGCCGATGACCACCTTGGTGCCGGGCAGATCGAGCGACAGAAACGCTTCCAAATTCTTTTCCACGGCGACCCGGCCCATGGTCATGAAAATCGGCCGCGGCAAGTCGAGTTGGATGGCGCGATCGGGCCGGAACAGATCGATGTCGACGCCGCGCGTCCACATGCCCAGATTGTTGAAGCCGCGTTCTGAGAGTTCGCTCATCAGCGAGGGCGTCGCCACCATCGTCACCGCCGCCGCCGAATGAAACCAGCGCAGCGTCGCGTAGATCCAGTCCGCCGGGACCGGCGCGCGCGCCGAGATGTATTCGGGGAAACGCGTCGTATAGCTCGTGGTGAACGGCCGGCCATGGCGGCGGCAATAGGCGCGCACGGCAAAGCCGATCGGGCCTTCGGTGGCGATGTGGATGGCGTCGGGCCGCGAGGATTCGATGCGCGCGGCGACCTGCCGCCGGCTCGGCAACGCGAGCCGCAGCCCCGGGTAGGTCGGCAGCGGGAAGGTCCAAAAACCGTCCGGCGACAGGAAATCGATCGTGACGCCGAGCTTACTCGCGGCACGCGCCAGCGAGTTCAGGGTACGGACCACACCGTTGACCTGAGGCTGCCAAGCATCGGTTGCAACAAGAACCCTCATTGGCCTCTTTCCGGCCGCGATGGCCTTCTAGGCATGCTCTTTACGAATCTCATGCGACGACCATTGCCATTTCACATTTCAATCGTATGACAGGCTCTCAATTATGTGACAGTGAGGTGCCATGCAGGTGAAAACGCGGACCAAACCTCGCTCCAGAGCAAGAATGCTCTTCGACCGGCCCGGTTCGTAACAATACTGTTACAAACCGATGAGAGTTTGCGGCGGCGAGTCGCCAGCGGCGTCGATGTCGGTGGGGGCGCTCATGACCGCCAGCCGAAAGCCCGCGCCGAACACCAAAGACCCGAGCCAAACACCGCAGTGACGAGCATCGCCAGCACGATCATCCCCAAACTCGGCCGCAACACAATCAGCGTCGCGATCAGTGTTCTGGTCTTCGCGGTTGCCGCGTTCACGCTCTACAAGTTGCTGCACGACGTCGACTTCGACAAGGTCGTGGCCGCGATAAAAGCGCAGTCGCTCGCGCGGGTGGCGATCGCCGGCGGGTTTGTCGTCGCCGGCTACGTCACGCTGACCTTCTACGACGTCTTCGCGCTGCGCACGATCGGCTGGCACAAAGTCCCCTACCCCGTCGCCGCGCTCGCGAGCTTCACCTCCTCGACCATCGGCCACAGTCTCGGCGCTGCGGTGCTCACCGGCGGCCTGATCCGTCTGCGCATCTACTCGGTGTGGGGACTGACCGTCGCCGACGTCGCCAAGATCGCCTTGATCACCGGAATGACGTTCGTGCTCGGCAACGCGTTTTTGCTCGGCAGCGCGGTCACCTATGCGCCGGCGGCCGCGAGCGCGGTCGATCATCTGCCGCTGTGGATCAATCGCGCGATCGGGCTTTCCGGCCTGCTCGGGGTCGCCTGTTATCTCGTCTGGCTCGCGCCGCGCCCGCGCGTCATCGGCCGGTCCGGGTGGCGCGTCGTCCTGCCCAATCTGCGCTTCACGCTCGTGCAAATTGCGATCGGCGCGCTCGATTTGACCTTGGTGACGTGCGCGATGTGGACGCTGATGCCGTCGACGCCCGCGGTCGGGTTCGTGACGCTCTTGGTGACGTTCCTCACCGCTACGCTGCTCGGCACCGCGAGCCACACGCCGGGCGGGCTCGGCGTGATCGAAGCCACCATGCTCATCGGCCTGCAGCAGTTTCAGAAGGAAGAGCTTTTGGCGGCGCTCTTGACGTTCCGCGCGCTCTACTTCCTGCTGCCGCTGTGTCTCGCCGCGCTGTCGCTGGCGTTGCGGGAACTGAGCATGATCGCCAAAGGCGAGGCGATTGGACGCGACACGGGCGGTGAATAACCCCCGCGCCGCGCGCTACTGCGCTACCCGCCCGCTGTGTCCAAACTTGTAAGGCGCCGACGCCCACGTTAAGGTTTTCGTAACGAGTGGAGCGGGGCTGGTCGTGCCGAGTAGAGTTGTCGCGTCGGGGGCGCAATCGCGATCCTCCGCAATTAGCCGAGCGTCCGCATTCGGCGCGCCTGCGGGTGGTTTTGCCCTGCGGTCGGCCGTTCTGGCGCTTGTCCTTGCCGCGGCGCTGCCGCGGTCCGCCGGCGCGGAATCGATGGAGTCGGCGCTGGCGCGGGCCTATCAGGGCAATCCCCAGCTCAATGCGCAGCGCACCATCGTGCGCCAGACCGACGAAGGCGTGTCGCAGGCGCTGTCGGGCTACCGTCCGACGCTGTCCGCCAGCGCCGCGGCCGGCGAGCAATTCACCAACCTCACCGAGATCTTCCCGCCACTGCCGCCGCTGTTGCCGAACGGCTTCCAGTTCTCGGCCAAGGGCTACACCACGCCGCGCTCGATCGGGGTCAGCGGCCAACAGACGCTGTTCAACGGCGAACAGACCGCCAACCGCGTCCGCGCCGCCGAAAGCCAGGTGTCCGCGTCGCGGGAAACGCTGCGGGTGATGGAACAGTCGGTGCTGTTGGCGGCGGCGACGGTCTACATGGACGTGTCGCGCGACGCCGCGAACCTGTCGGTGCAGCAGAACAACATGCGCGTTCTGGAGCGCACGCTGCGCGATACGCGAAATCGTTTCCAGGTCGGGCAAGTGACATCGACGGACGTCGCCCAGGCCGAGGCGCAACTCGCCGGCGGCGAAGCGAGCCTGCACGCGGCGGAATCGACGCTGATGACGACCAAGGCCAATTACCGGCGCATCATCGGCGTCGATCCGGCCGATCTGCAGCCGGCCTCCGCGGTCGACCGGCTGTCGCCGCCGACGCTCGCCACCGCGGTTGCGGCCGGCATCGAACATAATCCTTCCGTGATCGCGGCCCTCTACGGCGTCGACGTCGCCCAGCTGCAGGTGAAGATCGCGGAAGGCGCCTTGTGGCCGACGCTCGCGCTGCAGGGGAGCGTGCAGCAGCAGACCTCGGCCAACATCCTGGAGCCGAACCTGTTCGTCGGCACCGCCCAGGTCGCCCTGACGGTGCCGATCTATCAGGGCGGCGCGGAATATTCGGCGATCCGCCTCGACAAGGAAAACGTCGGCCAGCAACGGCTCAACGTCGAGCAGGTGCGCGACCAGACCCGGGCCAATGTGGTGCAGACCTGGGGCCAATTACTCGCGGCGAAGGCGGAGATCGACGCCGCCGAGCGCCAGAACGTCGCCTCGGAAAAGGCGCTCAACGGCGTGCGCAACGAAGCGCAGGCCGGCCAGCGCACCACGCTCGACGTGCTCAACGCGCAGCAGGCGCTGGTGAACGCGCGCGTCAATCTGATCGTCGCGCAGCACGATCGCGTCGTCGCCTCTTATGCCCTGCTGGCGACGGTCGGCCGGCTGTCGGCGGACGTGTTGCGCCTCAACGTCACGATCTACGACCCGTCGGTGCATTACCAACAGATCCGCGACGTCTGGCTCGGCCTGCGCACGCCCGGCGGGCAGTGAGGCATCGGCGCGGCGCTGAATCTGTCTCGGTGGAATGTTGGCCGAGCTGGTTATTGAGGCTGACTGACCCCGACATTCTTCAACAGTGTCCAGTCCACACCTGCCCCAGACTGTCGACAAGCCTGCAAATACGATCGGACAACTCCCTCAACTAGGGAATGCGCGCGCGGCTCGTCGAGATGCTTACGCAGGACAAGCAAAGCTTCTTTGGCGGCTTCTGCTGCCGTCGCATGTTCGCCGTGAGTCGTCAGCGACTGACAGTACGTGTTTAAACAGGCAGCAAACTTAACTTGCTCAACCGCATCCTCATTAAAGTCAAACTTTCGATATGATCCAACTGCCTCCGAGCTGCACTGTAATGCGTTTTCTGAGTCCTCTCTTTCCAAGAGGTATAACGCCCTAGCATTCAAATTAGCTGCAAGCGCCGGGATATATCGGCCTCCTTTTAATTCACAAAGCCGGCGACAGACCGCTATAGCCTCCAACGTGACTTCAGCATCTTTCTGACGATTGCCTTGCTGAGCGTATGATGCGGCAAGCGAGGTCAGCGCCCATCCTACCAATTCAAGATATTTCTCATGGTTCTTGCTTGCAGCCCTCTTAGCCTTCTCCATGGCGTCTATGCGGGCGGCTAGCTCGTCTTCGAAGTTCCCCAGAGCCCCATAGCGTCCGGCTAAGTCCATTTTGCAGGCGATTAGCTTGGGCTCAAATTCATCTGGATTCTCACTAGCAAGTTGTTCAAGGAGCCCAATTCGTTCAACAGCTAACGCAATTGCGTCTGCGCCCCTGTCCATCTTATCTAGCTCTGACAACGTGTTTGTTAAGCATTGAACAAGCTCCCCTGAGAATTCTCGCGGATTGCCAAGGCGCCTCTGCCTCAAGAGATCGGCCGCCTCCATCGCGAACGCCAGGGCCGCGTCGTGATCCCCCAATTTGGAATGCCTGTTTCCGAATATCATTAGGTTCGAAGCAAGTGCTCCGACGTAAGCATCCGGCCGACGGGCCTTCAATGATCTGAGGATCCCAGCCGACTCCTCAGCGACCGCCAGAGCCTGCGCCTCTCTACCCAGGCCGGAAAGGCAAGCCGCATAATTATTTAGGCAAATTGCCAGGTCAGGAAGCACCGCGTCAGCCTCAGACTCAACTAGGCTACGATATAGTGCTGTGGCCTCCTCTGCAGCGGAAACGGCGGTCTCGTAGTGCTCCAATTTACCGCGCCCGCCTGCTATATTGTTTAGAATGTGAGCTAAGGTCGACGTCGACTCTTCCTTGGTTTCACATAAGTGTCGCACTATCTTTTCGGCAGCTTCCATTTCCAAAACGGCGTCTTCAATTCTACCGATTTTGAATAGGGCGGCGCCTTTGTTTTGATAACAGAGAGCAAGTTCGCGCTGAATAGAAGCATTTTGAGATGAGTTAGAATGTTTAGCCAACGCGTCGGATGCTATTTTGGCGCAGGCAAAAGATTCAGCGAACTCTCCAGATGAAGCATGGCAGTGAGAGGCACAAAGCCAAGCTTTCGCAAATTGTAGATCAAATCGCCCGGGATTTAGATCAACGAGGCGTTTAAGTAATGTCGTGCTTTTAGCGATTTCGTTGATCGATTCTTTGGCTCTTCCGACGTGGACAAGTCTTTGTGAAAGATTGGCAAGAAGAAGAGCGGTGTTAGATTGCATGGTGGCAATCTCGTGATCTGAGTGAGCTTCCTCCGACGTCATCTTTAGCATTTTCGTCCAGGCGTCATTTGCTCGAATCCGAGAAACATTAGCCGCAAGATCGGCCAGTGATATTGTTGACAGCGGCAAAACCATATCTAGAGCCGCGACGTCGGACACAGGCAGCTCTTGTAATAGCGCGTGGAGTCTCGATATCAATCCACCCGGTGTATTCGAGGCGACCTGGATAAGACTGCGTGCCAACGTCTCGCAATAATTCTTTATTAGGTAGTCGAGCAACCTGATGGCGCGAGCCGAGCCATCAGGGCCGTGTTCCGCTCGCGTGGCACGCTGCAGGAGGGTTACGAGATCTCGATAGCGCTCCTCTCGCTTCGCCGTGTCGGCTTCCGTGGCGATCCACGCAAGGCAGCCGTCGAGCAGCTCCTCGTCCCCGACGAGGCCGAGGTGATGCTCGCCGATAAGATCTGGCTCGAGCTGGGCGATCACCTCGCCGCGGCCGTAGATCTTCCTTACGTTCTCGGTGACCTCACGAACGCTGGCGCGGCTCTGTCGTTGCCCTTCGTAGAAACGGTCGGCCATGAACAACGCTTCGGCGGCGGGTCGTCCTTCTACTCCTTGGACAGCTGTGATCTGGCCGACTGCGCGTTCGATATCTGAGACGCGCGCTGCTACGACAGAGCCCGTCTCGTCGCGCAGGGGCACGAGCTTTGGCCAGTGATCCCGCTCGAGCCCTAGAATGTTGGCGAGAAGTTTGTGCACGCCGGGCTCGTTCGCGCCAGGCGCCATGGCTGCGACATAGAGGAGTGCCTTCATCTCGATGGCGAATGGCCGGTCATATCCTTCGCCAGGAGCATAGCCTTCGTTTGTCTCGACGGGCTTAAGCTGCTCGGTGAGTAGCCGAGTAGCTTCGCCATCGGGGGGCACGGCATAGCCCATCTCCGCGAGCCTCGGGGTGAAGGCTTTGACAGCGGCCAGAAAGAGATCGAGCCGGTCCCTGCCACTAGCGATACCCCCGAGGGGGACGACATCGAGCAGGTGACCGCCAAATAGGGTGCACACTACCTGGTCGTCCTCGGCGAGACGCGTCCACCAGTCGCCGGCGCCGCGTGACAGCAAAACGAGGCGGATCGGCCGGGTGTCACCTTTCGGCCGGGTCCGGATCGCATAGGCTATGGAGCGGATCTCTGGTTCCCGCCCCTCCGCGTAGTCCATGATCAGGAGGAGCCCCTTATCGTTGGCGCCGCGGATCAGGTGCGACAACGCCTTGGTCTGCCGTTCGCGCCGCCGGGAACGGATATCCGCTGTGTCGCCCGGCTGGTCGCCGGTTCCGGGCCTGGCGAGGAAACCCGCTGACCAGCCGTAAGCGCGCAGGGCCTCGGCGACTTCGATCAAGAGACGCGTCTTACCAAGCCCACCGGGGCCGTGGACCAGCCGGCCCGCCTCGCGTTTCGCGCTCGATCCGTAAGCGCCGCGCGCCAAGGTCCAATCAAGCATGCCTTCGCGCGCAGCATCGCTGCCAGTGAAGGGAACGAGGCCAAATTTCGCCTGCAGCAGCATAGTCGGCGTCCGGGCATTGGGTTCTGGCAGGACCGCGCGTTTGTCCTCGAGCAGTAGCCGGCCTTCCCACACGGCCAGCACGTCGCGCAGGATGAGATCACGCTCCGCGTCAAGCCTGTGAGCATCACGCTTACGAAAGTCGTCGGGGATCTTGCCTGCTGGCAGTTCGTCTGCCTTGGCACAGACGAGCATGTCCCGATCGCGAGCGTACGTGGCCTCTTTGAGCACCCACTCCGAGAGGACCGCCCCCTCGGTCCAGAGCACGACGACGCAACCGGCCTTACGAAGCTCCTCGCTAATCTGCCAATCGAAATCGCGTCGGGCGTGGAGCTCCTTGTCCCACCAGACGTCGAGGCCGCTCTCATCGAGATACTTCGCTAGCTTCTCTGTCTCCTCACGGTGCTTAGAGGAGTAGCTCAGGAAAACGTGCGCCACAGCTTTGCCCCTCACAAAAGAAGACGGCGCCACATTAGTAGCATGGCCTTGGAGGACACGGCACCGGAGAGCAATTGCCTCGGAACAAACTCTCGTCGCCGTTCGCCAACTGCTTGGCCTTTAATGGCACAAGGCGACCGTTGCCGCAGGGTAACGGCATGTCGGCTTCTGGCCCACAGCCTCATTTCGCGGCAACGCATTATTTCGGTCGCCTTTAGTGCGGAGCGGACATTGAGCCGAATTTATGGGTACACGGCCCTAAAAAAACGCCATCGTCCGGATTTCGATGCTTTCGCGCATCGGCGCGTCGGGGGGCGAGGTCGGGTCCTCGAACGCGCTGTGGCCGACGAAGCGGGCGCGGCCGTCGGTCTCGGACTCGTAGGTCTTGAGCAGGATCACGTGGTCCGGCGTCATGTGCGGAAAGTACCACCAATAATGCTGCGGCGAATGCCGCATGACGAAGATCTCGCCGTCGCGCTCGCGGTAGCGCAGCTTCATGGTGATGAAATCGGCGTCCGTCGAGGTGGTGACGTCGCACATCGCCAGCGGTCGCTCCTCGACCGTCCGGCGGAGCGGCTTCCAGAAATTGTAGAACGCGACGCGATGCTTCAACAGTTCGTCGGCCTCGTCCGGAAACAGCTGGCGCACGCGCAGCGGCCCCGAATTCGGGGTGTAGTCGCAATGGATGTTCATCACCGGCGCGCGGCGCGAGGTGGAATTCTCGGCGCGGGTCTGGGCGACGTTGCTCTGCGCGCGGATGGTGTGATCGAAAATGACCACGCGTTTGGCGCCGACTTGTTGTTTGATGAAGTCCGCGACCTGCCCATAAAGCTGCGCGCGGATCGCCGCGTCGTCGTCCCATTGGTCGAATGACGAATGGAATTCGCGCAAGGCGAAGCCTTCGCGGTCGAGCGCGAACGATGCGGCCCGGTCCCAGCCGTCGTGCATGATCATTTCACGCGGGTCGTCGCCGGATTCGCGCCACGTCGTGCCCGCCGGCGGCTCGTAGAAATAGACCTCGGGCGCGACGCCGGTGTCTTGGGTGTAGCGCAGCGTCGACTTGACGGACGTCTGACCTGTCATTTCTCTCGTTCCTTGCAGTCGCGGATTTCACGGTCGCTGAAGATCACGGTCGCCCAAGAAAGGCCCGCCGCCTCGGCGGCGGGCCGGGCATCGATCAGTGCGGCGTCAGCGCCGCTTCGACGGCGCCCTGCGTTTTCTGCCAGCAGGGCAGCTTTTCGACCTCTCCCATCCAGCGCTTGAGGTCGGGGAAGTCGGCGACGGGCAGACCTTGCCGCCCGTGCATATGCATCGGCGCCGCGACGGCGATGTCGGCGATGGTCACCTCGTCGCCCACGAGCCATTTCGATTTGGCCAACCGCGCATCGAGAATACCGGCGAGCTTGCGCCAGTTCGGTGTCTCTTTGTCGAGAAGCGCCTGGTCGGTCGGAGCTTTCATCAGCGGCTTGACGGCGTTTTCGATGAAAAAGATGTAGCAACTCGGCTGCCAATGCGCGGCTTCCCACAACATCCAGCGGTGGAGGTCGGCGCGCTTCTTGGGATCCTTGGGATAATGCTTGTCGGAGTCCTTTAGGTCGGCCGCATATTGCAGGATGGCGTCGGATTCCCAGAGTGTGTAATCGCCGTCCTTCGCCGCCGGCAACGTCCCGTTCGGATTAAGCGCGAGATATTCGGGTTGCTTATGGGCGCCGACGAAATAGTTGACGTGCTTGATCTCATACGGCATCCCGAGCAACTCCAAGCCCGCCAGCACCTTGCGGCTGTTGATGGTGGCCGGGTCGAGATAGACCTCCAGCATATGCGTTCTCCCTGTGGCTTATATTTTTTGTTCGGCTTTTTGCCGAATAAGGAGTTTTAGCATTCCGCAAGTATATCAGCAACCTGTCGTAGTATCGGCCGGACTGCCGTCAATGAATCGTGGGCGATCGCCCGCTGTACGGTCGCCGGTCGATATGCTCCAATGCCGGCGGCAGCACGCTTAAGCTTTTAAGAACAACGGGAGCATTTCGTGAATCTGGACGAGCTGGTCGCGATCGACGTCCACACCCATGCGGAGGAGCCGTGCGGCACGCATCCCGACGACGGCTATGACGAGCTGCAGACCGCCATGGCGGTCTATTTCAACCAGCCCAACAATCGCCCGACCATCGAAGATACGGCGCGCTATTACCGCGAGCGCAAGATCGGCGCGGTGATCTTTCCCGTCGACGCGGAACGCGAGACCGGTTATCGCCGCTATCCGAACGAAGAGGTGGCGGAAAAGGCCGCCGCGAACGGCGACGTGCTGATCCCGTTCGCCAGCATCGACCCGGCCAAAGGCAAGACCGGCGCCCGCGAGGCCCGCCGTCTCATCCGCGACTTCGGCATCCGCGGCTTCAAGTTTCACCCCTCGATGCAGGGATTTTATCCCAACGACCGCAGCGCCTATGTGCTCTACGAGGCGATCGCGGAGGCGGGCCTGCCCGCTTTGTTCCACACCGGGCAGACCGGCGTCGGCTCCGGCATGCCGGGCGGTGCCGGCATCCGGCTGAAATACTCCAACCCGATGTATATCGACGACGTCGCGGTAGATTTTCCCACCATGCCGATCATCCTCGCCCACCCGTCGTTCCCGTGGCAGGAAGAGGCACTATCGGTTGCGACCCACAAGCCCAACGTGTACATCGACCTGTCCGGCTGGTCGCCGAAGTATTTTCCGCCGATCCTGGTCCGCTACATCAACTCGCTCTTGCGGCACAAAATGCTGTTCGGTTCCGACTGGCCGGTCATCCTGCCGGACCGCTGGATCCGCGACTTCGACAAGCTCGATATCAAACCGGAGGTGCGCCCGCTGGTGCTCAAGGAGAACGCCATCAAGCTCCTCGGGCTCTCCAAGCCCGCCGCCGGCGCGGCGGCGCCGTGAACGCCCAATTGGCCGCCGACGCCGGGCCGGCTGCCGGAACGCGTGGCGGCAATACGTGGTTGCCAGAATGTGTCGCCATGACGCAGGCGCGCGGCGGCGCCGGCGGCTAATTTTCCGGTTGCGAGTCAATTTCGCGTCGGGGCAAAGTGGCCCGGCACAGGAGCGGATTCTTTCGTGCGATTATGCCGGGGGCGAGATTGAGGGAATGTCAGTGACGCCTGCCGGCGCGGCAGGCGCTACGAGCTTGGTTCGAAGGTGTGTCGAGGCGTGCCGCGGGGCGGCGGCGCGGGTTTGGCGCGTGCTTGTTCGCGCCGACCGTTACGACCTGGCGGCGGCGCTCCTCTTCGCCACGCTCGTCGTTCTCGTCGGCCTCACCTTCGGCGATTACGCCATCTCCAACGACGAGGAGGTCCAGCAGCGCTATGGCGAGCTGATCGTAGGCTATTACGCCACCGGCTTCGTCGATCAGGCGTTGTTTCATTTCAGGGACCTCTATCTCTATGGCGGCCTGTTCGATATCGCCGCCGTCGGCCTGGAAAAG
>Ga0116134_1001290_pt1 | contig 12715 bp, 7 predicted proteins | sample June2015DPH_19_5_FD_89737 | JGI IMG/M metagenome (GOLD analysis project Ga0116134, IMG submission 89737) | Peatland microbial communities from SPRUCE experiment site at the Marcell Experimental Forest, Minnesota, USA - June2015DPH_19_40 | ecosystem: Environmental > Terrestrial > Soil > Wetlands >...
CGAACCCGACGCTCGGCAGCGCGCCACGCAGGTCCGCCGCCGTGATCAGCGGGCCGGCCGCCTCCCGTGTCTTCGCGGTCGCGCCGCGACGCCGGCCGAAGAAGCCGGACTTGCGGCGAGCCCGCCACGTGGCCAGGCCAAGGGCCAGCGCTGGGGTGGCGGCCAGGGCTCCCCAGGTCGCGTACTCCAGATAATGCGGTCGCCCGAGGGCCAGGAACGCGGCGGAGCCCAGCACGGCTGGCGCCAGGACGATGAGGAGAAGACGCTCGGCGCCCAGCACCATCAGCACGGTGGCGCCTAGCATGTACGTCCCCAGCCCGAAGCCGAACGCGAGCACCGGCAGGTGGACGTGCCCGGTCAGCGCGGTCAGCGCCATCACCAGGGCGGTCGCGCCCGTGCCTGCGGTCATTCCCGGCACCATCACCCGGGCGGCCTGAACCGGGTCCGAACGGCCCAGCCGTGCGTACCCGAGATAGGCGAGTCCCTGGCTCAGGGCCCAGGAGCTGAGCAGCGCGACGACCAGCGCACGGAGCGCACCGGGGCCGGTCAGCAGCCCGCTGGCCGCGGGGAAGCAGACCGCGGGCAAACCATAGATCAGGCCGTGCATCGCCGACCGGAGCTTGCTGATCCGCCACGGATCGGCCACCGGCTCCGGTTCGGCGGGCTGCCGCGGCACGCGCCAGTACATCTCCTCGGCCAGCGCGAAAACGTCGGAGAAGCCGTACAGTTCGCGCGCGGCCTGGTCGTTCAGGCCGTCGAACTCGAGCGCGCTGGATATCTCCAGGGGATCCACCGCGGACTCGCACACCAGGACGAACTGTTCACACAGCTCCGCCAGGTCACGCGGTTTGTCATCCTCGGCGGGGACGGCCCTGAGCCGCTGGTCCTCGTTCGCGCCGGGCGGCACTCGGGTACGCTCACGCGCCGCAAGGGTTCTCGCGATCATTTGGCGGCCTTCCAGGGCAGCAGGTCGTCTGATGGGTCCTCGGTGGCCCGCTCGGTCCATCCGGGCCGCCCGGGCCGGGCGGCGCTGACGAGGCTGTAGACCTCGTCGAACGCGCTGATTGCGCCGTCCACGGTGAAGTTCTGCAGCGCCCGGGTCCGGGCGGCGGTGCCCAGCCGGTGCCGGAGATCGTCGTCCTGCAGCAGGGTGAGACAGGCCTGCGCCATCAGCTTCGGATTGCGTGGGGGCACCACCAGGCCGGTGTCCCCTACGGCCTCTGTCACCCCGCCGACATCGGTGGCGACACAGGTCCGGCCGCAGGTCATCGCCTCGATCAGGCTGTAAGGGAAACCCTCGGAGACGCTGGAGAGCGCAACGATCTGGCCGGCGGCGTAGGCGTCGGCGATGTTCTCGACCCGGCCCTCGAACGCCACCGACCCGGTGACGCCCAGGTCTGCGGTCAGGGCCTGGCATCGCTCCAGGTAAGACTCCCGGCCCTTCGGCGGTGAGCCGAACAGGCGCAGCCGGGCCGCCGGCATCTCCTGGCGCACCAGTGCGAACGCGCGCACCAGCGTCTCCACGTCCTTGATCGGGTCGATCCGCCCGACCCAGGAGATCGTCGGGGCGTCGGGCTCGCCGGAAAGGGCCGGGAAGTCCGCCGGGTCCACGCCGTTGTACACGGTGCGGATGCGCCCCGGCTTCGCGCCCAGCCGCTCTTCCCAGCGCCGGTTGTAGACGTTGCCCGGGGTGATCGCCCCGGCCTCGCTGTAGCCCAGCGCGCAGAGGCGGCGCATGAAACTCAGATAGAACGCCTTGACCGGCCACCGGTACGGGCTCTTGCGGTTCTGCAGGTACTGCTCGCGCAGATACACCCCATGCTCGGTGACGATCACCGGCGTCCCGTACCGCCACTTGGCGGCCAGCGCCGGCAGCACGGCCAGCCCGTTGGTCACCGCGTGCGCGATGTCCGCCTGCGGCGGCGGGCAGGAGAGCGGCCGGAGCGCGTGGTCCAGGAGCTGCATCGCGCTGACCGCGTCGTGCAGGGTAGGTGCGGTCCGCCAGTGGGCGGGCGGCGGCCGTTCCATCCAGGCCTCGCTGAGCAGCCGTACGGCCTTGTCGCTGCCCAGAGCGGCGCTGAGGTTCCCGCGCTGGGCGAATTCGAACAGCTCGCGCAGGACACCGGTGAACCGGGGCTGGGCCTCGGCGGAGGAATCGAGCAGCGAATCGATGAGCTCGCGCAGCAGGCCGACCGGAAGCCCGTTCCGGCGGCTCACCGTGGGGCCGGCCGGCGCGGTGCTCCACAGCGGCACCCTGTCGACCGCGACAACGTTGCCCGGCAGCGGCCACACCATACGCTCGGCCCCGGTCGCCACGATCGCCACTAGGCTGAAGTCGTAGCCGGACAGGCCGCGGATGAGCTGATCGCACCATACGCTCACCCCGCCGAAGCTGTACGGGTAGGTACCCTCGGTCATCATCGCGATCTTCATGCCGCCCGCTCACTGCGCCTGCGGGAGACACGTTGCCCGCTCCGGAACGTTCGCGGGGCATGGTCGTATCCCCAGTCGCGCGTCATCTCTCCCGGCCCCCGCCCAATGTGATGCGTATTACCTAATATCTGCAAGCATCAGGTGCGCAGAGAACCCCGCAAAAATCTGCCTGATGCAAGAGAGACGCTCGCGGGGCGGTCCCGGATGGCGTCAAGCCGTTCCCGTTATAGTTTCGTTATAATCCTTGGCCCCTTTCCATGAGAGGTCAGAAAAAGCTGGAGCTGTCGGTAATCGCCGGTCCGCGCCGCAAAGGCCTAGCCCGCCGGGTTAATCGCGTGACGCGGTCACTGTGCTGTTACTTTCCGTCATTGAATGACTACCGCAATATCTATCCGGCGGACCGTGCGAGCGATGCCCGCGCAGCTGGGGCGGCCGCCAGATCCCAGCAGGGGGCGCCGGACAGCGCCTCCCCGTGGCATCGCGCCCGGCGGCCGGTGCGACAGTAGCCTGCGGAAACGACGGCCGCAGGGATCTGTGCGGCAATAGGGCGCGGTAAGGGCCGGCGCATAAAACTTTCCGCTGCCCTCGCATTAGCCGGACCTGCCCGCGCGCCCAGAAAGGGGCCGTGCCCCATTGGCATGCGGGCCCGAGCGCCGCAACTGTCAGCAAGATACTGACTACTGAAAGTAATTCAATTCCTATTCCCGGCTATCTCTGTGGTCCTATCGCTGGCCGCCGGGCGATGCCGCGCTGGGCCAGAAACCCCGACGGGGCCGACTGTTGCGGGGCGCGGGCAGGCTGCGCATGCCCCGAAAAATGCCCGTATGCGGCGAAACGTTCATCCGCATGCGCAAAGGGCTGGCATTTACGCCTGTTTCGCTTTCGGGCCAAACCCGAAATCATTCGGGTCAACTTATCTGATGTTATTTTCTGAATTGTTGCCGGGCGTTTGTTGTCAGTAGCGGACGGGGGTGGGCCGCGCGGCAGGACGAGATCTGGGCGGCCCTGGGTTTCCGGGGGCGCCCGGGCCGGGCGGAGCAGGGTGGCGGGGGTGCCGTGAGCGATGTCTCCCCGGTCGCCGCCAGGCCACGCAGCGGCGGCGGGGTGGCCGTAAGCGATGTCTCCCAGGTCGCCGCCGGGCCACGCATAGCCGCCGTGCTAAGCATGAACGGTGACGATGATGCAGCTACGGCAGGATGACCCGGAGGCGGACTGGACGATCCCCGGGGCTTACGACGTGGGCGCCGGCGTGTACCGGATTCCGCTGCCCTTGCCGCAGGACGGCCTGCGGGCGGTCAATGTCTACGCGGTCCGCGACGGTGACGAGCTGGTCCTGGTCGACTCCGGCTGGGCCATCACCGAGGCGCGCGACCTGCTCGAGCAGGCGGTCAAGCTGCTGGACGCGAGCCTGGCGGGCGTCCGCCGGTTCCTGGTCACCCACGTCCACCGGGACCACTACACGCTGGCCGTGACGCTGCGCCGCGAGTTCGGCATGCGGATCACCCTGGGCCGCGGCGAGGCGGCCACGCTGCGGACCGCGCGGGACCGCCTCGCGGGGCCCTGGGTCGGCCTGCTGACGCAGCTGCGCCGGGGCGGTGCCGATGACCTGTGCCGCGAGGTGGTGGGCGCACCGGTCCAGTACGACGTCAGCGACTGGGACGACCCGGACGACTGGTTCGACGCGCCGGAAGAGATCCAGGTCGGGACCGGGAGCTGGCAGGTGCACCCGACTCCGGGGCACACCCGCGGTCACGTGGTGTTCGTCGACCCGGCCCGCGACGTCATGTTCGCGGGCGATCACGTGCTGCCGCGGATCACGCCGTCGATCGGGTTCGAGCAGCAGCCCGCCGAGCTGCCGCTGCGCGACTACCTCGACTCGCTGAAGCTGGTCCGCGGGCTGCCCGACCGGCGCCTGCTGCCCGCCCACGGCCCGGTCGCGCCGAGCGTGCACGCCCGGGTCGACGAGCTGATCGAGCACCACGACATCCGGCTGCACCAGATCGACGAGCTGATCGACGCGGGCGCGCACACGGCCAGCGAAGCCGCGCGGCGGATGCTGTGGACCCGGTGGGGCCGCACGTTCGCCGAGCTGGACCTGCTGGGCCGCTGCCTCGCGGTGACCGAGACAATGGCGCATCTCGACGTCCTGGTGCATGTGGGACGGCTGTCACGAACCGAGGCGGATGGCGTTGCCTGCTACACCCGCGGCTGAGCTGGGCGGCACTGGCCCGGCTGGCACTGGCCCGGCTGGCACTGGCCCGGGCGCTCCCGCCGTGCCCGGGCCGGCCCTGTCCCGGCGGCACGCGGCGGGGGCGCCGGGTGCCCGCGGCCTGCTGTTCACGCTGCTCGGCGAGTTCGTGCTGACCGGGGACGGGACGGCCTGGACGTCGGCGGTTCTCGCGGTCTTCACCCGGCTCGGGATCGAGGAGAAGGCGACCCGCCAGGCGCTGATGCGCACGGCCGCCGCGGGCTGGCTGGACGCCGAGAAAACCGGCCGCCGGACCCAGTGGCGGCTTACCGTCAGCGCGCGCCGCCTGCTCACCGACGGTGCGGAGCGGATCTACTCCTTCACCGGCCCCGCGCCGGACTGGGACGGCCGCTGGCTGCTGGTGTCCGCACGCGTCCCGGACAGCGACCGGCGGGCCCGGCACGTGCTGCGCACCCGGCTCAGCTGGGCCGGATTCGGGTCGCTGGGGCCCGGCCTGTGGATCAGCCCGCACCCGGACCGCGAGGCCGAGGCCACCCAGGTGCTGCGGGCGGCCGGTGTCGCGGACGGCGCCCAGCTGTTCGTGGCGCGCCGGTCCGGTCTGGCCGACGTGCGGGGCATGGTGGCCGCGGCCTGGGACCTGGCCGCGATCGAGGAACAGTATGAGCAGTTCATCGAGGAGTTCCGCGGCCGCGCTCCGGAGGACGTGCTGGCCCGGCAGGTCGAGCTGGTGCACGCCTGGCGCCGGTTCCCGGCTATCGACCCGGCCCTGCCCCGGGAACTGCTGCCCGCGCGCTGGAGCGGCCTGACCGCCGCCCGGCTGTTCGCGGACCGGCATCAGCGCTGGTCGGCCGCTGCGCAGCGGGAGTGGAAACGCCTGAACCGCACCGATTAACCAGCCGGGCGCTCCTCCGGGGCTCCCGCCGCGGACCGGTCCGGCCCTCCGGGGGCTCCCGTTAGCCGGAAGTTACTTGGCGGTGGCACGCCACTCGCGGCGCTGACCTGGGCCATCGCGAGCTCGAAGGTCATGTCTTCTGGCTATATGGTCTGACCAGCGCAAACTTTCATCATGGTAGCCGGTCATGGTCGCGAATTTTCTGTGCAGAAAAACCTTGCCCTGTTCAGCGTTATCGCAGGTCAGGGCTCAGATATCTACACATAGTGACGGTAACTTCGGGTTAACCAGCCGGACGGGCCACCCTCCGGCCCGCCTTTGTAGGTAAAGGCGCGATCGCGTGTATCCCAGTGCACGTAGAGGTGCCATCGCGTACACCAATATGCTACGGAACCTTGACGAAATTACCGCTTAGCGTAGAGCATGGAGGAGAGCCGGGCCACACGGAGGGACGATGATGACCAGGGTCGACTTCCAGGTAGAGCCCGCTGGCTACCGGCACTGGCGATTGGCGTGTGATGGGCCGGTCGCGACCCTGACCATGGACGTCGACTCCCACGGCGGCCTCGTGCCCGGGTACGAGCTGAAGCTGAACTCCTATGACCTCGGCGTGGACATCGAGCTGTATGACGCGGTGCAGCGGCTGCGGTTCGAGCACCCCGAGGTGCGCACCGTGGTGGTGACCAGCGGCAAGGACAAGATCTTCTGTGCGGGCGCGAACATCCGCATGCTGGCCGCCTCCCCGCACCCGTGGAAGGTTAATTTCTGCAAGTTCACCAACGAGACCCGCAACGGGATCGAGGACGCGACCGCCAATTCCGGCCAGACCTACCTGGCCGCGCTGAACGGGACCGCGTCGGGCGGTGGCTACGAGCTGGCGCTGGCGTGCGAGCACCTCATGCTCATCGACGACCGGTCCTCGGCCGTGTCGCTGCCGGAGCTGCCGTTGCTGGGGGTGCTGCCCGGGACCGGCGGGCTGACCCGGGTGGTGGACAAGCGGCACGTCCGCCGGGACCTCGCCGACTATTTCTCCACCCGCGCCGAGGGGGTGGGCGGCAAGAAGGCGGTCCAGTGGCGGCTGGTCGACGAGGCCGTCCCCCGGGCCAAGTGGGACGAGACGGTCGCCGTCCGCGCCGCGGAGCTCGCGGAGCGCTCACACCGGCCCGCGGGCGCTACCGGAATCACGCTGACCCCGCTGGACAAGACGCGCACCGATGACGAGATCTGCTACCGCCACGTGACCGCGCGGCTGGACGCCGCCCGCGCGGTCGCCGAGATCACCGTCCGTGGCCCGGACGGGGACGCCCCCGCCGACGCCGCCGGGATCCATGCGCAGGGCGCGGATTTCTGGACCCTGGCCGTCACCCGCGAGCTGGACGACCTGATCCTCGACCTGCGCACCAACGAGCTCGAGGCCGGCACCTGGGTGCTGCGCACGTCCGGAGACGCGGCCCGGGTGCTGGGCTACGACCGGCTGCTGCTGGACCACCGCGACGACTGGCTGGCCAGCGAGATCATCCACTACCTCAAGCGCACGCTGAAGCGACTGGACGTGACCAGCCGCAGCCTCCTCGCGCTGATCGAGCCGGGCGGCTGCTTCGCCGGCTCGCTGCTGGAGCTGGCCCTGGCCGCGGACCGCTCGTACCAGCTCTCCGGGGTGTTCGAGGAGGTCGACCCGGACGCGGACCCGGCCACGATCACGGTGGGCCCGATGAACACCGGCCCGCTGCCGATGGGCAACGGCCTGACCCGGCTGCAGACGCGCTACCTCGGCGACGAGGCGGGCCTGGCTGAGGTGGAGAAGCAAGCCGGTGAGCCGCTGGGTGCCGAGGACGCCGGGACACTCGGCCTGGTGACCTTCACCCCGGACGACATTGACTGGGACGAGGAGGTCCGCATCGCGATCGAGGAGCGGGCCAGCTTCAGCCCCGACGCCCTCACCGGCCTGGAGGCGAACTACCGCTTTGCCGGGCCGGAGACCATGGAAACCAAGATCTTCGGCCGGCTGACCGCCTGGCAGAACTGGATCTTCTACCGGCCGAACGCCTCGGGCCCCGACGGTGCGCTGCGCCGCTACGGAACCGGGCAGCGCGCTGACTTCGATCGAAAGCGAGTCTGACCACCATGACCACGGCGCCCGACTACACCGAGAAGATCCCGAACAACGTCAACCTGCGCGAGGACCGCCGGCTCCGGCGCGCCCTGGAGTCCTGGCAGCCCGACTTCCTGAACTGGTGGGAGTCGATGGGCCCGGCGCTGCCCACCAAGGACGTGTACCTGCGCACCGCGGTCAACGTCGGCCGCGAGGGCTGGGCGCACTTCGGGCACGTGCCGATGAAGGACTACCGGTGGGGCGTCTTCCTGGCCGAGCGGGACAGCGACCGGCGGATCGCGTTCGGCCAGCACAAGGGCGAGCCGGCCTGGCAGAAGGTTCCCGGCGAGTACCGCGCCGACCTGCAGCGGCTGCTCGTCATCCAGGGCGACACCGAGCCGGCCAGCGTCGAGCAGCAGCGCAACCTCGGGGCCACCGCGCCCAGCCTGTACGACCTGCGCAACCTGTTCCAGGTCAACGTGGAGGAGGGGCGGCACCTGTGGGCGATGGTGTACCTGCTGCACGCCTACTTCGGCCGGGAGGGCCGCGAGGAGGCCGGGGAACTGCTGCACCGCAACTCCGGCAGCGAGGACTCCCCGCGGATCCTGGGCGCGTTCAACGAGGAGACCCCGGACTGGCTGTCGTTCTTCATGTTCACCTACTTCACCGACCGGGACGGCAAGTACCAGCTCGGCACGCTGAAGGAGAGCGCCTTCGACCCGCTCTCGCGGACGTGTGAGTTCATGCTCAAGGAGGAGGCGCACCACATGATGGTCGGCACCACCGGGGTCGACCGGGTGGTGGGCCGGACCGCGCAGGTGATGGTGGAAAACGACACCGACGACATGGCCGCGCTCGGGGTCATCCCGCTGCCGGTGATCCAGAAGTACCTGAACTTCCACTACTCGGTGTCGCTGGACCTGTTCGGCGGGGAAACGTCCACGAACGTGGCGAACTACTACACCGCGGGCCTGAAGGGCCGGTGGATGGAAGAGCGGCGCACGGACGACCACCGGCTGACCGACGACTCGATCATGGTCGACACGCTGGCCGGCGCCGGAAATGGCGAGCAGAGCATCGGGCAGACCGAGGTGCCCGCGCTCGTCGGCCTCAACACCGACCTGCGCCGCGAGTACATCTCCGACTGCCAGAGCGGCGTCAACCGCTGGAACAAGATCCTGGCCGAGGCCGGCCTGACCCAGCGGCTCAAGCTGCCGCACATCGCGTTCAACCGCCGGGTGGGGGCGTTCGCCGGGATCGAGGCCTCCCCCGACGGGGAGAAGCTGCCCGCCGGTGAGTGGGAGCGGCGCCGGGGGCAGTGGCTGCCCACCGACGTGGACAAGACGCACGTCCGCTCGCTCATGCAGCCCGTGCACGAGCGGGGTAAGATCGCCGCCTGGATCGCGCCGCCCCGCAACGGGATCAACGGCAAGCCGTTCGAGTACGACTACGTCCACCTCGCCTGAACCGTTCCCGCGCAGAACCCCAGCGAAGAAGCCTGGCCGAGGATCGGAGCGTCGCAGCATGGCGCAGCTGTTCAACGCATGTGAATATCTGCTCGATCGGCGGCTGTCCGGCGGGGATGGCCAGCGCGTCGCGGTGACCGGTGCCGCCGGGGAGCTGACCTACGCCCAGCTGTACGACCAGGTGTGCCGGACCGCCGCCGGCCTCCGGGCGCTGGGCCTGCAGTCCGAGCAGCGCGTGCTGATGCTCATGGCCGACTCGCCGCAGTTCGTGGTGGTCTACCTGGCCGCGATGCGGATGGGCGCGATCCCGGTCCCGGTCTCGACGATGCTGCACGCCGACGGCGTGGCGGAACTGCTGAACGACTCGCGGGCCCGGTTCCTCGCCAGCACGCACGATTTCGCCGGCACCGCCGTCGAGGCCGCCGCGGCCGCCCCCGGGCTGGTGGGGATCCTGGCGGAACAGGCCCCGGCGGCCGCGCCGGTCCCGGTGCACCTGCTCGGCGCGCTCGCCGCCGGGCCGCCGGAGGAGACGGTGTACCCGACGGTCGCGGACTCGCCCGCGTTCTGGCTGTACACCTCGGGCACGACCGGGACACCGAAGGCCGCGATGCACCGGCACGGGGCCATCCAGGTGGTGTGCGAGACCTACGGCACCCAGGTCCTCGGCATCCGGCCGGACGACCGGTGCCTGTCCGCGGCCAAGGCGTTCTTCGCCTACGGTCTCGGCAACTCGCTGCTGTTCCCGTTCTCGGTGGGCGCGGCCAGCGTGCTCGAGCCGAGCCCGTCGCGGCCCGGCGTCATCGCGGGCGCCGTGCAGAAGTACGGCGCGACGCTGTTCTTCGCCGGCCCGACGTTCTTCGCGAACATGCTCCGCGCCGAGCTGCCGCCGGACACGATGGCGGGTGTCCGGCTGGCCGCCTCGGCCGGGGAGGCGCTCCCGGCCGCCCTGTATGCGCGGTGGACGTCGCACTTCGGCGCGGACATCCTCGACGGCATCGGCATGACCGAGATGCTGCACATTTTCCTGTCCAACCGTCCCGGTGCGGTCCGCCCGGGCACGACCGGCGTCGCCGTCCCCGGCTATGACCTGCGCCTGCTGGACGAGAGCGGGACCGAGGTGGAGCCGGGCACCCCGGGCACCCTGTTCGTCCGCGGTACGTCCGCGGCGACCGGCTACTGGTCCCGTTACGACCCCTCGCGCCAGGTCTTCCAGGGCGAATGGCTGCGCACCGGCGACACCTACGTGCGGGACGCTGACGGGTACTACGCCTGCCTCGGCCGGACCGGTGACATGCTCAAGGCTTCTGGCATCTGGGTGTCACCGGCGGAGGTGGAGGCGCGGCTGCTCGAGCACGAGGCGGTGGCCCAGGCCATCGTGGTGGCCGCCCCCGACGCCAACGGGCTGGAAAAGCCGGTGGCATACGTGATCGCCGAACCCCGCGCTTCCGTGACCGAGGATGAGCTGATCGAGTTCTGCTGCCAGGCGCTGCCGTCGTTCAAGCGCCCGCGCAAAGTCGTGTTCGTCTCCGACTATCCCATGACGGCCACGGGCAAGATCCGCCGCGTCGAACTGCGCCGGATGGCCGCGACCGTGTTCGTGCCCAGCGACCCGCCCACGGAAGCGGTCCCGTCGTGACCCCGGCCGGCGCGGGCGCAGCGACGGCTAATTTCATCGCGGACAGGGCCGGCAACCGGCGCAGCTTGACGGCCGTGGCGCCGTCGGCGGGGGTGTAGCCCACCGTGAGCAGCCCGTCTGCCCGCGGTTCGGCCCACAGGTGGAAGGGGGTCAGGCTCAGCATGCCGACTACGGGGTGCCGGAACCGCTTGGGCGTGCTGGTGGAGAGGCCGACGTCGTGCTGCTGCCAGAGCCGGTCGAATTCGGGGGAGGCGCGGCGCAGCCGTGCGAGCAGTTGCTGCCAGCCGGGTTCGGTGACGTGCCGGGCCATCGCCGCGCGGAACTGGCTGGCCAGGCCGGGAGCGTGCTCCTCCCAGTCCAGCCACGGGCGGCGCCGGGCCGGGTCGGTGAAGTACAGCAGCAGCGCGTTGCGGTCCGCGTCGGGCACCGAGTTGAGCCCGATCAGCCCGTCATAACCGCGGTTGAAGGCCAGGATGTCCCAGCGCGCGTTCTGCACCGCGGCGGGGAACGGGTCGAGTTGGCGGATCAGGGCGTGCAGAAACGGCGGGATGTCCGCGATCTCGGGTTCACCGGGCGGCTGGGCCATCCCGGCCAGGGTGAACAGGTAGCCGCGTTCCGTCGGATCCAGCAGCAGGGCATCCGCGATGGCCTGCAGCACCTGGACCGACGCGCGGACCGGTCGTCCCTGTTCCAGCCAGGTGTACCAGGTCACCCCGACCGCGGCCAGTTCGGCGACCTCCTCACGGCGCAAGCCGGGCGTGCGCCGCCGGTCGGTGACACGGATACCGACCTCGTGCGGGCTGATCCGTTCCCGGCGGCTGCGCAGGAACGCGGCGAACTCGGCCCGCCGGGCCCTCTCACTTTCCGCCGCGGTGTCGGCGCCAGCCGACGATGACATCATCCTTCCCCATCCTTCCCCCGTTCCGCCCCCCGTGACGACGTAACTCGTTGCGGCTGGACCGCCCGGGCCCGTTCCGGCTGGCCCGGCGTGCGCCCCCCGGCGCGGCCGCCTGCTCCATGGTCACCCTAGGCAATTGATTTGCCCTTAAGCACCGATATGCCCGAAGCGCACTCCAGCCCTCCGGCCTGCCCGCACCTCCCGCAGCATGCACCGGCTACCGCAGGTTACGGACAGGCGATCGTTACCGGCCCAGCGACCCGGCCGGTGTGTCGGCGAAGTACCGCAGCGGGCGCGCAGCGCAGCGGGGGGTTCCGGGGGGTCGTCCCCCCGGGCCAGCACAGGCCGGCCACCGCAGAGCCCGCGCACAGTTACGGCGAGCCGATCGTTACCGGCCTGGCGACCCCGGGCCGAAGGTCCGGGTGAGCGGCCGGTGCTGTCGGCGAGCACCACAGTGGCCCTACGGCGAGACGCTCGTAACCGGCCCAGCGAGTCCGGGCCAACGGCCCGGCGAGTGGCCGGTGTGTCGGCGAAGTACCGCAGCGGGGCGCGAAGCGCAGCGGGGGTTCCAGGGGGTCGCCCCCCTGGGCTAGCACTGTGTCGGCGAAGTACCACCGCGGGGCGCGGAGCGCATGCGGGGGGCTCCGGGGGGTCGCCCCCCCGGGCCAGCACTGTTACATCCGGGTAGTAATGACACCCGGTAACGGGCGGGGAGCGTGGGTATCGTGTGCGCGTTGGATGGGGCATCGGTGTGCCCAAGGCCGACGGGGGCCGGGACTGGCCGCGCGGTGCTCCACCCGATATCTACTACCAGGCTATTTATGTGCAGCAATTTATGTGCAGCAATTTCAGGGGAAATCAAATTGGCTGAATATGGCCTGCTGTCGGTGTCCCACGGGGAAAAGGGGACGCTATGCAGGAAATGAATGAGCTGACCGCACTGGACCGGGAGTTTGTCCAGGACCCCTGGGCGGTGTACCGGCGGCTTCGCGCGGACGGGCCCGTGCAGCGGGTCCTGGCCCCCGGCGGGATCCCGATGTGGCTGGTCACCTCCTACGCGGTCGCCCAGGCGCTGCTCGCCGATCCCCG
>Ga0116134_1001292_pt1 | contig 12710 bp, 9 predicted proteins | sample June2015DPH_19_5_FD_89737 | JGI IMG/M metagenome (GOLD analysis project Ga0116134, IMG submission 89737) | Peatland microbial communities from SPRUCE experiment site at the Marcell Experimental Forest, Minnesota, USA - June2015DPH_19_40 | ecosystem: Environmental > Terrestrial > Soil > Wetlands >...
GAGCGTAATTACGACGCTCGAGTTCTTCGAGCATCATTTTGCGAAGGTGGGTCATAGGTTAGCTCCTTATGACCCAACCTTATTCGCTCAGAGGCACACTGCCGACACGGACACGCGAAAGCGGCTGCCGCTAAGGCTTCGTTCAAACGGGCTTGTGGGAAATCAAGATTGGTGACGGCCACTTGGAGGTTATCTGGGAGGATAACGGTGGCCGGCAACAACTGACTGCGATCTCAGAGTTGACATTTCCAACTGCCAAATGGGATACCTTGCGTGCCTCACGCGGGTGGTTGGCAATTCCCGCGGTCTTCAAGGTTCTTGCAAGACCTTTTCCCCGCGGGCTGTCGCGGCACAGGGATACTCGATGGTGCGACTGACAGACTGACATTCCAACAGCCAGCTGATGAGTCGGACCGCACGTGAAATCTGAATCATTGGAGTTGGCTGTGCGCCAGTTGTGCGCAGGATTGCCACGAAGCGTCCGGTCTTGTGCAGCTGACCTGGAAATTTTCCCTCGTCGGCGCCGGATAGCACCTCTCCTTATCATGTGCACCGACCTTGCTACCTTTGGCTCGGCCGAAGCGCTGGCGAACTGATCCCGAATCAGCAGAGGAAAAAGCGTGGCGCAACCAGCAAAATCAAGTGGCTTGGTGGAAAACGCTCCCCAGTCCGAGAGCCATGTCCGTTCCGTGTCCGGTGGTAGCCCAGTTTCGAGGTTAGATCGGCCAATATGCGCCGGACTCGATCGAGGGGTGTCGCGGCTCATCCATGGGGCGCCCGTGCTCTAGCCGCCACACTTCGATCTGACCGAGCAGCGCGAATGCCGAACGCTTCCGCACGGGATCCGTTTGCGCCATCTCAAATAGGCGTTTTCGGAGGGCGTTTGATCCCCGTGGTGCAAGAGTGTGGACAGACCCGTCGGTCCCGCAAGGGCGTCGTTCCAGAAACGCGTTTTCGATTGACTGGAGCAGCTCAAAGGGAACCTCGGATGTGTCATCTCGCAGCACACAGAGGCCCACTACCAGGTCGTCTTCTCTCTGAAAACGCGAAAATGTTTTCGCTAGCAGCATCCGCTTGGTCGGCGGCAGTTCGCCGTCCGCAAGGCGAAAAAGCTCCGCCTTGAACTCGCTGTCGTGCTCAGCTCGATCCGCGAGCAAACCTGCGAACACGTTGCCGTGCTGGTAGTCGGGCACAAACTCCTTCGTGAAGAGCTTCTGATCGGGGTCTACGAAGGAGAGGAGCACTTCGTTCGAGCGGTTTCCGCCCAGTTGTGCCACGGCTCTGATCCACTCCTCGCCGATCTGCGCCACCGCGCTACCGTCAGGTTTCGCTAGTTCCAGAAGCAAGTCCATCGCGTCGCCACAGCGGCTCGCGCCCAGCGCCGCGACGACACCCCTTGAGTCGTGCGGGTAGAAGAAGCGAACCTGCGCAAGGATTTCCTTGATCTTCGCGATCCCTTCCTCTGGGTCGACAAATGCCAGGATGCTCAAACAGCGATCCAGCAACCAACGGTTCTGGTCGCTGTTGCCGAGGTCACGACGCGCTTGCTCGATTGCGGGACCGAGAACGTTGATCATCTCCGCGAGCGTCATGCGGATTCCGGCAAAGATGAGACTCTGCAACGACTCGACACGATTGTAGGCATCATAACCAGCAGGAAAGGCCATCACCTCTAGAATCAAATTCGCCGACCTACGCGCGTCCAGAGCGGCGAGCGAAGTACCGATCGGCTTGAGGCGATGCTCTGCGTGGCGTTTATCGGTTGCGGCTGCGCGTTCCGCGAGAATTTTCTCGACCAGCGCCCAAAGCGCGTGCGCGTAGCGGGTCCGCCGTTCTTCAACGTATTCTTCCGTTTCTTTTCCTTCTCGGGCCGCCCACACCTTTTCGAAGGCCGGGGGCCTGATTCCAAGTGTCGGTTGCCCTTGGCTTTTCTTCGCTCGCCGAACGAGCTCTTCCGCCACGAACCGCTCGTACTGTTCTTCACTCAGCATTTCCAGCAAAACCTCGTCTCCATGCTCCGGGTCAGCCGTCATCACCGCGTTCATGTAGGGAATCACGTAGCCTACGTTATCACCAGAGCGGTCGCCTTTCCGTCGGGCTGCCTGCATTTCGCGGTATCGAATCGTGTCGGCTGTGATCAACCGGCGAAGGTCGGGAATGTCGCTGGGTCCTCCGACCTGAGCCAGTAAAACGGCGAGATCCGCCCGCCCGCTTGCGCTCACTCCGTGTGGGTCGGCCGCGCGCTCGACCGCGCGCTTCAGGTAGGCGTATAGCTTCCGCCGCGCCTCGTCCGGCAGGGCCGTTCGCGTGTCGGTGCGCGTCGGGCTCAATCTTCCGAGCACATCTGTCAACAGGCCGAGTTCCGTTTCTTCCGGGTCTCTCTCCAGCTTAGGTGATAGCGCATCGAGGATAATCTTCGGAGCGATGGCTTGGAGCAAATCCTGCTGCTGCCGAAAAAAGTTCCACTTTGCCATGTCCCGACTAGGGCCGATCATCAACTCACGACGAATCTCGCAAGCCCTCTCGAATACGCGCGCGGCAACTCCTCCATCGGCGGTCGTGGCGAGAATCGACAACACGCGGTGTTTCTCGTTCGCATCCAGAAATTCGTTCGTGAAGCGCTCCAAGAGACGGTCGCGTTCCCCCGATGGAATCTGGCTGACCATCTCGTTCCATCCTCCAAACCGCGTCGAACCTTCCAGGAATTTTCGGGCAAGCCATTCACTCACCCACTGCGGATCGGATTCTCGCAGTTCATCCAATGCCCACTTGGTTGGTCCAACATTTCCGGCTTCCAACTGCTTCTTGTCGAGCCCGTCGAGTTCAGTCTTCATCCTTTCGGGAGTCTGCTTCACGCCAAGTTTTTGTAGGAACCGGAGGGTTTTTAGACGCTCGAACGCATCGTTGGTTTCGGCGTACTTCGCTTCGGTGACGGTAATCGCACGTTCCCGGAGAGATGGCGGAATTTCGTCCGAATCTAATGAACGCAGCGCCGTGCGGAAATCGTTGTCATCAAGTGGTCCCAGCAGCTTCTCAACTTTTTCCGTAAAGCCGTACCAACTCAGTTGACGTGCCGCGTTCCATTTGATCTGTGGACTCGAATCCGCGAGCGCGAGTTGTTCGACGGAGTCCGCCGACCACGGGTCGTGACCCAGTTGTAGAAGAAAATTGAGGCGAGCGTCCTCCGGCCAGCCTTGCACGATCTCGACCCAGCGCGGCCCGAGACTCGACGGCAGAAGCTCAGCGCGGCTGTGATAAACCGCGAGGCGAACCTGATCGTTCGGGTCCGTCAGCAAAGGCACGACGATGTCCTTGAAATCGTCTGAACCTGTCTCCAGCATCGCTGCCAACGCGCATTGCTTGTGGCGGCCATCGGGCATCTCATACCAGGCGCGGAGTCGCCCGCCCATCTCCTCCCGAACTTCGGTCCAGACGCTCGGCCCGCACCACCGGGAAAGTTCTGCGGCAAAGATCGGATCAACCTCGAGTGCCATGCGCACAAGTTTCGCGCCAACCCCGGCCATCGCCTTCTTCCCGCAAGATGCTCCGATGTCCTCCGCCAGCATCCGCAATGACTCGCCCCACCGCGGTTCGTTCACGTAGGACACGAGGAACTTCCGGTCTTCCTTGGAATCGTTTGCGCGGACGAGGTCGACCAATCGCGCACCTAACCCGCCCGCTGCGAAGAATTCCTGAAACTGTTGGTGCTGGAACCGAAACGAAATTTCGCCGTCCTCGGCGCGCACGAGAACATGGCGCTTGGAGAGTTCGTCCAGTATTTCTCGCGGGTCTGGTGTGTCCCCGATCTGATGTGCGGCCCGTAGTCGCGCGCCCACAGAACTCATCACCGCCAGTGCGTCCGCTTCGACGATCGCGGTTTCGCCGCGGCCCGTCATCTCCATCGAAAGCAAGCGGAGATACTCGCGTGCGTGTCCTCGCAGAGGTCCTTGTCCCAGACTGGTCCGGTGATCCAGGGAATGCTCGATCGCATCCATCACGGCACCAAGCACACCCATCTTCGTTGCCGGGATATCCTTCCCCGCACGATAGAGATCGACAACTTCCGCGAGGAACAGTGGCGTGCGCGTGATCGAGTCCAGTACGCGGCTGTTGTTGAGCTTGACCCGAAGGTCGTGCGCCGATCCTCCCAGCGCCAAACGGAGATATTCGTCGCGCTGGGCGCGCCTAAGAGGATTCAACTCCAGTCGAGAGGAGCCGCGCAGTTGCGGGACGACGCTATGCTTGCGCGTGGCAACGATAACAATCGCGGCGAAAAAACTCCGGTCAAGCTCTCGCAGCGCTGTGTCCGCCGCTTCCGCGCCGGCGACCGGAACTTCATTCCATCCGTTGAGCAGAAAAATTGGCGGCTGGTCGCCGCGCAATTTTGCCAGCAGCGTCGCGTCCACATCCCTCGACGCAAATTGGGGTCGCTCTGCAATGTACGAAAAAATGTCCTTGCCCGAGCGGACCCACTCCGGAAGGTCCACCAGGAACGCCAACCGTCCCTCACCCAAAGCGTGTCGGGCAAGTTGGATGAGCGTCGTAGTCTTGCCGCTGCCCGCCGGCGCTTCGAGGACAATTCGTTGCCCCTCGGACAGAACGGACTTTAGCGACGCGGTCGTTACGGCCTCGATTGGCTCGCCTTTTTCATTCAGCTTGACCGCGTTCAGGCTGATCACGGGCCGATCTACCCTGCGATACGTGCGATCCCAGTTAGCCGCTATTTCACTCGCAGCTTCTAGCGACCTCCCCAGGTCGGGCGCCAACCGCGGGGCCATCGCGGGCTCGATCCCAAATTGCTCTTTGCAGATGTTGGAGTTTGTCGGTTCCTGCAGCCAGGCAATGAACTGTGCGCGCGGAACAACCACAAGCTGCAACCCAAACTTGGCGAGAATCTCAGCAGCCCACAGCCCCTCGGTGTGTTTGGTTACTGCCTCCGGGGTCGCGAAAATGAGGACACGTACATCAGGATAGTTCGCTACGACTTTTGTGGCGTCGCTTTCAATCTTCCCGAGCGTCGCGGTTAGCGAGCAGGCAAGGCCAATACCTTGCCCGTCTGAGGCCAAACATCCGCTCGCGTGTCCGTCGAGCCCTCTATCCCAGTTGGGCTCCGATGCTACAAGCTGCGGCCACTTCTGTTGGGCGAGAATGACCGCAAGGTTCTGAAATTTCAGCCATTCTTGCAGCGAGATGATCTCGTTGAGTGCCCGTTCGATTTCGGTCTGGTATGCCATTTACGGTGTGAGCTTCCCTCGTTTCCACTGCTCGAAGCACGTTAGAAAGTCCGCTTGCCCTGCCGGATTCAGCCTCATGAGGTGCGCGCACTGGACGCGAAGAGCTTCCAGTTGCGCCTTCGTTGCGGCGTCTGTTGGAAATGCGTCGAGGAGCGTCTTTGTAACGACGCACTTCGTTTCTGGCAGGAAGGGTTCAAGTGACAACTTCAGTATGAACTCGCCGAGCATCAAGAGCGCCGTGTTCCGATTCGCCGTGTCCGCGGCCAGAGGTGCGAAAACTTGCATGATCTGGCGCATCGGGAACGCGTCGACCGAGCCGTTAGAAACGCGCAAGGCCGCGACGACCACGCTTCCCCTGAACTGTGTCACCTGGTAATTGAAGCCCATCAGCTTTGCGTAGGCTTCTTCCGCGACCGCTCGGTCGATGAGACCGCGATTCGCGAGATGTTCGACAACGGCTTGAGTCCAGACCCGCTCGACCCCAAGTTCCGACCTCGCAACCTCCGCGAGAACCAGATCGTCGGTCCAAAGGATCCTCCCAGGCGCGAGCGCAGCAAACGCCGCCTCCAGTCCCTCCCATCCGAAGATTTTCTCCAATGACTTACGTCGTTCGGGATCGAGTGCGGCGACCTCGGGAACTGATACGACGGTCGTATTGCTCTCGACGGTCCGCATCCACTCCTCGAACGCGGCCTTCTCCCTCTCGGACTGTTCCGCCGTCGTCTCGCTCATGTAGTGCTGGCCGCCCTCGTAGTACATCTTGCCGTGCGGCCTCGCGAAACGCGCATTGGCGTGAAGTTCCTGCAGTTCCGTGCGCGTCGCTGCGGAAACCACGAAACGGAAGCCTCCACTCGTCAGCACTTGGCGCGTGATGCCGAGCAGTCGCAACGTCGTGAGCGCGACAAGATCGAGAACCACCGTGCTTTTCGTGCCGAGACTCGCTATCGCAGGCGGCAGGGCGTTGGGATAGGCGCATCGTACGAAATCAGTCTCGTCTGTCGCCAGATCGAAAAGGGCGTCGCAGGCCCCGTGCCCCAATTTCTCGCCGAACATGCTGAGCGTGATCGCTGCGGTTTTGTAGATGTCCCGCAGTTGCGTGTGCGCTTCCGACTGCGCCTTGATGTGGTCCAGCATGGGCTGGATGTCAGCGACCGTGAATCTCTCAGGTGGCGGAACGTGCATGGCCCTGATGATCGTCTGATCGGGGAACTTCAACTCCATTCGATCCCCGATCGCTTGGAATCGCCGCGCGTATTTGCTGAAAATCTGTGTGATTTTGCCGACGCGGGTATTTAGGCTGCTCTTCGCCAGCACGAACCTGTCGCCGACCTTCTTCCCCAACAATTCCTTGGCGATCTCGTCTGACGCGGCAATCTCCTCGAACTCGTTGCTCGGCTTGTCAGTATCTTCGATCACAAACCATCCAGCAGGCGCGTCGCTCTTCTCTGAGTATTCGACCGCACTGCCGACCGCGACCTCGTCCATCGTTGCGGGGATGTCGTCAGGTCGAGCGCCGCTCATCAGACTTAACACGTAAGCCTTGTTGGCCTCGACCTCCGAAGTGTGTGTACGCAGCACGCGGTACGCGTAGTCGACGGCGAGCGCGCTCTGGCCTTGCCACTGGAGGACGCGGACGGCCGCCACTGCGTGCCGCATGGGAAGTTCTTCGGGCCGCGGGAGCGTTGCCTCCGAGAGCGGAGGAAGGTCGCTCAACCCGTAGCGCATCGCAACGCGCGCCAGACGCAGCTTGGCGACGCGATGGTCAGGGTTCGCGACGATGAAATCCTGCAACCTACTGATGGCTTTCTGGTGGTCGTAGTCTTCGAGGTACTGTGACGCGAACTCTGTGAATTCCCAATCCCTGAAGCCCCGATTGTGAAGGGCCTGGCATGTGTCCAGGATGATCTTGTCCTTCCCCAGACGTCCGGCACAGTTCAACAACAGCCGACCGTCGAAGTTTGGTGTGTTCGCATCGAAAAGTTCCTGCAGCAGCGGCAACGCTTCCGACGGGCGTCCCGCCTCCAACAGAATCCGTGCGAGAAAATCCGTGGCTGATCGCGTATCGGTCGGTCGGCGCGACGCGATCGCCTCGTCCAGGAGCGGGCCAGTCTGTTTGTGCACTCCCCGTCTGATGGACACGAAAGCATTGATCGCGGCGACCAACATCGGCGACTCCGCGACCTCGGGGCGAGCCACGTAGTTCGGAATCTCCGCGAAGCGTTCCGCGCGCGCCAGGGCTCTGATCGCTCCGATCGTGATCGGGTCCACCAGTTCGCACGGCAACTTCGCGATGCTCGCGGTGCTGAACACCACGAATGCTCGGTTCACATCCTGCGGCGTGCCGCGGTTCAGCAGCGCTTGCCCAAGCATGAAGCTCACGTTGGCAGCCGAGCTCGACTGCGCGCGACCCTCTTCCAGCACGCGGATTCCCTCGTCCACGTTGCCCATGCTGAAAAGTGACTCGGCCATCGCCAAGCGCCCGTTCAAATCCGAGGGGTCCGCACCGAAGGAATCACGCGCAAAACGCGCTGCATCTTCCTTGCGACCCTGGATCAGTGCAATGTCCACCTTGAGCGCGAGTGCCTGCGCCTTTACGTACGGAACGCCCTCAGCCTCGGCGGCGACGATCGCGTCGTCGGCGACGGACAACGACGTGGCGAGCGTCGCATCCCTGTCTTCGACCTTGAGCGGCTTCACCGCAACGACAACTCTCGCGAAGTGCGCCTGCGCGAGAAGCAAGTGAGTTTGCGCCCACTTCGGCTTGTCGGCCACCGCGTCCTTCGCATGTTCGATGCCCTGCTCGTGCTCGCCCGCGGCCATTGCTTTCCTGCAGAGGGCGCACGCAATCTCGGCGTCTTTTCGTAGGTGTACCGGAGTCGCGTCGAGCAACTCTCCGTATGGCCGCTCTGACGGTGCCGACTGAATCCACAGCGAGCGAATGCGCGTGGAGTTGGGGAAGCGTTCGACTGCGACAGCAACTTTGTCGCGGGTCTCTTTGTCCTGAAGGAGGAGATGGTATGCGAGCACCTCGTTCGCGACCGCGAGTTCGTCGTCGGGCCGGAGAGGGGCCGCGTCAAGGAAATGGCGGGCCGCCACCTCGCCCTTGCCCATCATCAGATTGGCAGCGCCGAGGTTTGTGAGGATTCGGAACCGGTGCCAATCCGTGAGCTCGCCGCCCTTCGTCCGCTGCACACGGTTCAGCAGCATGACGGCGATCTGCGCTTCGCCGGGCGTGATCCGCGTTCGGGCTTCATCGATCAGAGCGTCGATCTCGCTCGTCGCGGAAACTGACGAGACCGACTCCGTGAGTGTGGCAATGTAGTCCAGCTTGGCGTTCACGGTCGCCACTTCCTCCGAGCGCAGGCCGCCGTAGAACTGGCGCTCGACCTCCGAGTACTCCCTGATGAGGTCGGTGATCTTCTCCCAGGTGAAGAGTTCCACCGTGAAAAGGCCGGAGGCCCTGTTCTCCTGGTTGATCTTCTGTATCTCCAGCTGCGCTGCGCCGGAGATTTTGCCCGTCGTCAGAAGCGCGTAGTGGTCCAGCTTGGAGGGAAACTTCTTGGCCTTCTCGACCTCGACGCGGATTTTTGCGGCAGTGAGGGACTTCCATTTTTCCTTCAGCTTGCACTGCGCCGCATATAGGGGGCTCTGTCCAAACGTGTCGAAGATGTCTACGCCGAACTGATGCTCGCCCTTCTTTGCGAAGCGCTCAAGGCCCGGACGCGACCAATGCCGCTTCAGCAACTCAAGGCATAGCCCCTCGAAAACAACGTCCGATTCGGGGGGATTAATGGTGTACGGATTCATGACGCCTGGCGATTCCTTCACTGGGCCGATGCGAAGACCCCGCGCGCGACCCCTTATTATAGGAGCTGACCCTTACTAGGTTTCGTTCCACGCTCCGATGTCGATGGACTCGGCCAGCAGGTCCGGCGCGCGGCGCGGATTGGCGCGATAATAATGATGTGATCTTCCCGAAGAGATTGGACCCAAAATGGCAGAAGTCATCAAACCGAAGTTCATCGTCCTCGATTCTAACGTGCTCATCGGTGACTACTGGCTTAGATCACCTTCGTTTGTTCTTCTACGAGAATTTCTGAACAAAACGAAAGCAGACCTTATTGTTCCACAGATCGTCTTCGATGAAGTGGTGAACCATCATAAAGAGGATCTGGAAGAACTTAAGTCAGGTACTCGCAAGCTACTCGGTAATGCAGGTCGGCTGTTGGGTGAGTGTGGTCAGCCCAGCATACCTTCGGACTACCGTCGCACAATTTGAAGGTGAACAGCTATCGCGAGAGATATCGAAAAGCGTCCGCTCCAATCTTTTCAATTGTGGTCTTGGGTAATCCATGGATGAGGTGATTGGGAAGATTCATCAGCCGTTGACGCTCGAAGAAATGCCCCGTGGCTTTATCTTCGCTCAGGCGGAAAAGGTATTGGGTTACATCGCTGGTGGTTCTCGCCTCCAAGGAGCAGGGTTCGTTCCCAAGCCGTGTGGCATCTGATTCAAAAGTGAAATTCATCTGTTTGCCCGGTGCCATAAATTCGATTTGGTTCGAATCTTTCTTAACCATGAAATCGTGGCACTTCAGTTCCAGAACAGCCCTGAGTCGCTCCCATTCTCTCCGCGCTAGAGCCTTTATGTCTTCCATTGAGGGCTGATTTTCCACCGTGGCGTTATCTTCCCCCATTGTACGAATCGTGGGCCGGTCGATGCTCCTCTGCCTTGACGAAATGTTTACGCTTCATCCTTCACCCACTGAAATAAACAAGGGCCCGGTCACTCCGAGTAATCACCTTTCGTAGTTTTGTTCTGCTCACTGCCTTCCTTAGCTTTGCTAGAACCCGAGGTGGGAGTCTTATTCTTTTCCCGCAAGAAGTGGGTGCGCTCAGGTTCACCGTTTGAAAACACAATTAGCCGCGTGGTTTCGCTCAATTTGAACTTATAGGGATTTCCCGGTTGGCAGGGACAAAGCAACCTTTGCCATTCAGGCACACCGGCAACATTCTCAATGTACGCTCCGTTGCTATAGGTCAGTGCGCCTTTTTTCATGAGGTATTGTGTGTGGCAGTTTGGACATTCGACATATAGGCGTGTTGTGGACATCGGATATGTTGAGCCCCGGCACCTGCGAAATTGTCACTTCAAGCGTACCGTGCCCTGAAAATACTGTATGTTTGGCATCGAACAATTACTGAAACACCAATGGCGCATTGCACACTAAACGGCCTTATCTGTCGTCACAAGCATCTCAAGGACGTGCTCGTTGAGCCAGAAGTGGATTCCCCTCTATCCAAGCTAAGAGGCTTCTGCCTTTTACCTCGGCGGGCTTGTGTCCCACTGAACACATCAGCCTTTCTCTTCGGGCACGCCGATTTTCAGGCTTTCAGGCAGAGGGTTACCAGTCCCGCCCTTTCGGTTGCGAGGTGGGATCACAATTCCACCATGGTACCGTTTCCCGAGGCCACCCCTGCAGATCTTCTCGCCGGACATTCTGAAAGTCACCGTGCTGACGGCGGTGCTGGCCGGGCGCGCGCAGGGCTGCTATTACGCGATCACCACCTGGGCAGACTTATTTCAAGCCAAGCTCGCCATCGTACTGTCGGATAACCCCGTAGCACTCGCAGGCGGAGTCTTCCAGTTTCTTGCGGTTCACGATCTTCACTGCGCCACGGGTGTACTCGATGACCTTCCTCTTCTGCAAAACACCAGCTGCCAAGCTCACGGTAGGTCTATCTGTCCCTAGCATCGTTGCGAGAAAATCGTGAGTGATGAGCAGCGACCCCGAATCCACTCTATCCTGAGTCATTAGCAACCACCGCGCAAGGCGCTGCTCAATATCATGTAGCCGATTACACGCGGCTGTTTGTGCAACCTGCATACCCCGAACTACCGCATAGCGGCTCAATATCAATTGAAGGTGTGGAGCGGATTCCAAAGTGTTTTGCAAAGCTCCGGCCTCGACCCGAAACCCATCCCCCGTGATTTGTACCACCGCCCGCAGCGGGCCCCTGCTCAGGCCGACCGCCACCAGTGTTCCGGTAAAGCCCTCATTTCCAACTATGCCAGCTTCGGCTGTTTTTCCATCTTTCATTACGACCACAAGAGAAATCAAACCTCGATTCAGGAAATATGCGAACCCTAGATTTCCGCCCGCCTCGTGAAGGACTAGATGGTTGGGCAAGCTGACGTATTCGAGATGAGGACGAAGTGTGCTGTAGTCGCTGTCGGAGATCGATAGAAGTATTTTGTTGCTGACTTGTTTCCCTTTGGTATTCGTCCGCTCGCTAGTCTGGGAATGAACTCGTCCGTCATGGGGTGCGAGACAGGAAGTCTGGTCAGGCATCGTGAACCCCCTCTCGAAGACCTACCAACGCTATGCTGGATACGACCCTGATACTGAGCAATACTGACCGCCTCAAGACGCACCAAACGTGACCCACGCTTAAGCGATTCCGCTACTTCATAAGGAGGCCCGAAATCGGGCGTGCGAACGAACAAAACTCTTCTGCATATGTGTGATGCCCAACTGACCATCAATATTGGTATGTGATATTACTGCAGCGGGGCAAACTAATGGGTCCCCGTGCGGCGGCTAAGAAAAGACGCGATTTTGATCCCCATGCATTCCTCGCAACCATCGGCGAGGGCAGGAAGTCTGTGCTTTTCCAGAGGAAACAGGGAATCTTTGCACAAGGGGATACCGCGGATGCAGTGTTTCATATCTAGACCGGCAAAGTAAGACTCACGGTCGTGTCCAATGATGGCAAGGAAGCAACCATTGGCATATTAGGGGACGGTGAGTTCTTCGGTGAAGGTGCGCTGGCAGGTCAGGCTCTCCGCATGGGCTCTGCAACCGCAATGACGGATTGCGTTGTTCTGCGAATCGACAAGAAAGCCATGATGGAAGCGCTTCATCGGGAACACGAATTTTCCGACCTGTTCGTGGCCTATTTGTTGGCGCGGAACATCCGTTACGAAGAAGATCTGGTGGATCAGCTTTTCAATTCGAGCGAAAAGAGGCTGGCTCGAATCCTTCTACTGCTCGCCCAGTTTGGCAAGGAAGGCAAACCCGAGACGGTAGTTCCCAAAATCAGCCAGGAGACGCTGGCCGAAATGGTGGGCACAACGCGCTCGCGGGTCAGCTTCTTCATGAACCGGTTCAGGAAATTGGGCTTTATTCACTACAATGGCGGGCTGCAAATCCATAGCTCGCTGCTTAATGTTGTTCTCCACGACTAACGTGCCATGGTTTATCGAGGCTGGGGATGTTCTATTCCATTTGGTTACTTGCCGCAGCGCTGGCCGGTTGGGCCGGTGGCAAGATCGCAGGGGACGACGGATTCGGGACATTGGCCGACATTCTCCTCGGAATCACGGGCGCTTTCGTGGTTCGTTGGTCTCTGGAGAACATCGGCATTTCCCTGAAAGATGTGTACCTGCTTCTGTTCTCGATCTGGGGCGCAGCCGCA
>Ga0116134_1001297_pt1 | contig 12696 bp, 10 predicted proteins | sample June2015DPH_19_5_FD_89737 | JGI IMG/M metagenome (GOLD analysis project Ga0116134, IMG submission 89737) | Peatland microbial communities from SPRUCE experiment site at the Marcell Experimental Forest, Minnesota, USA - June2015DPH_19_40 | ecosystem: Environmental > Terrestrial > Soil > Wetlands...
AACATCAAATCGGCCAAACAACCCCGCCCGGCGTCACGATGCGACTGTTACCGGCAGCGCAATCGGCGTGCCGAACTGGATTGGGGACATTCATAATTGTCCGACGAATGAAGCATCAGGCGGCTACGACAGTCAACTTCAGGCCGACCGCCCTAGCGACCGCGATTTCGCCAAGGCGAGGCTTTAGTCCGCGGCAGGCGCGGGTCGCGTTTCCACGTTCGTGCTTCCGCTCCAACGCATGACGTAATACATCGGCTTCTTTCCCAGAATGGTGACATCGCCGCTCTTAAACTCAATAAACAGGTAACGCTGGCCTTCGAATTCCTGAATGTCGTAATGGCTTGCGGTCTTGTCGCCGTGATGGATAACGACTCCTTTCGTCCATGTCAGCCAAGGCTGGGGCGTCTTGCCGTTTTTCAGAAATGTCAGCCCCTTCCAATAAAGCTCGCCCTTCCAGTTCGGCAGGTTTGGATTGAATTCGGATTTGTCGGCCACAAAATCCACGCTTTTCCACTGGCCGATGACGTCCGGATCATCGACGAACGGCAAATCAATGTTGTCCACTTTTCCCACCTGCACGGTGAATTGCGTGCCCGCCAGCGAGCCTTGCCATTGGCCGGCGCCGATGTAAGCCATGATGAACTCGCCGCTGGAATTGTTGAAAATGGTTCCGTCGGCGGACTTGAAGTTGCGCAGACCGCTGTAATTGACTCCGAACGGCGTTCCGTCGCCCCGGTCCTCGGACACGGTGACCTGCAAATCGTCATAACTCGCGCCGGCCACCTTCAAATCGCGTCCAACTTCGCGTTGGATTGCGTCCGCGATCGCCACTCGCGGATTCGAGTTCATGCGCATCCAATTTACTAGCGTATATCCGCCCACGCCCAACCCGGCCAAGACCGCGACGACTATCGCCAGCCAGCCCGCTCGCATTCTTCGATGAATCACCTCGATCAGGACGGCCAGGCCGATGAGTCCGAAGAATCCGGCGAAACCAAACATCCATTTCAAGTCAGGAATGAAACCCAACGCCGCCAGGCAGCCCAAAACCCACCCGGTCCGCGCCATATTGAGAGCCATCCGCGAGGTGAAAGTTAAGCCGAAAGATGGAGGAAACAAAGGGGTTCCGGTCTCTCGTTTGTTCGCCGCGCTTGGAGCAGCCCGAGAGGCCGGGGATCCCGCGATCGTTTCCACTTCCGCTTTTACCTGGTTCGCCTGCTGATAACGTCGCCCCGGTTCCTTTTCCAACGCGTGCAAAACAACTTCATCCAGACGCACGTCTATCTGAACCCGTTGCGACGGCGGCGCGAATTTCCCCAGCGGCAATTCGCCCGTGAGCATTTCGTAAAACACCACGCCCAACGAAAAGATGTCCGCGCGATGGTCCACGAGAGTTGGACGTTCAATCTGTTCGGGCGCCATGTAATGCGGCGTGCCGATGACATCGCTGGCGCCCGTCAGAGAAGCCTTGTCCGCGGAGACACCAAGAATTTTCGCGATGCCGAAATCGGTGATTTTCACGCGGCCCTTCTTGTCGAGCAGGATGTTCTCCGGCTTGATGTCGCGGTGAACGATGCCTTCGTTATGCGCGAATTGAAGCGCCTCGCAGATTTGTGGCACGATGGCCAAGGCCTGTTCGGGGGCAAGCCGGCCGGCGCGCTCCACCTCGCGCAGATTCGTGCCATCCACGAATTCCATGATGAGATAATGCAGTTCGCCCGCCTGCCCAAAGTCATGCACGGCCACGATGTTCGGATGCACGAGCCGCGCCAGCGCTCGGGCTTCGCGATTGAACCGCTCGGCAAAACCCGGAGCGCCCGCCACACGCGGCGGCAGAATTTTCAGCGCGACGAACCGATCCAACGCGGCCTGTCGCGCTTTATAGACCGCGCCCATTCCCCCTTTGCCGATGAACTCGACGATTTCGAGCTGAGGAAAAAGTGCCGCGAGTTGCTCGACCGTCGGTGCAATAAACGCCGTGCCCCCGCCGCCCGATTCGGTTCCGGTGTTGAAACCGGCCTTGATGAGGCACTCCGGGCACAATCCGAGCGGCACGTCGGGCGGCAGAGGCTTTTGGCAACGCGGGCAGGTTCGCTTCGCATCCATGGCAATGTTTCCTCTCAACATTTACTTAGGAAACAATCGCTCAAGGTTGCACCAAAAAATCGAAAGCAGCCAGCCATTCCGAGCCAAAGATTCACCCTTTCTTGCCCAGCACGACAAAGAGATGCCTCAGTTCCTCGTCCACATCATCAGGATGGCTGATGGTTTGCGCGATTTCATCCCGCAGTATTTTCCGATAGCGCCGGCGCAACCGATGCACTGCCGATTTCACGGCGCTTTCGCTCAGTGCCAACTTCCCGGCAATTTCCGCGTACGGCTGCGATGCCCGGTCGCCAACCAGGCATGGATTCAATTCCGCAAACAGTTCCGCGCTTCCTTCCTGTTCGTATTCGCTCCCAAGCCGCTTGAGAACGCCGTCCAGCAAGGTCAAAACCCAGCGCCGTTCGAAACTTTGCTCGGGCGTGACTTCATCGGCCGGCTCGCGCCCCAAGCGCGTCTCCGCGGCATCGAATTCCAACGAAAGCACCGCCCGACCGCCGCCCCGTTTTTGCGCCCGAGCCTTGTCCGATTCGTCGGCCAGAAACCGCTTCATGGCCGTGAGCAGGAAGGCGCGAAACCGTCCCTTCTCCCGCTCGGCGTCACCGATCCAATGTTTCTCCAGCAGGCGAGCGAAAAATTCCTGCGTCAGGTCCTGCGCGTCTTCCCGCCCATGCCCGCGCCCACGCACGTAGGCGTACAGCGGATACCAATACGTCTGGCAAAGCTTCGCCAGCGCGCTTTGCGCGCGCGGCGTGTCGCTTCGCCCAGCCGAGAGCACCATAGACCAATGAGTGGTGGCAAACGTCTCGCCGCGGCGAGCGTTGGTTTCGCCACTCGTCGAGGCTCGATTTTTGTGCGTTGGGGTGCTCACGGCCGCGGCCATCTTATCATCTGCGCCTAAGGAAGCTGCCCGTCTCGGAGCGCAAGATCCCGCAGCGCCTGCGCCATCCGGGCCACGGGCGCAGCCCAATCATTCGCGGCCGACTGACGGAATAGCCGCATCGTCGGATACCACGGCGAATCGCCGCGATCGATCAGCCAGCGATAATCGCAATGGAATGGAAGCAGCACCCAAACCGGCTTGGCCAGCGCGCCCGCGAGATGGGCCACTGAGCTGTCGATGCTGAAGACCAGATCGAGGTTCTGCACCAGCGCGGCGGTGTCGGCGAAGTCGTTGATCTCGGAGGTGAAATCGGCCCAGTCCATGCCGATCGGCGGCGATTGCCCGGCGGCTTCTCCCTTTTGCAGGCTGAAGAATTTAACGCCCTTCACGGCGGCCAGCGGCGCAAACACGTCAATCGATCTCGTTCGAACGTCCTGCGATTCCTTGACGGTGCGGCTCCCGGCCCAGAATAGTCCAACCCGCAACTTCGATTCCCCCGCAAGACGGTCCGCCCATCGTTTCACGCGATCGGCTGGCGGCGTGACATACGGAACGTCGCTGGGAATGTTCTGCAATGTAATCCCCAGAACTCGAGGCAAGCCCTGCAAAGTGATTTGCAGATCAAATTCCGGCAGCGGATGGCCATGGGGAATGATGCGGTCGATCCCCGGCATCGCTTCAAGCAGCGGGATCAAACCCGGCTGGCATTCGAGAATCAATTTTGCCCCACGCTGGGCAACGGGTGGGACAAGCCGAACGAATTGCAGCGTATCGCCGTTTCCGCCCTCGGCATGAAAGAGGATCGTTTTGCCCGATGGGTCCGAACCGTCCCACTGCGGCCGCGCGCGCCTGGGGTCCTTATCCGCACGGGGGTTCCTGAGCCGCCATTCAAATTCCTCCCAGCCTTCGGTGAATTGTCCCACTTTCAATAAAGCATGGGACAAATTCAAATGCGCGGTCGCGAAATCCGGCTGCAGCGCAATCGCCTGCCGCCATGCCGTGATGGCCTCGTCGATCTTTCCCTCCTGGTAAAGAAGGATCGCCAGGTTGTTGTGCGAGCCTGGAAATTTCGGATCGAGTTCGATGGCTCGGCTGAAACACGATCCGGCTTCTTCAAGCCGTCCCTTTTCGCGCAGTAGTGCCCCCTTATTGCTATATGCGGAGGCCACCGTTGGGTTCAATTCAATCGTTCTGGTAAACGCTGCGATAGCCTCGTCGGCCCGGTCGCTTTCCGCCAGGGTGGCGCCAAATTCGTGAAAATAATCGAAATTGCCGGGGTCAAACTTCGCCGCTTGGCGATATTCCGCGGCCGCCAAATCGGAGCGATCGATCGTTCGATAGACGCCGCCAAGGCTGGCATGAAATACAGCGATGCCCGGGCGCAAGGCGATGGCCTGCCGAATCAGATGGATGGCCTCCTGATGACGGCCGCGCTGTGAATGAACGACTCCCAGCAGGTGCAGAGCGTCCGCCTGCCGAGGATTCCGCGCCAGGACTTGGCGATAGCCCCTCTCCGCCTCGTCGAGTCGGCCCGCCTGATGAAGTTGAACGGCCGATTGAAGGGTCTGTTGATCCACGAATGGGACGAATTCTAGCGGCAATGGGCCGAAGTCGAAAACAATCGGGTTCTGTTTAATTCTCTCACGTTCCCCGTCCTTAGATGTCTCCTTCCAACACGCGGACGTTCCGCTCCGCCCGTTTACGCGACGGTTCGCACGCCATGTTCCGGACAGCTATACTCGCATACGTTCCAGACTGGGAGCAATGCGATGCCTTTTGATGCACTTGCGCACCCGATCATCTTCAGCCGCCCCCAACGAGTCAGCCCATCATCGGTTTGGGGCGGTCATATTCCGTTCGCCTATCTGCTGGTCGATCTGTTGCGGCCGCGAACGTTCGTTGAGCTGGGGACACAATCGGGCGTTTCATACTCAGCGTTTTGCCAGGGCGTGCAGATGTTGGGATTGGAGACCCGCTGCACCGCCGTCGACACATGGGCCGGCGACCCGCACACAGGTCAATTCGGGCCGGAGATCCTGGCCGACTTCAAAAAATTCCACGACGTGCGGTTCTCCAATTTCTCTCACCTGCTGCAAGCCGACTTCGACTCGGCCGTACACAGTTTTGCCGACGGATCGATCGACCTGCTGCACATCGACGGCTTCCATACCTACGACGCGGTCCGGCATGATTTCCAGACCTATTTCCCCAAGATGTCGGATCGCGGCGTGGTGATCTTCCATGATTCGGCTGCGCGGAAGCCCGGATTCGGTGTTTACCGGCTGATCGAGGAACTGGCCCCACGCTACCCGCACTTTGAGTTCCTACACTCTTATGGCTTGGCGGTCCTTCTCGTCGGCGCGGCCGTCCCAACGGGAATCGTCGAATTCCTTGACGCTGCCAACGCTTCGCCTCAGGTCTATCGTGCACTGTTCGCCTGCCTCGGTGAACGCCTCGACTCGGAAATGATCGCCCTCGAGTTGATCAAGCTGAATTTCCAGCAAATGCAAGCGGTCAATGCGGTCAAAGCCAAGGGCGGCTTCCAGGTGGACCCAAGAACACAACGCCTGGATGTGGCGTTATCCGCGCCGGTTCCGTTTGCCCAAACCCTCTCAAGCGAGATCGCTTCGATCTTCAACTCGATAGAGGTGAGACGGTCCGGCGGCCCCGTTTGAGACAGCGCCCCCGGGAAATTCAATTCATTTCGCCAGCTTCGCCACCAGCCGCCACACCAGATGTGGCGACAGCGGCCGATCTTGCGTCTTGTTGAAATCGTCAACGAGCTTGTCGAATCGATCGGTATACGGCAGCCGATCGCGCTTGCCGATGTCGCGGCCGAGCAATTCCTTCGCGATCCGCTCGGCGTCCGGCGAAACCTCCGGCGACGGGCTGCGGGCTTCGCCGAGCCTGGGGAGCTTGCCGCCCTTGCGGAGATTCAGCAGATGACGCCAAACCTCCCGCCGAGTCGGCTTGGGCTCGGGATGCTGGGCGGCGTAGAGGTTGAACAGTTCCTCAAATTGCGGCGTGTACGGGAGATCGTCGGCCGTGCGGCCGATTCGTTCGTACACTTCGGCCAGCAGCCGGCGCTTGGCCGGGATGGTCGGCTCGATTCCGGAGAAGAGCATCGTCGGCGCGGCGCCGTCTTCGGTGGCGCTCGCGCCGGCCGGGGCGGTGGTGCGATCCAGGAGCATCAGCACGTTGCCGAACGGATCTTTCACCGCCGCTCGATATCCATGGGCCGCCTGACGCGGCGGGTGGACGAATTTCAATTGCAGTTTCTCTCGCCGCGCATAAAGGTCTCGGACGTCATCGACGAGGTAATAGATTTCTTCGGCCGGTTGGTCGGGATCGGCCCGCAGGACAATTTCGGTGATTCCGTCGGCCATGAGCAGGGCCGCGGCCCGAGCGTCCTGCCGCAGCAGCTTCATGCCCAGGACGTCGCGGTAATACCCGACGGCGCTGGCAAGCGTCGGCACGCGAAGGATGATTCGGTCGATGCGGCGAAGCACGGTGCAATCGCAAGCTGGCCTGGTCCGGATTATTTACTGCCCGCCAGTACGCTGGAGACGCGGGGAAGAAACCAGAAACCAGAATGACGATTCAAATCCAAATGACTGAAACCAGAAACGAACGCCGCTTCAGTCATTTGGTCATTCGGGCTTGATTCGTCATTCCGGTTTCTGATTTCTGATTTGGTCCTCATCCTCCTCTTCAGACCGTTTCTGTTCGGTCGACGTTGGAGCATGATAACCGCCGCGGAGCACAAAAAACCCGCCGGTCAGGTTCCAGAAAATCTGCACCAGGCGGATCGACATCGTCAAGGCGAACGCCTGGCCGACGGTCACGCCCTGCGGCTCCAGCAACTTGATCGCGAAATATTCCATCACCCCGGCGCCCTGCGGGCTGATGGGAATGGCGCTGGCCAGCACGATCACCGGCACGGCCATCCAGTAATAGAACAGGTTGATGTGCAACCCGAATGCGATTCCGCACAATTGCGCCGCCGTGATGACGATCATGTGCACCGGGAAGCTGACGATCAGGGCCACCAGCACGAGCAGCGGCCGCTGGCCGTAAATGTGCAGGGTCTCGACGGCGTTGCGAACCTGTTTTTGCATCGGCAATTTATTAATGATGAAATCCAGTCCGCACAATCTGCGAAGCCTCGGGACGTAAAACACCGCGATGGCCAGGATCGCGACCGCCAGGATGCCCGCCGACGCCAGCGCGACTTGCCTGCACCTGGGGATGTGCCGCTGCAGCGCCGCCATCGTTCCGCCCAGGATAATCAATGCCGCCAGCCCGATCGCGCGGTCCACGGCCACGGACATCACCGCCCGAGTGCGGTGGTGCGTTTGCCGGGCGACGTAGTAAGCCTTGAACACGTCTCCGCCGGTCGAGCCCGTCGGCATGACCGTGTTCCAAAACATTCCCACCATGTTCAGCGCAAACGTGCGCCCAAGCCGGAGGTGGATGTCCAGCGCCCTCAGCAACTCATGCCAGCGAAGGCTGGTAATCAGGATCGTCACCGGAAAGATCGCCAGGGCGGCGATGATGAAACGGAGGTCCGCTTGGCGAACCATTCTCAGCACGCCGATCTGCACGCGCGGATGCGGCACGGTGATCTGGTAAGTCGGATATTCCGATACCGGCGCCCAGGCGGCGGTGGGGCCGTTGGCGTGGTCCGCCACCCACAGCCCTTTGACTTGCTTCAAATCCGCCGACAGGTCCACCGCCACGACATACTTCATCTGCCCGTTTCCGAAGACCTTCAGGTTCGGGCGGTCCGGCTCGTTGACGACATCGCCGGCCGATATCAAAACCGTCTTGCCTGTTTGCGGGTCGATGACGTGATAGCCCTTGCTGTCCTGGGGCGCGTTCTCATCGGTCACCGTCAGGTTCTTCACCGGCATGGGCCGCCCGGGCAAAAATGCCCAGACGTGGTCGTGCCACGACATTTGGCTGATCACCCACCAGATGCCGACAACAGCGATTCCCCAGCGAACCAGTTGCTTGACGATTTTCAGGGCGAGCTTCTTATTCATTTGCCAAGCCGAATTCTTATTATCGGCAAGAGCTTGGCAACAGCCGCATTCCCCCTATATTGATGGCCAAGTGAGGATTCCGGCATGTTTGGACGAAAAATCATCATCGTCGCGGTCGTGTTGTACGCCGCCGTCGTTGGCTGCGTCATGTCCTCGCCGGAGTCCTCCACAGGCAACGCCGCCAGCAGCACATCGCCGGACCTGCCCGTCACCGGCCTGGTGCACATCGCGGGCCAGCGGCCGTTCTGTGGCGTGGCCGTTCAGCTTCAGCGCGTCGATTGGGTGGAGGAGTACAAGAAAACCATCGACGACATCGCCGCCGACGGGGCCGACACCGTCTCCCTGGTCGTCGATGCCCGCCAGGAGAACGGTGAAAGCACGTATATGTACGTCGATATGCGCAAGACCATGACGGTCCCGCAGTTATCCGATATCATCTCTCACGCCAGGAGCAAACATCTCCGCGTCATTCTGATGCCGATCGTGCTGCTCGACGCCCCCGCCGACAGCAGCGAATGGCGCGGCACGCTCAAGCCGCGCGACTGGCACGAATGGTTCGACAACTATCGCGAAATGATCGAGCATTACGCCCGCATCGCCCAGGACAACGGCGTGGACGTGCTGGTCGTCGGCTCCGAACTGGTCAGCTCCGAAGCCCCGGATCATCTCGATGAATGGGTTCACACGATCAAGGATGTTCGCGCCATCTACAAAGGACAACTCACCTATTCCTCCAATTGGGACCGGTATTGGAAAGTGCCGTTCTGGAAATATTTGGATTTCATCGGCATGAACAGCTACTGGACGCTCGGCCAAAACCGGGACGTACCGGTCGCACAGATCAACGACAAATGGAAGGAAATCCAGGATCGCATGTTCAAATTCACCGCCGAGGTTCACAAGCCGGTGATCCTTCTGGAGGCCGGCTGGTGCAGCCTGGCCAACGCGGCCAAGGATCCATGGGATTACACCCAGGACCAGCTCAACGCCGACAACGATTTGCAGAAAAAGCTATACGAAGGCTTCTTCGAAAGCTGTTACGGCAAGCCGCAACTGGCCGGTTTGATCGTTTGGGAAATGCACCCCGGCGATGATTCAAACGGCAAGGGCTACACGCCGCAGGGCAAGCCGGCCGAGCAGGTCATGCGCGATTGGTTCGCCAAGCCTCGGTGGGAGATCATGCAGGGCCAATAAAGGACCGCCAAGCATTCGTGGGTTCAGTGGTAAGTAAGCAAAACCCCCGCTTCGCGGGGGTTTTTCCCCACGATATTCCAAGTTACGATCACGGCATGGAACCCCGCCTATTGGCCACCATGGTGACGACCACCAGTTACGGCGCGTGGCTCCCGGGCGACATTCGCGGGTATGTCCAGAACGGAATCGTCCTGCCCGGTGATCCATTTCGGCTGGAACAGGCGGTGCGGCGTTTTGTCGGTTCAATCGCCTTTGTTCCCGGAAGAATTGGCTGACCCGTGGAGAGTAGAGATTCGCCAACCGCGCTGTCCTATCCGCAAGCAGGGTGTATAATCCGAAAAGGAGACTGCATGACGATCAAAGCAATTCTGCGCGATGGCCGCATCCAGCCGCTCGAGCCGCTCCCGCCCGATTGGACGGATGGACAGGAACTGGTCGTCGAAGAGCCGGATTTGGCCGGGGCCAAAATACAAGTGGATCAGTGGGCGAAGGACCTAGAGACAGCCACAGCGCGGCTCCCGGCTGAGGAACATGATCGCTTTCGCCGCGCGCTCGGTGAAATCGAGCGGGAGAGTAAGGATGCCATTCGCCGGGAATGGGGGCTGCCATGACGTCGGGCTACCTGCTCGACACCAATCACGTTGGCAATGCCGTCACACCCGGCTCGATTGTGCGGCTGCGAATCGCGGAACTGCGAGCCGGTGGCGTCAAGATGGGCACATGCGTGCCTGTATTGTGCGAAATCGAAGCGGGCATCCAACAAGTCAACCAGCCGGACGCGTATCGTCTCAATCTGGAACACTTGTTGCGACTGGTGCGCATCTGGCCGGTCGATCGATTGACGGCACGGAACTATGGTGTGATTCATCACGACTTGAAACGACGCGGGCGCGTGCTTTCTCAGGTTGACATGATGCTGGCGGCGCTGGCCTGGCAGTTGAAGTTGACGCTCGTCACGTCGGATCAGGATTTCGCCGCGCTGCCGGATGTCCCAACCGAAAACTGGCTGTCTGAGCGGACATAAAGGGGTCATCCTTTATGTCCTCCCAGAGCCAGAGCCAATGAGGGAGGCGTGCTTTCGCCAGGGGGTTATTCCGCCGATGGCCAACTGGTTTCGCGGGTGGTGAGGAGGATCATTGGGAACCGATGACATTGAAAGTGATCAATGAACCTGGAGAAGATCGCGGCTTCATCGCCCATGTTCCCGCAGGTGCACAAAAAGGTTCTTGGTGATCCGGTCCTTGGCCGCCGATTCATTCTTCTTTCATGCAGACCTCGACGAAACCCTCGCCGTACTGGCTCATTCGTAAGTATTCGTCACGCTGCAATCGGAACTCGCGGTTTTCGGAGGATACACCGAATGAATACCCGCTTCCGCCCTGTGAGAGGTCGAAACCCAGTTCGACGATCTGCAGCCGCTGAAGATTGTCGAGAAATGCCCGTGCTCCATCGTGCCGCTTGAGGGGAAGCGTTTTGCACCAGGTACTATATTCGGCGTAGACCCCCTCATAGGTCGCCTCCGCCTCGCTATAGAAGATTAACGAACGACTGGGATCTTGGGACGACTGGTACGAAAAAAGAATTGGGTAATTCTTGACCTCCCGAAACCCGTTGAGAATGGTTGCTTCATCTGGGCACATTTGCTTGATGATTTCAACGTAGCTCGGATGGAGAGGCTGCTCAAAGTTCGGATCCGTGCTGTTCGCTATTAAGCGAGCCCATAAATCTTGAAGGGTGACATCCTCCTCCAGTGAGGCCGCCTCAAGCATGGGGATGCCAGAGCGCAAGGGAATAGGCACTGTCTTGCCCTCGATACGTCGGCGCGCGTGAAGCGCAGTCACCTTGTCGCCAATCGCCAGAAGGTTTTTGTAACGGTAATAGCGCGCCCAATCCTCTAGGATGCCACCGATTTCGCCACTCGCTGGGCCGACTACCCTGGAGACGAAACAGCCGACCTTGTCCGCCAAGTCAGCGAGTTTCCCCGTCGTTTTCGCTACCTCTTCGATGGCTTTCGCTTGTTCGCTCATGGCGACCTATTGAATGTATCAAATGATAAGTTGGGCTGCCCGACAAGACCAGAAGACTTGCGGCTCTATCGAGATTGAGCATTAAAATGGCCGTTTGGGAAATCAGAAACTCCACCTTCAAGCTCTTTCACAAACCAGCCGAATTTCTTATACTAACCCTACCATGCTCACCCTTTCCGAAAGTCTGGCCGAAATAAACCGCTAGGCGTGCCCTGGCGGGGAGGATCGCTCGATCCTTCCGCGGGCGCGCCCGTCCATCCGTTTGACTCTGGCTCGTTACCCTCTAATTTAGCTGGACTTTTGAGGAACCAATCAATGCAAGCCATCGAAACGCGCTATCGCACGCATACCTGCGGGCAGCTTCGCAAAGCCGACGTCGGCAGGACCGTCAAACTCGCCGGGTGGGTGCATTCCTACCGCGATCACGGCGGGCTGCTTTTCATCGACCTCCGCGACCGCGAGGGGCTCACGCAGCTTGTGTTTGACCCCGACACATGCGGCAAATCCCATCACGAGGAATCGCGCAAACTTCGCTCGGAATGGGTCATAAGCATCACCGGCGTCGTCGCGGCCCGCGGGGAGGCGATGGTCAACCCCAAACTTCCCACCGGCGAGATCGAAATCCGCGTGAAGGAACTGGAGATTCTCAGCACGTCCCCCACGCCGCCGTTTACGCCCGATGAACACGAAACCGTCAGCGAGGAAAAGCGCCTGGCGTTTCGGTATCTGGACCTTCGCCGCCCTGATATGCAGACCAACCTGCGCACGCGCCATCTCGTGACGAAGATCATGCGGGACTATCTCGGCGACCTGGGGTTTTGGGAGATCGAGACTCCGATCCTCACCAAATCCACGCCGGAAGGCGCGCGCGATTTCATCGTTCCGTCCCGACTGATGCCGGGGAGTTTTTACGCGCTGCCACAGTCGCCGCAGCTTTTCAAGCAGCTTTTGATGGTCAGCGGCTGCGACAAGTACATGCAGATCGTGCGCTGTTTTCGCGACGAAGACCCGCGGTCCGATCGACAGGCGGAGTTCACCCAGCTCGACGTGGAAATGTCGTTCATCGACCGCGAGAACATCATCGCCACAATCGAGGGATTGCTCCGAAAAATCTGGAAGGAGATTCTCGGCAAGGAAATCCCCGATCCGATTCCCCACATGCAATATGACCAGGCGATGAACGAGTACGGCTCGGACCGGCCGGACCTGCGCTTCGGAATGCGATTGCACGACATCACGCTCCTGGCTCAGCAGACCGATTTCGGCGTTTTCAAAAGCGCCGCAATGGTCAAAGCGATTGTCGTCCCCGGCGGCGGGAAACTGAGCCGCAAGGAAACCGACGCCCTGGCGGAATGGGCCAAGGGTTTCGGGGCCAAGGGATTAGCCGTCACGAAAGTGGCCGCCGGCGCCCTGGATACGGGCGTGGCCAAGTTCCTCGCTCCGA
>Ga0116134_1001298_pt1 | contig 12693 bp, 12 predicted proteins | sample June2015DPH_19_5_FD_89737 | JGI IMG/M metagenome (GOLD analysis project Ga0116134, IMG submission 89737) | Peatland microbial communities from SPRUCE experiment site at the Marcell Experimental Forest, Minnesota, USA - June2015DPH_19_40 | ecosystem: Environmental > Terrestrial > Soil > Wetlands...
CGGACGAGCAGGCGATGAAGTTTCTGGAAACGGGGGCCAACACGCTGGGCAAACGGGCCATGCCGCCCATGCCGCAATTCCGTCTCAATCACGACGACGCCGTGGCGGTGGTGGCTTATCTGCGGTCACTGAAACGCTAGCCGCGACGTGAAACGATGGTTTTGCCCGGTCGACATGAACCGGTGCGGGTGCTGGCGGTGAGATTGGGGCAAACCGGCAGGTTTGCCCTACCATCGTTGGTGGTTGGGTCAAAAAGATAGTTGCCGATAGTTGTCGCTATTGCGGCAGAACCCAGCCATGCTGCACCGGTCTGTTAGATAGCTTGTCTCTTTCAAGGCATGGTGAATCTTCAAGTGAACTCGGTTCAGTGATGATTTTAAACCCGGCGTTCGGGAACAGTCTGTGGAAAGTACCGGTTTGTCGGACAGTAAAACATCACATGAGCAATAAATTATTTGTCGGGAATCTTTCCTTTGACACCACCGAAAACGACCTGAACGACGCGTTTGCCGCACACGGCACGGTCATGGAAACCAACCTGTTGATGGACCGGGAAACCGGCCGTCCGCGCGGATTTGGTTTCATCACCATGAACTCCGCCGAGGAGGCGCAAAAGGCCATCAGCGCGCTGAACGGTTCGCAACTGGGCGGTCGCGCCCTCACGGTCAACGTGGCCAAGCCGCGCGAAGAGCGTCCGGCTGGCGGCGGCGGCGGTCGTCGTGAATACGGCGGTGGTGGTGGTCGTGACCGCTACTAATCAACACCAGATTTCACGGCGGGGTTCGGGTGAACCGGACCCCGCCTTTTTGATTTCGTTCCCATTGCCGATTTGTCCGACATGAAAGAACAACACATTGAAGTGGAAGGTTGCGTCACCACCGTACTGCCTGGCACGATGTTCCGGGTTGAACTGGCCAACAAACACCTCGTGCTCGCCACCATCTGCGGCAAGATGCGCAAACGCTGGGTGCGTTTGACCGTCGGCGACCGCGTGAAGATGGAGATGTCGCCCTACGATTTGGACAAGGCGCGCATCACCTGGCGGCTGAAGTAGAACTTTTTTGGGTAACCTTCGTCTGCAACCGCCCGCATTAGGGCGTGTCTTTCAAAATCAGTTTGCCGTGTCAGCGCCGGAGGCGCGCAAGCCAGTAGCCCACGGTGAAACCGTGGGTTTGGGCGTTAAAAAAATCAAGCCCCGGAAGGGGCGGCAGAAAACCGGTGTCAAAACGTTTCTTTCGCCCCGTTCCGGGGCTTGGGCGATTTGCGGTTGGAAACCCACGGTTTCACCGTGGGCTGCTATCGGTCGCTGCTCCGCAGCTATAAATGGATTTTGAAAACCCGACTTAGGGCATCGGCGCGGGCGGAATTTTGGCGGGCGGCAGCAATCGGGCCTGTTTCAGCAGCCGGCAGAAATCTTTTTTGCTGGTAACGAGCTTCCGGCCTTCCCTGGTGTTGAGGCTGGTCGTGGATTTGTATTCCACTTCGAGCCGTTCCAGGCGCACGATGCGGATATATTCCCTGCCCTGTTTCCAGACCTGGCCTTGTTGCAGCTTCATGGCCATCACTATACGAACCGTGTGCGGGCACTGGCCACACGATTATTGTGGAAGGAAAGACCGAAATTTCCAACAGACCGGCCAATTGCCGCCCGACCCGTAGCGGCAGCCGGCATTCGCCGCATATTTTCGTTATTCATGAGGTCGTGCTTTGGCTCACACAATCACCCGAGACCGCTGACCCATTCCAGTTGCGTCCGGTTCACAACGGAAGGTCGAGTGCGCCGATTTCGCGCGTGGCGCAAATTCACCGGCGAGGATTGAAGATGGCGAACGGTGCGCCGGGCTAATGATTGAGGTCTTGTCTCACAAAAAGGATCAGGCCGGCGGCGAACGTGACGACGGCGGACACTCCGGACAATTCGATCATCTTCCACACTTCCGGCCGCCATTGATAATCCATTCCCTGGGCGATCTGCAGGAGGTTCAGCCAGGAGTAAGTGATGTAGCGGGTGAAGATGTAGGGATCAAGTCCCGCCAGGTGCTTGGTGAACTCAATGACGAACAAGGTGCTGATGCCCACCGTCACGGCCGCTCCCGAAGTGCGAACAATGGTGGAGATCAGGATCCCATACATGACGAGGGCGCTCAATGGTATCCAACTGAGCGCGTAACTCACCAGGAACTCGTGCATCACCTGGTTTCGGCTGTACACAACTCCGGCGGAATCGGCCACCGCGCCGAAGTGGTAATGGATGCTGGCCAGCGCCGCGGAGCACAGGAGCGCGGCGGCGGAGAGTATCATCATGTAAAACAACCCGATAACCGCCTTGGCCAGGTACAACTCCCAACGATGCACCGGAGCGGCCAGCGCGGCGCGGATGGTGCCGGTGCCCGTTTCGTCCGCCACCAACATGGCCGCGAACGTGATGATAAATACCGGGCCAAGGTCCGTGAAGACCAGTTGCATCGAAAAACCGACATAACCCCAGGCGTTCGCCGTGGCTGTGTTGCTAAGCTGGCCGGCGATAAAATAAATGATCACGCACAACAGACCCACGGCGAAAATGCTGAAGTAAGGCAGCTTGCGGCGCGCTGCCTTCGTGACCTCGTTTCGCAGCAACTTTACAAATTGGCTCATTTTATAAATGGTAGGGCAAAGCTGCCGCTTTGCCCATTCTTGCCAGCGAGCGTAGCGATGCTGGCTATCGCGGCGAAAAACAATCTCGAAGGTTTCGGGACTGCGCTTGTTATTTCAAAGTTAGTGTGGAGCGACAGCTCCGCCCTACCATTTATGAGATGGGTTTTAGTCATGGGATTTGTCCTCCGCTTGCGTGGCCGGAGCCTGGCCCGGCGGCGCACCAAATCCGGTTGGCGCGGACGAAGCCTGATCGTTCAAAGGCGATACTTCGGCGTGGCGAAGGCCCGTGATGGATAGGAAAAACTCTTTCAAGGTCTTTTGTTTGGGCGCCAGGGCCGAAACGCTGAACCCCGCCTGCTGCAGACATTGGTTCAGCCACGCGGAATCGTCCTGGGCCAGCGTGATCTCCACGGTATCCGCGGTCACGGGTTCCGCTTTCCGGATCTGTTTGTGGCGTGAAATGAAGTCGCGATCGGGAACCTTGCCCTGGAAGGTAACCCGCACGATCCGTTCGTGTGGTTTCAACAACTCCTTCACGCTGCCGGAAGCCACCAGATGCCCGCGATTGATGACAAATACCGAGTCGCAAAACTCCTCGATCTCGGACATCAAATGACTGGAGATAAAAATGGTGAGCCCGTCGTTCCTGACTTTCTCGCGCAGGAACGAGAGAACTTCCTGGGTTCCCTCGGGATCCATCCCGTTGGTCGGCTCGTCCAGGATCAGGAGGCGTGGCCGGCCCAGCAACGCCCGGCCGATGCCTAGGCGCTGTTTCATGCCGGTCGAATAAACCCGCACGCGATCATGCTGCCGTTCCGCCAGGCCGATCCGTTCCAGGATTTCATCAATCTCACGCGCGGAAACGTGGTCGAGCAAACGGGCGGCGAGCTCGAGGTTCTTCCGGCCCGACAGGTATTCATAAAAAGCCGGGGTTTCCACGGTGATGCCCACGGAGCGGATGGCCGTTTTGTAATCCTTCCAGATATCCACTCCGAAGAGGCTGATGCGTCCGTGGGTGGGCCGCACCAGCCGGGGGATCATGTAAAGCGTGGTGCTCTTGCCCGCTCCGTTCGGTCCGAGAAACCCGGCCAGGTGACCGGGTTCAACCTGCAAGGTAAGATGGTCCACCGCCTGAACGCGCCCAAATCGCTTGGAGACGTCTTCCAAAACCAGTGCTGGCGGAGATTCCATCATGGGTTATTGCCTTTTGCCTGGCGTGGTGGCGACATGAAAATGGAAAGGTTGGGTTTGTCCCACTCGTGCCAGATGATATCCGACAACCCATCGCCGTTCAGGTCCTTGATTTCAATATAGCCGTGCGTCGGCACGTCGAAAGTCATGGCAAGTTGCGACTCGAACCAGTGCCCGTTCGTCGTGCTGAGAAAAATGTTCCATTGAGTGTCCGAGCGTCTGACCAGAAGATCAAGGCGGCCGTCGCCATTGAAGTCGCCTTGAACCAGGAACGGCCACCCGGCCAGAACTTCCGACGGCAGGATCCCCGTCACCGGCACGAACGCGTCCGGGCTGCGGGAAAAGGCGCCGTGATGGAACGACCGGATTGTGAGCGCCCAATCCAATCCATGCGAGAGCGCCGTTTCCACCAGTCCGCCCTCGGAGATAATGCGGGTTTTCATCTCGAGCAGGACCAGTTCACATACGCCATCGCCATCCAGATCATGAACGGGCGACCGCCTTTTCGTGGAACCGATGGGAATCGGGAACCCGCGGCAGTGCAGCACTTGCGTCGGCTGTTCGGGCAACTTTTGGTCCGCGCCGCGCAGGAAGATATAAATGTCGGTTTTGAAATCCAGCTTGCCACCGGCCTGCCACAGAACCAGATCTTCCCGGCCATCGCCATCCACATCTACGCGGTCCAGTTGGGGTGGGCTCGCGGTGGCGTTTTTTTTCATGTCGGCGATGATCTTCCGGATGGTTTCGTTCTCCGGCTCCTTGTCCCGCGCCGGCTCCGGCTGGGCGTGAAACGATTGTTCAACGTCCAGGCTGTGCGCGGGATTTGGTCCCAACGCCCAAAAGTCGCGCCACAAGTAGCGGTTGACGTGCCAGGCCGTTTGTTTCACATCGAGGGCCAGTGGCGGTCCGGGGCTCCATTCATAAGCACTGTTCCGATGGTACAGCACGGTCTGCCCCGCGGAAATCACCGGGATTAAATCGTTCGTTCCGGCTTTGTTCGTGGTCAGCAAAGTCAGGGTTGGCGGGTCGTAGTTGGTGAATCCCTGGTTCACCTCGATGAGCGGGCGTCGCTCCGATTCGAACAAGCCGGCGTTCTGCCGGTAATAAAACAGCCCGGTGGCGGTGGACATCAGCAGTTCAAGGCCGGGATGCGCATCCACGTCGCACGGGGCGACCCAGGCGGTTTGGGGCGGCAGGGGAATGACCTGATCGGGTGAGTTAGTGAAGCCGTCCGGGCGCTGGCGATAGTTCAAAAGTTTTTTCTCCGCCGTATCAATCACGAGCAGATTGCAGCGTCCGTTCCCTTCAATATCAACAAAAAGCGGCTCACCGGCGTTGGCTGGGAGTGTGATCACCTGACGCGACAGCACCACGGGTTCGGCCCAGCCAACATTCACCGCGAGGAACAGCAACAGAATGGTGCCGCGCGTCCGTATGGTCCGGACTTGAAAGGCCGACCAGTCAATCAATTTGGCCAAAGGCGCGATCATTCTTGATTTTTCTTTGCATGTATATCCGGGTGCTCCTCGTGCTGGAAGATTACCGCCGTCACTTCCCCTTTATCATTCTTAACGAAGGTCATCGTGCCATCGAACTTGTCAAAGAAATTCGTTTCCGATTCGGGATAAATCTCGATAGCGCCCTTTGGCGCATTCCTGCCCGAGCTGCGCCAGATCAACTGGTCTCCTTCCCGCCAGATTGTTGCTTTCACTCCAGCGGGAAACGTGGCGCACGGCGCTTGTTCGTAGTGCCCGACACAGGCATCCAATAGGCGCGTGTCCAGCTTGATGCCGACGGGCCGTTTCGGCGGTTCGGGAAGTTTTGGCGGTTGATCCGAGATTTTCTCATACGAGAATGCTTTGCCCTGGTCATACATGGTTAAGCCGGTCACCTGGCCTCGATTATCCCGGGTAAAGGTGAGAGGCGTACCGCTCAGCCTTTCAAAAAAACGGGTTTCCGATTGCGGCAATAATTCGAGAGGAAGCGGCGGCCATAATTCATCAATCGAATGTGCTCCTGCCGGGGCATGATCCCAATCCTCAATCGGCCACAATCCGATTGCGGTGGCTTGAATGAATAGCCGGTCTCCTTCGGAACGAATCCCGATGCGGGGCTGGTAATGCGCGCAAAAAACGCGACTCCACACCAGCGGAGTCAATGCCGCCAAAGCGCCGCCGGCCAGGAGCACGCAACCCAGGAGGATCCATCGCATGCGGAAACTGCCCGCGCGCCGAAGGAGGACCAATAGCACCGCGAGGCCAAAGCCCGCCGGGATGTAAATGGCCGCTTTCGGCGCGCTGAGGAAGTATTGCCGCATTGAAAACACTCCGAGCGCAAAATCAGGTGAACGTTGGTATTGTCCTGCATACAACCCATAAACCTGGCTGCTGAGGTTGGTCGCCTTTGGACGACGATCCGATTGCCATTCGCTTTCGAGCAAATACCTGCCAATGGAACTGGCTCGATAGAGACCATTGCCCGAAGAGGCCAAGACCACCACTCCGCGCCGCCGCGTCTTGTCAAAAGTTGTGTAGTGGCTGACGAACGGGTTTCCTCCGCCAAAATGGATAATTCCCTTTTCCCTGTCCGGCGATGCTGGAAAGTGAGCAAGGTATTTTTCCATGAGCGGCGGCAGGCTGGAAGGCGTCAAGCCAAGGTTGGCCGACACGAATTTCAGCAGGTCATTGGCCGTCGAACTCAGCCCGCAAAGGGGCGTCAGCGCTCCCATTTCCATAGGTGGCATCGCGTAGCCGAACCTATCGGCGTGGGGGGCGGCGAGCCGGGATTTCAGTTCGGGCGTCAGTGTGCCCTGAGTGCTATCCATTTTTAATGGGCGGCAAATCCGCTCGGCCAGGAGCGATTCGTAGTTTGTGCCGGCTTTCAGGGCGATGGCTTGCGCCAGCAACCCCATGTCAACGCTGCCGTGTTGATGAACCAATCCTGGGTCGCAGGTCAACTGGTAGCCGGACACGAAGGCGTACATCTCCTCGACAGTGAAATCGGCAAACGGATTATCCGCGCGTTTTGGCTCAAAGTACTCCAGGTTTTCAGTCATGAATGGAAACCCTGTGGTTTCCGTCAGCAAGTGGCGCAAGATGATTTCCTTGCCATTATGGGTCGGCATTTTGACCGTCCCGGGCAAATACTTTGCCACGGGATCATCCAGCTTCATCTCCCCGCGCTCAATCATGTCTTGCAGCAACAACCCGGTAAATACACATGTGCCGGAATAGATGTTGAATAGGGTGTCGCCATTTACTTCCCCGCCGGTGCCGTTGTCCAATTTTCCGTAGCCAATAACGCTGCTGCCGTGCTCGTCCAGGATGCCGACGACGATGGCGCCGTCCGTTTTTTCGACCTCCCCGCGATGCTGCAGGAAAGCGTGGATTGCATTGGTGAAATCCTCCGCCGCAGCGCGGAAGGAAAACGCCGACAACAACAGCGTCAAACAAATGACGCGGACGGCAGGGATTATTTTTTCCATGGCTGACATTATTTCTGGCTGATGAATATGCGATAGCCTTTTTGTTTCGCCAGTTTCACAATCAGGTCGCTGACGCCATCGTGGTTCAGGTCCGCGACCTGCCACTCGTCAATCGGTTCCGGACAACTGAATCGCAGGTCCGGTTCTAGGCTGAACCCTTTCTCCCGCGAAACAAAAAAGTAAACCGAGATCGCATCACTGTAGTCCCGCACCAGCAAATCCGTTTTGCCATCCCCGTTAAAATCGCCGCCGACCTTGACGTAACACCCGAATAATTGATGCAGGCCCTCTGGCATCTCGGCTCGATCCCGATCCACATGGATGACCACGTCGCGTTGACAGTCCGCTTCTGTTGGAAAGCCAATGCCGGGCCGGTAGAAGTAAAACCGGAGATTGTAATCGAGCTTTTTGGAGGTGATCATCTTGCGAAGGCCCTCCTTGTCCTCGATGTGACTGTAGCCCAAAACCAGGTCTGGAAAACCATCGCCGTCCACGTCCACCACCGGTACAACGGGCGTCCAGTCGTACTTGCGAAAAACCTGTTGCGGTTCGGCCGGAATCCGTCCGTGCTCATCGGTAATATAGGTGCTCACCAGCACTTTGCCGGAAGGAACCGCTGGTATGAATGAAGGTTCGTTTAGCCAGACGCTCTTGATCAAATCCACTTTGCCGTCGCGATTGAGGTCGGCCCAGCAAAGCCATGAGAACGGTTCCACCTTGTCCGCGTAGGTTAACGCGGGTTCAAGGGCGAATAGGCCATTGGTCTGCTGAAGGTAAAGGCTGTAGGTGTTGGTCCAGCCATTACTGCGTCTGACCATCAGATCATCGCGTCCGTCGCCATTGACGTCGCCCACGCTCAGGTCGAATCCAAGCGACCTGGTATATCCGGGATTGGTCACTGACAGTTGCAGGCTGGCTGCGATGGAATTGCTGATGCATTGTGCCTGACGCCACTCGTCGCGATGTTGCCAGACCTGAAGTCCGTCCGCCGCCGGCACCAGCAGCAGCGGCCAGTCGCCGCCGGCCTGCGTGGCCGCAGCCCGATCCAGATCGCCTCTCACGGCTACTGCGGCGCGGCGAAGGCCCGTCTCCACTGACAACGGGAGGAACATCGCGTTCGTGCCTTCCGCCGCATCCATCGCCTCCGGAACAATCGTGGATTGCCTGATGATTTGCCGGATGGCGGGAGGACCGGTTCGATTGGTAAAACAAAGCTCGGTCACTCCGTCGCTGGTCATGACGAGCAAACTTTCGGCCGGCCCGCCCAGTTTGGCCGCCCAGACCAAACACGGCCGGGGATCGAGACGATAGGTTTGTTGGGGTTCGCGAGTGAAGCCCCGTTTGGAATCCTGGTAGAAGATGGATAGATTGGTATCGTCCATCAGAACCAGATCCTTGAGACCGTCGCCGTCCAGATCGCAGATCATCAACTGCTGGCATGGGCCGGCGATTTCACTGGCGTTGAACTTCGGTTTGGCCTGAGCCGTCGAGCAAGCCATCAGGAAAATACTCAACAGGACTGGCGGGAGTAATCTCAGCTTGACCTCACTTGGTTTTGTTTCATTTCAAAATCATTTGACCAGACCAGATGGCATCCGTCACGCGACTGAACAACTGCGAAAAATGTTGAACTGCGGCTGGGGTTTTGTCCAGTGTCGGAAACCAGACGTGGCCGCTCAGACGCATACGTTTGAACAGACCAACGGCCCGTTGGCCACCATCGAACCGGAATGGTCCCGGCACGTCCGGGTTTGCCGCGGGAGGCCAGAAGGCCTTTTACGCGGCGAATCAAAGCCGCCCTGGCTGGAAAAGACCGGAATTTCCACCAGACCGGCCAATTGCCGCCCGACCCGTAGCGCCAGATGTCATCCGGCAGTGTGAGGTGGAAGAAAAAGCTCGCCAGCAGACGGAGAAAGGGGCAGATGTTAACTCGGAAAGTAAATGAAACACCCCACCGCTTCCGCGAGTTGCTCTTGGATGAGCTTCCTGGCGCGGCGGAACACGGCGATTCGTTGGCCGAGTTTTCTTTGAAGCACGGAGTTTAACTACCACATTAACTTTCCGCTCACCACGCAGCTAAACTACGGGTTTGGTTATTGTATTCAGCGCCAAGCACAATCGCGTGAGACACGCGACGCTGCAAATTTAATTCCACTTGGCCAGTTCAGCGCCCAAACCCATGATGATGTGGGTGCCGGCCTTGCCCGGTCGGGATGGCCGGGAAAAAGCTCGCGCGTTTGCGGGAAAAGGTGCAGTGGTTTATCCGAAAACGTGAGCGGGCCACAGCCCATGTCTCCGCCAGCGAAATCTTTAATCATGAACACCAGTTTTCAAAACACGTTCGAGACCATGGAGGCCGGCGAACTCCGGCGCTACCTGGAGTTCCTGCTGTGGCACTACAAAGTGGCGGATGCCTTTTGGTTCATCTATGCCACCGAACGCTTCGGCCAGGGCGTCGCCGAGCATTTGAATGAGCAGGTCTGGGGACGCGTGGGCGGCATGGCGGCCAAGGAACTGGTGGCGCGATTCCGGATTCAGGAGAAAGGCCTGAAAGGATTCGTGCGCGCGCTCAGGCTGTATCCCTGGACGATTTTGATCGGGTACCAGATCCAGGAATCGGAGCACGAAGTGGTGCTTACGGTCCCATCCTGTCCCAGCCAGGAAGCGCGGTTGAAGCGCGGACTGGGGGAATATGCGTGCAAGGAAATGCACCGCGCGGAATTCGAAAGTTTTGCCCGGGCCATTGACGACCGGATTCGCGTGTCCTGTGTCTTCGCCCCGCCGGACCCGCACCCCAAAGAAGCCTTCTGCCAATGGCGGTTCGTTCTGGAGGAATAAACCGGCGGCGGCGTTTTTTTGCCCGTCCTCGCTGTCATCCTCGTCGTCCTCGTCCTCGTTCTCGTTCTCGTTCTCGAATTTTCCGGACGTGGATTTTAAACCTTCAGCCGCCGCTCATGGGCGTATCCGGACACTGCCACCAATGCACGATGCTGCGTCCGCGTGGAACGCCGGATTCATCCGGCAGGTGTGCAACCGGCGCGTGTTGCTGCCGGATAATTCCGGCGTTCCGGTGATGGTGTCGAGTTGCACTCGGCGCTCATTCACCGGCCACGTTCATCTTTACAGGCCAACACTGCGGCCATAATCTCGGCTCATGGCCAACGCGGCTCAGCTTTTGAGGCGTTTCGCATTTTGCCCGGTGCTCGCGTGTTTTCTTGGCGCGCTGCTGTTCGCCGGTTGCGGGAAGCCGGCCGACGCCCCCAAAAGTCAGGCCGCCGCGACCACCAATTCCGCGCCGCCGCCGGAGGTGGCCGGCCCGGGCCCCGGGGAGAAGGTCTGCTTCGCGTGCAAAGGGGAAGGCACGGTGCCGTGTCTCGTGCCCGGTTGCAAAGACGGCTGGGTGGATTGTCCGGGACCCTGTCTCAAACTGTCGCGCGGCGTGTGGACACACATGAACGTGGCCGGGCATGATCCGAGCGATTTGTGGATCACTTTCACGGCGGCGGACGGTGGCACGATGTCCTGGAATCAAAACCACGTCGGAGACGTCATCGTAATGCAGGATGGCAAGCCCACGGACATCGGCAAGTGCAAGATCTGCGGTGGCACCGGCAAGGTGAAATGCGATGTCTGCAAGGGAACGGGAAAGGTAACCTGCCCAATTTGCAACGGAAAGAAATTCATTCCGGTCGCCTGGACGCCCACGGACAATCCGTGGTTCAACAGTCAACCCGATGTGATACGGCTCGCGGACGGGCAGGTGCTGCTGGGCCGGGTGGCGGCGTCGGTGGGCGACGATAGAACGATTGTCACGCGCGACAAAAAAATCCTGCACGTGAAAGCCTCGGACGTCCTGCCCAAGGCGGAAACAAATTCTCCCGCAGCCAAAACTTCGTCTTCAAAATAATCGCGCATGCCGGCGCGGGCTCTGTGAACGAAACCCGCAAAAGTGGCAGCACCGGCCCGGACATTGTCAGCAACAATTTTTCCAATGCCAAAACCGCCGGGCACTGCCCCCGATCTGTAGCGGCAGGCATCCTGCCTGCCGTAGCCGGCGGCAGCCCTGCCGCCCAGGCCACAAAATCGAACCCACGTCATGACCTCGCTTCCATATCAGGCCACCCGGCTGGAAGCCGGGCGATACGGCAGCCAGGGATGGCTGCCGCTACGGGGGCAGTGCCCGAATGCTCCCCAAAACACCCTTTTGGCTCACCCGCCATTGGCGTGACCATGACAAGGAGAAGACTTCAATGCTTCACTTCGCAACAAGAACCGGAGGCGCAGCCTGACTTTTGGTTCCACGGCAGCTTTGCCAGCAGCAGGCCCATGCCGCACCAGTCGGTGACGCCGGCAAAAACGAGTCCCGCGCCCACAACCGCCGAAAGTCCGAAAAATCCGCCATGCACAAACCAGCCGAGCAATATCCCGGTTAGCACCAGCGAGCCGGCGGCAATGCGCACCTGGCGTTCGAGGCTGATGACCCTGGCGGCGCTGCGGGTCACCGGCAGCCCGGCATCAATCCACGCCTGCGTGCCGCCTTCGACGATGATGCCTTGATCGAATCCTTCCCGGGCGAACTGTTCCGCCGCCTTGGTGGCGCGTCCGCCCGAACGGCAAAGAAGATAAACCGGCTGGCCTTTGGACAGTTGGCCCGCGTCAAACAGCGCCTTCGGCGAAAGTTGGTCGAGCGGCACATTGCGCGCCTGCGGGACATGCACCTCCGCGTATTCCACGGGCGTGCGGACATCCAGCAATGGCAGGCCGGGTTGGGCGGCCAGAAGTTTTTGGAGTTCAGCTGGAGTGATGGTTTTCATATCAGTGGCTGCAATATATCATTTTTGCGCGGCAAGTGAAGTTGGATTGGCAGGGACGGACCGCTGAGACAATCACGGCGTGAGCGAAGCGCTTTATCTGCGCGACCCGGATGGCAACGGCGTGGAGCTTTGTTGGGATCGTCCGCAGGAACAATGGCCGCGCACGCCCGACGGCGTGCCTGGCGATGTTCACACGCGCGCTGGACTTGGATGCGCGGCTGAAAGATCAACCTCGTTGACGGGAGTCGTCCCGTCCAACAGGCAGCGCACAACGTCTGCGGCGGTATAGGTGTCGCAACCCGGCTTGAGAAACCGCGCGACTTGCGCGACGTCGTCGCCGGCGGTCATCAACGCCAATTCCTGTTCCATTTCGGAGCGCATCTGGTGGAGCCCGACGTTGGCGAGGAGTCCATTGCAAAGGCATTTACGGCCTTGTGTGTCTGCGAGCGCCCCGCCTTTTTTAACATAATCATCCACCGGCTCGGCCGGGCAACGGTAGCCCAGTGTCCCGTCCGGTTTGCGATAAAGATGCCGGAGATAACCCAGGTCGCAGATGCGCGTCCGGGC
>Ga0116134_1001305_pt1 | contig 12643 bp, 10 predicted proteins | sample June2015DPH_19_5_FD_89737 | JGI IMG/M metagenome (GOLD analysis project Ga0116134, IMG submission 89737) | Peatland microbial communities from SPRUCE experiment site at the Marcell Experimental Forest, Minnesota, USA - June2015DPH_19_40 | ecosystem: Environmental > Terrestrial > Soil > Wetlands...
CGGTGCGCATCGTGTCGTAATGGTAGGTCAGTACGTCAGTCGCCGCGCTGCCGCTGCCGCCGCTACTACTAGTGCTGCTGCCGCTGCTACTGCTACTGCTACTACTGCTGCTACTACTGCTACTACTGCTGCTACTGCTGCTACTGCTACTGCTACTGCTATTGCGATTGCCGCTGCTACCGCTGCTACCGGTGCTACTACTGGCGCCGGTCGAAACGACAGGGACTGTGCCATTACCGCAGGCGGCAAGGAGAGCCCCAAGCAGGGGCATAGTAATCACATGACGCAGCACTCTGAACATGGGTACTCCATTTTTTTGAAGCCCCTATTAACATAGAGTTCGCGCCATGCGCCATCGTCTATCGGCTGATTGTGCAATCTTGCCGCCAATCGGCGTTAGACGAACGGCAAAAAGAGCTACAAATTGGCGCTCGTCATTGCAGACCGCGCCGTGCTGAGCGCGCCGTTGCCGCAGCACTTCTCGGCGCATGACATAATCACCGATCTCGCCGCGTTCGCGCAGTGGCAGCCCTGCGGGGCGAGCGCGGTTAGTGCTAACGGTATGGCGCGCTGTCCAGCAACTGCAGCAGATATTGCTTCCAGCCGGAGGCCATCGCGTGGGATTCATGCCCCCGGGTCTGGGCCGTGAATGGAATCAGGATGGCGCGGCCTTGTGGCACGCGTTGGATCTCGCGCTCCAGTACGCCGAGTTCCGGCGGGTTGATGAGGTCGTCGGTCCAATTAATTGCAAGCAGTGGGGCGCGAATCTGCTCGAGGCGCGGCCCGGGGTCGTAATCGCGCGAAGCCTCGATCTGATACAGCGTGTCATTGGCGTCGTTCTGCTTCATGGCTGTCTCCACGGCCGCATCGAGTACTGCGTCGCTGTCCCTCAAGCTCGGCATTAGCTGCCAGCGCAGCAGCGGATTGCCGCCCATCAAAAACAGGATCTGCGCGGCGGTACGCAGGCTTGGCGGCTGTTCGCGATAGTCCCCGCCGCACCAATCCGGATCATTGCGGATCGCATCGCTGATCGTGCGCCGCCAGACCCGGTTGCGCCCGCAGATCTGTGTCGGCAGCGAGGCCAGTGGCAGCAGCGCGTCCATGAAGTCCGGGTGGATCTGGCCCCACAGCCAGGTGTGCATGCCGCCCATCGACATACCCATGACGAGCCGCAGATGATTGACCTGCAAGCCTACCGTCAGTAGCCGGTACTGTGCCGCGACCATGTCGCCGTAGCCGAAGCGAGGAAATCGCGCATGCAAGCCGTCGCTGGGTTTGGACGACTGGCCGTGGCCGATGCCATCGGGCAGTACCACGAAATAGCGGCTGACATCGAGTGGCTGGCCGGGGCCGAACAGCTCGCCGGCAAATTCAGGACCCATGAACTGGGTGCCACTGCCACCAGTGCCGTGAAGAATGAGCACGGCGTTACGCACAACTCCGCGCTCATCGCGCCGCGGCTGGCCGAGGGCGCGGTAGTGGATGCGCAGCGCAGGTATCGTTTCCCCGGACGTGAATTGAAAATTATTCCGTGAGAATTCACCCTCGACCGAACTCGGGAACTCGGCCGCGGGGCCGGCGGCGTCTGCCAGCGGACCTGGCGCCGGCCGGAAATCTCGCATCAGGGCGCCTCCCGCGCTGTGTCATTTGAGCATAGCGCGGTCACTGGCACGGTGTTAAGTCCAGGCACCCGCCGCGCACTAGCAGGCGCCGCGCAGTACAATGAGCGCGCCGCCACATGGCGGCAAAGCACTTGCTTTAATCGAACGCATGTCTCGACGTCGGTTTCTTCAGGCCGGGGCGGCGATAGCCGCCAGTGCGCTGCCCTGGACCGAGCTCCTGGGTGCGGCATCGGCGCATGCCTCGCCGTTGAAGCGACTCGGAGCCGCCGAGCCGTTCGATTACGCGCAATTGAAGGGCCTGGCACGATCGATGGCTGCCGCGGCGTATAAGCCGCCCAACGTCGTGTTGCCGGCACCGATCGCAAAGCTCGGCTGGGACCAATGGCAGGCGATCCGCTTTCGCGATGATCACTCGCTGTGGGCCGGCGAAGGCGTATGGTTTCAAGCGCGGTTCTTCCATCTCGGATTCACGGTCACGAAATCGGTGCGGCTCTACAGTGTCGAGAACGGACGCGCACAGGAGCTGGCTTATGACCCGGCAATGTTCGACTACAGCAAGAGCGGTGTCGATGGGCGCATGCTCGCGGCGAACCTCGGATTCGCCGGCTTCCGGCTGTTGTTCCACTCCGACTGGACGCGCGATGTGGCCGCTTTTCAGGGGGCCTCCTACTTCCGTGCCGTCGATGGCGACAAGCAGTACGGCATGTCGCAGCGTGGACTCGCAATCGACTGCGGCATGCCCCGGCCCGAGGAGTTTCCCGATTTCATCGCCTATTACCTCGAGCGTCCAGCCATCAATTCCAGCCGAGTCACGGTCTACGGGTTGCTCGATTCGCCGAGCGTCGCGGGTGCCTATCGCTTCATCATCGATGTGGCCGATACAATTGTGATGGACATCGATGCCGCGCTGTATCCGCGCACGACCATCGAGCGAATCGGTATCGCGCCCGGAACCAGCATGTTCTTCGACGGCCAGAACGATCGGCGTGTCGACAACGATTGGCGCCAGGCGATACATGACTCCGACGGCCTGCAGCTGTATACCGGCGCCGGCGAATGGCTGTGGCGCCCGTTGGTCAATCCGGCGGTGGTGCACGTTAACTCGTTTGTCGACGAGTCGCCGCGCGGCTTCGGGCTGATGCAGCGCGACCGTGACTTCGATCATTACCAGGACGACGGCGTGTTCTATGACCGGCGTCCCAGCGTCTGGGTGGAGCCCAAAGCCAGCTGGGGCAAGGGGGCGGTCATGCTGGTCGAGCTGCCTACCAGCGACGAAACCTCCGACAACATCGTTGCATTCTGGAGTCCGGCCGACAAGCCGCAGCGCGGGCAGGAGCTGCTGCATGGCTATCGCCTGTACTGGTGTCGCTACAATCCGGTGTCGTGTCCGCTGGCGCAGGTGCGTGCGACGCGTACCGGCATCGGTGGCGTCGTCGGGCAAAAACGCTCTTATTTCTCGCGGCGCTTCGTGATCGATTTCGCCGGTGGCCAATTTCCGCTACTCGGCGAAGATGCGCATGTCGAGCCCGTGATCACTGCCTCGCGCGGTCAGATCGAAATCACCTCGGCCCGACCCTTGCATTCGATCAACGGCTGGCGCGCGATGTTCGATCTTAAGCCCACGGATGACAGCACCGAGCCCATTAATCTGCGCCTATTCCTGGCGCTGAATGGCGAGTCGCTGACGGAAACCTGGGTCTACCAGTACACGCCGCCACCGGTGGATCAGCGCACGTTCTGAAGAATGCGCGCTTGGGAATGGTAAGGCCTAGGATCCGTCGCAAACCTTACCCTTTACGCGACGGCAAATAACGTGAACGAACTGCGCTACGCGAAGGCGGCCACTCGCCTACCTTACAACTCGTCGGTCTGAGGCGGAGCCTCGTTAGAGATTGCGGATCAGTGCGTCACCGAACTCGCTGCATTTGACCTTGGTCGAGCCCTCCATGAGGCGCGCAAAGTCGTAGGTCACAATCTTCTGGCCGATGGTCTTGTCCATCGCGCGGATGATCGCGTCGGCCGCCTCGAGCCAGCCCATGTAGCGCAGCATCATCTCGCCCGAGAGGATCAGCGACCCGGGATTGACCTGGTCGAGGTCGGCATATTTCGGAGCCGTGCCGTGAGTGGCTTCAAACACGGCATATCCGGTGATGTAATTGATATTGGCGCCGGGCGCAATGCCGATGCCGCCGACCTGAGCCGCCAGCGCATCGGAGAGATAGTCGCCGTTGAGATTCATGGTCGCGATCACGTCGAATTCATCGGCGCGGGTCAGGACCTGCTGCAGCGTGATATCCGCGATGGCATCCTTGATTAACAATTTGCCGCTCTTGAGCGCCGCGGCTTGTTCGTCGTTGGCCGCCTTTTCGCCGCCGGCTGCCTTGGTGCGTTCCCACTGAGGCCAGGTATAGACCCGATCGGCAAAATCGCGCTCGGCCAGGGCGTAGGCCCAGGCGCGGAACGAGCCTTCGGTGAATTTGAGGATGTTGCCCTTGTGCACGATGGTCACGCTCTTGCGCTTGTTGGCGAGCGCATATTCGATCGCCGAGCGGAACAGGCGCTCAGTGCCCTCGATCGAGATGTTCTTGATGCCGATGCCGCTGGTGTTGGGGAAGCGGATCTTGGCGTAGTGCTTCGGGAAGTTGGTCTTCAGCAGTTCGAGAAATTTCCTGTTGTCCTCGGTGCCCTGCTCGAATTCGATGCCGGAATACAGATCCTCGGTGTTCTCGCGGAAGATCACTATGTCCACCTTCTCCGGCGCCTTGACCGGCGAGGGTACGCCCTTGAACCAGCGCACCGGACGCAGGCAGACATACAGATCGAGCAGCTGGCGCAGCGCGACGTTCAGCGAGCGGATGCCACCGCCGACCGGCGTGGTCAGCGGGCCTTTGATCGAGACCAGAAATTCGCGGCAGGCCTCGACCGTCTCATCCGGCAACCAGTTCTTGAAGGCATTGAAGGACTTTTCCCCGGCATAGACCTCCATCCATTCGATCTTGCGGCGGTCCCCGTAGGCGCTTTGGACTGCGGCGTCGAGCACGCGCACACTGGCTCGCCAGATGTCCCGGCCGGTGCCATCACCTTCAATAAAGGGGATGACCGGGCGCTCCGGGACCAGGAGCTTGCCGTTCTTGATCGAGATCTTCTGGCCGCCAGCGGGCACGACCGGCTTGATGGAAGTCGGGTTCTGATTGGTCATGGAGGGATCCAGCGGGCTGGGGAGCTTATGAAATGCTATCACAGCGCGGCGCCAGCATTGCCGCGATGGGGCTCGAGGTTGCTAGAATCGCGCAGGTAATGCCCCGCACCCTGACATCAACGCCGGCACGCGACGGCTTCTGGATGCCGGCCGAGTTTGAGACCCACGAGGGTTGTTGGATGCTCTGGCCGGAGCGGCCCGACAACTGGCGGCGGCGCGCTCAGCCCGCCCAGCTGGCCTTTGCCGCGGTCGCCACCGCGATCGCCAAGTTCGAACCGGTGAGCATCGGCGCCACGGCGCAGCAATATGCCAGGGCGCGGGCCGCGCTGCCCGCCGCGGTGCGGGTACTGGAACTGTCGAGCGACGACGCCTGGATGCGCGACGTTGGCCCGACCTTCGTCGTCAACGCGGCCGGCGCGTTGCGCGGCGTGCACTGGCGCTTCAACGCCTGGGGCGGCCTGTACCGGGATTTTCGCCGCGATCAGGCCGTGGCGCAGAAGGTGCTCGAGATCGCCGGCTGTGAGCGCTACTGCGCGCCGTTGATTAACGAGGGCGGTGCCATCCATGTCGACGGGCAGGGCACGGTGCTGGTCACCGAACAATGCCTGCTCAAGCGCAATCCGTCGCTGAACCGAGCGCAGATAGAGACCGTGCTGAAGCGCTACCTGGGCGCGAGCTGTGTCATCTGGCTCGGCGAGGGCGTGATCAATGACGAGACTTCCGGCCACATCGACAATCTGGCCTGCTTCGCGCGCCCCGGCGAAGTCTGCCTGACCTGGAGCGACGATCCGCACGATCCGCAGCAGCGGGTCTCGAAAGACGCCTGGGAGCGGCTGATGGCGGCGCGCGATGCGCGCGGCCGGCGTCTGTTGGTGCACAAGCTGCCATCGCCGGGGCCGCTATACATGACGCGGCGCGAAGCGGCCGGCGTCGTCGCAAACCGTGCTATCCGCGCACTGCGCGCGGGACAGCGGCTGGCCGGCAGCTACGTCAACTTTTATCTCGCCAACGGCGCCGTCATCCTGCCGCTGCTCGATCCGCGCACCGACGGCGCAGCGCGCCGGGTGCTGCGCCGTGTGTTCGTGCAGCGACGCATCGTCGGCGTGCCGGCCCGCGAGATCCTGCTCGGCGGCGGCGATCTGCATTGCATTACGCAGCAGCAGCCACGGCGCGGCCCGAGGCGGCGCTATCGCATCGATTGACGCGCCCCGATCAAAGCGCGGCCAGCTCGCGCTCGGCCTCGGCGAGCCATTGTTGCTGCATTTTGCGGTAATGACGCGGCGCCAGCCGCGCGTGCTCCAGCAGTTCCTTGAGCACACGGCGCGCCTGCTCCTGCTTGCCACTGGCGCGCAGCAGCTGGGCGTAACGCAGCGGCGCCTCGGCGCCCGCGTAATACTTGCTGACGGCGGCATACTCCTCGAGCGCCTTGTCGAGATTGCCCTCGCCCTCGAGTGATCGGGCGTACAGCAGGTGGCCATCGGGGGAGCGGAATTCCGGGTTGTGCGCGATCAGCCCATCGAGCGTCGAGCGCGCCTCGCTGAAGGCCCCGCTGGCAAACTGCGCGCGGGCCAGGCCGAGCAGCAGATTAGGATCGTGTTCGTACAGACCGCTGAGTGTCTGCCGATAGATTCCGATGGCCTCTGGCGAGCGCCCCTGGCGGATCAGTTCGTCGGCGAAGCGCTGGCGACTCGCGACGTCGCCGATCAGGCGCGCCTCGTCCTGATAACGTCGCAGATCCTGCTCCGGATCGAGCACCTTGCGCACGCCTCGCACGGCGCGGCGCGTGCCGCGGCTGCCAAACAGGCCGGGTAGCAGCTCGATCAGCACGTAGGCAATGGGCCCGGCGAGGGGCAGCAGCGCTATCGCCCAGATCCACAGCGAATTACGTCCGGTCCGGATACAGTGAATGATCAACAGCACCTGAATGACGAGCGAGATTAGAAACGCCGAGCTCATGCGCGCAAGCTTAATGGCTGCGACCTCGTCGCGGTAGCGGGGCGGCGCCAAGGCGCAGGGCCGCGCACGATGCGCGTGTTAAGATCGGCGCCGCGGCTCCATCGGCCGCGACCGGTGCATGCGTATAGCAAGAATAGTCGTCCTGACGGCGTTGCTGGTCGTCTCCGCGACGGCCGGCGCGCAAGACGCATCGAGCGATGGCGGCGCAAACCAGGCGGCCGCGGCGCGGCCGCGCGTCGGGCTGGTGCTCTCGGGCGGCGGCGCGCGCGGCGCGGCGCACATCGGCGTACTCAAGATGCTCGACCGGCTGCACGTGCCGGTGGACGTGATCGCCGGCACCAGCATGGGCGCCGTGGTCGGTGGGCTGTATGCGAGCGGCATGTCCGGCGAGCAGATCGAGCAAGCTATGGCAACGCTGGACTGGCAGGCGGCATTCCGCGACCGGCCGCCGCGCACCGAACTCGACTACCGGCGCAAGGAGGAGGACCGGCAGTACCTGGTCAATCTGCCGGTGGGTTTGCAGGGCAAGAGGCTGGTGATCCCCAAGGGGCTGGTGCAGGGCCAGATGCTCACCGCGACCCTGCGCCAGCTCACGCTGCCGGTCGCACGCATCACCAACTTCGATCAGTTGCCTTCGCGCTTTCGCGCGGTAGCGACCAATCTCGAGACCGGAAGCGCGCGTATCATCGGCGATGGCGATCTGACCACCGCGATGCGCGCCAGCATGTCGGTGCCAGGCCTGTTCGCGCCGGTGGAATATCGCAATGAGCTGCTGGTGGACGGCGGGCTGGCCGACATTCTGCCGATCGACGTTGCCCGCTCGATGGGCGTAGACATACTGATCGTGGTCGACGCGGGCTTTCCGCTGCAGCCGCGAAAGAGTCTGAACTCGCTGCCGGCTATCACCAATCAGATGCTCTCGATCCTGCTGCGCAAGGATATCGAGCGCGATCTTGCGACGCTGGGTCCCAATGACATCGTGGTTCGTCCGCAGCTCGGTGATTTCTCTTCATATGATTTCCCCGAAACGATGAAGATCGTCGATGCCGGTGAGGCGGCCGCCCAGGCGGTCGGCACGCGGCTGGCAGCGCTGGCGCTGTCCGATGAGGCCTATGCGCGCTATCAGCAGGCGCGCAGCGAGGCCCGCACCGGGCTGCCGAAAGTCGAGTTCGTGCGCGTCGAGCCGGATTCGCAGCGCTATCAGCGCCCGATCGAGGACATGTTCGCCCAGTTCCAGGGCCGCACGGTCGATCCCGAAGCGCTCAAGGACGAGGTTGGGGCTCTCTATGGCCGCGGCGATCTCGAAATGCTCGACTACCGGCTGGTCCAGGATCCACTCGGGCAGTTCGGTCTCGACTTCTCTGCCCGGCGCAATTCCTGGGGGCCGAACTATCTGCGCTTCGGGGTTGCGCTGGAGGATGACTTCAAGGGTCAAACCATCTTTAACGCCGCGGCACGGTTGGACATCACCGAATTCAATTCGCTGGGCGCCGAGTGGGTGTGGAACATGCAGGTCGGCACCGCGCCATTGCTCGCGACCGAGCTGTGGCTGCCGCTGTCGAACGTGACGCGGTATTTCGTCGCCCCCCATGCCGACGTCGAGGCGCATGATGTGGCACAGGTCGTGAACGATCGGCAGGTGGGCGAATTTCGCGTGTCGAGCGTGGATTACGGCCTCGACTTTGGACGTGAATTCGGCAATTGGGGTGAGATGCGGGTCGGCGCGCTGGAAAGCCGCGGCAGCTCGTACGTGATATTGGGTCCCAGTGCCCCGGAATCGACTTTCGACGTGACCGAATACTTCGTGCGTTTCGGCTACGACAGCCTCAACAGCGCCAATTTTCCGCGCACCGGCCAGGCCCTTATGGCGCAGGTAAGCGGCGAGAGTAGTGGCGGTGGCGAGCAAGGCACCGACCTGTTTACCCTCGACTGGCGTGCAGCCCACTCCTGGGCCAGGAACACGGTGGTCGCGTGGGTCACGGCCGGCAGCACGATCGGCGGCAGCGACACCAACGTACGGGATTTTTTCCCGCTCGGCGGCTTTCTGAACCTGTCCGGCGTGCCGGCCGAAACATTGGCGGGACCGCAGTATGCTATCGGGCGATTGATCTATCTGCGCAAGGTCGGCAATGGCGGCGAGGGCATTCTGGATGTGCCGGCCTATGTCGGCACATCGTTTGAGGTCGGAAACGTATGGACCGAACGGCGCGATATAAGCTTCGGCTCCACGCGCAAGGATTTCTCGCTGTTCTTCGGGGCCGACACCTATATCGGGCCGGCCTATCTGGCGGTGGGCTACGACGAAACCGGTTCCACCGCGTTCTACGTGTTTCTCGGGCGCAGCTTCTAGCTCGCCTGCCACGGGAAAACCGACAGCGACGGCTGGCTTACAGACCGCGGCTCGCCGCGAGGATCTCGACCTTCTCCCATACCAGCGCTGGCTTGTCACCCACGCGCGAATACTCGTGCTTGCGGCTCATGTCGGCCAGCGCCGCGTCACGCTCGGCACCGGTCGCGAACCAGTGCGTCCGATGCCATTCGCCGCCCATGATCTTGCGGAACGGATCACCGGGGCGAAGACTGACGCGTACGCCGTAGGGCCTGGGAACCTGGCTGATCGGGCGGCGTAGATTGTGCGGTTGGCAGACGACGCTCATAGTGGGACTGTTGCAAGGATTGAATAGGGATCGCGGCGGCACGATTGTAACCGTAACGAAGTCAAAAACACGAGGGTTTGGCGATGCAAGTTTCTGAGACGCATTTTGTAAACGGTCACCGCATCCGGGCTCCGTATCCCGATGGGCTCGAGCGCGCCCTGTTCGCCATGGGCTGCTTCTGGGGGGCTGAAAAGACCTTCTGGCAGCTACCGGGCGTCTATTCCACGGCGGTCGGCTATGCGGGTGGCCACGCCGCAAATCCAAGCTACAGACAGGTGTGTACCGGAACGACCGGTCATGCCGAAGTAGTGCAGGTGATATTCGATCCAAAGCGCATAAGTTACGAAGTGCTGCTGCGCGTATTCTGGGAGTCGCACGACCCGACCCAGGGCATGCGCCAGGGCAACGACCTGGGGACGCAATACCGCTCGGCGATCTACGCCGTCGACCATGCACAGCTTGAGGCGGCAGAACTATCGCGGCGCGCCTATCAGGCTGCACTGGACAAGGCCCGGTTCGGCGCCATCACTACCGAGATCCGCGAGGCGCCGCCGTTCTATTACGCCGAGGACTATCACCAGCAGTACCTGGCGAAGAATCCCGGTGGGTACTGCCCGGATCATTCATGCGGGGTCGCCTTCAAATCTGCGGAGTTACAGGTGGGGGAGAAGGCGTAGTCGGCCGGTGTGATTTGGTTTCCATCAGGAAGCCAAGGGGTTACCAAACAGATATGCGTTTTTCTGCAGGAAAACGCGATGTTTTTCCGGCGTAGAGGTCTACCGGAAGTCTACCGGTGTTTTGGACCTAGAATAATCCTCGGGGAAGGACTGATAAGATTGCTCGTGTGAGAGAGCTAGTTACTCGAATACCTGACGTTGAAGCCTTCCTGGCACTCGCTCCCGAAGAGCTAGCCGCCAAGATACTGTTCCTGTTGCGTGAACGGAATTCTGCCGACCATCATCGCGACAGCCTAGAGAACGAATTGTGGGGTGGGACAGCGGCGCTTGGACCGTCATACCCCCGAAATCGCTCCGTTGAGGTGTACCTCGCATTCGCTGAAGCGTGGGCACGGCTTGAAGCACAAGGCCTGTTGGTACCGGCTGCGGCGCCGAACGGCGCCAACGGCTTTCGGTATTTGAGTCGACGGGCTCGGCAATTTGCCAGTGAAGCCGACTTTGCCGACTACCGCATTGCCCGACTCATCCCAAGGGAAATCCTAAACGCACGGATCGCTGATCCCGTATGGCGCGCCATGATGCGTGGTGAGTACGACGTGGCCGTTTTTCAAGCAATGAAAGCGGTGGAGGTCGCAGTTCGGGAGACCAGCGGGTTGGGTGACGGTCTCGTCGGTGTGAAGTTGATGCGTGAGGCGTTCAACCCCGAACGCGGTGTGCTGACCGATATGACAGCAGAGGCTGGCGAGAGAACCGCACGGATGGAACTCTTCGCCGGTGCGATTGGTTCCTTCAAGAATCCTCATTCTCACCGCGACGTCAACCTAAACAATCCGCTCGAAGCCATTGAGGCGATTTACCTCGCGAATTCGCTGTTGCGAGTTGTTGATGCGCGGCGACGCCAGCAATCAAAGCCCTGACGCCACATCTACGCACCTGCAATGAGTAAAGATCATTACGTTGCTCAGACCTACCTAAAACAGTTCGGTGATTCGAGTGCCGGCGGGATGTTGCATGCCTACCGAAAACCAGACGGAATTTCCTTCGACTGCTGGCCGAAGGACGTCTGTCACGAATGGGACGGAGATCGTAATCCGTTCTTGGCTTACCCAGAGCTACTCGGTACGCTCCGGAGTATCTTCGAGCCGCAGTGGAATATGTCGGTCGCGAATATCCTGACTGGCAGCACGCAAGACAAGCTCGTCGTGGCGAGCTACATGGCGAACATGATGGTCTGTGTCCCCGCATGGCAGCGCGTCGGGTCGGAAGCCGTCAGCAGGCAGACCACCGGCGCACTGTCATTTGAAAAGCAGATGAGAGAGAAGCATGAAGCCTTAGAGGATTTCCCTGCCGAAGCAGTCGATATGCTGGCGAGCGGAAAGCTCAAGATGGTCACGGAACCAGACTACGTGAAGGCGCTGGCGACGAGGCACCTGATGGACTACACGTGGCTGACCTACAACATTGACTGGATCATTCTGGAGAACGATACCCCTCAAGGATTTTTAACCTCGGATAATCCCGTGGCAATGGATAACTCAGGTGCAATCGGGGCGCCGGTTTTCCGTTACATGCCGATAACCCCGGCGCTCTGCCTCTCCGTGAAATACGACCCGCGATTCCACCATCTGGCCAAACTTGATCCAGCCAGACTTGCCGAGGAGTTTCAAAGACCACCTACCGGAACAGTTAGCCGGTCAAAGGTGGCATCCTCTGCTGTGCGCGAACTGAACAAGCTCTTTATTCAGAGCGCAGAGAGCCTCGTCTTTAGCGCCCAACAGTTTGAGAAGCTGCCCGCTCTAGTTCGGAAGTACGGGAAATATCGGTTGGAAAGCGAGCATGTCGAGTTTCCCGGGGAAGAAGACAACAGTCGTTATCTTGGGGAAATAATCCGCGTGCGCGAGCGGAGCGCATGACCGAAAAGTGGCCCCGTGCGGCGCGGTGTAGCGCGCTGCGCCGCGCGCGACCAAGGTTTCAGGCTGGAGGCACTCGGGCCGGTGCACATCGCCAACTGACAGGCGCTACAATTTTACAAATCGGGCGATTCGGAGTCGAGGTGCTCGGCTGCTTCGGCGTGTCCCAAACGGTAAGCGTTTGGACAAAAATCGAGAACCAGGTCGGTATTGCATTTGACATCCCCGCTCTGCATGCCGAGTTTGAAAATCGATCTGACGTACCCAATGAGCGTGGAAGATGGCGCCGCAGCCAGTTGTCATAACTTCGGCAGCTGATTGGCCAGCCGGGCAATAGTCATTCTTGGCAGCAGCCTGGCGGCGCCGAGGAAAACGCAGGTTTCCAGCGGGATTACAGACAATTACTGCAGGATTGGGCGCTACGGGTCCCTTTCGAAGTCATAGAGTCGCAGGTTGGGGAGGGGCCGCAGTCAAGTCGGGTTCGCGCACCGCTGGCCGTTGTTCGAAGCTTGGGTCACCCGTCGGAACTGGGACATTCGCACCACTCAATCACCCTTGACAATCATTGCGCGCCTTTGCAATGTCGCAACACTCTAAGAAAAGCATTGAGAGCACGTCGAAG
>Ga0116134_1001306_pt1 | contig 12643 bp, 10 predicted proteins | sample June2015DPH_19_5_FD_89737 | JGI IMG/M metagenome (GOLD analysis project Ga0116134, IMG submission 89737) | Peatland microbial communities from SPRUCE experiment site at the Marcell Experimental Forest, Minnesota, USA - June2015DPH_19_40 | ecosystem: Environmental > Terrestrial > Soil > Wetlands...
CTGTACACGTATTGAAGCCTCTCGAAGGCAGTCTTTTCGTCGTCTGAGAGACCGGACGGCATCGGCGCGCCGGACAAAATCGCTCCATAAATATCCGCAGGAACCGCGCCGGCCATGTTGGTGTGAATACCGAGAAGTTCGGGCGGCGCCTGCACGCCCATCAGATCGGTGATGACCGCGCCCCAATCCCCGCCCGATGCCACAAATTTTGAGTAGCCGAGTCGCTTCATCAATACCGTCCAGGCACTCGCAATCCGCTCAGGGCCCCAGCCGGTCGTCGTCGGCTTGCCTGAGAACCCGTAGCCCGGCATCGACGGAACCACGATATGGAAGGCGTCGGATGCATTTCCGCCGTGTGCGGTGGGATTGGTTAGCGGATCGATGATCTTCATCTGTTCGGTGATCGAACCGGGCCATCCGTGCGTAACGATCAGCGGCAACGCATTTTCGTGTTTTGAACGGACGTGAATGAAATGAATGTCCAGTCCGTCGATCTCGGTGATGAATTGCGGCAGGGTGTTAAGTTTTGCCTCGATCTTGCGCCAGTCGTACTCGGTCGCCCAATAGCGAGCGAGTGCTTGAGCCGTCGCAAGCTGCACGCCTTGGGTTGCATCGGTGACCGTTTCTCGTTCCGGCCACTTTGTGTTGTTGATGCGCCTGCGCAATTCGGTAAGTTCCGCTTCCGGAACATTCACTTTCGGAAACGGACGAATCGCGCTGTTGCCAGTTGTTGCGGAACTGCTTTCTCGTACAGCAATAGTTGTGGTCATGGATTCCTCCTCTGCGGTGATGTTGGAATTTGCAAACAATGAACAAGGCATCTTGATCATTTGCGCGATTCGTGATCTGATGCCACGAAACCTTCTTAAATGCAGAACGTGGGCTAACGTACGTCCCGCTTTCACGGTGCGTAATGCGTGAAGACAAAGTCCCCGGCTTTGCCCGGCTGGTGGCAGGGGAAGCAGGTTTTGAGATCTGCCTCCGGGACGTTAGGTTTGCCGTCCTTATCGAATTGCGCGAAACCCCAGCCACCCGTTGCGGCCCATTTTGTTGAGTCCTTGACCATCACCTGAATGTTGATGGGAGGGCCGGCAACGAAAGACTGGGCACGGCCAAAGACTTTGTTGTTTTCCTCCGACGGGACGTATTTCCAGGCTAGCCGGGCAATGATTGTGCCGTCCGGGAACGGCAACTTCTCTTCCCGATACGCCGTGATCGCTGTGTCATTACCCAGAATGGCGCGAATATCGTTGTTGTTGCCCGCCTCGTGGGCCACTGAGATCAACTTCCAGTCGCGGTAACCGGGAGGAATCGTGATTCCAGAGATCGGGGCAGTCTCTCCATCAGCGTGTCCAGATGCGGGAGTGGAGGAGGCGATAAAGCCTGCCACCGCCGCAGCTGCAATCACCAAAAAAGCGATTCGTTTCACCGACGTCCTCCTTGCCAGGCCCTTGAGCAGCCGGGCACGTTGCTTCCGCGCCAACATCTATTCCTTCCCGCTCTAGTTGTCGGCATCACGGTGTATAGCCAGTCTTTTTCGCCTTAAAGCCGATGTCGATGCCTTTCGTTCGCCAGTGCTGCTTTCTTCTACATCAATAGTTTTCGTCATGGATTTCTCCTCTGCGGTGATGTTGGAAGTCGCAAATCATGTACTGCACGGGATTCCGTCCGCTGATGTTGAGGAGCACGCGTTCCTCTGTGATCTGAAGGCGGTTGATCCTGCAAGTCATGGTAGATTCATCGTGGACCAGCTGCCGTTTGAAAAAAACCCCAGATCAAGTGAAAACATGGACTATTTTGTGGGGGCCAAGCACGTTCTTTAGAAATATGGAAAAAACCCTTTTGAGGGTGCGAGAGACTTCGAGTATTTAGGATTGGATGATCCCGCGCTTTTGGCCCACACCGAGCTTGCTAGCATCGATCCCGATCCGATGCAGAGTTGATTAGCAAAACCGAACTCACAGATGCCGAATATTGGCTTCGATGCTATCCACCACCTCGTCAATATGACCGGATAGAACCAGCTTTCCCATGGTCAGTCCGAAGCCAACAACTTGGTCGGCAGTGATGTGGGAGGGCAACGAAACCGCATTCGGATCGGTCACCACGTCAATGAGCGCCGGGCCCGAATGCTGAAGAGCTTTCTTCAGCCCCGAGGACACGTCGGCTGGATTTTCGATCCTTACACCCATTATGCCGATCGCCTCCGCAAGCTTCGCGAAGTTTGGATTCTTGAGGTCGGTTTGAAAGTCGGGCAGCCCGGCGACTTCCATCTCTAGTTTGACCATTCCAAGAACGCTGTTGTTGAACAGGACGATCTTGATCGGGAGATCGTACTGTGTCAGTGTCAACAAATCACCCATGAGCATCGCAAGTCCACCGTCTCCCGCCATTGCGATTACCTGTCTTCCGGGACAAGCAAATTGGGCGCCAATGGCCTGAGGGAGGGCGTTTGCCATGGACCCGTGCGTGAAGGAGCCAATCAACCGCCGGGCCTTTGTCGATCGAATGTAGCGGGAAGACCAGACGTTACACATGCCAGTGTCAGCAGTAAAGATGGCATCGTCTGCCGCAATCTCACTAAGCGCGGCCGCGACAGGTTCAGGGTGCATGGGTGTCCGTTTCCCAACGTGATCTACATAGACATTCAGCCGCCGCAGTGCCTCTTTGTGTTTGCCGAGCATCGCATCTAAAAACGTGCGATCTGACTTAGCTTCTATCATCGGCAGTAGCGCGCGGATAGTTTCGCCCACATCGCCGCATAGTCCGAGATCAAGTTTGCTTCGCCGACCCAAATTCTCAACTCGAATGTCAACCTGGACAATCTTGGGTTTGGTCGGCAAGAATTTGCTATAGGGAAAGTCGGTGCCCAACAGCAGCAGCAGATCACATTCGTGCATCGCCTGATAGGCAGCGCCGAATCCCAATAATCCGCTCATCCCCACGTCAAAGGGATTGCTGTACTCGATGAACGATTTCCCCCGGTACGAATGACCAACCGGAGATTTCAACTTCTCGGCGAGAGCAACCACCTCATCATGGGCCTCGGCACATCCAATTCCGCAGAAAAGTGCCACTTTCTTCGAGGAATTGATCAAATTCGACAGTCTCGTTAGTTCATTCTCACCGGGACGAACGGTCGGCCGGTGACCTGCCAGAGAGTGAGAGGAACCATTGACCGGTATATCCATCCCAGCCACATCTCCTGGCAACACGATCATGCTTACCCCGCCTTTTCCAACAGCACTCTGCATCGCGATGTGAAAAACACGCTCAAACTGCTTGGGATTCGAGATGAGCTCGCAATAGTGGCTGCATTCTTTGAAAAGGATCTCGGGATGTGTTTCCTGAAAAAATCCGGTGCCTATCTCGCTGCTCAGAATATGCGATGCGATGGCAATCACCGGAGCATTGCTCCGGTGAGCGTCGAAAAGGCCGTTGATGAGGTGAAGGTTTCCGGGGCCAGCGGAACCCGCACAGGCGGCAAGCTTCCCGGTGAGCTGGGCCTCGGCTCCCGCCGCAAACGCACCGGTTTCTTCGTGACGCACATGGATCCATTTAAGCTTGCCGTTCAAGCGCAAAGCATCGGTAACAGGATTCAAGCTGTCGCCGACGACGCCGTAAATTCTTTCGACACCCGCCTTAACAAGCCTGCTGACCAACTCATCCGCTACTCGATGTGACATCGGTTAGATCTCCTCTCATTTGGAGTCGTCGAGACTGACTTTTGAAGGTAAGACGTAGCGCACTCCGGCATAGACCATGCTGAGATGCGCATTCTTGGGCGAACCGTCAGCTACAAACCACGGAGCACGGGTTAGGTAGGAATACTGACTATAGAATTGCAGAGCACCGTATTTTGGATGTTTCCAGAAAGTTTGGATCCAGTCGAATGTCGCTTGCTGAATGATTCTATTGTTTGTGCTCGGGGAATCAGGCCCGCCATAACCGATGATCGTCCCGGGATTGGTGGTGTCCGTGGTGTCTATGAAGGAATTCCGCTGGAAATAGTCCCCTCCGTAGTAAACCGCGAGTGTAGTTTTTCGGCTCGCGCTCCATTCAATCCCGGCAGAACCTGCTCCGGCGTGAACCATGGAAGGAGTGATGTCAGTTCCTGCCGCGTTTGGCCGAATAACCAATTGCGGCCCGTCACCCGCGAGGTAGCGGGCACCGCCGTCACTCCAATACGCATTGACCAGGAACAGGAGGTTTCGGAACACTTGATAGTTGACGGCCGTCTGACCGCCGCCTCCGACATCTGAGTGCGACGGGAAAGTTGTTCCGCCGACAGGTATGACGGTCGCCCTCGCGCCGGTGACCAAGCCGGTGGCGTCCCAGTGGAAATGTCTGCCTCCAAATTCATTGTCATAGGCGATTTTGGTAAGGATATCTGGCATCAAGTTGGGTGCGCCTAACAGGGCCCCGTTGTCAAACTGCGAGCCAAGCGTAGATGCGAACGCCGACGGAAGGGCAACAAAATCGCCTATGTATTGGTCCGGATCTTCAATACCCACCCCAAACGCCCAATGATCGTTCGGGTGATAGGCGACGCGGAATTCCGCAGCGCGGCTGAAGGTCAGACCAACCTGGATATTCACGTCTTCGTTGTAAGTGAGCGCCAGATCTGAAGGCATCGGGCCTAGCCCGTTGCGATTGGGGGTCAGCCAACTCCAGGTTTGCCCGCCAAGGATTTCCCACTTTCCGCGTTTGTAGTCCATAAAACAAAGCCGCAGACGAAGGGTGTGGCCGTTCACAGTTTGATAAGCATTCGTGGCATCATTGCCGCTGAAGTCCGCCTCGCAGTAACCAGTCACATCGTTGGCGCCGAATTTGTTTCTGACAGTTATGTCGAAGCGGGAATACTGCGCGGTCGTACGGAACTCGGTGAGGTGCCCCTGCGCAGTGTTGCTGAACGGGATAGCGGCGAAGTTGGTGGCGATGTTGTTCTGAGTGTTGGTGGTGCGGAATATATTTTCTAAGTCTACAAACCCGCCGGGAGTGATTACCGCTGGGCCAATCTTGAATGAAAGGGGCGATTCGCTTTCTTGTCCTTGGGTCGCTGGTTCACTCGTAGAATAGCCGGCCGTATAACTGTCCTTGGGCAGAAGTATGGATGAACTTACGGCATGAATAGGGGTGTAGGTCGCTTGCGACGTCGTTTGCACAGTGCTGACGGCGGCATCTTGATTGGGGTCCCTTCGCTCCCTCAGCGTTTCGATTTCCCGCTGTTGCAAGGCCACCTGCTTCTGGGTTTGCAAGAGAGCCTCACGAAGCGCCTTCACCTCAGCGGCAACATCCGAATTGTCCCGCGAGGAATCTGAATAGGAAGAGCCAATCTGTGCCTGCACCAAACTTGGTGCAAGCAGCAATAGACATAAGGCGTGAAACAGTTTCATATCCAAGACTCCTTTCTGCTCTTCGCCTTTCGGCAAAGCGCGGGCAGTTAACTCGTCGACTCCACATAGTCAGCCGGAACAGTTTCATCTGAACCGCGATCAACCCCAAATTCTCCGAGCAGGGTCGTCAGCGCCGCGGCCACAGCCAAATTGAGGATGAGCGCATCAATCGCCGCATAAGAAGCAAGCGTCGTCCCTCCGATGTGTAGCGGAAATATTGCGGATTTCAGATTCTGAGACCAAGCCATGGCGGTGCCGCAGAACATACCAGCAAACCAGCCAACGATCAGAGCTTTCGGATGGAACCATCGCGCAAATAGTCCGAAGACGACCGCTGGCAATGTCTGAGTGATCCAGATTCCGCCCAGCAACTGCAGGACGATGGCATAGGACTGCGCACCCAAAACAACAAATACCAAAGCACCGACAATGATGAGAATCGCCGTCACCTTGGCAACTGTTGCTTCCTCGCTCGGTGCAACTTGGGGTCGGATGTACTCGCGATAGATGTTGCGCGTGAAGAGATTGGAGGCCGCAATTGCCATAATCGCCGCCGGAACTAGCGCCCCGATAGCAATCGCCGCGAACGAAAAGCCGACAAACCAGGACGGGAAAACCTTCTCCAGCAGTGACGGCAGAGTGTCATTGGTCGAAGTTACATGGACCCCGGCGGCTATGGCCATGTATCCAAGCGAGGCCAATAAGCCTAGCAGCAACGTATAGATCGGCAGCAAGACCGCGTTTCGCTTAATCGTAGTCGCACTGGAAGAGCTCAGAACACCGGTCACTGTGTGAGGGTAAAGGAAGGCGGCAAGTGCCGAACCCAACGCGAGCGTGGCGAACGGCAGGTATTGGCTTTGCGGCAGAATGAGTGTTCCCGTTGTGGATCTGGAGGCCAGCGCCTGTCCCGCCACATCGAAGATGTGAGCAAACCCTCCGAACTTCAAGGGAATCCAGATCACAGCAGAAAGAACGAAAATATAGACCATCGTGTCCTTCACAAGAGCGATGCTGGCCGGAGCGCGCAATCCGCTAGTGTAGGCAAAGGCGGCCAAAACTAAGAAGGCGACGATCAGGGGCAGGTCGTTCACGAATGCGGAGCCGTGCAGTCCAAGTGCTGCGATGGTTACCTGCAGTCCAACCAACTGGAGGGCAATATATGGCATCGTTGCCAGAATGCCGGTGATAGCAATCGCTAACGCGAGAGTGCGACTACCGTAGCGTCCACGAGCGAAATCGGCCAGAGTGATGTAGTTGTGCCTCTTTGATACTGACCAAAGCCGTGGCATGACGACAAAAACGAACGGATAAACAAGGATGGTGTAGGGCAGCGCAAAAAATCCAATGGCGCCAGCGCCGTAGACAAAAGCTGGCACGGCAATAATCGTGTATGCCGTGTAGAAATCACCCCCGAGGAGGAACCATGTAATGAGGACTCCAAAACGTCGCCCTCCGAGCCCCCACTCATCGAGCTTGCTTAGATCGCCTCGCTGCCAATGGGCAGAAAGAAAGCCCATGACTGCAACCACGAGAAAGAAGAACACGAAAACCCCAGTAGCAACCCAGTTCAGGTCGGTCTTCATCGTGTCCTCCGGTAGACGAAATCAATGAGAAACATCGTGACAAAAACCCATGCAAACTGATACCAGTAGAAGAAAGGAAAGCCCAAGAGTCGCGGCTCCGCTTTGGCATAAAATGGCAGCCACAGCAGGCCAATGTAAGGAAGCAGCAACAGAAAACACCATTTCCAACTGCCGGAACGGCGTTCCGTTCCTGTTTTGACGCCACTCTTTGCGCCATCGTGGGATAAAACGGCCAGTCCACTCGATGCTGTAGATTCGCTCATAACTCCTCACCACCAGTCGTTAGCAGCAACTCCTTACCATCAACGCGGACATCGGTGTGTTGAGCCATTAATCGCCGGTTCCTTTCTTTTCTCATTAAATTGCTCCGATCGATACTGCTTTGTACTGGCTTCTTCAGCTAGGCGGCCACGAACTGCTGTCCGCCGTCAATGTCGTAGGTTGCGCCCGTGAGGGCGGTATTGGTCATGATGTGTACGGCGAGCGCGGCGACATCCGCCGGCCCGACTACGCGTCCGATGGGAAGCGTGGTGCGAAGCTGGTTACGACGCTTTTCGAGCTGATCGCCCAGCAGTTCCGCAGATAAAGGCGTGTCCACGAAGCCGGCGGCAATAAGGTTGACTCGCACAGGTGCGATCTCAAGCGCCAGGCTGGCGGTCAAGGCGGGAAGCGCAGCTGTCATTGCGGAGGCAATGCTCAGGCCGATGGCTGGGCGTCGGGCACCCGTGCCGCCCATGAAGATCAGCGTTCCTCCCGGTCTCACTTTATTGATGGCGCTGCGGGCGACGTAAAGAGCCTGCAAGAGGTGCTGGCCGACAACCTCGCGTACCTTCGTGAAATCCATCTCAGCCAAGCGACCGTAGTAAGGCCGGCCGGCTGTCACCATAATGTGATCTATCACTGGCAAGTCTCGAAAAAAACGCTCGATAGCAACCGGATCTGTGGCATCGAAGGCCGCGGTGCTCAATGCGCCAATCTCGGTTGCAGCATGCTTGAGACGCTCGGGATCACGCGCGGTGAGAATCACCTTGGCGCCTTCAGTATGTGCACGGCGTGCCGTTTCGAATCCGATGCCAGAGCTACCGCCGATCACAACAAGGGTCTGGCTAAGAAGAGCCGGTTCGTGGTGCATGGGAGGGGGGATAGTTACGGTGCTCATGGTTCACCTCTGATCCGGGAATTAGTCATGGTGGGTTCATCTTGGACCAGCTGCCGTTTGAAAAAAAGCCCAGATCAGGTGAGAACATGGACTATTTTGTGGGGGCAAAGCACGCTCTTTAGAAATATGGAAAAAACCCTTTTTAGGGTGTAATAGACTGCGAAGTTTTTACGGCTACAGACGCTCGATTTTATTTTCGAGGGTAACGGTATGACTCTTTCGAGTATTTAGGACTGGATGATCCCGCGCTTTAAAATCAATCTTGCAGCATGAGTTCGGTCGTCTGCGCCGAATTTGGAGAGAATGTTCTTAACTCTGCTCTTGACGATTTCTCGGATATTGAGAGCTGCGTGGCAATCTGTTTCTTCGCGATTCCCGCTATTGCGCGCGGGCATCGCTGTCGAAGTAACGAAGCGACTCCGGGTTGACTGCCGATTGAACGGCATTGTCGACGAAATCTCTAAACGTAAGGAAGGAACGATTGACATCAGTCGAGTGGGTCCGCGCCGAGAATCGGCCATCAGGCTGCCGACTCTCCGGTCGGGAGATCTCGATGGGTAAAAAGGGCTCCGCGGTAGCGCTGCCCGAATTGCTCGATCTCATTGAGCACTGTCGCGGAGCGCTCGACCCCGCCTGGCAGCATCTCATCGAAAACGGGGCGGAAAGCGGAGACGGCGCGGCTGACACGCGGTGTCCAGTTTTCGATCCAGCGCTCGACCGCCGGCGCAGATTCCGGCGTGCCCCGAATGGCGTTTAATAGGAGTGACTCACTCCAGGCGCGATGCCAGGCGCAGTCTTCGTTCAGAGAAAAGAACATGCGATCCAAAACGTCGTCGCCGGCCGCGCGGGCGAGGCGCCCGAAATGCGTCATGAACAGCTCGTCGAAAGCGGGCTTCAGCACGAACTGGAGCGCAACGAGGGCTTCGCCCCAGTCCCATGTAACCAGGAGCGTTTCGATGACCTCGCGCAGCGGTTGCCAGATCGGGTCGTCCTGCCAGGTCTGTTGCGCCGTACGCCCGAAGTCGGGATGAGTTACCTGCAACTGACGCATCCGGTATGCGAGCCGCTGGACGCGCCGCATTTCGTCCGCAGCCTGGAAGGTGGCGGCGATGGTGATACGTGCGGTCGGGGCCATGTTCCCGACGTAAGCTGCGACCATTTGCAAGCCGTGACCGGGATATCGAAGGGGGGCGATTACACGGTTGAGCAACGCTACGCACTGCGGCGAAAGACCCCGGTCGTAGTCGTCGCTGATCGAGTCCAGGAGCCCATTGACAAAGGCTTCGCGGGTGCGCTGCATGGTCGTGTAGGTTGTGTATGTCGTCTGCCGCGGATCGCCCCACTCTTCCCAATCTCGGCAGCGGAGTTCAGACCCCCGTTGGTACCGCTCGTACCACTCGCTGACCGGTACCTTGACCTCGAAGCCGCGGGCGGTCCAGTAATGCAGCCGGGACGTAGCGATGTCGTAGTCTGTCGGCTTGCGACCAAGATCACTCAGATGCCAGTACGTCCTCTTCTGGGCCGTCTCGTGGCGGCTGCGTCCTGTCGGGCTGGCGGTTGCTCCGCTGATGGCACTGGCCTCAAACGTACTGACCACCTCGTCGTCGCCGCCGCGCACTGTGTCTTTGAAGGATGGCATCGCATTGGGAATCATTTCAGGATGACTGCGCCCTGTCGGGCTGGCAGTTGCTCCGCTGATGGCGCCGTCCTCGAATGTCCAGACCGCCTCGTCGTCGTCGAGGTGCATTCTGCCCTTGAAGGATGGCATCATGATTTCCAGTTCGGCCCGAAAGTCGAATGGCTGCCTGAGAATATCTTCAATAGCGCTCCGCGTCACCAGGCAGCGGCGTGGCGCGAGCACGCGGATATAAGAGCCGCGGTTCTGGATTTCGATGGACGGGTTCAGCCGCCGAATCGCTTCGAGCACGGCCTGGGCGCGGGGATGGCCGGTCAAGACCGGCCCCACGCCATCACCGACATCCTCAACGTTTGGGAGGTCAGGACTGGGCGCGTGGACATCCACGAAAACCTTGCCATCCTCGATCTTGACCGCGAAACGTCTGAGGCAGGCCGTCGCGGGGTTGACCCCGCTGCCGCTGCGGACGTCATACTGCCAGTGGTGGGCGCGGCAGGTAAGTATGTATCCGTCCAGCCGCCCCTCACTCAAAGCCACGCCCTGATGTGCGCACCGATTCTCGTAGGCGTAAACAACGCCGTTGTGCCGAACAAGAAGGAGGTCGTGACCATCGACGCGGCGCGCGGTCATGTCACCATCCCAAAGTTCAGCATCCGCGATTATGGGCTCGAAGGGCATCATCCCTCCTCGGGAACCACGTCGACGCGGTCTAGCGGTGTGAGGCCTGCCTTCGATACTGTAAGCTGTGGATCGAGTCGCTCACCTCGGAAGTACACTTGCGCATGGGCTCGCGGCGCGACCCGAACACACGCGGCCAACTGGAGCTGCTCAGCGATCGCATGGATCCGGTCGTCGTCGTGGACCAGCACGAGGAGCCCGAGCGTGTCCCCAGCAAGAAAGCCGTAAAGCGGAACGAGCAATGTGTTATACCTCCAAACCCGAATCGTTGCGATGTGCCCGTAGCCACGGGTACCGCCCACACAACATGTCCTTGCCCCGGACTTCTGGGGTCACCTCGAAGTATGTTCGTGTGAGCTCGACCAAGTTGGCGGGCGCCTCGCCGGCCAGCATCCGGTTCACGATGCCCTTGTGATCCGCGTAGCGATCCGGCTCACGCGAAAAGATCCAGGCACATGGTTCTGAGCAGAAGATGTATTTCCGGCCCAGGTGCTCGACGACGCGCGCAGCATTCGCGCGCGGGGTACCATTCGACAGGATGATCTGGCACAGATTGCAGAAACCGGGCATGGTTGCCCCTTGCGTGGACCATTCGATTCCGGGCCCGCTCGTCCGCCAGCGTTCTGTAATCCGCTCCCACACCGGGTCGAGCTGATCCCACGTCTGTGGATACTTCTCGCGAAGCCACGCGCGTTCCTCCGGACCGGGAAGCGCGAAGTCGAACCACATCGTTGCGCGGTAGGTATAGGTACTCACATAGAGCATGTGGTGATAAATGTCGAGCGCGTCGATGAAGCTGTCCCAGTACCACGGCCGCTTCAACCCGAACGCTGTCAGGGTCTTCTGGAACTGGTCGCTGATCCACTCCTCCATGAACTCCTTGAAGGACAAACGCCGATCCGCGAGCGGCGTTAGATAATCCATGCTGAATCCGGTGACCACGGCAAACGCGATCCAGCTCCGCCAAAACCACTTGTCGACCAGATACTGGGCCCGTTCGGGGTCGTGACGGATCAGTGTCGCGAGCACCGGATGACCGATCTGGGCGTGACGTGCCTCGTCGGTCTGGATGCTCGTGACCATTTTCTCGAACATCCGGTCGCCGACATCGTGGGCTATCGCCGAGAGCCCGATGAACTGGAGGTTGGTAAAGCCCGTTTCGAGCACGAGATTGGTAGCGATGGCGAATTCGAGAGGGTCCGTCCCAACGCACATCTCATCGACGAGGTGCCGCAGGGCGATGGCCATCCAGTTGTTGGTGTGGAACAACCGGTGCGTCCAGTCGAACTGGGGGTCCCAGCGGACCAGTTCGTGCATGAGCAGCAAAGGAATCGTCGTATGGCGGAACTCATCGAGGGCGCCGAATAGTGCCATCGTGCGCCAGGCGCTGTCTCGCCCGAAACGGGCGCCGCGGATGTCTCCGATCCCGGCCGTAAACTCCGTGAACGCCATCGTTGCTGCGTGGAGCTTCAAGCCGTTGAGCCAAGACCGATCCAGTTTCGCAAAGTCCTCGACGCGGCCCACGGCTTCCCGCACGCCTTGGACGATAGCGTCTTTGTCGGCTTGGGTGTCAACGTATTCTGCATAGGTCGTGCGATACGGCTCGTCCCAGTGCTGCCACTCTGCGTGAGGAAGCCAGGGACGACCACTCAGGCGCTCGGGAAACACGTCTTCCTCGCGTACGTACGAGTAATCCCAGTCCAGCTTGCGGCCCAGGTCGATCCAATCGTCACGGTTGAGCTTCGGCATTCGCGTGTCCCTTCGCGTATTCACCGCTAACGGCTGCGGCCCACGAGGTTCGCAATCGGCAACACGATATCAATACCACGGGCGCGGCAAACCTGGAACGTAGCGGTTGTGAAGGCAGCCAAGACGATTGGCCTGCTATGGCGCTATTATTTGTGATTGCGCCGACCGAGGTGCATAGAGACTTCACGTCTGATGTTCATGTGCGCCTCCACTTTGGCCACGAGTTTATCCGAATCCGCTGGTTCTGTAAAATTGCATATTGTCCTAATTTTATTGCGGTAAGGTGTATCATTCGAGATATTTGAGACCCGGTCGGGCCGTCGAAGCCACCGTCGACCCGGCGACGAGGTCTGTGGAGCAAGCGGACCGCCGCGCTACTCGTGCCGCCGCCTAAGAATGCCCGCCTAGAAAGGGGGCTTGGTGAATGCCGAACCAGCGCGAA
>Ga0116134_1001307_pt1 | contig 12641 bp, 17 predicted proteins | sample June2015DPH_19_5_FD_89737 | JGI IMG/M metagenome (GOLD analysis project Ga0116134, IMG submission 89737) | Peatland microbial communities from SPRUCE experiment site at the Marcell Experimental Forest, Minnesota, USA - June2015DPH_19_40 | ecosystem: Environmental > Terrestrial > Soil > Wetlands...
CGCGCCCCCCCATTGTCGGCATGACCAAATCCGTGATGATTAGGTCAACTTGCACGTTGTCGCGTGAAAGTATCGCCAGCGCCTTCTGGCCGCTGTTCGCCGTCAGCACGCAATAACCGTATTCGGACAAAATCGTTTCGGCCATGGTCAGCAGCAGACTTTCGTCGTCCACAACGAGAATGGTTTCCGTGCCGTGCAAATTTTCATCCGTGCCGGAGCTTTCAGGGATGAATTGCTTTTCCGCCTGCAAATAAACACGCACCGACGTGCCCGCGCCCGGCTTGCTGGACACCGCCACGCCACCGCCGTGATTCGTCACGATGCCATAAACCAGGGCGAGCCCCAATCCACGATGACTGGCGTTTTTCGTCGTGAAAAACGGCTCGAAAATGCGCGGCAATATGTCCGCCTCAATGCCCGGACCACTGTCGCCAATTTCAATGCACACGTAAGCCCCGGCGGCCAGATGCACGTTGCGATCCTGCGTCGGCTCGGCCAGATCCACGTTGCGCGTTTGCGCAAAGATTTGACCACTCCCGCCGGCGATGGCTTCAACCGCGTTTTCCAAAATTTTCGTCAGTGCCTGTTGCACTTTTGCCTCGTCAACCCGCGCCGAGAACAATTTCGGCTCCAATTGCGTCTTCCACGCGATTTTTGTCCCATGCTCGCCCCGGAAAAAATCCACGCAGCGGCTCACCACCATGTTCAAATTCCCCGGCGGCGCGCGGTGTGCTTCCTTTTCCTGACGGCTGAACACGATGAGTTCGTTGGCGATCTCCGCCGCGCGCGCCGCCGATTTTTCCACCTCCATCAGCGAATGCCGCCACGGATGCCCTGCCTCGGCCTTGCTCAACAGCAACGATGTGTGACCGAGAATGCTCGTCAGCGCGTTGTTGAAATCCAGCGACACCGACCGCGCCAGTTGCAACGCGCACTCCAGTTTTTGCTTGAGCATCATACCGCCCGCGTCCGGCGCAGTTTTGGTTTCGACCGGGGCGTGCGCAATGGCTGAAACTTCCGGGGCGGTTGCCGACACCGGCACAACCGCGGGCAATAATTGCAAAACGAACCACTGGCGGCCCTCTGAATTAAAAGCGCAGATCGCCGCTGTGAATTTCATCGTTGCGCCGTTCGCGACCCGTAATTTCAAATCCATGGTCGGTTTTGCGGATGATCCCCACCGCGCGAAAAAATCCTCCGGCGTGCCGCCGTTTTCGGGCGACCAGATCGCCGACAACGGCGGCGTTTCACCGGCCAGGGCCATGCCAAACGTGCCCGTCGCCGCCGCGTTCGCGCGCAATACCACACAACCCGCGTTCACCAGCAACGCCGGCCATGCCGCACTCTCCAAACCAAAGACAATTTCAGGCTTCATTCAAACCCATAGAGCATCCCAGCCTACCTTTCTTTTGGGAAATTTCAAGGAATGACAAACGCCGAGGGCAACAGTTCCTGCACCGTGAATTCCCTGATTTTGGTCAACGCGCGGCTGTCCGCCACCCATACTTTTGCTTCCGGCGCGTATTCCGCCAGCAACTGCCGGCACGCGCCGCACGGCATCGGACCGCCGGGCGCGCGCGCGACAACCGCCACCGCGACAAAATTTTTCCTTCCGCTCGTCAGTGCGTTGAACAGCGCCACGCGCTCGGCGCAACACGTCAAACCATAGCTCGCGCTTTCCACATTCGCACCGGAAATGATTTCGCCGCCTTTCGTGAGCAACGCCGCGCCAACCTTGAATTTGGAATAGGGCGCCACCGCACGTTCCCGCGCCCTTGCCGCCGCCCGCACCAGTTCGTTTTTGTCAATTTTGGCCATACAACCCGACAAAATGTTTCAGCAGTTTAGCTGCCAAAGTCTTCACCCGTTCGGCTGTTTCGAGCACCTCGGCATGTGACAATTTCTCCTTGCTAATGCCCGCCGCCGGGTTGGTTATGCACGAAATCGCCGCCACGTTCAAGCCGCATTGCCTCGCCACCATTGCCTCCGGCACTGTGCTCATCCCCACCGCGTCCGCGCCCAGCCGCGCAAACGCGCGGATTTCCGCCGGCGTTTCGTAACTCGGCCCGCTCACGGCCAGATAGATCCCGCGTTGCAGCCTCAAGTTGCAACTTTTCCCGGCGCGAAACAACCGCGCGCTCAACTTCGTGTCGTAAACCTGCGTCATGTCCACAAATCGCGGCAGATCGGGGACCGCCGGGCCGCGCAATGGATTGGCTCCCATCAAATTGATGTGGTCGGTCAATACCATGAAATCGCCCGCGCGGAATTTTTTATTGATGCCGCCCGCCGCGTTGGTCAGCAGCAAATCACGGATGCCAAATGCCGCCAGTGCGCGTACGGCGAACGTGACGCGTTCCATCGGATGGCCTTCGTAAAAGTGCGCCCGTCCGCTCAACACCAGGACCGGCGTGCCGCCGAGCCGGCCAAAGTACAATTCGCCCGCGTGACCGCTCACGCTCGGGACCGGAAAGCCCGGAATTTTGGCGTAGGAAATTTTCTTCTGCACGCGCAGTCCGGTCAGGACGTGATGAAATCCGCTGCCCAGCACAATGGCGAGCGTCGGCCGCAGTTGCGAAAGTTTTTCCAATCGCGCGGCGGCCATCTGTGGTGTGGTGTTTGGTTTCATGCGGCGTTGACTTGATTTATTTACCTTTTGCAATAACCTTATCTGCTCGATTTATGGAACTAAACAATGACGAAATCCGCCGTTACTCACGACACCTGATTCTGCCCGAAGTCGGTCTGGCAGGCCAAAAGAAAATCAAGGCCACCAGCGTTCTGTGCATCGGCGCGGGCGGCCTCGGCTCGCCCATCGCCATGTACCTCGCCGCCGCCGGGATAGGAAAATTAGCTATAGTGGATTTCGACACCGTGGATTATTCCAACCTCCAGCGCCAGATTCTGCACACGGACGCCGACGTGGGCCGCCCGAAGGCACAGTCGGCCAAGGAAACCATCGTAGGCATCAATCCGAATTGCGAGGTTGTCATCTACAACACCCGTATCACGAGCGAAAACGCGTTCGACCTCATCCGGCCTTACGACATCGTGGTGGACGGCACGGATAATTTCCCGACCCGCTATCTCACCAACGACGCCTGCGTCTTGCTCAAGAAACCGAACGTCTATGGCTCGATTTTCCGTTTCGAAGGCCAGGCCAGCGTGTTCGCGCCGCATCTGGGCGGGCCGTGTTATCGCTGCCTTTATCCCGAACCGCCGCCCCCCGGCATGGTGCCAAGTTGTGCGGAAGGCGGCGTGCTCGGCGTGTTGCCCGGCATTGTCGGCTGCATCCAGGCGACGGAAATTTTGAAGCTCGCCATTGGCAAAGGCAGTTCGCTCGTCGGCCGATTGCTGCTGTTCAACGCGCTCGACATGAAGTTCCGCGAACTTAAATTGCGCCGCGATCCGCAGTGTCCCGTCTGCGGCGAGCATCCGACCATCAAGGAATTGATTGATTACGAAATGTTTTGCGGCATCGCGCCCGAACCCGCGAACCCCGCCGTGAATCCCGACGAAGTCACCGTCCAGGACATGAAGAAAGCGCTCGATGATCCGAAACTTGGCATCAAGGTCATCGATGTGCGCGAGCCGGACGAATACGAAATCGCCCACGTCAAAGGCGTGCCGCAGTTGCCGTTGAGCCAGATCCAGCAGCGGTTCACCGAGCTCGACCCGAACCAGCATTATTACATCCACTGCAAGGCCGGCGTGCGTTCGCTCAAGGCGCTGGGCTTCCTGCGCGAGCAGGGCTTCAAATACCTGAAGAGCGTCAAAGGCGGCATCACCGCCTGGTCGGACGAAATTGATTCCAACGTGCCGAGGTATTGAAAGCTTGCATCCAGCCCGATTGCGGGCAACATTCATTTCATGGGAATAGCGCGGGCGAAAATCAAATTGGATAATCCCAAGCGCGCCGACCTCAAGTTTGTCGAGACGGTTGCGTTGGTGGATACTGGTTCGCTATTTCTGTGTCTGCCGGAGGAAGTACGGTTGCAGCTTCAACTCCAGGAAACATCCAAGAAAGAAGTCACGACCGCCGACGGCAAGCGTTGCCTTTGTCCGTATGTCGGCCCGGTGCGCGTGCAATTTGAAAACCGCGAGTGTTACGTCGGCGCCGTCATTCTCGGTGACGAAGTGTTGCTCGGCGCAGTGCCGATGGAGGACATGGATTTGGTCGTCATCCCGTCGGCTCGGAAAATTGTTCCGAATCCGCTTCACCCAAATTTTGCCGCGGCTCCAGCAAAATAATTTTTGCCGCTCATCTGTCAGCAAAGGCATGAGGTTGACTTTTGGGACGGCAGGGACAAACAGCGTCGCGAAAGGAAACTAACCGTGAAAACTGTGAAAATACCCATCTTGGAAGAGTTCAGAGAATTCGCGCTACGCGGCAATGTCGCCGACCTCGCCGTCGGCGTCATCATCGGCGCGGCATTTGGAAAAATTGTCACCGCGCTGGTTGCGGACGTCATCATGCCGCCCATTGGCAGACTCGTCGGCAATCTGGATTTTACCAACCTTTACCTTCCGTTGTCGGATAAAGTCACGCAGGCGCAGGCGGCCTTTGCCGCGGCGAACTCCGGCCTCAAATTGCCGCTGGATGCGGCGCAAAAGGCCGGGCCAGTGCTCGCATGGGGCGATTTCGTCACCATCATGCTGAATTTTCTCATCGTGGCCTTTTGTATTTTTCTGCTGGTGAAAGGCATGAACGCGCTCAAACGCCATGAAGAAGCAAAGCCTGCGCTGCCGCCCGAACCAACCGCGCAAGAAAAACTCCTGACCGAAATCCGTGACCTGCTTAAGAACCGGCCTTGAGCCCCGATTCCGCGCGCAGCTTTTTTAACGCCGCCAGGGCCGCGTCGCTCTCGGCGGTCTTTTTGCTTTTGCCGCTGCCGCGCGCGAGTTCGACACCTCCGTGCTGTACTGTGCATTCAAACACACGGTCGTGATCCGGCCCGGTGGTGGAGACCACGTGATATTCCGGCGCTTCGGGCGAGCGCGCCTGCAACAACTCCTGCAACTCGCCCTTCGGATTTTCGATGATCGGCAGCGTGTCCAACCTGCCGAAGGCCGCGCCAAATTCGCGCAAAATAAATTCGCGCGCGGCCTCAAATCCGCCGTCCAAAAAGACCGCGCCGAGCAACGCTTCAAACGTGTCCGCCAGCGCGGACGCGCGTTCGCGTCCGCCGTGCATTTCCTCGCCGCGGCTCAAAATCAAATGCGCGCCGAGGCCGAGGGCACGGGCGTGTTCGGCCAGCGTGCGGCGGTTGACGAGTTTCGCGCGCGCTTTTGTCAACGGACCTTCGTCGGACGCGGGGAATTTCTCGTAGAGCTGCTGCGTCAGGACGAGTTGCAACACGGCGTCGCCGAGAAATTCCAGCCGCTGATTGTGCGCGGGCCTTCGCTGCGTTTCGTCCCCGCAAGACGCGGTTTCGCCTTGCTCGTGCGCGACGGACGGATGCGTGAGCGCCAGCCGCAGCAGTCCCTCGTCGCGGAACGTATGACCGAGACGGGTCTGGAATTCGGAAAGTTCGGACATGGATCACTTTGGGAACATCCAACGCCCAACATCCAACGCCGAACATCCAATGAATTCGGGCCGCACGGCACATTGGATGTTGGATGTTCGATGTTGGATGTTCGATGTTTTCAACTTCATGCAGTTGGCTGATTTTCCGGTGCGGCCCCGGTTTCGGCCGGAGCCGTGAGTACAGGGGGATTCAAGCCGTGTTCGAGCAACGCGGCCACGTCGCGCTGGACGGCTTCGAGCTGGTCCAGACGCAGGTTCGGATCGGCAATCGTGAACACGTCGCCGGTTCCGGGCTGTTCGTAAATGAACACGCGCTTGCCGTCGCTGACGACCTGTTCCTTCACCTTGAGCACGCGTTTGCGTTCAAGCATGACGGCGAGGATGTAACCGGCCGGCGCGTAACGCGGATCATTTTGCTCAATCAATTTCCGCAGCAGCGTTTCGGCGGTGTCCTTGTGAATCGGATCGGCGGGCGGCGTCGGCGCTTCGTAAATCCCCTGCCAATGAGAGATGAACCCGGCGCGGTTGCGCGTGTCCCCGGCACTTTGCTTTTGCGAGCACGGCTTGCAGATGTCCGAACGCCGCAACTCCGGCGGCTGTTCGAAGAGCAGCGTGTGATACGGTTGTTGGTCGGCAAACGGCTGGCCGCACGCCTCGCAGGCGTGGGCACGGGATTGAATGTTCCAATCGTTCATGAAATCGGGAAGGCATTATCGCGCCCGCAGCGAAACGCGCAATCCGAAAGGTTCAACGCTAGTTGTGCAGTTTGGTGGGGCTACTGCCGAGCCGGCTCGCGGGGACGCTTGCCCCACCGAAAGCTGAAATTGTACCACTACCGGCGCAACGCCGAACTCGCACAACGCGAGAGCATCGCCAATTTCTCCTGAAAAATCTCGCGGGAAACCTAAAATTCCGGCAACCTCTCCGGATGGTGCGACTGGTTTTGTTTGATGTTGACGGCACGCTCGTTCACACGGGACGTGCCGGTTCGCAGGCCTTCGCCAAAACCTTTGCCACCGAGTTCAACGCGCGCGACGGCATTGAGAAGATCAAGTTCGCCGGGCGCACCGACGTGAGCCTCGTCCGCGAATTTTTCGGCTACCACAACATCCCGGCCACGCCGGAAAATTTCCAGCGATTCTTCGAACGCTTTGTTTTCTGGCTCGACCATATCGTCGCGCAAAGCAACGGTGAAATCTGCCGGGGTGTGCCGGAATTCCTCGATGACCTGCGCGCGCTGCCTTATCCGCCAACGCTCGGTCTGCTCACCGGCAACATCCGGCTCGGCGCGGAAATCAAGCTGCGCCGCTACGGACTCTGGCATTTTTTTGAAACCGGCGGGTTCGCCGATGACCACGAAGACCGCAATCACATCGCCGCCGCCGCCCTCGAACGTGGACGGCGCGTGCTTGGCAAGGATTTGCAGCCGGAAGAAATCATCGTGGTGGGCGACACGCCGTTTGACATTCGCTGTGGAAAATTCATCGGCGCGAAAGTGCTGGCCGTGGCCACCGGCGGCGCGAAGCTGGACGAATTAAAACGGCACCAGCCCGATTGGGCGGTGGAAGATCTGACGCGCGTGACGGCGCGGGAAGTCTGCGTACAGGTGTAGCAGCGGACGTCAGTCCGCTCAAATATTGCATAGAATGAGCCGACTCACGTCGGCTGCTACGGTCAGGGGAAGGATTCAATGTCCGCCGTGGCAATGCCCGCCGCAGCAACCGCCACCGCCGTTGTTTCCCGACGGCGAATCGTTGCCGCCGGAGCTGGCGGAGGCGAACATGGAAAATTTCTTGGACAACTTTTTTGAGCCGCAGTGCGGGCACTCCATTCCCTTCCAATCGCTGGAGCGGACGAGGATTTCGCTGTCGCGTGCGCACTTTTCGCAATGAAACTCGTAAATCGGCATGAAGGGAAAATAACCGGTGGGGCAAAAATCTCAAGCGCGGAACAACGGTGGGGCGAGACTCCTGGCGAGCCAACTTGGGAACAAATTCCACAGATTTCGGCTCGCGAGGACGCTCGCCCCACCAAGCAATAGTCACGGCGACAATTTTTCTCGATGCGGCAAATGGTCGCGGTTCCAGCGGACCAAGGCGGCGTCGCTGGTATCTTCAAAAAGAAATTTCAACGTCGGCGACTCAACGTGGCCATCGCAAAACACCACGTTGGCTTTGCCTTGATGGCGGGCATAGGCTCTTTTGGTGCTGCCTAAATTAAATTCTTGCGCTTCATAAACTCGCCACAGCAAAGGCCAGCCATCCTGAATAATGCTGTTGCCGCCCCTAAATCCGTCGCCAATCGCCATCATTTCACTTGGACTGGCAACCTCCGATTCGTTTATCGGCGGAGCGGGATTGTGCTCGGACGCGTGCAAATCAAGCCAAAGGTGATGTCCACCCAACCCCAGTGAATTCGTATCTGTTTGTGCGCTCATGCCATAACCGTTGTATCCATAGTCTGCATATCCTTCAAAGCCTTGTGGAAGATACGCCGAAGGACAATGCCAGATGCCCGGCCGAGGATAGTTTGGCGGTTTTGCATTGTGAGCAGGAACATCCAATTCACTACGCGACAGTGTATTTTCCCAGCCGGTGTAATGGTCGGGATAAACTATCGCAACGAGTGGATAAAAGTGATTGTCCGCAACAAACATCTGCATTGCATGTCCGAGTTGTCGCTCGTTGTTGACGCAACTGATGCGGCGTGCTGTTCCCACGCCAAGCGACAAAGCCGTCAACAAAAGCGCCGCCAGAATCCCGATGATGACGATGACGACCAGAAGTTCAACCAGAGTGAACGCTGAATTTTGATTCCGGCGTTGAGCGGGCACATCCAAGCGATACTTCATTTCGCCTTTTCTTTCAATGGCCAACAACTAGTCTTCCCGCATGACACAATTACTACGTGCGATTGAGGAATCGGTCGCGACGCTTCGCGGGTTGACGGGTTTGGAGGAGCCGCTGAATCGCGCGGCGGAAATGGTTCTGGCCTGCCTGACCTCCGGCCACAAGCTGCTCGTGTGCGGCAACGGCGGCAGCGCATCCGACGCCACGCATCTGGCCACGGAATTTCTCTGCCGCTACCGCGAAGACCGCCGGCCGTATCCGGCCATTTCACTTACGGCCAACGGCGAATTCATGACCGCCGTTTGTAACGACTACGGTGCCGATGAAATTTTTGCGCGGCAGGTCTGGGGCTTGGGCGAAAAGGGCGACGTGCTCATCGCCTTCACCACCAGCGGCAAATCAAAAAACGTTTCGCGCGCGCTCGAAGAAGCCGGGCGCAAAGGGGTCGAAAGCATTTGTTTCCTCGGACGCGACGGCGGGTTCACCAAGGGCATGGCGACTCTGGATTTAATCGTATCGGGCAACAACACCGCGCGGATCCAGGAGGGGCATCAAATCCTTTTCCATGCCCTGTGTGAAATGGTCGAGGAAAAACTGCCGAAAGCCTGAGAAACTGGCGCTTCAGCGGAAACCGCCGTCGGTGGCCGCCTGATAAATGATGATGGTCAGGATGAACCCCCAAAAAATGGTCCCGACGGCGGCACAGACGACGCCCTCAATCCAGTAAGGCCGCGCGGCATTCCAATATTTTTTCTGTCCGGCGCGGACCCTCCCTGAAATCACCAGCGCCGCGATTGCGAACGGCAGGCCGATCACCGGCAGCAGCCCCAGCAGCCCGCACACGCAGCACTGCAACGAGCTTTTGAGCATCTTGATTTTGGCACTGGCGTCGGTGTTCATTTTGTCCCCCGGGTTTCAGCCGGAACGGGCGGCAGCGTGGCCCGGTCCGTGGCGTTGGTCTGCGAGGTGTTCAGCCGTTCGACCTGCCGCTGGTCCAACAATTTCAATTCACGATGCAAATGGAGCAGGGTGCTGCTGTTGGCGGTAATCAGCAGCAACATGATCGCCAGCAAGGTGATAAAAACCAGCACGGCTGAACCGCTTTGACGGTGACGCCGGGCAAGATTGAATCGGGAAACTTTCATGGCGTCGGTTTGGCTGCCGCTTCGAACGTGAATAATAAAGGCAGGCGGGTTTCCTTGCGGCGCGACGTCAGTTCCAGTTCCCACCGCCAGGCGGCCACCGGCCCGCGGGTTTCCATCACCATTTGCGATACCGTGACCTTGGGCAGCAGCAATTCCAAAAAATCCGACGAAGCGATTTGACGGCGGACTTCGCCCGCATTGAAACTGTAAATGAGTTCGTTGGTCCCATGGGGAATTCGCAGCCGTTCGCCCTCCGGCGTGGTCTCGACGGCGATTTTTCCCGTGGCACTGCGAATGTCCGCCCGCCAGCGTTCGCCGGCGTGCAACGCGGCGGTGATGTCATCCGTCGCATAATGCAGCGCCTTCGAGTAATCCCAGCAGACGTAAAACGCCCCGAGGCCGAAGCCGAGAATTACCACGAGCACCGACAGGTAAACCAGGCACTCTATCAAGAGATATCCCGTCCGGGCTTGGGCATGGCAAATGGATGAACGCAGTTTCATCTGATGGTGACCTCGCGAACGACCGGGCCGATGCCCTGCCGTTGATCCGACGTCCATTCGAGACGGAGATGGTTGCCTGTTTTGGTCAATTGAAAATGTCCGGGCGGCAGATTGGCGGCGGCGTGGGCATGAACGGTGTAGGGTTGTGAGCCCTCCGGAAAATCCCGCCATTCGCCGGCCGCCAGAATTTCCATCTCGCCATCCACGATCTCCATGACCGTGCCGCGAAAATATTCGGCGCGCAACAGCCGCGTTTCACGAACGTAGGAAAACGCCAGCGGCATAATGGCCACGGCGAGAATCGCCATGCCGACCAACAAATCCACCATCATAAAACCGTGGTTGCGTTTGAGCGGTATTGAAAAATGTTCTGCCGGTCCCAGGTTCATAATCCCGCCTCCAATGCTTCCACCATTGCAATCAGGGTGCCAAACACCGTCATCGCCACCAGCGCGACCAGCACCCCGTTCAAAATCACCAGGCCGCTGGTGACGACATGGGCGGTGGCTTCCTCCTGTTGGAATGCCTTGGCGTCGAGTGCCTCGTGCCAGCCGCGCAGCGCGTTCAAAAATCCGCCGCGCGCGTGAATCGCATTGGTCAACCGCCAGTGAAATTCACCGTGGTCATCGAAGGCGCGGACGGCATCATCCAGCTTGGTTCCCCGTTCCAGCGTGGCAATCACAAGCCGGGTGCGGCGGCGGCAGATTTCATTGGCAGTGCAATCGCCCGCCAGCCGGACTGCCTCGGCTTCCGGCACCCCACCGTCGAGCAGCACGGCGAGCATGGCCGAAAACGTCCGCTGCAGCCGCTTTTGCTTCCACGGAATCCGCCACGCCGTCCAATCCACAAACGGCAACCCCTGGAATTGGAACCAGCGGATGAATTGCGTTCCGCCGATGTAAATCAGCGTGGCCAGGATGAGCAGCAGGAAAACCAACGCTTCAACGCCAACCAGCCAGCCGGTATGGGAAATGGCCAGCCGCTCGAATGCCGGCGGCTGTATGCCCATTCCAGCGATGACTTCGCGAAATCTTGGAAAAACAAAAATCGTCAGGAATACCATCACATAAATCGCCACCGGCGAAAAAGCCAGCAGCACCGCGACCATGTAATGCATGGCACTCCGAACGGCCGCCGGCGGATCGCGCAGGACTTCACGGCACGCCGGCAGCACGCGCTTCAAGTCGCCGAGTTTTTCCCCGGCGCGCAGCATGGCGGAAATTTGCGGCGGCAGAAAGCGCGGCACTTTTTCCAGTGCCGCCCCCAGAGGCAGACCCCCTTCGATGTATGCCGCCAGCAGGTAAAAACGCACGTCCAGCGCGCGGTCGCGGCTTTCGGCGGCGGAAACGATGGCGTGCTCCACGGATTGGCCACGGTCCAGCGCAGTTTCGATCAGGTCAAGAAAGAACCGGGCCCGTTCGCGCCGGCGCAGCGGCAAAGAAAAGATTTTGTGAACCAGCACGGCCAGGCAGCCAATGGGCACCAGGAAGAATAGCGCGTAGTAAACAAGGCTGAACGGCAGCGACCACCAACCAATATGATTTGGCCCGCCTGCGTCACCAAAGATGAATGCCAGCATTGTCATCCGATCCAACTGAAAAAGGCCAGAAACAGACTCGCCACCAGATACGCTTCGGACAAAACAACCGCCCCCAAAAACAGGACGGAGATGGGCAGCGCCGAGTACAGCGCCACTTCCGTCCGGTAGATGGCACGGGACTGATAAATTTCCGCCGCGCGTTGAAAGCCCGCCGCCAGATCCTCGCCCGCATTGGCCACGACCCAGACGAACATCGGCGGAAACAGCCGGTTTACCGCGGCGACCTCGGAAAACTTCGTCACGCCGGAGGTGATGTTTTTCAGCCAGCGGTTCAAATCCGCCGCCGCATCCCGGTTGTTCTCAAGTTTTTCAACCAGGCCGATGGCCTCCGGCAGATTGACCCCGTTTTTCAGAAGCAAATTAAGCGACGCGGCGACCCGCGACATGCTGGCTTCCTTGAACGCGGGCAATCGCCAGCGATATTTTTCCCGCAGCGCCGGAACAAAAATGACGGCCAGCCCCAGCAAAAACAAAAGGCCGAAAGCAACGGGAAAAATCCAAACATGCTGTAAAATCACGATGGCCGACAATGTCGCCCCCGGAACCCGCCAACCGTTAAAATCAACCAGCAGGGCCGGTCCAATGACGTGGAACCAAAGCAGCGCGAACCCGGCGGAAATTAAAAAGGCAACCAACAGGACGATGAGGGGATAAACTATGAGCCCTTTCAGCCGCACCCACAAACTGTTTTGGCGTTGGAAATAATCCGCCAGCATGGTCAGCGCGCCGGGCAGATCGCCACTTTTGACGCCGACCATGATCATCCGCCGGTAAAGTTCGGGCAGCCGGCGGGACTGCAACGCGTCGGCCAGCGGCGTGCCCTTGGCGAGGTCGGCTTCCAGTGCCTGCAACTCGGGGCGAAGCGTCCCGGCGCGTATTTCCTGGCAGAGCCGCCGCAGCGCGCCCTCGAGCGGGATGCCGTCGCGCAGCATCGCGGCCAGTTGTTGGTTGAAGAAGGCAAATTCGTCCAGTTTCATAGGCCGAATACTCTTTGGTATTCTGCTTGATTGGACA
>Ga0116134_1001308_pt1 | contig 12640 bp, 10 predicted proteins | sample June2015DPH_19_5_FD_89737 | JGI IMG/M metagenome (GOLD analysis project Ga0116134, IMG submission 89737) | Peatland microbial communities from SPRUCE experiment site at the Marcell Experimental Forest, Minnesota, USA - June2015DPH_19_40 | ecosystem: Environmental > Terrestrial > Soil > Wetlands...
AGGAAGGGTACGTGCTGACTCGTTATTTCTATGACGCCTTGGGCAAGTTCGAACAGAATCCGGCAGGGATGCGCGATGCGTATGCCGACCTGGTCGGCTCGATTGAGGTTGGCAGGGAAATGAAGCGGGCATCCCAGATTCAGTTCGCGAACGAGGCGGCGCCGGAACTTCTGCACCTGGCGCGTCCCGGGAACGAGAAGCTCCTGCTGAACGCGGAGCGGCGGCTGGCGGCGGGCGATCCCGAAACCGCACGGAAACTGGCGCAACAGGCGCTCAATGAGAACGAAGGAGATGCGGGACGCGCGCTCTTCATTTTGGCGGAAGTCGCTACCGCGAATCGGGACATGGAAGGGGCGCGCACCTATTTTGAGCGGGCGCTGCAGACGGCGCGTGAACCCAAGGTGATCGCCTGGTCTCATATTTATCTGGGCCGCATCTTTGATTTGAAGGAAAATCGGGACGCCGCCCTGGACCAGTATCGGGCGGCGCTGAGCGCGGCGGGTGCAACGCTTCCGGAAGCAACGCTGGCGGCGCGACGGGGACTGGAACAGCCGTATGAACCTCCGGTGGCGAAGCAGCCGGAGTAGGACCAGTGCAAGGTTTCAAGGAGCTTGGGGCTTTGTTTCGTGTTGCCCTCATAGCTCACCGGAGTTGCGCGGACAGCCGAGGGCGGCTGTCGCTACGTGATTAGATTTGACATCCAAAATTTAGCATTACGGGAGACAGCATGAAGCGAGCAGCAGTCATTCTAGGAATACTGAGTCTAGCGATAGTGAGTTTGGCGGTTTGGGCCGGAGCCCAGACCAGCGGACAACCGGCACAGCAGAATCCGCCGGCAGCCGGTCAGGCGGCGCCAGCGCAGGGTGCAGCGGCGCCACCGGCGAAGCATCCACCGCAAGCCAAGACCCAGCCGGAGTTCGATGCCTACAAAGCGGCGGCGGCAAACACCGATGCTGCCGCACTGGAGAAGGCGTCCGACGATTTTGCCACCAAGTTTCCCGACAGCGAACTTCGCGTGCTGCTGTATAAGAACGCGATGCGCATCTACCAGAGTGCCAACAACGGCGAGAAAACCGAAACCATGGGGCGCAAAGTGCTCAGCTTTGACGGCGACGATCCCGAGGCTCTGGTAATCGTCTCCGAGGTGATCGCGGAGAAAACGCGCGACACGGACATCGACAAGGATCAGCGTTTCGCGGAAGCGACCACATTGGCACAGAAGGCCACGCAGACGGTGGACACCGACGTCCAAGTGCCAGCCGGCACGCCGCAGGAGAAGATCGACGCCTACAAGTCGCTGCTGCGCTCGAACGCGTATTCGATTCTTGGCACCATCGAGTTCAAGAAAGAAGATTATCCGAAAGCGCAGGAGGATCTGCAGAAGTCCATCGATGCGTTTCCAAGCCAACCGGATCCAGTGGTGGTTTTGCGCCTGGCGCTGGCGCTGGATAAGCAGGGAAAATATCCGGAGGCGCTTAAGGCGGCAAATCGCGCGGTGGAGCTGACGCAGGAGAACACCCAGATTGGAACCCCGGCGCGGCGGGAACGCGACCGCTTGCAACAGCTCACGGGAGGCGCGGCTCCGGCCCAACCGCAGAGCCCGCCGAAGAACTAACGGCCGCCACTGTAGAGACTTGGCTTGCCTCGTCTCGGGCAGTGGAACAATTCGTCGAGAGAGTAAAAGCACACCTCAGGCGCTAAAGCGCGAGTAGGCTTTCAGCGGGGCGGTGGCACGAGTAAGCTCGTGCTCTTCCCGTTTCGCAATGGGGTCTGGGGTTTTTCGGCAGTCTCAGACGCGGCAAGCCGCGTCTCTACCATATGAAGTCACGCGAAATCATGGCGCTGGAAGAAAGCCTGGGTCACCACTTCCAGCGCCCCGAGTTGCTCGACCAGGCGCTCACCCACAGCTCGCAAGCGCGCGAGGTGGAGGCGCTGGGCGCGGGCAGCGGTTTGCCCGGCGGTGACAACGAAATGCTGGAGTTCCTAGGAGACGCCGTGCTCGGGCTGGCCACCAGCGAGGCACTTTTCCACCGCTTCCCCGAATTCCAGGAAGGGCACCTTTCCAAGCTGCGCGCGCATCTGGTAGGGCAACGGCATCTGCTGCGAGTGGCCGAGCAGCTTCAGATTGGCGATTACATGCGCCTCGGCCGCGGCGAAGAAAAAAGCGGTGGCCGCAATAAGGCCAGCCTGCTGGTGGACGCGCTGGAAGCGATCCTGGCCGCGCTCTATCTCGACGGTGGGTGGACAGTGGCGCGAGACTTTATCGTGCGCGTGATCATGGAGCCGGAACTGGCCCACATGAAACTGGAGACCAGCGCCATCCCGGTGATGGATTTCAAGTCGGCGCTGCAGGAAGCAGTGCAGGCCAGAGGAGGACCGCAGCCGGTTTACGAACTGGTCAAGGAGGAAGGTCCTGAACACAAGAAGACATTTACGGTCGAAGTGAGGTTGCCGGAACCTGCGCTGGGGCATTTCGTGGGGCGCGCCCAGGGTGCGACCAAAAAACGCGCCGAACAGGAAGCGGCACGGCAAGTGCTGGAACACCTGGCGGCGTTGTCCGGGGCACGGCATCCGAACGCCAGTAAGGACGGCGGCGGGGCGTAGCGTGATGTTCGGAAAGTGCGGAGCTGCGAGCAAATACATAGGTCCTTCGCTTCGCTCAGGATGACAACCAGATTGCTGACAACCAGATCTATGTTGCAAGTTTAGGTTATGTCGTGGAGCGAAAAGATTTTCGTCGGCGATTGGCCCGCGACATTTCAGTCGGTCGCGGGAACGGTGGTGATTGCCGTTTTTGTGGTTACCTTTCTGGTGCAGGCGTTCACCATTCCTTCGGAATCCATGGAGCAGACGCTGCTGATTGGCGACTATCTGCTGGTGGATAAGTTCTGCTACGGCGGCAGCACGGGGTGGAACCGTCTGCTGCCCTATCGCAACGTCCGGCGCGGTGACATCATCGTCTTCCATTATCCGGTGAACCCGGCGCAGGACTTCGTGAAGCGCGTGGTAGCTTTGCCCGGAGATCGCCTGCGCCTCATCAACAAACGCGTCTACATCAATGGCGCTCCGGTCGAGGAGCCCTACACGCAGTACATCACCACGCTGCGCAATTTCTATCTCGACGATTTTCCGCAGACTAGTTCTCCCGTCCTCGGGGTGGATGCGAGATGGTGGAAAGAAATGCCGAAACTGGTGGAGGATCGCCAGTTGATTATCCCCGCGGGCTACTACTTTGTTCTGGGTGACAATCGCGATGACAGCCAGGACAGCCGTTTCTGGGGATTCGTGCCGCGCGAAAATATCATCGGACGCCCGCTTCTGATTTACTGGTCGGCGGGCAATTTGAACAATGATCTTCCCGGATCGCCAACCGTGGGTGATAGACTTTATCACCTTGCCTACGCGGTCACTCATTTGTTCCAGATCACGCGCTGGGAACGCACTTTCAGGCTGGTGCGGTAAATGAAAGCGGCGGATGAAGATGCGCTGAGAAGTTATCCTCTAGACGGATGCCAAACGTGCCGAAAAAAAAAGAAGGAAAAGTCGTAGGTAACGGGAAGCCGGTGGACGCAAAGCCGCGCGAGACAACGGTGGAGTTTCTGGCCTCGCTAGCGGGCGTGCTGGTCACCGGACTGTTCATCATCACTTTTATTTTGCAGGCGTTCGCGATTCCCTCCGCCTCCATGGAGGACACGCTGCTGATCGGCGACCATGTATTCGTAAACCGGGTGCAGCTTGCCGCGCCGACTCATTGGATGGGGCGACTAATGCCTTATCGCGATGTCCGCCGCGACGAAATTGCGGTGTTCATGTCGCCAGAGCAACCAGGCCTGTTCCTGGTGAAGCGGATCATCGGCGTTCCCGGCGATCGCATCCACCTGCGCGACGATGTCGTCTACCGCAACGGCGAGAAACTTGTGGAGCCGTTCGTCCGCCACAAACGGGAGCATAATCCCTACACGGATAATTTTCCCGCGGTGCCGCCGTCGGAAGAATACGGTGTAAGAAACGAAAAATGGGCGCAGGAGCTGCCTAAATATATCGAGGGCGGCGACATCGTGGTCCCTCCCGACAGCTACTTTGCCATGGGCGACAATCGCGACGTGAGCTACGATAGCCGCTTCTGGGGCTTCATCCCGCGGAAGAACCTGATCGGCCGTCCCATGTTCATCTATTGGTCATTTGTTACCGCGGAGGACCAGTATGAGATGAACGACTTCAGGGACCGGGTGGAGAACGTGGGACACATCCTCGTCCACTTTTTTGATGAAACGCGCTGGTCGCGAACGTTCAAACTGGTGCGCTAAGAAAAAATCTTCTGCAACGGAAGCCCGACGTGACGAAGAAAGAAAAAGACGTTATTCGCGACGAGACGCGGCACGAGACGCCGGTGGAATTTCTGGCCTCGCTGGCGGAACTGCTGGTCATCGCTCTATTCATCATGACGTTTGTTTTGCAGAATTTTGAGATCCCCTCCAGTTCCATGGAGGACACGCTGCTGATCGGCGATCACGTATTGGTGAACCGGGAGCAGTTCGCGCCGCCCACGCGTTGGCTGGGGCCGCTGCTGCCCTATCGCGACATCCGCCGCAACGACATTGTGGTGTTCCTGTCGCCAGAGGAACAAGGCCTGTTCGTGGTGAAGCGGATCATGGGCGTTCCGGGCGATCACATCCACTTGCGCGACGGCGTCGTCTACCGCAACGGCGAGAAATTGGTTGAGCCGTACGCCCAGCACAAACCGGCGGATTACAACCCTTACCGGGACGATTTCCCTGCCGTGGCACCCTCGGAGATGTATGGGGTGAGAAACGAAAAATGGCAGCAGGAGTTGCCTTCGCACATCGACGGCGGAGACATCGTCGTACCTCCGGACAGCTACTTTGCCATGGGCGACAACCGCGACGTGAGTTACGACAGCCGTTACTGGGGCTTTATTCCGCGGAAGAACGTGATCGGGCGTCCCATGTTCATCTACTGGTCGTTTATCACGCCGCCCGACCAGTACCAGATGCGTGGCGCGGGCGACCGGCTGGGCTTCCTGGCGCACATCATCATTCACTTCTTTGATGAAACGCGCTGGTCGCGCACCTTCAGGATCGTGCGGTGAAATTTCTGCGGTCCAGATTTCTACGATCGGGTCACGGAGTGGCTGCGGTCGCTGCTCTGCTTCTAATCCTGTTTCTGTTCCGGCCCGGCGTGTACAAGCTGCGAAGCCGGATTGCCGGCTCTATCGGAAGAGCTCTGGACCGCAGGGTCGCACTGGACAATGTACGTCTGCATTTTTTGCCGCGGCCGAGTTTTGATCTGGAGGGGCTCGTCATCTACGACGATCCCGCCTTTAGCGCGGAGCCGATGATCCGCGCGCAGGAAGTTTCCGCGGCGATCCGGCTTCGTTCTCTGCTCCGCGGGCGACTCGAGATTGCCACTCTGAGCGCAACCGAGCCCAGCATCAACCTCGTCCGCAATAATGAAGGCCGCTGGAACCTGGCGAGCCTACTCGAGCGCAACGCGCAGATTCCCGCGGCTCCGACCGGAAAAGCCGCTTCCGAGCGCCGCCCGGCATTCCCCTATCTCGAAGCCAGCGGTGCTCGAATCAATTTCAAGCTGGGACAGACGAAGAAGTCGTACGCACTCATAGATGCCGATGTGGCGCTATGGCAGGATTCGGAAAATTCCTGGGGCGCTCGCATCAAGGCTGAGCCCGTGCGCACGGATTTCAATCTCACCGACACCGGGCTGCTGCAGATCAACGCCACGTGGCAGCGCTCTGTGAGTTTGCGAGCGACGCCTCTCCGGATTGCCGCGCAATGGCAGAAAGGCCAACTCGGACAGATCACCAAGTTGCTGAGCGGAAAAGACCGGGGATGGCGCGGCGGGGTGAGTTTTACGGCGAATCTGACGGGCACTCCGGAAGAGCTGCGGATCGAGAGCCAGACCGCAATCGACGGCTTCCATCGCTACGACATTGTGGGCAGCGAGAACGTGCGCCTGGCAACTGTTTGCTCGGGACAGTACAACGCGATCACCATCACCCTTGCGGGCCTGCTGTGCGAGTCGCCAGTAAGCGGCGGCACGTTTCGCCTGCGCGGAACATTTGCCGTGGTGAAAGAGCAACCCACTTACGATCTGACGCTGGCGGTGGAGGAGGTGCCGCTGACCTCTGTGGTTCGATTGTTGCGTCAGGCGAAAAAACAGATTCCTGGCGATCTCACTGCGAGTGGGTTGCTGAATGCGAAGTTCCGCGCCACGCGGAGCGTTCCTAACGTTTCTGGAAACGCGCAGCACGATTTGTTGCCGCATTTATCGCAGACATGGAGCGGCAACGGCTCGGCGACCAACGTGCGCCTGTCATCGAATGCGGGAAAGGACGAGTTTGGCTTGGGCACGATTCCACTAGTGCTGGTGGGTGCAGAATCGCAAGGGACTTCGCAGCGGGGCAGGCCCGGTCATCCGAGGAAACAAGAACAAGAAACGGACGAGGAGCCCGCTACACCTCACCTGCGGATGGGGCCGGTCTCACTGGCGATGAACGGCTCCGCGCCGGTGAGTGCTGGGGGGTGGATGTCGACGACCGGTTATCGTTTTTTTCTGCGCGGCGATGTCGAACTGAAAGACCTGTTTCGTCTGGAGAATGTTCTGGCCTTGGCGGTGACCCGCCCGGCGGCGGAGGGTTCGGCCAAGTTGGATGTCAACGTCTCCGGGCCCTGGCAGGGATTTGCGGCTGCCGTCAGCGCTGGGACCGCTCAGTTGCGCAACGTGCGCGCCGAGATGCACGGCCTGAACACGCCGATTGAGATTGGCTCAGCGACTGTGACTCTCACTCCGGACGCGGTATGGGTGCAGAAGATTGCTGCCCGTACTGGGAGCACTCATTGGAGCGGTGGGGTCACGGCGCCTCGTCATTGCGCGGCATCGAGTGTTGTTCCGGGCGCCGCTCCAAGCCTCGCTCCGAGTTGTGTGTTTCAGTTCGATCTCACAGCCGACGAGCTCTCGACCGGAGATCTCGCTGAATGGTTCACGCCGCATCCCGCCAAACGCCCTTGGTACCGCATCTTGAATTCCAGCTCCAGTTCCAGTTCCGACGACCCGCAGAGTTCTTTGCTACCGCTCGCGATTCAGGCACACGGCAACTTGCGTATCGGGCGCCTCGGACTGAAGAAGGTGCTCGCCACCCAGGTTTCGACGCAACTGGAAGTGGATCGAGGCAAGATCACGCTGACGGCACTGCGCGGAGAACTGCTGGGGGGCACACATCAGGGGAACTGGACGATAGATGTGTCGGGTCATGATCTGTCGGCGCGCGATGCATCCGCTCAGGACACATTCGCTCACTCTCTTCGGTATCACGGCAGCGGCACGTTGCACAACATTTCGCTGACGCAGGTGGGCTCGTTGATGAACGATGCCTGGATTGCCGGAACGGCCGACGGCCAGTTCGATGTAGAAGGACCCGGAGACAGCTTTCATGAACTGCTGGCGCGCTCCAATGGCAAGTTACAGTTTGTGATGCGGAACGGCAGCCTGCCCCATGTTGAGATTCCGGGCTCGCCCGTGCCTCTGCCGGTGCACCGGTTCACCGGAGAATTGCGTCTGAAAAAAGCCGCGTGGGAACTCTCTGCCGGCAGACTGGAATCGCGCGACGGACTCTATCAGGTAAGCGGAATCGCTTCCCCCAGCAGCGCCCTCGACTTCGTGTTGACGCGTGGTGACGAGCAATCGTGGGCGCTCACAGGAACGCTGGCCAAGCCGCGCGTCGCCCCGCTGGGTCACACGGAAGCAAACGCGAACAACGTCAAGCCGTAGGGCAGTTGTCAGTTGTCAGTTCTCAGCTTTTGGCTTTTGGTTCTGCTCCTGCTGCATTACTGCTCCCTACGGCTCGTAGCCTGCCCCGCGCAGCACTTTTCCCGGCAACGCTCCAGTCATCTTTCCGTTTTCGATCACAGGAACTCCGTTGACAAGCACATACTCCATGCCTTCCGACAAGCGGTTCGGATCGTCGAAAGTTGCCAGATCACGCACCGTCTCCGGATCAAACACCACCACGTCGGCCCACATCCCCTGCTTCAGCACGCCCCGATCCGTGAGCCGCATGCGCTGGGCGGGCAGCGCCGCGAATTTGCGAATTGCCTCCTCCAGCGTCAGCTTTTTTTCTTCGCGCACATATTTACGCAGAATGCGCGGGAATGCGCCGTAGGCTCTGGGATGCGGGTGCCCCTCGCCGAGGATGCCTTCGGGCGACGTGCCGGAAGCATCGTTGTCGACGGAAACCCACGGCTGCTCGAGAGCCAGTGCCACGTCGGGCTCTGACATGCCGAATACCGCGCAATCGGTGAACGCTTTATCTTCGATGAGCAGATCGAAGAGCGCGTCCATCGGATCTTTGTTCAAGATCTTCGCCACTTCTGAAAGCCGCTTGCCTTGAAATTTTTTCAGCGCGGGATTCTGAACCACGCCGATCATCACGTCCTGCGGGCCGCTAATCTCGTCCCATTCATTGTCCCAGTCTTTGGAAGGCGTTTCCAGATCTTTGCGAATGCGGGCGCGGGTGGAGGGATCCTTCAACCGCTCAATCAATTTGGTATCGCCGCCATCATGCGCCCACGGCGGAACGAAGGCCGACATGTTGTTAAACCAGGCGGTGTAGGCGTAGGTGTCCGCCTCCACGTCAACGCCTTCAGCGCGGGCCTGGTTGACCCGCGCGATGGACTGGGGCATGTGTCCCCAGTTGGCCTTGCCTGCCACTTTGAAATGCCAGATCTCGACCGGGATATGCGCCTCGCGCCCGATGCGAACTGCCTCGTCGATTGCCTCCAGAACACTGACGCTTTCGTTGCGCATGTGGGTCGCGTAGATTCCACCGAACTTCGATGCTTCTGAGGCCAACGCAATAATCTCTTCTGTCTTCGCGTAGGGCGCGGGCGCATACTCCAGCGCAGTCGAGACTCCCACGGCGCCGTCGCGCATGGCGTCGCGCACCAGAGCTTTCATCTTTTCGAGTTGCTCGGGTGTAGGCTGCACGTCGGCGTCGCCCAACACCATTCGCCGCACCTGTGTCGCGCCCACATAGCTGGCGAGATTGATGCCCATGCCTTGTTTTTCCAGCCGCGAGAAATACTGACGAAACGTTCGCCAGTCAGGATTCACCTTGTAATGTTCGTAGCCGGGGCGATCGTTCGCGATGATCGCATCGTTCAACGGAGCGGCCGATCCGCCCTCTCCGGTGACTTCGGTGGTGATGCCCTGATAAATCTTCGAAGGCAACCGCGGATCGACCAGGATCGTCGTCTCCGACTGGCCGAGCATGTCGATAAAGCCAGGAGCGACAACTTTGGCCTTGGCGTCAATGGTGCGCTGGCGTGCGGCGGTCGACAGATTGCCGATGGCGGCGATGCGGCCGTCGCGGATTCCGATGTCGCCTGAGTACCACGGAGAGCCGGTGCCGTCGACGATGTGCCCGTTGGTGATGACAAGGTCAAAGGGGGAGTCGGCGGCAAAGGCGAAGGCAGAGAGGATTAGTAATAAAGCCAGCGTAAGACGGCGAGTTGCGATCATTAGTTTCCTTAGTTTCCTTCCTTAGTCTGTGTTTCTCATAGCAAGCTGCGTGCCGCGCGGGCGGCCAATCAACGTGCCAAGGATAATCCACAGTCCGAGCACGAGCCACTCCCAGCCGGAAAAATGTCCCGGCACAAATGGCACAAACTTCATCAGCATCATCGCCAAACCAACCAATGCGCCCAGCAGAGCGACCAGGCGGTCTGCGATTTGGGGCCTCATCCCTTGAGGCTCCATCGAAAGATAGGCAGCGCACGCCGCGAACCATCCGGTAGCGGAAGCGACTGATCCGACTTCAGAGATCGGGACCAGAATCGCACTGCCGAAAGACATGCACAGAGCGGTGGCGACGCCAACCCAGACGACCGCCGCAGCAGGGGTTTGATTCCGCGGATGCACGCTGGCCAGTCGTCGGTCCACCAGCCCGCGCCGTCCCATGGCGAATAACAAGCGGCTGGCTGCAATGAAATTCCCGTTGAATACCTTGAATAACGAAAGCAACGCGGCGCTGAGAATGATGCTCACGATCCAGCGTGAGCTGACGGCATGCTCGAAAGCGACCGCCGTCATGAATGATTCGCCGGTCAGCCGGCGCCACGGCGCCACGAAGCCCACCGCCGCGATCACAATGATGTAGAACACGGCACCGACGACGATCGCCGCAAAGATGGCGCGAGAAAATCCCTGGGCGCGAAATTGGGGATTGGCTTCCTCGGCGGCCTTGGTCACCGATTCATATCCCGTCATGTAATAAGGGACGATCTGCAGTACCAGCAAAATGGAGACGAACGGAGTATGCGTGAACAAAGGCGGAAAGTTGACCGGTGATCCACGAGTGACGCCAACGGCGACGAAGACCACGAAAAGCGCCAGCGTGCCGAACGTGGTCCAGTTTTGAAATGTGGCGCTCAGCCGGATGCCGCGATAGTTCACCACCGTAACGAATCCGGTAAGCGCGAGCCCGATGGCGAGGTGCGGCAAGTAAACCGGCTTTCCCGCCACGCGGTATAACTCGACGGAATCGAGCGCGGGAAAGATGTAACCGGCGATGCGGCCGACGGCCACAGCCTCCCACGGACAGACAATGAAGTATGCGAGCATCATCATCCATCCGGTATAGAAGCTGACCGGTCGCGGGAAAACTTTCGCGGTGTAGGCCACCTCGCCCGCTGCGTCGGGCATGGCCATCACCAGCTTGCCGTACACATAGCCGATGGGCAGCAGAAGAATGCCGCCAATAGCGAAACCAAGAATGCCGCCGAGTGGGCCGCCGCGCATCAGCCAATCGTCCATGACGACCAGCCAGCCCACGCCTACCATCGTTCCCCAGCCGAGGGAGAAGTAATCGGTGACGCGCAATTTGCGGGCGAGTTGGGTCATCCGAGTTTTTTCATTAGGAAGGAGTAGTTGCCGAGCTTCGCTCGGCGGACAGCCGAAGGCGGCTGTCGCTACGTGTGACGGGGTGGAAAGGCTTCATGGGCGCGAATTATAAAGCATCGCACCCATGAGTCCGATACTTCAGGCGACCGCGAAGCGGGGCGGGTATTCATTCGACCGCAAGATGCAGATCGCTTCTTTCAAAGAGGAAATTTCAAACACCGAGTTCAGACGCGTCGCCTCCAGCAGTCTGCGGAAGAAAAGCGGAGGGTTCACCAGTTTCATCTTCGCGGACCGCTGCGTCGCCCAACGGCGCACCAGCAACAGGGTTCCCAAACCACCCGCATCCAGTTGCTCGACCTCGGAAACATCAAGCACCAGCATTCGGACATGATCCAGCCGCTCGATCCGGCGCCGGAACTCGTCGAGCGCGACCCCACGCACCATGCGTCCCGAGCAGTTCACGACCGCTACATCCTGCAAGCATTCGACTTGAAATCTGAGTTCCATATGTTTGTTCATACGAACCTGCCTTAATGTCAAGATACGAATCAGCCCCGAAGAAAGTTCCACAATCTCGCGTCACTGAATTAGACGTGGAAAAGGGAGAAAAGTAATCAGCGGAAAACTGGTTCGCGGACATCAAATCCTCGAATGTTACGGACCAGTAATTTCACTTGAGACTTACAACCCGGCCTCGATGCGGGATCTTGGGTCGAGCAGGTCGCGCAACGCATCGCCGATAAAGTTGAAGGCCAGAACCGCGAGCATCACCGTTACCGCGGGGAATAGCACGAGATGAGGAGAGTCGAAAAGGTGCGAACGGGCGTCGTTCAGCATCGACCCCCAACTTGCGGTTGGGGGTGGCACGCCTAATCCCAGAAAACTCATCGTCGCCTCGGCCAGAACCGCGCCCGCCATGCCGATGGCCGCCTGCACGATCACGGGCTGAATAATGTTGGGCAGAATGTGCCTGGTAATGATGTGGAGATCTCCAGCGCCGAGCGCGCGCGCCGCTTCGACAAATTCGCGCTCACGCACAGCCAGCACTTGCGCGCGCACCAGGCGAGCGTAGCCGACCCATCCTCCAAGCGACAGGGCGAGAACGAGGTTGAAAATGCCGGGGCCGCGAAAGGCCACGAAGGCGATTGCGATGAGAATGCCGGGGAACGAAAGAAAGGCGTTCATCAACACAATGTTGACGAAGCGGTCGATGCCTCCGCCGTAGTAGCCGGCAAGGCTGCCGATGATGAGGCCGAGCAGAAGCGAACACACAACCACGCTGCTGCCGACGAACAGGGAAATTCTTGCGCCCCAAATCAGGCGGGAAAGGATGTCGCGTCCGAGTTCATCGGTCCCGCACCAATGTTGCGCCGAGGGCGATTGCAGGCGGTTCGGAAGATCGATGTGCGCGGGATCTTGCGGAGCAATCCAGGGCGCGAAAATCGCGGAGAAGGCGAACACGGCCACCAACACGACTCCCACAGTTGCCAGCGGATTGTGGCGGGCTACACGCGGGAGCGAGATGGCAGCGCTGGACATGGTAGGCGGGGACTTATGGTTTCACTTATATAGAAAATGTAGGTGAGGAACAATGTTGAGTTGCCGACTGCATTCCGCCGTTATCAGTCATTCATGCCAGGAGGACATTAAACCCGGGTTTAAATAGACCCACAACCACCGCCCACCCCCAACCCCCCCCCACCAC
>Ga0116134_1001309_pt1 | contig 12640 bp, 16 predicted proteins | sample June2015DPH_19_5_FD_89737 | JGI IMG/M metagenome (GOLD analysis project Ga0116134, IMG submission 89737) | Peatland microbial communities from SPRUCE experiment site at the Marcell Experimental Forest, Minnesota, USA - June2015DPH_19_40 | ecosystem: Environmental > Terrestrial > Soil > Wetlands...
CCCGGCATCAACCAGCAACCAGATGATCTATTCCACCAGGCGACCCGGCAACCACACACGACCCAGACACCCGCCGACCGGCGTCCAACACCATGTGCGAAGAACGGGTCTAGACGCCGGGGTCCAAGTCGTGGCGGATCGGATCCTTGACGTCATGGCCACCCCGTTCGAGATCGCCGACAGCGAGGTTCCCCTCTCGGTGACAGCCAGTATCGGCATTGCCGAGGGCAGGCGGGCCACGCCCGACGATTTGCTGCGTGACGCCGATATAGCCCTCTACCAAGCCAAAGAGGCTGGGAAAAAATGTTCGGTGGTCTTCGCCGCCGCAATGCAAGATTCGGTCAATGATCACCGACGTCTCGAAGTCGATCTGAGCACCGCGCTCGGAGCCGGCCAGTTCTTCCTGCTGTACCAACCTGTCGTCGACCTGTCCAGCGGGGTCATTACCGGCGTCGAGGCTCTCCTGCGGTGGCGCCACCCGACCAGGGGAGTGTTGCAACCCGACGACTTCATCCCTGCCCTTGAGTCCAGCGGGCTCATCGTCCCTGTCGGACGATGGGTGCTCGAAGAGGCCTGCCGACAGGGGGCAATCTGGGAGGGCCAGGGGCACCGCATGGCGGTCGCTGTCAACATCTCGGCCAGACAGCTGGGTCGGGACCAGATCGTCGATGATGTCCAACGGGCGCTGACGGCAAGCGGCTTCGATCCAACCTTGTGTGTGCTGGAGCTCACCGAGACCACCTTGATGCACAACGTCGCGGATACCGTCGTTCGGCTCACTCGGCTGAAGGCGCTCGGCGTGCGCTTGGCCGTCGACGACTTTGGAACGGGATACTCGTCGATGGCCTACCTGCGGCAGTTCCCCGTTGACGTGCTGAAGATCGATCGATCGGTCGTTCGTATCGGGGATCGCTGACACCGCCGAGGCGCCGGCGCTCATCCGCACCATGGTCGAACTGGGCAAGGCCCTGGGGCTTGAGACCGTGGCGGAAGGCGTCGAGACCGACGCCCAGCGCGCGCACCTCACCGCCGGGCGCGTCGATACCGGCCAGGGTTTCCTCTTCGCACGGCCGCTCGGCGTTGAAGCCGTGAACCGTCTGCTGGAGGACTCACGCAACGAGATCGTGCCGGGGAATGCTTATTTATAGCAATGCTGCGACCTGCGGGTTTACCGGGTTGGCGAGCCTGATGGTAGGCAGGGCGTGGTGGCGGCGGTGCAGATCAGGGCGCTGATCGCGTAGTGGGCCAGCAGGTAGCCCCAGAGTTCCTGCTTCACCATGTCCGGGGATTCCGACCGCAGTATCCTGCCGCGGCCGGGGATCCCTGGTGAGGAGCGGGAGGGGGAGGTTCCCTCCCGCTCCTCACCAGGCCGCGTCCCGATGCGGACATGCGCCAGCCGATTCGGAAAAGGCATAGGTTAGTCATGGGCCCACACTGGTAGGTCGATGCGTGAGGGGTAGCACTCGGCGTGGTGGACGGTCTGGGTCGCCTGGCGCGCCTGTGTCGCGGACGCCGTGTCGCCGGGGAGGTACTCTGTAGGGTTCCAAAACGGTATATAAGCGGCTGACCTGCGGATTCTCCTGCGGTGCTGGTGGTGCAGCTGGCAGCATCGCAGGCTTGTGATGGTACGGATGCTCTACCTAATGTTCGTCCGCCTGACGGGCTGGATGGCGCTGCTGGCACGCTCGGCGGCGTCGAAGGACGCCGAACTGCTGGTGCTGCGCCACGAGGTCGCCGTGCTGCGGCGGCAAAACCCCAGGCCGAAGCTGGACTGGGCAGATCGGGCGGTACTCGCCGCCCTGGCCAGGCTGCTACCCAGGCCGGTGCGGATAAGCCGGCTGGTGGCACCCGGCACGCTGCTGGGCTGGCATCGGCGGCTGGTCCGCTGGCGGTGGACCTATCCTCCCAAGGCAGGGCGACCGCCAGTTGACGCCAATCTCGCGGCGCTGATCGAGCAGATGGCACGGGAGAATCCCCGCTGGGGCTACAAGCGGATCCAGGGCGAGCTGCTCGGCCTTGGCTACCGGGTTGGGGCATCCACGGTGCGGCGTGTCCTGAAGCAGCTCCGGATCCCGCCCGCGCCGCAACGCAACAGCACGACGTGGCGGCAGTTCCTGTACACCCAGGCGTCGACCATGCTGGCATGCGATTTCTTCCACGTCGACTGCGCAGTCACCCTGCGCCGCTTGTACGTGTTCTTCGTAATCGAGGTCGGCACCCGCTACGTCCATGTCCTGGGCGTGACCGCCCACCCGGACGGCGCCTGGACCGTGCAGCAGGCCCGGAACCTAATGATGGACCTGGAGGAGCGCGCCACCCGGTTCCGGTTCCTGGTGCGCGACCGGGCCGGGCAGTTCACCGAGGCGTTCGACACGGTGCTGGCCGGGGCGGGGATCGAAGTGGTGAAGATACCCCCGCGCAGCCCTCGCGCGGATTGCTATGCCGAGAGGTGGGTGCACACCGTCCGGGCTGAGGTCACCGACCAGATGCTTATCGCCGGGCCACGGCACCTGACCGCGGTCCTGGACGACTACGCCGCGCACTATAACAAGCATCGCCCGCACCGGGCCAGGAACCTGCGACCGCCGGACTGCCACGACATCGCCATGGCCCCGATCGCCGACCTGGCGACGATACGAATACGGCGCCGCGAGGTCCTCGGCGGGCTGATCCACGAGTACGAACAGGCCGCATGACGGCCATCGGCCCAACCGTAACACCACAGGTCAGAGGCAGCGACACGGTTTTGGAACCCTACAGGGCAATCTCCGGGGGCAGCACGGTGAGCTCCCGGTTCGATAGATCATAGCGGCCGGTCCGCTTAATTTCCTGGAACTCGGCCTCCGAGACCGGGCCAGCTGCCGCTGCCTCGACCTTGCGGCGTGCGACGTTGAACGGTTCCCCCGCATCGGCCATACGGCCCCGGATGCTGTCCTTCTTGTCACGGTTAGTCACGGCTGGCCTCTTCCTGACGGCACTGCCCGCGTCTGGCCGCCCAGGAGTGGACCGCAAGTGACTAAGCGAAACCGCGCGTCGCCCCTGGGAGCGCTTGACCTCAATGCCACCTGCGGCGCGGGCCGGAGGATAGCTCGGTGCGGGCGGGCGCAGCCGCCCTTTCCAACGTAACACCGGGCAGGCTGCCGGTCGAATCATCCATCTGCGCCAGGCCGATGCAACACAGCTTCAACGCGCTGCTGCAACGCTGGCTCTGCGCACCCGGTCCGCTGCCCCACCAGGACGTGCAGGTCGGGCCCGGAGGCGCGGGAAAGTGAGCGCGGCTGCCGTGATCATGCCAGTTTGTGGAACACGATGATCACAGGGCAGCCGCTGCTGCCACGGTAGACCATGACGGGCACGCGGGCCTGCTCGATGACCTGATGGCGCGGGTCGCTCCGTGCTTCGCCCGCCGGGAGACGCGGCTGACCTCCCGTCGCATGGTGAACGGCCTGCTGTCGGAACTCGACGATTACAACTGCTGGACCCTCGCCGAGGCCGCCGGGCACGGCAGCCCGTGCCGGATGCAGCACCTGCTGTCCCGCGCCCGCTGCGACGACCGGGCCATGCTGGACGAAGCCGCGGACTGGACGATCGAACAGCTGCATGGAGAAACAGGACGGGGATAGCGGAAACGCGGTCTTGATCGTGGACGAGACCTCCGGCGTGAAGTCCTCCGCCGACTGCGCCGGCGCGGCCCGCCAGTACTGCGGGGCCACCGGTGGTGCTGCCCTGTGCCAGGTCGCGGTCACGCTGACGTACGCGGTCCCGGCCGGGCATGCCCTGATCGGCCGTGCCCTGTACCTGCCCGCGGACTGGGCGGCCGACGAGGAGCGCCGCGAGCTGGCCGGGGTACCGGACGAGGTCGTGTTCGCGACCAAGCCCGAACTGGCCGGCCGCCTGCTGCGGCAGGCGCACGACCGCGGCGCCCGCGCCGCCTTCACCGTCGGCGACGAGGTCTACGGCGGCCTTGACCTGCGCCGCCGCATCCGCGAGCTCGGCACCGGCTATGTCATGGCCGTCCGCTCGAACCACGCGGTCATCCTGCCCTCAGGTCGCCGCCTCACCGTGAAAACGGCCGGGAACCTGGTCAGGCCGTCTATGTGGCAGCGGATGCGCACCGGCTCCGCCACCAAGGGCGCCAGGGACTACCACTGGGCGATGATCGAGATCACGCCCGACGACACCCCGGAGGGCCACGACGACGGGCACGCCTTCCTGCTCCAGCGGAAACACCGCTACACCGGCACCATCAGCTACTACCTGTGCTGGAGCCCGCAGCCCGTCCCGCTGGCAAAGCTGATCGAAGTGGCCGTCGCCCGCTGGAAAATCGAGGAAAATCACCAGATGTCCAAACAGGTCACCGGCCTGGACAGCGGACAGGTCACCACCTGGACCTCCTGGCACCGCTGGACCGCCATCAGCCTTTCTCGCCGCGGCCTTCCTGGCCGCCGCAGCCGCCTGGCAGCGCGCCCGCGACGGCAGCACCGCCGCCCTCAGGCTGATCCCCATCACCGTTCCCGAACTGCTCAGACAGCTCCGCGGCACCGTCATCCCCTGGCCCCGCCGCAACAAGGCCCACCGCGACGCCTGGACCCACTGGCGACGCCGCCACCAGTACCACGCCCGCCAGGCCCACCAGCGCTGGCACGCCTACGCGGACAAGCTGCCGCAACCGTAACGAACTACAACTGCCGTAACTGTACGCGTTCTCGCTGACTTTCTCCGTCACCCAGCGTTACGCCTGGCGATCACTGTCGGCCGGAGAAGTGCCTGCCGAGCTGGGTACGAACGGCCGGGCGCCGCTGACTAGATCGGGCCTGACCTGCGCGCGGTATGCGGCAGATGAAGGGAATTGTTCGTGCAGGACTGCGTGCATAAATATTCAGGCCGGGCGGCTGCGGGCATTGGTCACGGCAAGTTGGCATTCGGCGCTTTGACGGTCGCCCGGCTAGGTCCAGGGACGGCGGCCAGCTGGCTCATGAGCGCGGCGAACTCACCGAAAGACAGGCTCTGCTCGGCATCGGATAGTGCCTTCTCCGGCGCCGGGTGGACTTCTATCAGCAGGCCATGAGCTCCGGCGGCGCGTGCGGCCCATGCCATCGGCGCGACGTAGCGTCGTTGTCCGGTGCTATGGCTCGGGTCGACGATAACGGGCAGGTGCGATCGCTCCCGGACAACCGCGACAGCGGACAGGTCGAGAGTGTTACGAGTGGCGTTCTCGAAGGTCCGGATGCCGCGCTCGCACAGAATCACCTGCTGATTGCCCTGCGCGACGATGTATTCGGCAGCCGCGAGCCATTCCTCGATCGTGCTGGACAGGCCCCGCTTGAGGAGCACAGGCCGGTCCAGCTTCCCGACCTCGCGCAGCAGGTCGAAATTCTGCATATTCCGCGCGCCGACCTGAAGGATGTCGGCATCCTTCGCCATCCGCTGCGCCTGTTCCACGGCCATCACTTCGGTGACAACGGGAAGCCCGATCTCACGCCCGGCCGCTACCAGCAGTTCCAGCCCCTTCCAGCCGAGACCCTGGAAGGCGTAGGGCGACGTCCGGGGCTTGAACACGCCGCCACGCAGGACATGCGCACCATGATCGCGGACGAATTTCGCTGTGGCGGCGATCTGCTCGGCGTTCTCCACCGAGCAGGGGCCCGCCATCACCGCGAATCCGCTGCCGCCGACAAGCAGGTCTCCGACCTGAACCATGGTGTCAGCTGCCCGGCTTGCGCGGTCGACAAGCCGGTACTGCCGGGAGCGGTGCCCCGCGGTTGCCCGGTCGCCAGACTATGGCGTCGACTGGCACTTGCGGCTTCCGGAGGGCCGCATGCTCGATCGAGGCGGCACGGTAGCGGTGCAAGTCCATCCGTTGAAGACGGCCGCTGACGGGAGCACTTTCCTGCCCGTCGTCGGCGGGTTCCGCTTCGACCAGTTTATGGCGGCACCCCATCGCGGCATGCTGATCGGCATCGACGACCAGGCGCACTCCGCGGCACGGCTATTCGGAGCGGATCTCCGAGAGGCACACCGCAGTATTGCCCAGTCACCGGGTGCTCCCTCCGCCGTCCTCATCCCGCGCGCATACGAACTCGATGAGCTCACCTATGGGATCATCTGGGCCCTGACGTGCCTTGACGACGCATTGCTGGCCGACGACCGCGCCCTCGATCAGCGGCAGCGAGAACTTCGCACGCACGAGCGGCTCCCGCACTCAGCGGTCGGCCACCAGGCGGCTGCCGACCTGACATCAGCGGCCCGGATGTGGCTCGGATCCAGCTTCTGCGCCCGGCACATCCTGCGCAACCTCGCCAGCCCGGCCTGCGCTCCGCTGTTCTGGACACGCGAGCAAAGCGGCGAAGAGGCGTGCGCCTGGTTGCTCTTCCGGCATAAGTACGGTTACCTCAAGCGAATCAGCAGCCAGTTCACTGGCACCGCCGAATCGCTAATCCGCGGCTTCTGCATTCCGGAGGCGGCAGTTACCGCCTCTCCGCGCTGGGAGCGGATCCTGTTGTTCTTGTCAGTCGCGCTGATGGAATCACTGGATATCCACGTCAAGATCTGTATCGAGCCCGAGTATGCAGACGTGGACGGATTCGTCCTCTTGCCAGGACAGCGCGCGATTATCGCGACCTGGGTCCGGGCTGACGACATCTGGCATGCTGACTCCGTTACCCGAAGCTCGGTTCTGCGCAGCTTCAGCGACGTCACCGGCCACGTGACCACGCACTCGGTCAATGAAGCCGCGGTGCCCGATCATCGCCTCATGGCACTAGCGGACTACCTCCGCCTGGACTGGCCGTGGCTATCGCGGCGCTGCGCGGACCTTAGCGAGCACGGCTGCACTGGGCTGATTCAACCCCGCAGCCGGCTGCTTTCTACCGACGGAGTAGATGCGGCGCTCCGATACGTCGGCATGCTGGGCCGCAACGCCGTCCCGCAGTGAGGCCGCTACGCTATCTCGCCACCCCAGCGCCTACCCGAAGGAATGCTAATGGCCGCCTCGCGTCCTGCTCGCCCCCATGTGGCGGTGTTCTCCCTCGGCGGCACCATTGCCATGACCACGGTGCCGGGCGCAGCCGGCGGGGTTGTCCCGGCACTGACCGGGCAGCAGCTCCTTGATGTGGTGCCTGGGCTGCTGGGCATTGGCGCCGATGTCGAGGTGCACGATTTCCGGCGAGTGCCCGGTGCGTCCCTGTCCATCAGTGACATCGTCGACCTGGCGGCGGCGATCAGGAAGCAGGTTGCATCGGGCGCCGTCGGGACTGTGGTAATCCAGGGCACCGACACGATCGAGGAGACCGCGTTCTTGCTTGACCTGCTTCACACCAGCGCTGAGCCCATCGTGGTGACCGGGGCGATGCGCAACCCCGCCATGGCCGGGGCCGACGGGCCGGCGAACATCCTTGCGGCCTTGCAGGCTGCGGCCAGCCCGGTGCTGCGCGATCTTGGCTGCGTGGTGGTGTTCGCCGACGAGATCCACGCCGCCCGTTACGTCCGCAAGACCGACGCCACCAGCATCACCGCGTTCGCCTCGCCGTCAGCCGGGCCGATCGGCCGGATCGTGGAAGGCCAGGCGCGCCTGCTCACCCGTCTCGCGGGGCGGTTCACGGTCTCCATGGCCGACCCGCCTAGGCAGGTGCGTACCGGCCTGATCGTCCTCACCCTGGGCGATGACGGTGAACTTCTGCGGGCCGCCGCCGGCCGCTTCGACGGCCTCGTGGTTGCCGCATTCGGCGCCGGGCACGCGCCCGCTATCACCGTCCCCGCCCTCGCCTCCCTGGCCGGCCAGATCCCAGTCGTGTTCACCTCCCGGACCGGGAGCGGATCGGTCCTGGCACCACCTATGGATTCCCCGGCTCCGAGCAGGACCTGCTCAGCCATGGCCTGATCGGCGCCGGATTTCTCGACCCATTCAAGGCACGGCTGCTCCTGCACCTCCTCATGGCTAGCGGCGCCGGCCGCGAGGAGATCGCGACCGCATTCCGGGCGAGCGGCGTGTACGGTCAGCCGTGATCCCAAGGACCTAAGGACGGCAAACGCCGATGCACAGCCACGAGCTAACGACCGGCCGTACCTTCGGCGCCCGGTTTGACCCCGGCGAGAGCTTCTTCCCCACGCTGGAGGACTTCTGCCACGACAAAGGCATCCGCCATGGCTATGTCCCCATGTTCCTCGCCGCGTTCGCCGAAGCCGACGTTGTCGGGGCATGTGACAAGCTCGACGACCCCGCCGCCCCGGTCTGGTCGAAAGTCCATCTGACCAACGCCGAGGCCCTCGGCTGCGGCACGATCGCCTACGACGAACGGGCCGGGCGCATTGTCCCGCACATCCACACGACCCTTGGCCTCAAAGAGCACTCAGCCACCGGCTACACCAGTCACCTCCTCGCCGCACGTGTTCAGTTCCTGGTCGAGATGATCCTGGTCGAGGTCACCGCCCCCGCGATGACCCGTCCGTCCGACCCCGGTCTCTACGACGTTCCCCGGCTCGTTTTCGGCCACGGTGGCATCCACCAGCCCGCGAAGTAAGTAGCCGCCTATGGCCGGGACCTCCGGCGGCTGGCCGGGATTCGACGCCTTCGACGCCATCCCGAGATCGTCGACCAAGCCCTCAAGTGCGGGAAAGGACAGTCTCCTGACAATCAGCCCCGTCCAGTACGCGAGGACGGGAGCTTGTCCTGGTCAACGTTCCGTCGGCGAGGGAAGTCTGGTCATGAACCGTTTCCGCTGGCAGATTGGCGACGCGGTATACGGTCAATCGGCCGCTGAGTGGACGCCGGGCCTGGGTCATATGCAGGACTTACTGTCGTGATCGATCCTGGGGTTGCCGCCCGGTAGATGGCGTCGATGATCGAGGTGACGTGGGCTGCCGCCTGCCCGCTGCATGCGAGGTTCGGGCGGGCGCCGCGGAGCCTGTCCGCCAGTTCGAGGACGCCCATCCCGCGACCGGCAGGCGTGACAGCAGGTCTGACGGGCTGCAGTGGCCTCCAGCGACGGTCGTTTGCCTGCCGCAGCAGGACGTCGCCAGTGTGGAAGTTCGGGTCTGGCAGCACCATGGTTGCCTTGCTGCCGTGGATTTCCAGGTGGGGAGCACGGGTTCCGGCGGCGTCAAAGCTGGCAGTGAAGCTGACCGGGATGCCCGTCTCGGTGCGGAGCACAGCGATGACATGCGTCGGGGCGCGGGCAGTGAATGCTTGGCCGGCGCGAGGGCCAGTGGCGATGGTGCGTATCGACCGGGTTGCTGTGACTGCGCCGAGGACGCTTTCGATGCGGCCGAGCAGATAGGTGAGGCTAGCCAGGTAGTAAGGTCCCATGTCGGCCAGTGGGCCGGCATCGGCGGCGTAGAACGGTTCAGGACCGGGATGCCACCGTTCCGGGCCGGAAGACAGGTAGCTGGCGCTTGCCGTGACGACGTCGCCGAGCAGGCCGTCAGCGATCGCCGCGAATGCGGCCTGCGTGGGTGCGCCGAGGATGGTGTCGGGCGCAGCACTCAGCAGAACGCCAGCCTCGCTGGCGGCGCTGGTCAGGGCGTGGGCCTGGCCGGGGCTGGCGGCAAGCGGTTTTTCAACGTATATGCCAGGCATGCCCGCGCGGATGCCGGCGTGCGTTATGTCCGCGTGGCTGGCTGGCGGGGTGAGGATGACGGCGATGTCTGTCTCAGCGGGGTCGAGGAGTTCGGCGACAGCAGCGACGCGCGGGATGTGGTGCCGTCTAGCGAAGGCACGTGCGGCGTCGTTGCGGATGTCGGCACAGCCGGAGAAGGTGATCGTGCTGCTGTCGGCCAGCGTGGCCGCGTACTCGTCGGCGATCATGCCGCAGCCGATGAGTGCGGCACGGACCGGCTGGCTCACGCTGCGCATTGGTCGAGTGTGCCGGCGGTCACGGAAGCTACGGTGGTCGCGAAGCCTGGGTGCTGGTCATCTGGCAGCCAGGGAATCTGCAGGTCGAGGTAGCAGCGGACGTCGGCGATATTCTGGCTGGGCTGGGCGGGCCAGGCGGCTGCCGTGTGGAGGTCGCCGGGGCCTGGCCACCAGGAACGCAGCCCTGCCTGATAGTAGGCGTCGGCGAGCTGGCGTGCCTGTTCGGGTGTGCTGAGCCAGAGCCCGACCAGGGAGCCGTTGCCGGCGGGGATGTCCGCTGGGGCAGGGAGTACGGCGCGGATGCTGCCGGACGCTGTGAGTATCTGGACAATGCGGCGCTGGAGGGGGCGGAGGGCGGCGGTGAGGGTGTCGAGATGGGCAAGCTGGGGCCGGGCGACGGCGGCGCTGACTTCGGTCATGCGGTGCTTGCCGCGCCACACGGCGGCTCCGGCGCGCTGGCGGGTGTCTCCGGCCAGGGCGCGGATCATGCCGAGGAAGGTGGAGTCGTCAGCCAGCAGGAGGCCGCCCTCCCCGGTGGAGATCATTTTGTAAGCCTGGGTGGAGAACGCCGCCGCTGTCCCCCATGCGCCCGCGGGGCGGCCGTCGGTGGTAACGCCCCAGGCTTGCGCGCAGTCCTCGATTAGCGCGATGCCGCGAGCGGAGAGCTCGGCGGTGATCTGTTCTGTGCCGGGCGCGGGCCGGCCGCGCAGGTGGGCAAGGATCACTGCGGCGGTCGCCGGGGTGATCAGCGGCTCGATCTGCTCCCAGCCCGGTGTCAGGGTCTCGGTGACGGGTGCGACTCGCACGGCTGCACCGGAATCGGTGGCGGCGGTGCCGATCGATACCCAGCCGACCTCGGGGATGATGACCTCGTGGCCAGGGTGGATGCCAAGGCCGCGGACGGCGAGCGCGAGGGCCGCGGATCCGGAGTCGACCGCCACCGCGGCGGCGCGCCTGACCCGGCCGGCCACGGCGCGTTCCAGCTCGGCCAGGTGGCCGGTGCCGAGGGCGTCGGCTGAGCTGGCGCTGATCACGCTGCTGGCAAGCCTGGCCTGTTCAGCGGCGGTCAGCGTGCTGTACTGATAGACCGGCGCGGCAACGGGCATAGCGAGTTCCTCCTTGCTTGGGTGGTCCCGCGGGCCGTTCTGACGGGCCTGGGACGCCTACAGGCGGACGGCGGCGGGCAGGCGGCCGAGTACGGGGATCGGGGTGAAGGCTTCGGCGTACCGTGCGCCGATCCGGGCTCCCCACAGCCGGGCGAGAGTCTCGGCCATCGGCCCGAAGTGTCCGGTGATGGGCTGGGTTCCGCCGTGCGCAGCCAGCGCCTGCGCCTTTACCTCGAATGTTGCGGTGATGTCCACGATGACTCCCGCGCGCAGCGGGCCATCAAGCGTGAGTGAGTTGTAGGTATCGGTGGTGTAGACCCGTTGGGGGTACCCGGTGCTGATCACTGCCTCGGGCAGGGCTGCGAGAACCAGAGCGGCGACTTGGCGGTGGTCGGGGTGGACATCGGCCAGCGGATGGGTGATGACGACCTCCGGACGGGACCCGGTGATCAGCTCCTGCACGGCGGCGGGGGAAGCGGGATTGGGCAGGGCATGCAGCTGGGCGCTAAGGATGGCCGCGCCGGCTTCGGCTTCGGCCATCCGCGCGGGCTCGTGCCGGGGGACGGCGAGGATCACTGCTGCGTCACGGGCGTGCAGGGCCAGCGTCCCGCCGGCCCACAACTCGGCGTCATCGGGGTGGGCCATGACAGCGAGCACCGGGACTGGGCGGGCAGGCCCGCTGGCGCCGGCGTTCACCACAGCAGCCCGGGCGCGGTCTTCGCGGGAGCTTTCTGGGAGGCGGTGCGCCGCCAGAGCCCGAGCTGGGCGATGACTTCTCCCGGGATCGGCAGCGGGGCGGTAGCCGCGCCGGCTGGCCCGGTGGGCAGTGGCAGGTCCGTTCGCATCCGGATCATCGACCGCCAGGTCAGCACCTGCGGCCAGGCGGCCGTGACCGCCGCGCCCTTGCCGCCGGAAAGCCGCCCGGAGGCGGGCAGGTCCTCCAGAGCCAGGCCACCAGATAGCAAGGCGGCGGCCGTCTTGGCTCCGACGCCCCGGACACCGGGGATGTTGTCGGACGCATCACCGCACAGTGCCCGGAAGTCGGGGTACTGACCGGGGGTGATGCCGTATCGCGCGGTCACCTCGGCCGGGCCGATCAGCCGGCCTCCGGGGCGCATCGCGGTGTTCATGACGCGCACTGCCGAGTTGCCGGGACCCGGGTCGCGCAGGAGCTGGTAGTAGTCCTGGTCCATGGAGGCGATCAGCACCTCCCGGTCCGGATGGGCGCTGACCAGCGTGGCGATCACGTCGTCGGCTTCGGCGTCGTCGATCTCGATCCAGGTGATGCCGAACATATCCAGCCCGGCCTTGACGTCGGGCAGGGCAAGGATCGGCCGCAGGGCCTCCGGGCCCTCTGGCCGGGTGGCCTTATAGCCCGGGTCGGTGTCCTGGCGGTGCGCGGCGCCATCCTGGCCGTCGAAGATGACGACGATCTCGGGCCAGTGGCTGAACTCGTCGTTGATGCCCTTGCGCAGCAGCGCGAAGAACATGAACTGGGTCGTGATGTCCTGCTTATCGGTCTCGTCGCGGGACAGGATCTGCGCGGGGGTGCCGAAGCAGGCGCGGAACAGCAGGTTATGCCCGTCGACGGCGAGCAGTGGCGCGACGGCCATGAGCTGGTCCCCTTGGTCTGCGGCGTGCTGATCGATTTAGATCGCCGTTGACCGGGGCGGCCGGGTACCCG
>Ga0116134_1001311_pt1 | contig 12632 bp, 11 predicted proteins | sample June2015DPH_19_5_FD_89737 | JGI IMG/M metagenome (GOLD analysis project Ga0116134, IMG submission 89737) | Peatland microbial communities from SPRUCE experiment site at the Marcell Experimental Forest, Minnesota, USA - June2015DPH_19_40 | ecosystem: Environmental > Terrestrial > Soil > Wetlands...
CCATGATTTTGTCTGCCAACACGACCCAGACCCAGACTTTCTCCACCAAGACCTCGCCCGACCAATGGGCGATGTGGATAAGCGCCGCGCTGGTTGCATTGCCGGTGCTTATCTGGGCTTCGGCGGCCGCGACCGCCGAAACATCGCAAAGTTCAAAGGCCGCAGCGGCTATGGCGCCGGCGATTGTTCTCGCCCGTACGGAGCACGCCGCGCCGCGGCAAGACGCCAAAAAGCCGGCTGAACCGCCGCCGCAGGAGGCAGGCCCCAAGCGCCCGCCACCGCGGATCCCGTTCACGGCCGAGGAAGACGCCGCCGCCATTGTCCCGGGCATGCCGGAGGCGCGGTTCTGGGCGGATTCCGAGACCGATTTCAAGAATGCGCTGCCGGAACAGCCCGGACCGTGGCTCGTTCTTTCCAGCGGCGGGTCGGACGGGGCATTCGGCGCCGGACTGCTCAACGGCTTGAGCGCGGCCGGCAAGCGGCCCGATTACGCGGTCGTCACCGGGGTGAGTACCGGCTCGCTGATTGCACCGTTGGTGTTTGCCGGTCAGAAATATGACGACACGCTGCGCGACGCCTACACCAAGATCACCGCGGCGGACGTATTCGAGGCGGGCGGCAGCGCCGAGAGCTTTCTCGATTCCTGGCCGCTCAAGGATTTGATCGCCAAGTTCGTCACGCCGGCGCTCATCGCCGACGTCGCCGCGCAGCATCAGCGGGGCCGGCGCCTGTTCATCGTCACCAGCAATCTCGACGCCGAGCGTAGCGCGGTCTGGAACATGGGCGCCATCGCCGCCCATGGCGGCGAGGACGCGCTGAAACTGTTCCGCGCCGTGCTGCTTGCCTCCAGCGCCATTCCGGGCGGGTTTCCGCCGGTGCTGATCGACGTCGAAGCGAACGGCAAGCACTTTCAGGAACTGCACGCCGACGGCGGTCTCGGCGGGCAATTTTTTGTAGCGCCCGCCTCGCTGATGGCGGCCGCCAGCGATTACCATTTGCCGGCGACCGCGCTCTACGCCGTCATCAACACCGGGCTTAAGCGCTACTTCCAGGTCGTCGACCGCTTCGTGCCGTCGATCCTGACCCAGGTCGTCGGCATGGCGGTACCCGTCGATACGAGATTGATGATGGATCGGGCCTACGTCGTCGCGAAGCGCAGCGGCGTACCGTACAACGTCGCGACGATTCCCCTAAGCTTCAATGCGCCGAGTCGGGGCGCGTTCGATCCTGATTACATGGGAGCGCTCTATAAGGTCGGATTCGAGCTGGGCCGGAGCGAAGCTCCTTTCAGCGCGACACCACCGCCCTATCCGGGCGAACCCGCCGCAGTCCCGATCGACAAAACCGGAGCGAATCGATGAAAATGATGGCGATGAAAGACCTCGTGCGTCCGCTTCTGTCCACCGCGTTCGCCGGCTTGCTGCTGGCAACCGCCAGCATCCCCTCCGATGCGGCGCGGCGAACCAGCTACGATGGCGTGTGGAGCGTGGCAATCTACACGACGCGCGGCGATTGCGATCGCGCAGTCCGCGCCGCGGTGCGCATCACCGGTGGCCGCGTGTCGGCCGACGATCAGAGCTACCAGGCGTACGGCGCCGTCGCGCCCGGCGGCGCGATCAGAGTGACGGTCGCCAGCGGCAATCGTTCGGCGTCGGGCTCCGGCCGGTTGTCGCAGAACGCCGGCGGCGGCCGATGGCGGACCGCCACGGGCGAATGCTCCGGCCAATGGACCGCCGAGCGGCGCAATTGGTGATCTGGCGCTAAGCGGTCTGGTTAGCCAGTCTTGCGCGCGGCCACGTTGGCGTCCCACCACGGACATACGTCGCGGGCGCGCAGATAATTGCCGTCCATCACATTGAGCGGGGCGCGGCAGCCGGCGGCGGCGTTGCGAATGCGCAGATCGCGGGCTTCCTCGCGGCCCTCCGGCGTCAGCCACATGCGCTCGTGACCCCACAGGCTCGGGCCTTCGGTGCGTTCATGCGGCGTCCAGCCGGCGGGCTCGATGGTGCGTCCGCCCCAGCCATATTCGACCAGAAATTTCGACGGCGACACCGAATAGAACGACGTGACCTCGTCGTTGGCGTGCCGGCCGAACGTCACGCCGATCGTCTCCGGCTGGCGCTGCGCGAGATCGTAGGCCTGTCCGACATCGTCGAGATAGCACAGCTCGATCATCAGATGATGGATGGCGTTCTTTCCAGTCTCGATGAAGGCGATGCTGTGGTGGCGCGGATTGAGATGGAAGAAATGCGCCTGGAACGGGCGCGTGATGTAATCGCTGAGCCGAAAGCCGAGAATGTCGGTGTAGAATGGCGCGACCTCGGCAAGCCGTTCGACCGTCAATACCGCATGCCCCATGCCGAGCGGACCGGTGCGAAAGCCTGAGATCGAGCGGCCGGGCTTGAACGCGTCGCTCGCCGTTTCGGCGCCGTAAAACGCTTCGAGCCGGTTGCCGATCGGATCGTGAAAGACGATCAGGTCCTTGACGCGGCGCTCGTCGGCGAGCGCGCGCGAACCGCGCGCCACCTCGACGCCGGCGTGCTCGAGCCGCGCCGCGAGCGCGCCAAGCGCCACCGCGTCGGAGACTTCCCAGCCGTAGAACGCGGGCCCCTCAGCGGCGGAGTCGGCGGCGACGATTACGCGCTGCTTGCGGTCGTCCATGCGCAAGGCGAGCGTACCCTTGGTACGCTCGATGAGCTGCATGCCGAGAAAGCGAGTGCCGTAGGTCGCCCACTCGTCGAGGTCGCGGGTGCCAATGCCGACATATCCCAGCGCTTCAAGTTGCATAGGGGATTCTCCTCGATGCAAGCGAAATTTATCACGACATGACGCCGTTTGTCGCGGCTTGTCCAATTACTCGAAAAGCTGCGGCCGGATGTCTTTCGCGCCGTGAACAATCGCACGAATGATGACGTGATCGGTCTCGATCGTGTAAAATATCAAATGTGATTGAAAGCGGAAACGCCGACAGCGCGGTGCAAGCTCGTCGGCTGCGGGTCCGATTTGCGGAAAGTCGGCGATAAGGCTGAATGTCCGCTCCAAGCCTGCGTAGTAGGCCTCAGCCTGTTATTCGCCGAACGTTGCAATCGTATATTCGTAAATGTCGATAAGGTCGGCGCGAGCGCGCTTGGAAACGCGAAAGTCACCCACGGCGATCGGCAGCACGCTGCCGGGCGGCGGCGAGGATTTCGCTCATGCTGTCGCTCGTGACCTCCTGGCAAGCCGGATCTGCGAAGAGAGCACGATACCGGCGCACCTGCTCGTCACGCGGTAATGCTTTCCATGCGGCCAACTCGGGCCTCCGTAGCCGTTGCCGACGGCATGACGTTGGTTATGGCGAGGGTCGCGTCGCTCATGTGGCTAATATAACCTCTGTTGCGTTCGTGCGAAAGGTGAGGTTTGTTTGCGCCGAACTCTTCGGCCGCCCAGGGACTGACTACGCCTGCAGCACCCGCGCGGTATCGTCGAACAGTTCCTCGACCGAATAGCTGCGCGGGATGAGCTTCATCTCGTAGGCATAGGCGTTCATCAATTCGAGCGCCGGTTTGACTTTGTCGTAGCCGAACGGAATGAGGTCGATCGCGCCCGGCTTGGGCAGGCCGGCGGCCTGCTTGCTCGCGAGCAGCATGCGGTAGACTTCGCGGACGATGTCCGGATGAGCGTCTGCCAGCGATGTCTTGAGAACCACCATGTGGTTCACCGGGACGGTGCGGTGCTGCTCGTACCAGGCCTTCGCCGCCGCATCCGGATCGGGGATGACGCTCTTGAGCCGCGGGTCGTCCGGCATATTGCCGCCGAAGATCGCGGCGTCGAGCTCGCCGTCGATCAGCATCTGGTTGATGTCCTTGTCGGCGGGCGCACGCACGACGCCGGGCGGGTCCTTGGCTTCGGCGACATGGGCGTCTTCGAACGTCACCCACTGCACCGAGCCGAGGTCGAGGCCGTAATCCTTCCACAGAATGCCGCGGATCCAGGCGCCGGTGGTCTGCGAAAACGCCCTTACCCCGACCGTGCGGCCGGGCAGGTCCTGCGGCCGCACCGTGCCGCGCTCGGAATTGTACAGCATCGTGCCGTGTTGAAAACGGCCCATCATCGTCACCGGCAGGAGCGTGATCGGCTTGCCGTAGGCCTTGGCCTGCAGATAGGTGACGATCGCCATCTCGCTGACGTCGAACTTCTGGTTGCGCGCCATCGGCATGAAGGCGCGGTTGACCGGGTTGATCTCGGTAAAGCTCAGCGCCACGCGATCGGACGCGATCGCGCCATCCTTGAGCGCCTTGGTGTGGGGATAGCTGCCGAAGCAGACGTTCAGGGCTTGAATTGTGTCGGCAGTCGTCGCGCTCATTGCGTCTCCTCGCGGGTTGCGCTTTGATTTTATGGACGGACGTAACGCAAAACCAGTCCGCGGTCAGGGAGGGAAACAGCCAGCAATGAGCACCAGGGTCAATGTCAATGAAACGATCGACCGCCATCCGATCACCGCATACCAGATCGGCATTCTCGGCCTGTGCATGCTGGTGGCCTTGCTCGACGGGTTCGACACCCAGGCGATCGGCTATACCGCGCCGGCCATCGCGCAGGCGTTGAACCTGCCCCGGGAAGCCCTGGGGCCGGTGTTCTCGGCCGCACTGTTCGGCGCCATGCTGGGCGCGCTGAGCTTCGGTCCGTTGGCGGACCGCCTCGGCCGCAAGCGCTTCATGATCGCGGCGACCATCGTGCTTTCGGTCTTCAGCCTCCTGACCGCGCAAGTCACGACGCTGCAAGAGCTGCTCGCCTGCCGTTTCCTCACCGGGCTTGGCCTCGGCGGCGCACTGCCGAGCTTCCTGGCGCTCGGCGCCGAATTCGCCCCGGTGCGCAAGCGCGGCGTATTCGTGACGCTCACCTTCGCCGCTTTCCCGTTCGGCGGCCTGGTCGCTGCTTTGACCAGCTCCTACGTCATTCCGGCGTTCGGCTGGCAGGCGGTGTTCTATATCGGGGGCACCGTGCCGCTCCTGGTCACGGTGGTGCTGGCGCTGTGGCTGCCGGAATCGCTGCGCTTTCTCCTTGCCCGCAACATCCGCCTCGACGAGGTGCGCCGCACGCTCGCGCGCATCGCGCCCGAAGTGGTCACGCCCGGCGTCGAACTCGTCGCCGCGCCGGAGCCCGAACGCACGGGCGTGCCGATCAAGCACCTGTTCACCGAAGGCCGCGCGGGCGCAACGCTGCTGCTGTGGGGCGCGTTCTTTGTTTGCTTTATGGTGCTGGTGACGGTCACGGCGTGGACGCCGACCGTGCTGCGTTCGGTCGGCTTCTCGATCTCCGCGGGCGCGCTCATCATCGGCCTCAACAATGCCGGCAGCGTGGTCGCGAGCGCGCTATCAGGCTACATCGTCGAACGGTTCGGACCGGTCCGAACGCTCCTGCCCGCCTTCGTGCTCGGCGGGCTCTGCCTCGCCGTATTCGGGCAGGCGACCTCGTCGGTGACGACGCTGGCTGTCGCCTCGACGCTCGCTGGCTTCTTCGTCGGCGGCACCGGCACCGGCCTGATCGCGCTCGCCGCGGGGCTCTACCCGACCACCGTGCGCTCGACCGGCATCGGCTGGGGCATGGGCATGGGGCGGATGGGCCAGGTGTTCGGCCCGCTCGGCACCGGCGTTCTGGTCGGCTGGGGCGTCGGCATCCAGGGCGTCTTCTACGCCGCCGCCATTCCCTGCTTCGTCGGCGCGGTGTTCGTCCTGCTGCTGCATTACGCGCGCCGCGGCAAAGTGGCGTTCTGAGGAGGCGCGGCCCGGATTGAACAAGCGTGGCCCGGATCGGGCGGCCGCGCAATTCGGGCTACGCGGCCGTTGACGCAACAATTAAATTGACTTTCTATTTGAAATCCTTGAGGCTTAAACTAAGTGAGCGTGGGGCCGCGTCGACGACCGGGACGTCGGCCTTCGCGATGATCGCTTAGAAAATCATCGCTAAAGCCGAAAGAACGTGGCCGCTTCGCGCGCGACGACGGTGTAGATTTTTTCGATCGCTTCGAGATGGGCGCTGCATTTCTTGGACGTCGATTCGAACTTCGGCAGGTCCTTGACCGCGCGAAGCAGCAACTTCTTGCGCAGATCGGCGTAGTCCTTGCAGACCTTCTCGCCCTTCTCGGTGGTCTGATAAAACACGCCGACGCGGGCCGAGCCGCGCTTTTTGATGAAGCCGAGCTTCATCAGCTTGCGCAAGCCGTATTGAACGTTGGACGTATCCTGGCGGTTGGTCAGGAGCATCACGTCGTGGATCGTTTTCGCCCGGCCCTTCATGGCGACGACGTGCAAAAGGACGTTCTCCGGCCCGGTGATGCTGGCGCCGGAAACCGCCGCCAGGCATTCGGACTGCCAGCGCCCGAACGCCTCGAACACCCGCAGGATCGCGTATTCGAGATCGGTCATCGCGACGCCGGTCGGGTCCTGCGCGAGGTGCCAATAATGCGGGGCCTGCGCCTCGCGCGGCACTGACGAACGGGAGGTCTCTGTCGGCATCGGCGTTTCCTTCGTCGCACATCCAAATAAGCACGGCCAAATAACGCGGCCGAATACGACGGCCAAATACCACGGCAACGAATCGTCATCGACTCGCATACAGGAAAGGCAAACACTATGCGTAAAATACTGGCGACAAAAGACTTCGTTCTCGGAACTTTCGCCTCCAACTGCTCGGGCGGCATGACGGTGACCAAATTGCCCGAACGTTGGGCCGCCACCTGGGAGAACAACGAGAAGCTCGGAATTCTGCTCGACGACGCCGGCATCGACTTCATGCTGCCGATCGCGCGCTGGGTCGGCTACGGCGGCGAGACCGATTTCCATGGCACCGTGCTGGAGACAATGACCTGGGCGACCGGCCTCCTTGCCAAGACCAAGCGCATCACGGTGTTCGCGACGATGCACGTGACGGCCAATCATCCCGTCGTCGTCGCCAAGCAGATGGCGACCGCCGACGCCATCAGCCGCGGCCGCGCCGGGCTCAACATCGTTGCCGGCTGGAACAAGCCCGAATACGAGGCACTCGGCCTCGAACTGCCGAAGGACCACGAACGCCGCTACCGCTATGCGCAGGAGTGGTTCGACCTGGTGCAGAAAATCTGGACGACCAACGGCAAGTTCGACTTCGACGGCGAGTTCTTCAAGCTGAAGGATTGCTACGGCGAGCCGAAGCCGTGGCACGGCGAACGGCCGGCGATCATCAACGCCGCCGGGTCCGGCGAGGGGCGCAATTTCGCCGTTCGCAACGCCGACTTCCTGTTCACGCCGGCGATCGACCTGACGCGGTCGAAGGCGGAAATTCTCGAGCTGAAGGAGCAGGCGAAGGCGGTCGGCCGCGCCGTCGATGTGCTCACTTTCGCCCACGTCGTCTGCCGGCCGACAGAGCAGGAGGCGAAGGACTACTGGCAGTATTTCGCCAACGCGAATGCCGACTGGACCGCCGTCGACAATCTGATCGCACTGCAATTCGCCAATGCGCAATCGTTCCCGCACGACTTGCTCGCCTTGATCCGCGATCGCATGGCGGCGGGCCACGGCGGCTTTCCGCTGGTCGGCACGCCGGAGCAGGTCGCCGACGGGATCAGCCAATTGCACGAGGCGGGGTTCAAGGGAACGACCCTGTCCTTCGTCGATTACGTCAAGGAGTTCCCCTACTTCCGCGATCACGTCCTGCCGATCCTGGAGGCGCGCGGCCTGCGCACGCCGCAAAGCGAGCGCGCCGATGAGAGGGAGCAAAGCCTGGTCGCGTAGGGAACGGGTCGGGGTTGGTGACGGCGCGGACGAAGTAACGAGCGTAGCATTGCCGTTGATTTCGCGGCGATTGATCGTTACGAGACAGCCATGCCCGAAACCCTCCCCGACACCCTGCCCGACCGCCTTTCGACCGATCCACGCAGTCCGCATTTCGACGCGAAGGTGCTGGAGCGCGACATCGGCGTGCGCTTCAACGGCATCGAGAAAACCAACGTCGAGGAATATTGCGTCAGCGAGGGCTGGGTGCGCGTCGCCGCCGGCAAGGGCAAGGACCGCTACGGCAATCCGCTGACGATCAAATTGACGGGCACGGTCGAGCCGTATTTTAGGAAGTAGGTTCGCGTTCCGCGTTGCACCGCTTCAATGCAGGGTCGGACGTTCGCCGACCGGGTGAAGATCGAGCTGGCCGATCAGCACCGCGCGCTTGGCCTCGGCCGCCGCCATTTCACTGGCCGCTTCCCGCGCCGTGCTGGCGTTCGCGCCCCACGCGACGATGCCGCCGAGCAAACCCGCCATGGATACCATCATGACCTCCAGATCGAGCCGGATCGCGCCGAATACCATCGCCGCGAGACCGACGCCGCCGCCCGCCGCGGCGATCCGCGCCGCCAGAATGAACTTGCGGCAATTCTCCATCCTGGCCGCGAGCTGTTCGATGTGCGCTTCGAGGCGCACGATCTCCTCGCGCGGGTCGCCGTCGTCCATTGCGGTCCAGGGATTACAAATTGCGAAACTGCGGTGACACCCAATTGCCCGTGCATCACCAAAGGGATGCAGCCCATATTAGCCGGCGCGTCGTCCAGCGGCGTGAATATTTTTTCCCGGCGCGGACCGCCGATTCGTTCGTCTTCTTTGGCGACGCCGATGCGCTTTCATGAAACGGAACTCTTCGATATCAAGGGTCGATTTATTTCTAATACAACCTAGTTTAACCATAACAACGGCTTAGATACCTCAGGTTGGATCATCAGATTCAAGCAATAATCTTGAGTTATTTTGGAGGAATTGCGATGACGAATGCAACGTACGCGAACACCGGCTCCGCAAAGAAGAATGCTGCGCAGCCGTTCCCCGCGCTGGCCGAAAAAGGTTCCGAGCAAGCCAAACAAGCCTTCGAAAAGATGAGCGCCGCCACGGCTGAAACCGCCGACTTGATCAAGAACAGCTATTCGACAGTCGTCAAAGGCGCGCAGGACTACAACAACAAAATCCTCGAATTCGCTCAGACCAATACCGAGGCCGCCTTCGACTTCGCGCAAAAGCTGTCGAACGTGAAAGCGCCGACGGATTTCATGCAATTGTCGACCGAACACTCGCGCAAGCAGTTCGAGACGCTGACCTCGCAGTCCAAGGAACTCGCAGCACTGGCGCAGCAAGTCGCGCTGGCGGCCGCAGAGCCCATCCGGACCGGTGTCACCAAAGCATTCGGCCAGCTCGCCTGAGCTCGCAGCTGCTGGCGTCGGCGTGCTTTGAAGCCCGGGTTGTGACCCGGGCTGCTTGCTGTGATCCTACCTGGCCTGGCTACCGCTCAGCTCAACCTAAAAGTTGATCGAAGCCGGCCGTCATTTGCCCCGCGAACCCCGCGGTCACGACGGCCGCGCGAAACCGTTGACGCCCTTGCCGACAAAAATCTTCTGCAACATCTGCCGCTCGATCGGCTTCTGCAAGATCGGCACCTCGCCGAAGCGGCGGTCGATCATTTCGGCGTCGTAGCCGGTGAGGAAGACGAACGGCACGCCGCGCGCGGACAGGATTTCGGCGACCGGATAGGCCATGCCGTCGCCGAGATTGATGTCGAGGATGGCGGCGTCGAAGTCGCCGTCCTTGGCGGCGGAGAGTGCGTCCGCGGCCCGGTTGATCGGGCCGATGACGGAATGGCCGCACTCCGTCAGGCATTCCTGAATCATCATGGCGACGAGGGCTTCGTCCTCGACCAGGAGCACGCGCCGGCCGCCGTTGGGCGCGCGCGCCGGCGCGGCGGCGGCGTCCTTGGCGGGTACCGGCGCGGCCTCGCGGCGGGTCGCGGGGTCGCGGTGCGGGATCGAGAGGGTGCACGAGAGCCCTTGCGGCTGCCAGTCGAACACCGCCTTGCCGTCGAGTTGCTGCTCGACGGCGGCACGGATCACCGTGAGGCCGAAGCTGCGGGTCGACGGCGGCGTCACCGGCGGGCCGCCGCGCTCGACCCAGCGCAGGATCAGCAACTCGCCGCTCCGTTGCCAGCTCAGGGCGACCTTGCCGGCCTTCGAAGACAGAGCGCCATATTTCGCGGCGTTGGTGGCGAGTTCGTGCAAGGCGAGCGCCAAGCCTTGCGCCAGATGCGGGAGGAGCGACACGTTCGGGCCGTCGATTGCGACCTTGTCGGCATCGCCGACGCGGTAGGGCGCCAATTCGTCCGCCACCAGCGCGCGCAGGTCGGCGCCCTGCCAGCGCGATTCGGACAACAGCGCATGGGCGCGCGCCAGCGCCTTGATGCGGCCTTCGACCGCCGCGCCGTAGCCCTCGATGCTCGAGGCGCGCGTGAGCCGGACGATCGATTGCACCACGGCGAGCGCGTTGCGGGCGCGGTGATCGACCTCGCGGGCCAGCAAATCCTGGCGGTCTTCCGCCTCCTTGCGATCGGTGATGTCGATGGTGACGCCGCTGATGCGCACCATGCGACCGTCGGCGTCGAGGCTCGCCGCCGCGGTGCCGATGCACCAGCGCACCGTGCCGTCGGGCCGCACCACGCGGAACTCGGTCTGCTGCGTGCGCTCGCCCTTAGCCATGCGGCGGCCGAATTCCAACAGCCGCTCGCGGTCGTCGGGATGCAGGAGGGCGCGGATGTTTGCGCGCGACGGAACGAACGTCGCGCGGTCGGCGCCGAAAATGTGATACTGGCCCTCGTCCCATTTCCATTCGCCGCTGATGAGGTGCCAGTCCCAGGAACCCATCTGCCCGGCGGCCAAAGCGAGGCTGCGGCCCTCCTCGCTCTGCAACAGTTGGCGGTTCGAAGCCTCGAGCTCCGCGGTGCGCTCCACGACGCGCCGCTCCAGCTCGATATTGAGCCGCTCGAGCTCGCGGGTCTTGCGATAGAGTTCGGCGAAGACTTTGACCTTGGCGCGCAGCACGGCCGGCACGACCGGCACCGGCACGTAATCCACCGCGCCCATCTCGTAGCCGCGCAGCCGATCGACGTCGGTCACCTGGACGGCCGAGATGAAGATGATCGCGGTCCGCTCGAAGCGCGGGTGATCGCGGATCAACGCGGCGAGCTGAAAGCCGTCGAGTTCCGGCATGCACACGTCGATGAGGACGACCGCAGCGTCGTTCTTGAGCAGAAACTCCAGCGCCTCGCGGGCCGACGACGCCTTGACGACGTTCTCGCCGAGATCGCGCAGGATCTCCTCGCTGGCGAGGAGTTTTCCCGGCTGATCATCCACCAGCAGGACGTTGACTTTGTCGGTGTTCATGAGCGCGCCTAGCGATGAAGCCACATGCGCAGCGCGGCGAGGAGCTGCTCGGTGTTGACCGGTTTGGCGAGATAATCGGACGCGCCGGCTTCGAGGCATTTCTCACGGTCGCCCTTCATCGCTTTCGCCGTGAGCGCTATGATCGGCAAGCGGCGGTAGGCCGGATTGCGGCGGATGGTCTCGATCGTCTGATAGCCGTCCATTTCGGGCATCATGATGTCCATCAGCACGATGGCGAGCGCCGGCGTCGCCTCGATCAGCGCGATCGCCTCGCGCCCGGTCGTCGCGGTGAGCACACGCATGCCGCGCCGCTCGAGTACGCTCGACAGCGCGAAGATGTTGCGCGAATCGTCGTCGACCAGCAGCACGGTGCGGCCGACGAGGTCTTCGTCCGACGAGTTGAGCCGCTCCAGCAGGCGCTGCTTCTCGGCCGGCAGGTCGGCGAAGACGCGGTGCAGGAACAGCGCGGTCTCGTCGAGCAGGCGTTCCGGCGACTCCACGCCCTTGACGACGATGCTGCGCGCCATGGTGTGCAACTGGGCGTCCTCGTTGGCGGACAATTCGCGGCCGGTGAATACCACCACCGGCACGTCGGCCAAGGCGGGCTCGCCGCGCATGTATTCCAACAGCTCGAAACCGGACATGTCGGGCAGCCGCAGGTCGAGCACGACGCAGTCGCAGCCCTCGCTGCGCAGGAACGCCAGCGCCTCGGCGCCGGTCGTCGCGCCGACGATCTCGATGTCGTCATGGCCGAGCAGTTCGCGGATGCTCAATTGCTCCGCGCTGTCGTCTTCGACCACCAGGAGCCGGCGCCGCCGCGGCTGCGAAAAGTCCTTGATCTTGGTCATCGCGTCGGCGATGCCCTCGCGCGTCGTCGGCTTGGTGACGAAGGAGAACGCGCCGCGGGCGAGGCCGTGCTGGCGGTCCTCGTCGAGCGTGACGATCTGCACCGGAATGTGCCGGGTCAGCGGGTTTTGCTTGAGCTGACTGAGCACGTTCCAGCCCAGCATGTCGGGCAGGAACACGTCGAGCGACACCGCCGTCGGCTGATACTGCTTGGCGAGGTCGAGCGCGTCGGCGCCGCGCATGGCGAGCAGCACCTTGAAACCGCGGTCGCGGGCGAGGTCGATCAGGATGCGGGCGTAGTGCGGATCGTCCTCGACCACCAAGAGAATGCCGTCGCCGGGCTGGATGTCGAGCCGGTCGTCAGGAATTTGCTCGATCGCGCGCTCGACGGAAACCGTGGGCGCCGCGATGAGGCTCGGCGCCGCCGGACGCGGCGCGCTGCTCGAGCCGACATATTTGATCGGCAAATAGAGCGTGAAGGTCGAGCCGGTGTCGGGCGCGCTGCGCAGATGAATTTCGCCGCCAAGGAGGCTCGCCAGCTCGCGGCTGATGGCGAGGCCGAGGCCGGTGCCGCCGTATTTGC
>Ga0116134_1001314_pt1 | contig 12601 bp, 12 predicted proteins | sample June2015DPH_19_5_FD_89737 | JGI IMG/M metagenome (GOLD analysis project Ga0116134, IMG submission 89737) | Peatland microbial communities from SPRUCE experiment site at the Marcell Experimental Forest, Minnesota, USA - June2015DPH_19_40 | ecosystem: Environmental > Terrestrial > Soil > Wetlands...
CAGCGACCCCATCGCTGTCTCCTTCCCCCGTACACGACGGTAGAAGACCGCAACACCGATCACCCGGAAATCAGGCAAAGCCCCAGTTCAGAAGTCCCTTCAGAAGAGCTGCACCCAACGGAGTTACTGTCCACAAATACCATTAAACCGATAGAAATTGAGGGTGTTATGAGCGGTAGCGCCCCAACCGCCGAGTCCGTCGCGACCTGGCTCGTGCACCTGCGGCGCGAGACCGAGCGGTTCGCGGCCGTCGTCAGCCGGTCGCCGATGCCGGCCCACGTTCCTGCCTACCCCGACTTCACCGTGCACAGCCTGGCCGCACACATCGGCCGGGGGCTGCGCCTGTTGCAGCGCATCCTCACTGGGGCGGACACGGACGCGGCGATCCCGGAGCCCGACGGGCCGGAGGTGGCCGGCTGGGTCGTCGCCGGCCTGGGCCCGCTGGTCACGGTGCTGCAGGAGGTACCGCCGGACAAGCCGGTGCCCTTCCCGCACCAAGCCGGGGAGCGGCCCGCCGGGCTGATCGCCCCTCTGCTGGCGGTGGAGGTCGGGGTGCACCGCTGGGACGTCGAGTCGGTCCTCGGCGAGCACCAGCCCATCCCGTCCGACCTGGCCGTGCGGGAGGTGGAAAACGTGTTCGCCAACTTCGTGCCCCGGCTGGCGGCCCGCGGCGTGGCGGACATCGGCGGCACCGTCTGGCTGCGGACCAGCGACACGGCGGCCGCCTGGAGCGCCCGGGTGGCCGACGGCGCCCTGGTCACCGAGCCCGCCCCGAACCAGCCGGGCGACACCGCGGTGACGGTGGACGGGGCGGCGCAGGACATTGCGCTGCTGGTGTGGAAGCGGGCGTTGCCGCCGCGGGCGGAACTGACGGTCACCGGGTCGGCGGACGTGCTCAAGCGGTTCCTGGTCACCGACTATATCCCCGACCCGCGCACCACGCCGGCCCACTGACCCCCGTGGATGCCGAGACGCTCCTAGCCACAACCCGCCCCGGCCTTGTGCCGCCGCGGCACGATCGACCGGCAGCGCAGACTCACATGCGTCCCGCATCGACGATACGCCGCAGGAAGCGGCGGGTACGTTCGTCGGACGGCTGGCTGAACAGCTGGTCAGGCGGCGCCTGCTCGACAATCTGACCGTCGGCGAGGAAGCACACGCGGCTGGCGATGTCGCGCGCGAAGCCCATCTCGTGCGTCGCGATCAGCATCGTCATCCCGCCGTGGGCTAGTTCCCTGATCACGTCGAGCACGTCGGCCACGAGCTCCGGGTCAAGCGCGCTCGTCACCTCGTCGAGCAGCATCAGTCGTGGCTGCATGGCCAGTGCGCGGATGATCGCGACTCGCTGCTGCTGCCCGCCGGACAGCCGGTCAGGGTAATCTGACCGCTTTTCGGCTAGACCGAACTGGTCGAGCAGCTCCGTCGCCCGCGCTCCCGCTTCGGTGCGGGACAGGCCGAGCACCTTCATCGGCGCGAGCGTAATGTTCCGCTCCACTGTCATATGGGGGAACAGGTTGAAAGACTGGAACACGATGCCGATGTGGCGCCGAACCAGATTCTCATCCACTCCCGGCCCCGTGATCAGCTGGCCACCCAGCCAGATCATCCCCGCATCGATCTGCTCCAGCAGGTTCACGCAGCGGAGCAGCGTCGACTTGCCAGAGCCGGACGCCCCGATCAGGCAGATGACCTCGTGCGGAGCCACGGCCAGCTCGATACCACGCAGCACCTCTTCGGACCCGAACGACTTCCGTAGCCCTTCGATCCGCAATGCCTCGGCCGCGTCTGCGACCCCGGGCGCCTCCCCTGGGCTGACGAAGTCCGGGCTCCTGGGCGAGGAACCCCTGCCCGTTCGGCCCATAACCGGGCCCCGGCGAGACGGCGAGCCTGGTCACGGGCGATCAGATGGTCGGTGAACCGGGCGAGCGGGATGGTCAGCAGCAGGAACAAGATCGCGGCGACCGTGTAGCTCGAGTAGTTGAAAACCGTGTCGCTGTACAGTTCGGCCGCCTTGTTAGCCTCGATGGAGCCGAGCAGGCCGACCAGCGCGGTGTCTTTCTGCAGGCTGATGAAGTCATTGAGCAGCGGCGGGATGATGACCCGGATGGCCTGCGGCAAGATCACGTAACGCATCGAGGCCCAGCCGGACATGCCCAGCGAGCGAGCCGCCGCGGCCTGGCTGCGGTGCACCGAGTTGAGGCCGGCGCGGTATACCTCGGACACGTAGGCCGAATAGGAGAAGACCAGCGCGGCCACGCCGTATACGGCCGCCGACTGGGACGAGATCCCCTTGATCTGCAGCGCCGGGACGCCGAACCCAATCGCGAAGATGACCAGGATCAGCGGCACGCCCCGGGCCATGTCCACGTACACAGTGCCGACCAGCCGCAACGGCAGCAGTACCGGCCCGGTGGACTGCCGGACCACCGCGACGACCAGCGCCAGGATGAGGATGAGGATCTCGGCCGCTACGAACATCCGGATGTTCAGCCAGAGCGCCTCGCCGACCGAGTAGTAGCCAGCCTTCGGGTTGCCGACAAGGGCTCGCCACATGTCCGTGGGGTTGAAAAACGTGTGCCTGACCTGGCGGCTGCCCGGCGCGAGCAGGAAGATCGCCAGCAGCGCCGCGAGGACCACGACGGTGCTGGCGGTGGAAAGGATCAGCCCGCGGCGGTCACTGGGGCCCAGCAGCCGGGACCGCCGGGCGGACAGGTCGGGCAGCCCCTGCGCCTCCGCCATCGGTTACGGCTGGATGGTCGGGACGCTGGTGTAGATCTGCAGGTACTTAGCCGTCAGCTTGGCTAGCGTGCCGTTGCTCTTCAGCGTGGCCAGCGCCTTGTTCACGCAACCGGCCAGCGGGTTGCCCTTGGCAAACAGCAGGCCGTAGTGCTCGCCGGTAGACGGGAACTGAGCCACCATGACGGAGCCGGGGATTTCCGAGGACGAAATGTACTGTGCGGTCGGCGTATCGGTTACCAGCGCCGCGATCTGCTTGGTCTGCAGCGCCTGCTTGACATCGTTCAGCGTCTCAAAGACCTTCGGAATCCCGGTCGGCTGAATCTTGCTGTTGATGAAAGCCAGGCTGGTGGTACCAACCTGGTCGCCGAAGACGTACGTCTTCAGCTCGGCCGGCGTGTGCTTGGTCACGATCGGGCTGCTCTTCAGCGCCACCAGCGCCTGCTTGACGTCGTAGTAGCTGTCGGAGAACGTCACGACCTGGGCCCGTGCGGCGCTGTAGGAGATCTCGTTGATGTCGAAGTCAAACTTCTTCGGCCCCGGGGCGTAGGAGCTGTCGAATGGTTCGTGAGCCCACTTGACCTGCGAAGGCCTGAAGCCGAGCTGCGCCGCGACCGCGTAGGCGACGGCGCTCTCGTAGCCCTGGCCGTTGCTCGGCTGGTTGTTCTCGAACCACGGCGGGTAGGCCGGCTGGTCGGTGGCCACCGTGAGCACACCCTTGGAGTACAGCTCGCTCTGGACGCCTGTGAACGTGCAGGACGCGGTGCTTGCGCCAGTGCTCGCACTGGAACCAGCGCTGCTGCTGCTCGTACTGCTGGAGCAGCCGGCCAGGCCCGCGCTGACGGCCATCAGCGCAATCGCGGCCGCCAGGGCGGTCTGTCGCATCACGCTACCCCCCGAGCCTATTGTCGAGCGTTTTGGCCGGCTTTCGGGTCAGCATACTCTCCGGCCGGCATGCAGCCAGGATTTTGGTTTGCCGCGGGTCACCAGCCTGTCCTTATGCTCCGGCTCAGGTGAGATCACCAATCCGCGCGTCCTCTAAGTTGCGAGTGCCTCGGACATGAACCCCCAAGCGGCTCTGATCGAGTCCAGACCGTCAATCCGGTTGCTAGCTCGGCCAGCGCTCCGAGCCGGAAATCGTCCACCCTTCCGGCAGCTTGTTCGGTGACCTGGCCGAGCGTGATCATGCCAGCGCGCGTCGGCGCGCGCGGAGCCCCAGGAGCCGCTCGGCGTTCAGATGAGCGAGTTTCGCCTTGTCCTGCGCGCTGATCGGCGCAGCCTCCACGTACTCCCGGGCTCCGGCGACGGGCGTGTACCCGGCCGAGCCGTAGGGATCGTCGGCGCCGAACATCACGCGGTCCGGCCCGAGCACGTCGACCGCCTGCCTCAGCATGAGGTGGCTGAAGATGCCGCCGGCGGTGACGTTGAGGTTGGCCGTGATGTAGTCGAGGATCCTGCGCTCAAGGTGCAGGTTCGCCGCGCTGAGCAAGTCGGCGCGGTCGGCGAACGGCACGAGCATCTCGCCCCAGTGCCCCAGGATGACCTGCAGGTCCGGATGGCGGTCGAACGTGCCCGCCAGGATGAGCCGGAGCGTGGCCAGGCCCGCGTCCGCGTGCCACCCCCAGCCGCCGGAGGACAGGATCATGTTCGCCCAGTCGCCGAATCCGCCGTAGAGGGCGTCGCGGACCCGCCGGGGCGGCAGCGCCGGGTGAATGTACAGCGGTACCCGGAGCTGGGCGGCGGCCTCGAACACGGGCCGGAACCTATCGTGGTCGAGGTAGGTCTCGCCGGTGCGCGGGAACAGCATCGCGCCGACGAGGTGGAGCCGGGTGACGGAACGTTCCAGCTCTGCGGCTGCGGCTTCCGGCTCGGGGGTGGGCAGCGTGGCGAACGCTGCGAAGCGGTCCGGCCGGCGGCGGACCGCGTCAGCGAGGAAGTCGTTCGCATCGCGGGCCAGCGGCACGGCTTCCCCGGGCGGCAGGGACTGGGTGCCGGGCGTCGTGATGGACAGGACCTGCAGGTCCACGCCGGCGGCATCCATCCGCGCCAGGCGCTCGTCGCCGGTATCGAGCAGGCGCCGGTCGGTGTCCTGCTGACTGCTCAGCATGGTGACGGTGTCGTCCCCGCCGGACTTCAGCAGGGCGTCGCGCAGCTCGGCTGTCCAGGCGTGTTCCTCAACGCCGATCACCCGCTGCACCGCCGGGACTTGGCCGGGCATGTGGTTGCGCTCCTGTGATCTGGCGCGTTCGTGCGCGGGAGACGGGCTGGACGAAGGTCGATCGGGTGGCCGGCAATGCGGCGGGACACTGCGCGGGCCGGCCATTCGGGAGGGGGTGCGGGCGCCGGAGCCTGGCCGTGCGGATCGCCGGGCGGTGGCCCGCAGGGCGTAGCCGCTGGCCGGCGGGAGCCGTCGCTGGCCAGCGACCAGGGGGCTCAGGTGAAGTAGTGGCCTTCCTTGAGGTCGGCGATCAGTCCCGGGCGGGTCGGCTCCCAGCCGAGCAGGCCGCGGGTGATCTGCGCGGTGGCGGGGCCGTCGAAGCCCCAGAAGCCGCCGAGGAAGCCGACGTACTCCCCGGCCTGCCCGGGGGTGACGGAGACCGCGGGAACGCCCAGGTGCGCGGCGAAGACCTCGGCGACCTCGCGGATCGGGACGCCCTCGTCGGCGACCGCGTGCAGCACCGATCCGGCGGGCGCGGACTCGAGCGCGAGGCGGAACAGGCGCGCGGCGTCGTCGCGGTGGACCGACGGCCAGCGGTTGGCGCCGTCGCCGACGTAGGCCGCGGCGCCCTTGGCACGGGCGAGGCCGATCGCGACCGGGATGAACCCGTTGTCGCCCTTGCCGTGCGTGGCCGGCGGCAGCCGGACGACCGAGGATCGGACTCCGCGGCCGGCCAGCGCGGTCGTGTAGTGGGCGTTGGCCATCCGGTCGTTGGCGCCGCTGATCGGGACCTTGCGGTCCCCGTCGGCCGAAGCCAGCCCGTCGCGCTCGGTGGCGACGACCCCCGGCGGGAGCCCCAGCACGGCCAGGATGCCGGAGGCGATGACGAACGGCTTGCCGGTGCCGGCCAGGGCCTCGCCGAAGGTCCCGATCGCCGCGCGGTCAGCGGCGGTAGCGCCGGCGAAGTCGCCGGAGAAGGCGATGTCGTGCTTGAACGCGAGGTGGACGACGCCGTCGGAGGCGATGGCGGCCTCGCGCAGGGTGCCGAGGTCGTCGAGCGACCCCGGCAGGACCCCGGCCCCCGCGGCCCGCAGGGCCTGGGCCGCGGCGTCGGAGCGGGCGAGTCCGGTGACCTCGTGACCGGCGGCGGTCAACTCGGGGACGAGCCCGCGTCCGATCCAGCCCGACGCTCCGGTAACGAAAACCCGCATGGAAACCTCCGTTGTAGTCAGCCTGCTATTTCTAGTACGATCGCGCTAGAAATTATTCCTAGTACAGTCGTACTAGGAATGTCAATCCGAGACTGGTACCTGGAGGCAGCGATGGCGGGGCGGCCCGTCGACTGTCAGCGGCGCGCTGAGCTGCTCGACGCGGTGGTCGACTACACGGTCGAGCACGGGTTCTCCGAGGTGTCGTGGCGGCCCGTCGCCGCCGCGCTCGGGGTTTCGCCCACGACGCTGGTGCATCACTTCGGCACCAAGGAACAGATGCTCGTGGCCATCCTCGGGCGCCTGCGGGAGCGCATCGCGGCCGCCACCGACCGGCGCGGCGAGCAGCCCGACCTGGCGACGGCGGCGCGCGCGGCCTGGACGCGGACCTCCGACCCGCGGCAGTGGCCGGAGTTCAGGCTGTTCTTCGCGGTCTACGGCCGCGCTCTGCAGGCACCCGGGCAGTTCGAGGGATTCCTGGAACGGGTCGTCGCCGACTGGATGAGCGCCCTGGTCGACGCGCAAGGACCAGCCACCGACCCGGCGACTGCGACGCGCACGGCCACGCTGGTCATCGCCACGATCCGCGGGTTGCTGCTCGACCTGCTCGCCACCGGCGACCAGGACCGGGTCCAGGACGCGGCCGCGAGCTTCCTCGCCAGCCTCGAACACGAGGCGCAGCCGCACGGGCCGTACCCCCCTGCCGAGCCGCGAGGCGGGCAGCGCTGACCCGGCGGAGCCACACGGCTCCTCAGCCAGGCGCACGCGCCCAGGCAAAGGGAGCCGGATCTGGCCCGTGCCGGGCACCGCGACCAGCAAAGCGCGAGCCAGCCACGCCCACTCCGCCCGCCCGGCAAGCGTCACGGTCTCCCGGACCGCTACCCCAGTCACGAGTTCTCCGGCGGGCAGCAGCAGCGGACCTGCATCGCCCGCGCCATCGCGCTCGAGCCCACGCTGCTGGTCTGCGACGAACCCGTCTCGGCACTCGATGTGACCACACAGGCCCAGATCCTCCAGCTCCTGGTGGGACTACAGGCCGAGAACGGAATCACGATCGTGCTCATCTCCCACGACCTCGCCGTCATCCGGCAGGCCTGCGACCGCGTCGCCGTCATGAAGGACGGCCGGATCCTCGAGCTCACCGACGCGCAAACGCTCTACACCACGCCCCGGCACGCCTACAGCAAGGAACTACTCGCGGCCGTTCCCGGCCTGCCCGGCCCTTCCCGGTGACCCGCGTCACGGCCAGCACGAGGACCGGAATGACTATCCTTACTTTCCCGATTGAATTTATCGGGATCCTGCTGAAACATGGAGCTGTCCAGGCCGGCCGGGGGGCGATCAGGTTCGTGGATGGTGGATGACAGTGGATCATGACGATTTCGACGGTGCTGACCTGCGGAACGAGGGCGCCTATGACAGCGTGCGGTTCCGCCAGTGGCAGGCCGGGCGGGCCCGCACCGACGGGATGTCCCGGCGCGCCCTGCTGCGCGCGTTCGGCGGGGCCGGTCTCGCGCTGGCCGGAGCGGGGGCGGTAGCAGGCGGTGCCCGGCCCGCGCGGGCGGCCACCCGGACGCCCGCCGCGGCACCGGGGACTGCCCCGGCCGCGGGCTCGAACTCGATCGTCAAGCCGCTGCCCGCGGACTGGTTCTACGTGTATGAATCCAGCTCGATCGGCGCCAACGCGGAGATGCGCTGGGAGGTCATGAAGGACAAGGGCTACCTGGTCCCGACCGAGAACTTCTACATCCGCGACCACACGTCGACGCCGCTGATCGACGCCCGGACCTGGCAGCTGAAGGTGTTCGGCAGCGGACTGCGCGGCTCCCCCGCGCTCGGTAACGCGGTGACCTTCAGCTATGAGGACCTGCTGCGCATGCCGTCCGCAACGGTGATCTCGTTCATCGAGTGCGCGGGCAACGGCCGGGAATTCTTCCAGATACAGCAGGACGAGCCGGTGACCAGCGTGCCGTGGCTGCTCGGCGGGATCGGGGTCGCCGAGTGGCGCGGGGTCCGGCTGGCCGACGTCCTGGACCGGGCCGGGCTGACCCCCGAGGCGGTTGACGTGATGCCGCAGGGCCTGGACCCGGACTACGTCACGGGCGGTGTGGACTACGGGCACGTCCGGCGGCCGGTGCCGGTGGCGAAGGGACTGGAGGACGTGATCCTGGCCTATGAGATGAACGGGCGGCCGCTGCCACCGGACAACGGATTCCCGCTCCGGTTCATCTGTCCCTCCTGGATCGGTGTCGCCAACGTCAAGTGGGTGGGGCAGATCGAGGTCTCCGCCACGCCGCTGTTCTCCTGGTGGAACACGCTGGCCTACCGGCTGTTCGGCCCCACTTACCCGGCCGATGGCACGCTGATCACCCGGCAGGTGGTCAAGAGTTCCTTCGAGCTGGAATGGGACGCCCAGCTCGCCTCCGGCCGCCCGTACCTGCTCACCGGCCGGTCGTGGTCGGGCAACGGGCGCATCGCCCGCACCGAGGTCAGCACCGACGGGCAGACCTGGCAGCTCGCACGGCCGCGCGGCCGCGGGCTGCCCCATGCCTGGCAACGGTGGGAGATCCCCTGGCAGCCGCCCGGACCGGGGGCCTACACGCTGCGCACCCGAGCCACCGATGTCACCGGCGCCACCCAGCCCGCAACCGTGCCGTTCAACACACGCGAGTACCTTTTCGACGGCATCGTGGACCACCACGTCACCGTCAACTGAGCCCACCGTTACCGTCAACTGAGCAGTACCAGGCCCGGCAGGTCCCCCGTATTCGAACACTGGGGGATCTCCGCGGGCACGTTGCCGGGCCGCCGGCAAAGAGCCCAGCGTGAGATAGGCCAACGGGCCCGGTGCTAATGCCGCCTCTCAGTTGCGCCAGGCCGGTACTGCCGGCCTGGCTTGGGGGCACGGGGCAGCCGTTGGGTTGCTAGCCGGCGGGTCCGTCCTGGCCGCACGTGCGGCGTAAGAGATCATGGCGTCCAGGCCAGGGCCACCGCGGAAGCCTTCGGGGTGCCGTTGGTCTTCGCTGACGACGCCGAGCTGGTGTCCAGCCCGGAGGTGGACGCCGTGGCGATCACGGTCAAGGTCCCCGAGCACGACCGGCTGATCCGTCTCGCCCTGGCGGCCGGCAAGCACGTGTTCTCCGAGTGGCCGCTCGGAGCCGACCTCGGCCAGGCGATCGCCCTGGCCGATATGGCCCGGGCGAGCGACGTGCGTCACATCGTCGGGCTGCAGGGATACCACGCGCCCGGGGCCCTGTTCGTCCGGGAGCTGATCGCAAATGGCGACATCGGGCAGCCGCTGACGGTCAGCGTGGTGGCGGCCGGGGGCCCGGCGGGACGCCGGATCCCGCAGGCCAGCGTCTACGCCACCGATGTGGCCGCCGGGGCCACGGTGCTCAGCATCTCGACTGGCCACATCCTGGCTACCCTGGCCCGGGCGGTCGGGGAGTTCCGCCAGGTGTCGGCCGTCGTGGCCTTGATCAACAAGGAGACCACGGTCATCGAGACCGGGCAGACCGTGCCGGTCAGCGCTCCGGATCAGGTCGTCCTGGCAGGGCGACTCGAGGACGGCGCGGTGGCGTCCATCGCGGTGCAGGGCGGATCGGCGCCGGTCACCCCGGGCTTCGAGCTTCGCATCGCGGGCACCGAGGCCACCCTGGTGGTCCGGCCGGCTACGCCCGGCGGCATCCACATCACCGACTGGGCCATCTCCCTCAGCAGGCCCGACGGATCGGCTACGGACCTGCCGGTGCCCGGGCGCTTTAGCCCGATACCCACGTCGGTGCCCGCCGGGCCGCCGAGAAACGTCGCCGTGCTGTACCGCGAGTTCGCCCGGGCGATCCGCTACGGTCAGCCGGCCGCGCCGGACTTCGCCACCGCCGTCCGGTACCACCAGCTGCTGGAGAACATCCAGCGGGCCTCAGACACGGGGATCCGCCAGAATGCCGTCGGCTAGGCAGCCATGAGCGGGCCAGCCGAACTGCCCATCGTCGAATGCGGCGATCCGGTCCTGCGCCGCCCGGCTGAGCCGGTAGCCCTCTCCGATCTGCGTACCAGCAAGCTGCGGCTGCTCATCGCTCAGATGCGCGCCACCATGGAAGCCGCGCCGGGCGTCGGGCTGGCTGCGCCCCAGGTCGGCGTACCCATCCAGCTCGCGGTACTGCACGACGGCCCGGAGCGCTGGGGTCAGCTGACCGAGGGCGAGCGGGCGGCCAGGGAACGGCACGGCCTGGAGTTCACCGTCCTGATCAATCCCGCGCTCCGGCCAGCCGGCGACGGCGATACCGTCAGCTTCTACGAAGGGTGCCTGAGCGTTCCCGGGCTCACCGGGGTGGTGGCCCGCCATCGTGCCGTGCGTGTCGAAGCGCTCGACGAGCACGGCCAGCCCGTCGACCAGGTGTTCACGGGGTGGGCGGCCCGTATCGTCCAGCACGAGATCGACCACCTCGGCGGCCGCCTGTACCTGGACCGGGTCGAGACCCGGTCGCTGTCCACTACCGGTAACTACGCACACCTGTGGGCTGGGCGGTCGCCGGAAGACGCGGCCGCCTCCCTCGGGTTCACGCTGCGGCAGGGATCAATAGGCCCGAGCCCAATCAGGTAAGCCTGATCGGTCCCGGTCAGCGGGGCGAACAGCGTGCAGCCGGGCTGCCGCGGCAGGGCGGAGCCGATGAGCCCGGTACCCCGGCGGCGAAGTGTGCTCTGGTCGACCACAAAACCTAGTATTACGGCAGAGATTGACAATTTTCCTAGCCGACTTCCCGGTGCATGATGCGACGACCACAGATGCGCTCCTGCTGGCGGTAGAGGCCGAGGGCAGCGCATCAGCCCTGGGCGGCCCGATCGGACGCGTTGCCCCAGAGCGGTTGGGACCGCGATACCCGGGAGGCCAAGCCGTTCGATCCGAGGAGTGTGCTCGCCGAAGGAACCGGGCGTCACGGCGGCCGGTCAGGTTAGTAGCGGATAACTCCGGGGGTCCCGCCCCCGCAGGCGATCGACTCGCCGTTGATCGAGACCGACAGGGGCGAAGCCAGGAAGGCGATCACGGCCGCGACCTGGCTGGCGTCGATGAGCGTGCGGGTGAGGTTGCGTCCGGCCATCCGCCGCTCGATCTCGGCGGGCTGGACGCCGGCCGTTGCGGCCTGTGCCGCGATGACGTGCGGCGTCGCCTCGGTGCGGGTCAGTCCTGGGTGGACGGCGTTCACGTTGACACCGCTCGGGCCCAGTTCGTCGGCCAGGTTTTTGGTCATCGCCGACACGGCCACGTTGCGGATGGATCCGATGACTGAGCCGGTGCTGAGGGCGGCCAGGCCACTGACACTGATGATCCGGCCCCAGCCGGCCGCGACCATGCCCGGCGCCACCGCCTGGGCGCACCGCAGGTAGCCCAGCACCTTGACGTTCACATCAGACCAGAACGCATCGCCGGTGATCTCGGGCAGGGACAGCGGGGGTGCCTGCCCGGCCGGCCGCGCGGCGCAGTTGACCAGGATGTCGACGCCGCCGAGCCGGTCCTGCGCGGTCGCAGCCAACTGCCGCACGGAGGTGTCGTCGCCGGTGTCGACGCCGACTGCGGGCACCGCACGGCCCGCCGCGGCGCCCAGGCCGGCGGCCGCCTCCTTCAGCCGGCCCAAGTCACGGGCCGCGATCGCCACCTCAGCGCCCTCGGCCAGCAGCGCGGCGGCCACGGCCTTGCCGATGCCGCGGCTCCCGCCGGTCACGAGCGCACGCCGCCCAGTGAGCTGCAGATCCACCTGTCACCACCCGCTCTCGCGCCGACGGCATAGTCTCGCAGGCTCCCCCACGACGCGCGGCCAGGTACCCGGGAAGTGGGCGTCGCCGTCGCCGACACGCCCGGCGGAGGAGCCGGCCTGCCCAGGGTGAAGCTGGACGCGCCGCCGCCCGAAAGCGTGCTGCCTGATGCCGCATCGGTACATGAGCAGCACCTGCCCTTGACGGACACGGGCGCGACATGATTTAAGATCTTACCGGTAGGAAAAGGGGGAATCAGTGCGATGCCTGCCTTCGGCGGAGTCACTGGGCGGGATTACGGCAAGGCCGGCTGACGGCGCCGCCGGTTCGCGTGGAACCGGTTCTCGGAGAGGATCATCGTGACAGCTATCAAGACATCGGTCGTACCGTTCGCGCTCACCGCGACGGGAACGGGGACCGCCCAGCATCTCACCGCGGCCGGCGACGCCGGGCACCAGTTCAGCACCGACGCCTACCCCGCGTTCGGCGGGAAGGACGCGGCACCGAGCCCGCTGTTCTACGCCCTGGGCTCGCTGACCTCCTGCAATCAGGTCACCGCCACGCTGGTGGCCAGGGACCTGGGCATCAGGCTCGGCACCTGGAGCTTCGAGGTGCAAGGCGACCTGGACACCGCCGTGCTGGTAGGCGGCGCGGACGGCAACGCCAACTTCGACCGGGTGTCCGTGCACGCCGCCGTCGAGACCGATGCGACCGACGAGCAGTTCGCCACGCTGGTCGCCGAGACCGA
>Ga0116134_1001316_pt1 | contig 12588 bp, 11 predicted proteins | sample June2015DPH_19_5_FD_89737 | JGI IMG/M metagenome (GOLD analysis project Ga0116134, IMG submission 89737) | Peatland microbial communities from SPRUCE experiment site at the Marcell Experimental Forest, Minnesota, USA - June2015DPH_19_40 | ecosystem: Environmental > Terrestrial > Soil > Wetlands...
ATCCAGATGTCGGCCCTTCGTTTCCTGTTCGTGAAAACGTTGCAGCTGAACTTATGCCGAGACGATCTGCCGCTGCCGAAAGCGCCATGGCGTCTGCCCACCATTCTGAGCCAGGCCGAGGTGGCCAGACTGATCGATTCCCCCGCAAACATTCGGCACCGGATCATACTGATGTTCCCTTACGGGACCGGCGTGCGGATGTTTCGAGACATCGATCGGCCCTTCAGCGCAGGCTGGCTCCGAAGTCGTAAGCCACTCGCACCTTGCGATTCTCTATCCCCGGCATACGGCAGCAGCCGCCCGGCATGCCGCTTCTCGCGAGACCGCTCGGTCCTCCTCCTCCAGGACGTGAGAGACCGCCACCCTTGATCGCCGGGCCATGCCGCATCCGTCAAGAAGATCGGCGGGCGCAAGGACTTCCGAGGAGTAATCCCGATCAAATCTTCGGTTCGCGGCGTAACCTGTCCTGCTAAGGTAGCCCAGTGCCGCCGGCAAGTTCCCGATAACCCCCGATATCGTTCCACCGTCGCCAACCGCTGAGCACAACGTAAGCTGTACCGAGATGCTCGATTGGGATAGAATCGGGCCAAAGAAGCTTTTGAAATGAGTGCCACCGAGCTTGGCAGCGTGCAGAAGACACTGTTCCTGCCGTTGTGGGGACGCGCCGTCGAAACCAGGAAACCGAATCCGCTGCTCGTGGATGATACTGCCATTCGAATCATCGATAAGGTCGGCTATGATTTTTCGACGATCGCTGAAAGAATGAGCTTTGTCAGCCAGTTGGCCTGGGTGGTTCGCTCCCTGCACACAGATCGGGCCCTGCGAACGTTCCTCGCGCAGTATCCGGAAGCAACCGTCGTCAATTTAGGCTGCGGGCTCGATACGACCTTCGAGCGTGTCGACAACGGTCGTGTGCAGTGGCTTGACCTGGATCTGCCCGACGTCATCGCGCTACGCCGGCAGTTCATCGAAGAAACAGACCGACGTCGCTTCATCGCATCCTCCCTGCTCGACACGGATTGGCTGCGAGGCCTGAACGTGGACGGCCCTCTGTTCTTCGCGGCCATGGGTGTCCTTTACTACATTCGCGAACACGAGCTCAGGTCATTTCTGAAGACGCTTGCGGATAAGTTCGAAATGAGCGAATTGCTGTTCGACGCCTGTTCCGCCTTCGGCCTGAGGACCGCGAACAGACGGGTGATTCGGGACGGTGGCATGGACGAGAGCGCGATCCTCGTATGGTCACTGGAGAAGCCTGTCCATCTCGAACGCTGGGATCAGCGCATCACTCTGATCGACGCCTACCCGATGTTCCGCGGCATGAAACACGGCCGCAGCCTGAAGGAGAAGTGGGGCATGCTCCTTTCAGACACTTTGCGCGCAATGTCCATGGTTCACCTGCGCATTGGCGCGAGCGCCTGGCGCGGCCGCCCCAAGTTCGCGTCCCAATTCTGACGATGTTCTTCCTCCTGGTTCGCATTAACAGATGCGCGGTCCATGCGGAAGTCCGGTCACGATAGACGCCTGCCGCAGCGTATCCGACAGCAGCTCCTCGGCACGGTGCCGCCCTGCCGTGAGTGCCGAACCCGAACCGAATCGATCTACTCAAGAACGCGGATATTGCGATCGGCGCACATCTTTTTCAGGACTTCCGGCCAGACCGTCACACTGACTTCGCCGAGATGCGCTTTGCGGAGCAGTGTCATCAGGGTTCGGGACTGACCGATGCCACCGCCGATGCTGAGTGGCAGTTCGTCCCTGATGATCCCCTGGTGGTACGGGAAGTTCAGAAAATCGAGCTGGCCTGTCAATTCGAGCTGTTTTCGGAGCGTATCGGCATTAACACGGATGCCCATCGAAGTCAGCTCATGCCGTCGCCCGGTCACGTGGTTCCAAACCAGGATGTCGCCGTTCAACCCGTGCATTGGCCTGCCGTCCACTGAAGTGGTCTCCGTCACCCAGTCATCATAGTCGGCCGCGCGCATCTCGTGCGGATAGCCGTCCTTGAGGGTCCAGCCGATACCGATAATGAAGATCGCCGGGTACTTCCGAAGAACAGCCGTCTCGCGCTGCTTTCTCGGCAGGTCCGGATACATGTCGAGGATATCTTCCGCGTGCAGGAAGACGAGTTCCTCGGGCAGGTTGGGGTAGCGATTGTCCTTGAGTTGGGGAAACAGGTTCTGCAGATATCGTTCTGCGCCAACCAGAACTTCCCAGATCGCTCCTACAGTAGACTTCAGGTAGTCGAGATTGCGATCCTTCGCGGCGATCGTCTTCTCCCAGTCCCATTGGTCCACATAGGCGCTGTGGTCATGATCCAGGAAGTAATCCTTGCGAACGGCCCGCATGTCGGTGCACAGCCCCTCGCCGACCTCCATGCCAAAACGTCTCAGCGCCACCCGCTTCCACTTGGTTGCCGCCTGGACCACCTGGGCGTCAATGGGATTCTTGTTGCGGTCGTTCGAAATGTGAAACTGGATCGGTGTGCGAGAACCGTCCCGGTCGAGGTAGTCGTTGACGCCGCTTTTTATGTCAACGATCAGTGGAACCGTTACCATCATCAAGTTGAGCTTCCTGCAGAGGTTCTCCTCGATGTAGGCCTTAGCTGCGAAGATAGCCCGCTGCGTGTCTTTCACGCTCAGCAGCGACCTGTAGTCTTGCGGCAGGATTTTCTGCAGTTCTGCGTAGTCGCCGATACCTGGTCCGGCGAGGTCCGCGGCCTTGTTTGTTATGACGCTCATTGCTCCGCTCCTGAGATAGACCGAATTCAGACTCAGTAGTTTGAAACGGTCCAATCATACACCACCCGGCAGTGGGAAGGGTTGACCTGCAGCCCACCGTACGTGGCCCTCCAACGCTGGCGAAGCAAACTTGTCGATCGAGGCAGCAGGTGTTCGTCAAGGAGGTCCGACTTGGCACCGATTTATCGACGTTATGTTGCGCGGACACCCGAGATGGGCCCCCTTGCTGCCGTTATTGCTCCATGTCAGCGCGCTGTCAATTCGCGTCTCGTCGCCCCATGCACACGGGAATTAACAGATTGCTAACAGGACATTCCAAACCACCACAAAACAGGAGGAAGAGAAAGGCGGAAGTTATTGAATCCCCATTAACACCCAATACCACGCGAACGAACTGCCGAACTAATAACCAAAAGGTCGAACATGCAAATCCCTCCCCCCGCAATAACTTAGCTTCCTTCCGTTGATATCAGCCGGCTAAAAACTGTGCCGCCCTCGTAAGCGTCTCATCGTCAAATGGGACACAATCCGCCGGACCAGAAGGCCGATGGTGCCGGGCGTTCGTCAGTGCAGAAACTAATCTTCATCTTGCGGCCGTCCTGTTGCGATTCCCAATAATTGATAAATGCCCGACGAAACATTTCGTAAGATACGACCAACACCGACAGGGTCTCGACTGTGAATAACAGCGTTCGCGGCTGAGCAGGCCGCGTGTGTCGCAGTTTCGCGATTACTCTGGCGATTCTAACGCGCGCACGAACTCAGCACTCCGCGCCAGCGCAGCCAGCCCTCTGGGAAGTTTCCTGACGGCGCCTTCGGCCGGCGCCTGAGGCAGAACCTTGGCCATTGCTCCTTCGAGATCCGACCCGATGATAAGGTGATTCGCCAAACCCCGCCGGATGGCCTCCAGCACAACTTCGCGATGGTTTTCTCCAAAGCAGAGCAGCGTCACCCCGGGCCGCGATTGGTTACGTTCTGAAAAGGCGCGAGTGGAGCAGGCTTTCAGGTGCTCAATCGTTAGACCCGTCCATCTTCTGGTGAGGTCCCGGACCAACGGATGAAGCGGCGGTCCGTCACCGCTCTTTCCGGGGACGCCCGTGGATCGTGTCAGCAAAACACCGCCGATGTCGCCGTGAATATGCTGAGCCAGTTCTTCCGACTCCTCCTTGGTCAGGCCCAGCAGGGGATTGCTTCCAAACCCCAAAGGGTGTTCGGAGGAGCCCGCCGCGGTGATGATCATGTGCAGATCGGCTACCAGGGGCGCCGACTTCGGGTTGGACGGCTTGCTCCGAGGGCCAAAGATTTTGGAATACTGCGGGACCAGATCGATCAGCCGGTCGATTACTCGAATTTCATTTGGTTTCCTAAAGTCGCGAGGAATGAATGCCGGAACCAGTCCCAGCCACGCGGGCCGCCGCTTTTCACCGTTTACCGCTTTGTTGAGTTCGCTCACAATTCGTGAGGATGTCCGGTCAGCGTACCTTTGCTCGGAATCTATCAGAGGGTCACCGCAGAGCGGAACGAATTCAATGGGGACTCGCTGGCGGAGCGGACGCTGCGGAAGAACCGATCGCAGAGCTTGTGTGGTGTGCCATAGGGTGCTCCCCCACGCTACCCCCACTCGTCCACTGACCTCTTCCAGCAGATCCCGCAACACCATCGCCGCAGGGGCTGCAAACGCTTCGAACTTTTGGCTCATGTCGTTCGCTTCCCCCATCGGCACGACGTGAACCGTGGGCGCCGGTTGCTTGTACTCCTCCGCATAGCGGGCCACCCGATCGCCGATTTCACGGTGCGACATTCGTCTCTGAACCTCCTGTTGAATGGACGGGGCAAGTCTTTTCCAATCGAAGGTTCTCTCGATCCGTATGTAATCCTGCACGCCGCCGAGCAGTCGTGAGACCGCGGATTGGCTCAAGCCGAGCGCCGCGGAGATCTCTACCTGCGTCTTTCCCTGGGCGGCGAGAGCGGCAGCGGCGAATGCGTCGATGGATGGTTTTGCTGCAATCGGCATAATCGTTCCTCCTCGAAGCATAGCATTGTCAATTCACGGCTTGGATACGCGTATCTCTTTATGGATAGCATATTCAATCTGTGCATCGCTTAGCTATTGACGTGAGACTTTAGATGCAGTTATATTGAGCCAGATCCTAAGCCGTTTGCCCGAGGCGCAACGGCGGGAAGGTCCACGATGACGACCAGTTCTGCGGCGACGATGCCGGATGACGATCCGCAGCCCGTTCGCGGCTCGGACCCGCTGGTCGCAGCGCGCACGCTGAAGACCGCGATGAAAAAAATGGAGCGTCTGGAAAACGGGCTGCGACGAGCCCATGAGTCGATCGCGACAGTCCGCGACGATCTCTCAACAATCCAGCGTGCGCTGGACCTGGCGCCGGTGCCGACGCGGCGCCAGCGGCATCCGGCGCCGGCGCCAATCGGGCCAGAGCCCACGGTACACGATCTGAGCATGAACGAGGTGGGGAACCACCGAGCTGTCGCCATCTTCGATGGCGCGAAAGAAGTGCGCATGTCTGCCATGCTGAAGGATTTCCTGGCCATCCTGGCCGCCGATGACGAGATGTCGCCTGACGACCTCGTCGGCTCGAAGACCTTCAAGCGGCTACGAGTCCTGATGGAAAAAAAATGGGTTGGCCATGCCTTCGACCGGCATGCCATTTCCCAGCTACTGTGGCGGCTGCGCTGTGCGCTCGACGATGCTGGTCTGGATCGCCGGCTGATTCAGATTTCGCGCGCGGGAGCGCGGCTCCGACTCAAGCGGGCGCCGGCGGGCATTGGCGAGGGGTAGACGAAGACGTCGAAAGGAGTGTCGTATGGCGCATCTCTGGTTTCGCGGCGATGAGGACATCTGGTCGGCCATGCCGCTCGGCGCACAAGCGGTGGATATCTCGGTCCGGCCGCCGCGCGTTCTTGCGGATGGCTTCCGCCTGGGCGAAGACACGCGGGCGGCGGTGATTCGCGCCGGTGCGGGCGATTCTCCGGTCTGGGTGGTGCTCGCCGCCGCGAATGGCGACGTGCGCATCAACGGCTTCGCTCCTGTGGCCGGCGTGCGCGTGCTGCAGGACCGCGACGAGATCCGCGCCAGCGAATCCGGCGCCGTCTTTTTCTCCGCCGAGACGCTGGCGCGCGTGGAAGAGTTCATCGCAAGCGAGCACGCCATCTTCTGCGGGCGCTGCCGCCAGCCGATCGGGAGCGGCGATCTGGCGGTGCGTTGCCCGCAATGCGGCATCTGGTATCACCAGAGCGACAAGCTTCCCTGCTGGACATACACGCCCATGTGCGCGTTTTGCCCACAGTCCACTGCACTCGACGGCGCTCTTGCCTGGGTGCCGGAGGAATGACGCCATGAACGGGAAATCCATCGTGGTGGCCGGCGCCGGAGGAAACATCGGTTCGCATTTAACGGAAAGCCTGGCGCGCATGCCGGACGTGGGGCGCGTGGTGTTGATCGATCGCGACGTCTACGAACAGCGCAACGTGGTGAACCAAAATATCGTGCAGCGCGACGTGAGGAAGCCGAAAGTGCATGTACAGGCGCGGCGGTTGGTTCAGATTCGCCCGAGCCTGGAGGTGCAAGCCATCCACGCGCCGCTGGAGAATCTCCCGCTCGGCACGTGGCGCGCCGATCTGATGGTTGCGTGCCTCGATTCGCGTGCCGCGCGGCAGGCGGTGAACTTCCGGGCCTGGCGGATGGGCACTCCGTGGATCGATTCGGGAGTGCTCGGTTTCGAGTGGCTGGCGCGCGTGAACGTCTACGCGCCCGCCAGCGATGCGCCGTGCCTCGAATGTGCGTGGTCGGACGAAGACTACGATCTGCTGGAACAGAAATACCCGTGCGGGGCGCGCAACGTGCCGGCGCCGAATGGCGCGTCGTCCGAACTGGGCGCGCTGGCCGCGGCCATGCTGGCGCTGGAATGCCGCAAGATTCTCGCAGGCGATCTCGATTGCGCCGCAGTTGGCCGCCAGGCGACATACAACGCGCGCTGGCATCGGTTCTCGATGACGACGTTTCTGCGCAACCCGCGCTGCAGGTTCGATCACGCCACGTGGCCCGTTGAGCCGCTGCCTTGCCGCACCCGCGAAACGCGGATCGCTGATCTTCTGGCCATGGCCGAGTCCGTTCGCATTCCCGCACAACACTTCGTGCGCCGGCTGGTATGCCCGGTGTGCGGTCGCGAGAAGAGGCTGTTCCATCTTGCCGCTTCGCTCGATGCGGCCCTGCGCCGCTGCGGCAGGTGCCGGCAACCGATGATAGAGCCCGGCTTCGACATTGTCGAGAGCCTGGATCGCGATCTGCCGGCGGATGTTCGAAACCTGACGCTGGAGGAAGCGGGACTGCGTTACGGCGACGTGCTCGAAGCCGGTGATCGCTACCTTGAGATCGCCGTGAACGCTGTGATGGTGGCCAAAAAATGAAACAAACTCCGATACTTTCACCCGTGATGCCGAACGCTGAGACGCCGCGAGTCGCGGAAAGCCTCAGACTGAACGAAAGGTTCGCGATGACCACACCAGACGCCGTGTTTCGAGCGTTCCTCCAGAGGCAGGCCGAAGAAGGCCGGGCTCTTGCGCGGGCCAGCGACATTCTGGAACTGACTTGCTTGCCAACAGGGCAACATTTCATCGCCCGATACAACTGCCGCGGTCTGGTTAAAGGCAATGACGGCGTGGTGCGCGAGGCGGAGTTATTCCAAGTGGGCATCTATTTCGGCGCGGGATACCTGCGCACGGTCCAGCCTTTCGAAACCCTTACGTTGCTGGACCCTCTTAACGTATTCCACCCGAATATTGCATTCGGTGCGCCGCTCATTTGCGTGGGGCGGATTGCCCCCGGGATGCCGCTTGTGGACCTAATCTACCAGGTGTATGAAATCCTGTCGTATCAGCGGCTTACCCCGAGAGAAGATGACGCATTGAACAAGGAAGCGTGCCGGTGGAGCAGGGCCAATCAGGCGCGCTTCCCGATCGATCCGCGCCCCCTAAAACGGCGCGCGCTGGCGCTGGCAGCGGAGCGCATATGATGCTGGATAAGCTTCTTTCACGCTTCGCGCAGGAGTGCAGCCGCGTGGATGCGGACCACTGGCGCCTGGCACTCACCAACGGCCATGCGCTCAACGTATCGGCGCGGCGCGACCAGGGCTTTTTGCTCTTCGATGCGGACACCGGCGTAAGCCCGGCGGCGGAGCATCTGGTTCCGCTCGCGGAGCGTGCGCTCCCGGCATCGGTGAAGTTCGCGCGCCGCGGCTCGGCCGCTGTACGGTTGCGCGCGGAATTCCCGTTACTCGACGCGAGCGACGCGCTCGCGGATCGAATTGAAATGAATCTCGATGGGATGCGGAGCGCTTTGTACCAGCTCCACAACTCAGCCTCCTCGGAGGCTGCCGGGGAGACGGCGGCTTGTCTGAAACCGAAAGGTGATGGGCAGGCCGCCCCCGGTGGTCTGGCGGAGTTGCTCAAAGAGGCCGGCTGGGAGTGTCGCGAACGGCTGGCAGGCGCGTTGCTGGCGGATCTCGAAACCGGGAGCCGGTTTCTTCAGGCTGAGATCGACGGATGCGGCGGGGGCGCGCGGTTCCGCGTGACCCTTTATCGCAACGACGACTCGGGCGAGGCCGCGCGACAGGCGCTCTGTCTTTATCTGCTGGAGGCCAATGCCGCTTTGCGCTACACACGGGCCTTCCTGCAGACGGAAGGCGAGGGGATGGCGGCTGGCTTCGAGGTCTGCGTGGCGAGCGCCCCCACGGCGGCGGAGACGGGTCACGCGCTGGCGGCACTCTCGGTGGCCGGCCGCGAGTGCAGCAGAGAAATGGAAGCGTTGCAGGACGGAGTGGTGGCCGGCATTTATCGGTCGGCGCGGATTCGACAGAACAAAGGAGATTAGACACATGGCATCAACCGAAACGCCGGAAGGCATCAGCCTGACGGTTTCAGACGTGAGCGGACAGAAAGTCTTTCGCGTGCCCAGGGCGCCCGCCGAAGCGACGGTGGGCGAGCTGGTACAGAGTCTGCTTTCGCAGATGCGCCTCCCGGCTCACGACCCCCAGGGCCAGCCGCTGGCTTACCAGGCGCGGCTGGAGAGAGAGGGGCGGCACTTAAACGCGGCCGAAAGAGTGGGGGACGCCCTGGCGACAGGCGATGCCCTCACCTTGCAGCCGAACATCGACGCGGGGTGAATCCAGGTGGGGCAGGTTCGTGGGATGCAATCCTGCCCCACACTGGCGCGGACGGAGGATCTGAATGGTAACGAGCGACTACAAATACGGCCTGCTGCTCTTTCGGAAGGACGGGTCCGCGCTGGGCTCCGCATCCGTTACGCCGGATTGGGATCCGGCCTGCGAAAGCGCGCGCTTTGACCATGCACGGCGCGGCAGCATCCCGCTGAGCGGGCAGGGAACCGCGTCCATCGAGCCGCTCTGGGACAGCACCGACGGCGCGCCATACATGCGCGGCTTCCGCGTCGCCTACGCGATCGACGGGCACAAGGTGACCTCCGAGTTTCCGTCCAGCTACTTCAACGAAGCGGCGTCCCGTGCCTCAGTAGAGCTGGTCAACAGCGGGAAGCTCGCGGCCAGCGAGACGTGCCTGTTTCAGCCGGTGGCGTTCGCGAAGAATGGCGCCGACAAACCGCGCGGCGGCCTGGAACTGGAGGTGGTGGAGCAGGAGCCCGAGCTGAACCTCATCGAATCTCGCCTCGACGATTTCCGCTGCCGCTCGTCGCCGGCGGGCATGGTGGATGCTGACGACATGCCCGTCTTCATCCCGCAGCGGGTGCTGGACGAGGCGGCCGCACTCACTCGCGCCAGCGAGGGGATCGAGACCGGCGGCATTCTGATCGGGCACTTGCATCACGACGTCACGCTGCCGGAGATCTTCGTCGTCGTGAGCGCCCAGGTGCCGGTGCAGCATGCGCGGGGCACCGTGGCGAAACTGACGTTCACAGCGGAAACGTGGAGCGCCGCCAGCGCCGCCATTCGACTACGCAACCTGGCGGAGATCTACATCGGGTGGTGGCACAGTCATCCGGTCATGGAGTTTTGCAAAGACTGCACGCCGGAAAAGCAAAAGACGTGCCATCTCGCGAAGGATTTCTTCAGCGAGGACGACCGGGCGGTGATGCGCGCCGCCTTCCCGCGTGCGCACAGCGTGGGTCTGGTAGCGAACGACACGGCGTTTGGCCTCACGTGGAGCATGTTCGGATGGCGCGACGGCAGGATCCACCCCCGTGGCTTCTATCTTCTGGAGGAACCTCATGCCTAATCAGTCGCCGCTCGACGGCGCAACCATCAACGCTTGTCGCGCTTTCATGACGGCCGGCAGCGGGCCGCTTCATCTCGAACAATGCGTCGGGATGCTCCAGCAACTGCGCGCCGCATCTTCGGAGGATGGCGCCCAGGTGGACCGGATGATGCTGGAGGAGTTCGGGCGCTTGCACGCCGGGCTCACAGCGGCCCGCGAAGCCCAAAATGCAGTCAGGCAAACCGTCGAGGACCTCACCGCGCCTCCTTATTTTCCCGGGGTGTTCCTTGCAAGAACGGGGTCCGGCATAGACGACTACGCTTACGTGCGGGTGGGCGGAGAACTCCGCGCGGTCGGCTTCGGAGAGAACGACCCGGACGATTTCGAATCCGGCGACGAGGTTCTGCTCGCGCACGAACGGAACTGCATCATCCACAAAGCCGAGCCCATGGCATTCAATTGCGGCGAGACCGCGTCGTTCGTCCGCGTTGTAGGCGAAGGCCGCCTGGTGGTCAAATCGCGGGACGAAGAGATGGTGGCTCTGGCCGCGGCGCCGCTGCGGGGCGCATCGCTCAAGCCCGGCGATCTGCTGCGCTTCGACCGCAGCTCCTGGGTGGCCTACGAACGGATCGACCGGCCGCGCGGCGACGAGTATTTCCTCGAAGAGACGCCCTGCGAGACGTTCGCCGGTGTTGGCGGTTTGGATCATGTGGTCGAAGAACTGAAGCGCCCCATTGAGATACAGCTCCGCCATCCCGCGACCGCGAGCAGATACCGGTGGCGCCGCAGAAAGGCGATTCTGCTTTACGGACCGCCGGGCACCGGCAAGACGCTGCTCGCACGCGCTCTGGCGAACTGGCTGGCCACGCTCTCCAAAGCGGGCCGCTCGCGGTTCATCAACGTGAAGCCGGGCGGGCTGCACTCCATGTGGTACGCGCAGTCGGAAGCCAATTACCGCGAATTGTTCCGCGTTGCGCGGGAGGCCGGGGACAGTGAGCCGGAGGTGCCCGTCATTATCTTCTTCGACGAGGTGGATTCCATCTCCGGCGCCCGCGGTCAGGCCCTGAACCACATTGACGACCGCGTCTCCAACGCCTTCATGGCCGAGCTGAACGGCCTCCAGGACAGCGGGAATATCCTGGTAGTGACCGCTACCAACCGCCTCGATGCGCTGGATTCGGCGATGACCAGGGCGGGCCGTCTGGGGGATCTCATGCTGCACATCCCTCGGCCCGGCCGCAAGGCGGCGCGGCAGATCTTCGAGAAGCATCTTCCCTCCGATATTCCCTACGCGGCGAATGGCCACCCGCCGGAGCGCGCGCGCAATGACGCCATCGACACCGCGGTCTCCATGATTTTCTCGCCGAACGGCGACGGCGAGATGGCAAACATCATGTTTCGCGATGGGAAGCGCCGCGCGGTGCGGGCCAGCGACCTGATCAACGGCGCGGAGATCGCTTCCATCGCGCAGTCGGCAACCGAACGAGCCTGCGTGCGGGAGGCTTGCGGCGGCGAAAGCGGCGTCAGGACAGAGGACGTGGTGAGCGCAGTGGGCGATTTCTTCCACTCCGCCGCGCGCGCGTTATCGCCTCACAACTGCAAAAACTACATCGACGATCTGCCCCAGGATGTGGACGTGGTGCGTGTTGACCGGGTGGAGCGCAAGGTCAGCCAGCCTTACCGTTACATCAATGCGGCCTGAGGAAACCATGAGCGAACTCTCCCTGCCCCGATTGCCCAAACTGTGCGGCGCCGATATTGAGTTGGGGAATTTCGTGCTGGGCGCGCCCGGAGCCGACACCGGCGCACAGGCGTCGCGGCTGTTGCTCGCGGAAATCGATGGCCTTCCGCGCGCGCGCGCGGTTTCATACACCACGTACACGGGAAACTTCTCCTCGTACAGTTGCACACGATCCGCAACCGAGGATCGCGTCGAACAGGACTCGCGCGCATCGTACGGCTGGGACCCGCAGGACTGGGGGCGCAAATTCCTGCCCACTAATTCGGGCTGTATTTACATAGACTTAGACCACCTTGAGCTGGCACAGTCCGAGACGATTTCCGCATGGGACCACGCGGCGGCGTGGCACGCCATGTTGCGCATCGCCCGACGCGCCATGGATGCGGCCAATGCCCGGCTGCCCGAGGGCCGCTCCATCCAGGTGCTGGTCAACAACAGCGATGGCCACGGCCACTCGTACGGCAGCCACCTGAACTTCCTGGTGACCCGCCGCACGTGGGACAACATCATCCATCGCAAGCCGCACTATCTCGGCTGGCTGGCGTCTTTTCAGACGAGCAGCATCGTCTACACCGGTCAGGGAAAAGTAGGAGCCGAGAACGGCGCGCCGGAAGTTCCCTTCCAGATTTCCCAACGCGCGGATTATTTCGAGAGGCTGGTAGGCCCGCAAACAACGAATAATCGGCCAATTCTGAATTCTCGAGATGAACCACTTGCCGGGACCACGCGATGGTCCAGAGACGATGCGGCGCCGGCGCGGTTGCACGTCATTTTCTTCGACAACACGCTGGCGCATCTGTCATGCCTGCTCAAGGTGGGCGTGATGCAGCTCGCGCTGGCCATGATGGAGGCCGA
>Ga0116134_1001317_pt1 | contig 12588 bp, 8 predicted proteins | sample June2015DPH_19_5_FD_89737 | JGI IMG/M metagenome (GOLD analysis project Ga0116134, IMG submission 89737) | Peatland microbial communities from SPRUCE experiment site at the Marcell Experimental Forest, Minnesota, USA - June2015DPH_19_40 | ecosystem: Environmental > Terrestrial > Soil > Wetlands >...
CATGACACTCTCGCATGCTGTTGGGGGGAACCAGCACGATCGCGGGACATGCCGCAAGAGAGACAGACCATCGGTTCACCTCGCCCGTGATCGGCTGCACGAGTGATGGCAGGTCTCCTGGCTCGCGGGTCGTCACCTGACTGCCGACCTTCCCGGTTTCCCAGTGGTCAAAGATTGGCGGACAGGTTCGCCGCTTACAGTTGCGGGGCAGCCGTGGTCTCGAGCGTCGCCGCTCTCACCACATTCCCTTTTGATCCCCGAAGGGAACCATCGCCGGCAAGCCTATGCATCATCGCCTCAGCGCACAAGCTCTCGCGCGCAGAATTCCTTCGTAGTGGGCGACTCGCGACTGGGGGCGTCGATTGTCCTCGTCTTGCAGGTCGCGGTTGGTGCGGCCACCCCCGCGCGCATGTTGCTGCGTTGCCACAACCTGCGCCATCGGTCCGGTCGGGCGCACATTCCGTTCTTATTCCATTGCACGGCGGTGCGGTCGTCGTAAACTGAAGGGGCGCTGCGCCGGCTGCACGGTCAGGGGTTGAATTCGCCCATGCGCTGGGTCCTTCACAATAGACGGTTTGGAAGTTACCTGGCGCTCGCCGCGCTGGTGTTGCAAATCGTCGTGTCGTTCGGGCACGTCCATCTCTACGGCACCCACCGCGCTGACCACGCCGTCGCCGTTAGCGGCACGAGCGTGCAGGGGTCGCAATCGCTTCTCCTACAGCACCCCGGCAATGACGGGGATGACGATTATTGCCCGATCTGCGCCACTACCTATCTCACCTCCACCTCATTCCTGCCGCAGGCGCCACAACTGCCAGTGCCGTTTGTTTCTCGAACAATCCAGCATTTCGATAGCATTGCGGCCGTTTTCTTCATCGCGCCGTTGCGACCGCCATTTCAGTCACGCGCTCCGCCGCTGGCCTAATTCCCGGTCGTTGCTGACCTTCCGCAACAGTACCGACCACCAACAGGCCGGCCGATTGGGCCATTCCTTGCGGAATTCGGGCGAAGCGTCATGTCTGTTTGTGCTTACCGCGCGGGTCGCGGCTATTTCCTCTGCGGCTCAGCGCTGCTTGTACTCGTTAGTTTTGGCGGAGCAGCAAGCGCGCAAACCGCGCCAACCAAGCTTCCCGAGGTCGTCGTCTCGGGGATAAAACCGAAGCCCAAGCCGCGGCGAGTGCACGTTCCCGCACCCGCGGCGCCCGTCACGCCGGCCGCTCAGCTTGACGCCAAAGCCAATGCTTTCGACCAGGCGCGCGGCAATCTGTACACGACCATCGGCACGACGTCTGACACGATCAGCCATGACACCATCGACGTGCTGCCCCAAGGCACCAATGCGCCGGTCGAGAAGGTGCTGCTGCAAGCGCCCGGCGTCGCGCAAGATTCCGCGGCCAGCGGCCTGCTCCATGTCCGCAACGATCACGCCAATGTGCAATACCGGATCAATGGAATCATGCTGCCCGACGGCGTCACCGGCTTCGGCAGCATTTTCGAAACCGGCTTGATTGGCAGCATATCGCTCGTTACCGGCGCGCTGCCGGCCGAGTACGGGTTGCGCACGGTGGGCCTTGTCGACATCACAACCCGCACCGACGTCTTCAACAACAGCGGCAGCATCAGCCTCTACGGCGGCAGCCAGGGAACCATCACGCCGTACCTCGAAAACGGCGGCACGTTTGGCGGCAACTGCCCTTCGACCGCCCCGGTTGTCGGAAAGTCGGCGCCGTCATTCGCGTCCGCTGACTGTTTTCCGGGCGTCCAATACTATTTCATCGGCCGCTATTTGCAAACCAAGGAGGGAATCGAAAACGCAACGCCGGCGTACAGCCCTATCCACGATTTCTCCCAGCAGGAGAAAGGCTTTGCCTACATGTCGATGTTCATCGATCCGACGACGCGCCTAAGCCTGATCGCGGGAACCTCCATCGCCAGTTTCCAGATTCCCAACGTCCCCGGCCAGCCGGTCGGGATGTCGGGAAATCCCCCGGTCACCAATGCGTTCGGGGTCACGAGTTTCAATTCCGCGCTGCTCAACGAGAACCAGACCGAGGTCACCCATTACGGCGTGCTGGCGCTGCAGAAATCGATCAACGGCTTCGACGGGCAATTGTCCTATTTCACGCGTTACAACGACCTGCACTTCACGCCGGACCCGATCGGCGACTTGCTGTTGAACGGCGTTGCCTCCGACATCACCCGCACATCTTACACCAACGGCATTCAAGGCGACGGCTCGTATCAAATCAACACGGCGCATACGTTCCGCGGCGGCTTTACCGTGAGCGCCGAACAGATCTTCGTCGGCAACTCATCGCTGGTCGAGCCCTGCACCATCTGTGACGGCTCCGACAATGGACCGCCGGAGACGATCACCGCCGACGTCGCCAAGCTCGGCTGGCTCATGGGCGTCTATGCGCAGGATGAGTGGAAGGTCACCGACAAGCTCACGATCAATGGCGGGTTGCGCTTCGACCAGATGTACGAATTTGTCTCCGCCAACCAGCTCAGCCCACGGCTCAGCTTCACCTATAAGCCATATGAGTACACGATCTTTCATGCCGGCTATGCGCGCTACTTCACCCCGCCGGTGCTGGTTGAGGCCGCGCCCCCCAATATTGCGCTGCTTAACAACACGACGGGAGCGGCGCCGGCCGGTCAGCCGGCCGATCCGGTACTGCCGGAGCGGGCGCATTATTTCGATGCCGGCGTCAAACAGCAGATACCGTTCGGATGCAGCTCGCCGGCAGCAAAGGACTGCCCTACGCTCGATCTCGGCGCCGACGCCTATTACAAGATCGCGACCGACCTCATCGACAATGGCAACTTCGGCCAAGCGCTGGTGCTTAGCGCATTCAACTACGCGAAGGGGTTCAACGAAGGCATCGAGTTCAGCGGAAAATTCCACTACAGCAATTTCCAAGCGTACGGCAACCTCGCCGTGGCGCAGCAAAAGGCAACCGGTGTTGTCTCGAACCAATATCTGTTCAACAACACGACGCCGCTCGCCGATCTCGGCGGCTTGACCGATTTCCAATATATCCAGACACACTGGGGTTATACCTGCCACAATCAGTTCGTGACTGCCTCCGCCGGTGCCGCTTATCAGTTTTGCGGTCGGCCAGCGAACGCTGGAGAAACTTTCGGGGATGGCGCTTCATGGTGCGGAACAAGGCTCAGCGCCGACATGATCTACGGCACCGGGTTGCGCAGTGGCGATGACAATATCTCTTCGGTGCCGCCCTACTCGCAATTCAATAGCGGCATCGCGCGCGAATTCCTGCTGCCCAATGATCCGAAGGCCATGACCGTGCGCTTCGATATCGTCAACCTCTTCGATACGGTCTATCAGATCAGGAGCGGCACCGGCACCGGCGTGTTCGCGCCGCAATACGGCCCGCGTCGCGGCTACTTCCTCGGCATGTCGAAGAAGTTTTGACCAGTTCGCAGTCGATGGAACGTCAATTCATGGAAGACCGGCATCACTACGACGCGGCGAACCCAATCGCCGCAACATGCTCTGGGGAGATGACCGATGAGAGGTACATTCGCCGGCGGATTGACCATCGTTCTTGCCGCGGTGGCCGCCTTGTCGGCCGGCCAAAGCCGGGCCGCCGACAAGATGAAGGTCGTAGCGACGTTCAGCGTGATCGGCGACATGGTGGCAAACGTCGCTGGCGATCACGTCGAACTCGTCACCATCGTCGGGCCGGGCGGCGACACCGAACTCTACCAACCCACGCTCGCCGACAGCCGATCCGTCGCGCAGGCACGCGTTCTGTTCATGAACGATCTCAATGACGAGTTCGAACCCTGGCTCGAGCCGCTGCTCAAGCAAGCCGGATTCGGCGGCACCAAAGTCGTGGTCTCTAGAGGCGCGAAGACGCTCACCGCCGAGGACGAACATGCCATCAGCGGACGCAATCTACCTCCCGCCATCGACCAGCACGCGTGGCTCGATCCCAGGAACGGGATGGTTTACGTGAAAAACGTCGCCGACGCGCTGGCCAGAAGCGATCCCGAGAACGCAGCCGGTTATCGGGCGCACGCGGCCGCCTATATCAAAGACCTGCAGGACGTCGAAGCCTGGGCTAAGGCCGAAATGGCGGCCGTGCCGGCCGCAAAGCGGCGCGTGATCTCATCGCACGATTCGCTCGGATACCTGGCCAAAGCCTTCGGCATCACCCTGATCTCGATCTACGGTTGGACCAACAAGAGCGAGCCGTCCGCCGCAGAGGTCTCGCGATTGATCCAGCAGATCGAGCAGGAGCACGTGCGCGCCCTTTTCCTCGACAGCATCACCGATCCACGGATTATGCAGCGGGTCGCGAAGGAGACTGGTGCCGTCATAGGTGGCACGATCTATGGTGATGCCCTGTCGCCGCCCGGCGGCGAGGCCGACACCTACATCGGGATGCTCCGCCACGACATCACCACACTCAAGGCCGGCATGCTGAACAACTGACGAAAGCGCGCCGGCGGCGGCCGCGGCCGTGTTGGTTCCGGCAACGAGCGCGCTCGCGAGCCGGACGCTGTCTCCGCTTGGTTGCGCGATCCGGCGGCAACGCCGCACAGCGGCGAATCGATTCTCGGCCTCTTGCAGCGTGTCGCACAATGGCTCGCCGGCGAGAATGACAAGCATCGGCGGTTGATCGTTGTAACCCATGCCACCATTATTCGCGCGGCTATCGTTCACATTATCGAGGCGCCGGCGCAATCGTTCTGGCGCCTCGACATTGCGCCATTGTCGGTGACGCGCTTGAGCGGCGCTAACGGCCGTTGGAATCTCGCTGCCGCCGGTTGCACGCGTACGACCTACTGAACGATACTACTTCACGGCTCATCCGATCTTTCGATCTACTTTAATTCTAAACCATAGAAGTTGACGCGGTCAGCGATCAGATGTTTTGATCTTTTGATCGCACAGGGTTGCAAGATGAAGGGCGGCGGCGGCCAAGATGTTTCACCGTGAGTGCACTTTCGAACTTGACGGTGAAAGTAGATCATATGTGGCATTGGCTGCATGATGATACATTAGCCTGAAAATAAGGCTTCTGTTAGATGACGAGAAATATCTTGGGCGGAGATATGAATGTCACAATGGCTATTGGAAACCGCAAAGCAGCAGGGTGGGGTCGCGGTGAAAAAGTTCGTGCTCGGAGCTGTCATTGGCATGACGCTGGCCACGGTGGGTGGCGCCGCGGCCGATGACATCATGGTGACGAAGGCGCCGCCGCCGTCGTCAGTTCCCACCGATTTCAACTGGACAGGTTTCTATGCCGGCGGTCATCTGGGCGTCGCCTGGGGCAACTCGAATTGGACGGCCGCGCCTGGCATCAGCGGCTCGACGGACCTGTTTCAACCCATCGACTCCTTCGACGAAGGCGGAAGCTTCTTCGCCGGACTTCAGGGCGGCTATAACTACATGCTGCCGAACCGTATCCTCCTCGGCGCCGAAATCGACGCATCGTTTCCGGCCTGGCCAACTCTTTCGACCGGAGTAAATCCGTTCGGGGTCTCCATCGGCGGCATCTCGACGTTTACGTCGCCAGCGCTCGGCGCCGTAAGCTTTGCCGAGACGGTGCTTGCGTCCGGCACTGTGCGCGGCCGCATCGGCTATGCCCCCGGGCATTGGTTATTTTATGCGACTGGCGGTTTCGCCTGGACCTACGATCAGCAGTCGCTAACGCAAATCAGCACCGGCAACAGCGAAACGCCGTTCTTGTGGCGATTGGGCTGGGCTGCGGGAGCCGGCGTCGAGATCCCGGTGGCGCCGCATTGGACCGCGCGGCTCGAATATCTGTTCACCGATTACGGCCGTAGCGTCCAACCGTTTTTCGGCGGGGTACAGCCGGTGAATTCCGATTTCGCTCTACACGAATTACGCCTTGGCTTGAACTATCAGTTCGGCAACGATGCGGCGCCGGCGCCGATGGTGATGAAGGCGCCGGCCTCGCCGGACTTAGACAACCTCAGTTTCCACGGCCAGAGCACGTTCGTCTGGCAAGGCTATCCTGCGATTCGAGCGCCTTATACGGGTACCAATAGTCTACCCAGCGGCGGCGCAGGCCGGGAGACCTTCGACGTCACGCTCTACGCCGGTGCGCGGCTATGGAAGGGGGCCGAGCTGTGGGTCGATCCGGAGATCGATCAGGGCCACGGTCTCGGGGAAACGCACGGGGTCGCCGGTTTTCCCAGCGCCGAGGCCTACAAGCTGGGCGCCGATTACCCCTACGCGCGGGTGCAGCGCTATTTCATCCGCCAGACCATCGATCTCGGCGGCGAAACCGGGAAGGTGGACGCCGATATCAATCAGTTCGCCGGGTCGCAGACGGCAAACCGGCTGGTGCTGACGGTCGGCAAGTTCGCCGTCGTCGACATCTTCGATACCAACAAATACGCCAATAATCCCAAGACCGATTTCCTGAACTGGTCGGTCAGCAATGCCGGCACCTTCGACTATGCCGGCGACGCCTGGGGCTACAGCTACGGCGCCGCCGCCGAATGGTACCAGGGCCGCTTTACGTTGCGCGGCGGCATCTTCGACCTGTCGGCAACACCCGCCGGTGGTGCGGGTAACGCGCCGGCCTACGGTCTTGACCCGACCTTCCACCAGTTCCAGCTGGTCGGGGAGATTGAGGAGCGGCACGAACTGTGGGGGCAACCCGGCAAGCTTAAGATCACCGGCTTTCTCAGCCGCGGCGATGCGGGAAGTTTTCAGAGTGCGCTTAACCTCTCGCAAGCGACTGGTCTGGATGCCAGCGACGCGCTGGCGGCGGTGCGCATCTATCAGAGTCGACCCGGCGTAAGCATCAATTTGGAGCAGCAAATTACCGCGACCGTTGGCTTGTTCGCGCGCGCCGGTTGGGCCGACGGCAACGTCGAGCCATGGGATTTTGCCGACATCGACCGCACCGTGGAAGTGGGCGTCTCGATCAACGGCAAACAATGGGGCCGGCCGGACGACACGATTGGTGTGGCCGGCGTCGTCAACGGCATTGCCCCAATCCACGAAGCCTATTTCAACGCCGGGGGCTTGGGTCTCCTCATTGGCGACGGACAATTGCCGAATCCGGGTCTGGAGCAGATCATCGAAGCCTATTACAGCTGCGCGATTTCCTCCTCGACGAAAGTTAGCTTCGACTATCAGTTCATCGCCAATCCCGGCTACGCCACTGAACGCGGGCCGGTGAATGTCTTTGCCGGGCGGTTTCACACTGCATTTTGAACCGCGCGCACGCTCTATTCTCGGTCCGCGGCTTCCTCAAAACCTGCTGACGAGTGCCTTGATGATCTGGCATTCGGCAATCACGCCATGCCGGCACTGCCGCAGCAGCGCATCGAGTTCATGGCGCAAAGCCTTTAGATCGGTCAGCTTGCGATCAATTTCAGCCAGGTGCGCGCGAGCAATCTCATCTATGGCTTCACACGGACGGCTCCGGTCGTCCGCCAGGCTCAAGAGCTCTCGCACTTGGTCGAGATTGAACCCCAACGCCCGACTGCGCCGAATGAAACCCAAGCGTTCGACATGCCCGGCGTCGTACTTGCGGTAATTGCCTGCCGAGCGTTTGGGCGCAGGCATCAGGCCGATCCGCTCGTAATAGCGAACGGTTTCGACCTTGGTGTTCGTTGCTTTGGCGAGATCGCCGATCGTCAGTGCGTCCCCTACCATCGGTCTTGACCCTGTAGTGACTACAGGGTGCATATGAGGGTTTGCCGCACCAAAACAATGGGGTTGGTCTGATGGCAAGTTGCCGCGATCACGATTGTTGTTCCCCGACTGGAGGCGCGCTGGACAGCCCGGCTTGGCGCCGCACGCTGTGGATTGCGCTGGTCCTGAACGCTTCGATGTTCATCGCCGAAATCGGCGCCGGTCTGAGCGCTGGTTCCACCTCTCTCCAGGCCGATTCGCTCGATTTTCTCGGCGACGCGGCAAACTTCGCCATAAGTCTCAGCGTCACGGGTATGGCGCTCAGCTGGCGCGCCCGCGCCGCGCTTCTCAAAGGCTGCAGCCTGTTCGCACTCGGACTATGGGTGGCGGGAACCACGGCCCTTCACGCCTACAACGGCACCCTGCCGAAAGCGGAGGTCATGGGCGTGGTCGGGCTGATCGCGCTCTTCACCAACGGAGCCGTCGCCGTCATGCTCTATCGGTTTAGCGGCGGGGATGCGAATATGCGTTCGGCGTGGATATGCTCGCGCAATGACGCAATCGGCAATCTCGCGGTCCTTGTTGCCGCCGCAGGCGTTTTTGGGACGGGCAGGGGATGGCCGGACGTGATCGTCGCCTCCATCATGGCGGCGCTTGCCGTGTCGGGCGGCTGGCAAGTCATCCGTCATTCATTGTCCGAGCTTCACGGTGAAGCGCAGACGCTACCGCAACTCACAGGGCACAATCCCTGATCGCACCCCAAAGGCGTCGCCTTAAACGTCGAGGGACGCGCTCCTGGTTGCCGCTGCGTCACCGATGGGGAGCGATCGAGCAGATCGTCGAGACCTATTGCAACCTCGCTCTTCCATCCTCGACGCGCCTCATCTTCGACTATCCGGCTACGCCACCGAACGCGGGCCAGTTAACGTTTTCGCCGGGCGCTTCCACACCGCATTCTGAATTCCGAATTGAACGGCGAATGCTAGCGACGACGGGCTTGATTCGCACTGATTGGAGCGCTCTGCCGAGCCGGCAACGCACGTGGCTAGCGCGGCTTGGTATCCAGCGAGGCCGCGAGTCGTGCAACGGCGGCAGACTCGCTATCAAGCTTCGCGATCAAGGCTTGAATGTTATGGTCGATTGCCGCGATGGCTCTAGCAATATGGTCCAACGCCTCGGCAATGTCGTCTTGAGCGTCATCGTGTCCTTGCGTCGGAACAAACGGACGAATGGCACCAACTGGCCCGCCGACGCGGTCTTTACAAGACATCGCTTTATCTCCGCTAGCTCTGAGAATTTCTTCGATACCCCGAGGAAATATCCGCGGCGCGGCCCGTATTGCGGCGCCAACACGCCGATGCCAGTGTGGCCGCGGACGAAGAAGACAGCGTCGAACATCACCAGCCGCCGAATTTGAAGTTGAGGGCCAGGGTCATGGTTGAGATGCTGCGATTGTTGAGCGTGATGACATCGCCGCTGAAAGTCGTCGGCCCCGGCGCTACCGTAAAGGTCTGATTTTTCAGCCCGATATAGTCGTATTCGGCTCGCAGCGACCAGTTGTTGCAGAAAGCCCACTCGAGGCCGAAACCGGCGGTCCAGCCGAAATCGGAGTTGCTGCTGCTGGTGAGGGCAACCGGGGCCCCACCCACTGTCATTCCAGAACTACCCGCCCCGCCAACCCAGGCGCCGCCGCCCTTGCCATAAAAGAGCACGCGGTCCCACGCATAGCCGAGCCGGCCGGTGGCGGTGGTCAGCCATCGATTGTTGATCGTGTCTATGAAGGCGGCAGTGCCATCGGGGGCGGTCGCCGTGATCTGCGCGTTCTGGGTGCTGGGAAGCCGATCGAACATGACCTCGGCGCCGATGACGATGCCGTCCCAGAACTGGTAGTTTACGCCGGCTTGGCCGCCACCCATGAACTGCACGTTGGTCGGCGCCGTAAAGGTGCTACCGAGCGTGTCCGAGAAACTTGTTCCGCTTAGCCCTTGCCAGGCTGCACCGATGTTGCCGCCGATATAGGGGCCGGTCCAATTGTAGACGGCCGGAGGCGCCTTGTAGATCGGCGCTAGGGCTTGTCCCGGAAGATAGGCAGCCGATGCCGCCGATGTATCGCCGAACTTCTTCGATACGCCGGCAAAGAAGCCGCGCCGCGGGCCGTATTGCGGCGCGAACACGCCGATGCCGCTACCGTCGCGGATGAGATAGACGGTGTCCAACAGATTGACGATGTCGAAGCGGACCGTCATCGGCATTGGATCGTTGGGCAGCAGAAATTCGCGCGCGATTCCGACATTGAATTGGGTGTATGACGGCACCGTCGAGATATTGGCGTCGCCGTCGCGCAGTCCGCTGCCGTAGATCATATCGCCGCTCAGTCTTATGCCGCACCATGACGTCCCGCCGGTTCCCGGCAGACCGTTGAACATCTCGCCTGCATAGGCCGGCCGGCCGCAGAACTGATAGACGGCGCCGGCCGAGGCGGTGACGAACTGATTGTGATCGGTGTAGATCCAGTGGGTCTGGAGATACTGGAACTCGGTCAAGCCGCCGAGATCGGCGAGCGGCGTGTTGCCGAATAGATATTGATTCGAGACCGGATCGGTCGCCTTCTGCTGGGCGATAGCGATGTTGGCGTAAGCCTGAAAATTGCCGCTGTGAAACTTTCCGCTGAGCTCGACACCCTCGTTGACGCCCTGGGCGTAGTTGAAAGCGCTCAGCACGTAAGCCTGGCCGAAAAGACCGTTGTCGATGAGATCAGTCGCGATCTTGTAATAGGCATCGACGCCGAGATCGAGGTCGGTGCAGTCTTTCGCCGCCGGCTTGCTGCACCCGAACGGAATATTTTGATCGACACCGACGTCGAAATAATGCGACCGCTCCGGCAGAACCGGACCGTTTCCCTGGTCGGTGGGCACCGCCGCGGTGGTGTTGTTGAACAAACCGATATTGGCCGGAGCCGCCTCCACCAGCACCGGCGGTGTGAAGTAGCGCGCATACCCGGCGTGGAACTTCGTATACTCCAAAGGTTTATACGTGAAGCTGAGGCGCGGGCTGAGCTGGTTGGCGCTGACGAATTGCCACATTTGGTCGAAGCGCAGGCCGCCATTGATAATGAACTTGTCGGTGACCTTCCATTCGTCCTGCGCGTAGACGCCGGCGAGATAGCCGGTCGTCGAGACGTTGTCGGTGATGTTGAAAGGTGCATCGACCGGCGTTCCACCGACCACGGGCTCGAGCAGCGAAGTATTGCCGACAAAGGCCTGTTCACCGCTGAAGAAAAGGCCGGTGCGGATGGTATGCGCCGGATTGATTTTGTATGAGCCGTCGGCCTGGATGCCATTGGTATAGGATTGGCGCACGACGTCCGAGGCGACACCGTTGATCAGCAAATCGCCGAGTGGGTCGGGCGAGTAATGCAGACGGTCATAGCGTGTGAAATAGGAAATTTGCCCGTCGAAGCCGTTGATCGACCGCTGCAGCGCCAGCATGCCGTATTGCGTATCCTCGAACTGGTTCTCGTTGAGCATCGCCGAGTTGAACGTCGTCACGCCGAACGCGCTCGTGACACCGCCGTTCAACCCGACCGGCTGCCCGGGACTATTGGGAATCTGAAACGCGCTTGTCGAGGTTCCCGCGATCAAGCTGAGCCGCGTATAGGGGTCGACGAACGTCGACATATAGGCGAAGCCCTTCTCCTGTTGCGAGAAGTCGTGGATCGGGCTGTAGGAGGGGATCGGATTTTCAAGGCCTTCCTTGGTTTGCAGGTAACGCCCGGTGAAGAAGTACTGGACGCCGGGAAAGCAATCCGCACTGGGCAAAGTGCGGGTTCCGGGAGCCGGAGTTGTCGTCGGACACGTGCTGCCGAACGTGCCGCCGTATTGGATCGTCGGCGTGAATGTCCCTTGACTGCCGCCATAAAGGCTGACTTGACCGCTGTTGTTGAATATGTCGGGGCGGGTCGTGATATCGACCAGCCCCACGGTTCGCAACCCGTATTCGGCCGGGAGCGCGCCCACAACCAGGGCTATGCTGCCGATCCAGCTGGCGTCGAGAATGCTGCCGAAGCCGGTCAGGCCGTCAGGCAGCATCACGCCATTGATGCGAAACTGTACGTTGGCGTGATCGTTGCGCACATGAAGCAGGCCGCTTGCGGCGGAGTCTTGGGACACCCCCGGGGCCTGCAACAGGATTTTCTCTACCGTCTGGTTGTCGCCGCCGGGAAGCGCATCGATCATCGCGTGGGCGATGACATCGGAGGACGTGCCGATGGTCGAGTAGAGATTGCTGCGGCTTTGATCGAAGGCGTCGGCCTTGGCGTTGAGCTGCGCGGCCGGCGTGACGGGTGCCGCCGGTGTGGGTGCGGCAACATGCACGCGCCGCGGCTTGGGTTTCGGTTTTACCCCCGAGACGACGACCTCGGGAAGCTTCACTTGGGCGCTTGCCGCGCCGCCGAGGCCAACAAGGGCCAATAGGGCCGCGCCGAGCAGCAAATACCCTCGACTTGTGCGGTGAGCACGAACAGACATGACGCTTCGTCCCTGAATTCTGCAAAGAATGGCCAATCGGCCGGCCCGTCGGGGGTCGTGCTGACGCGACACGTCGAGATGTCGAGGAAACGGCCGCGTTCAATCCTGCGGACATCGCCGGCGCAAAAAACTAACGAGCGCGGCAATGCCGAAGATCAGCAACAACCGGTCAGGCGAGCGGAGGAGCGCGGGATTGAAATGGCGCGCGCCGTGAGGCGATGAAAACGACAGGAACGCGATCGAACCGTTCAATGGTTTGGGAAGCAGATGGCACCGGCGGTTGCGGCGCCGGCGGCAGGAAAGTGGTCGCGGCGAGAAAGATCGTGGCGCAGATCACGCAATAGTCGTCGTCCGCGTCATTGCTGGGCTGCGGCGCGGGCAGCTGCGACGCCTGGGCTCCCGAGCCGCTTA
>Ga0116134_1001319_pt1 | contig 12584 bp, 8 predicted proteins | sample June2015DPH_19_5_FD_89737 | JGI IMG/M metagenome (GOLD analysis project Ga0116134, IMG submission 89737) | Peatland microbial communities from SPRUCE experiment site at the Marcell Experimental Forest, Minnesota, USA - June2015DPH_19_40 | ecosystem: Environmental > Terrestrial > Soil > Wetlands >...
ACTGATGCTGCCGCTGGCGGCGCCGCTCGCGGTCGGAGAGAAAAGTACTGTGAACGACGTGCTCTGGCCGGCGGTTAAGGTCAAAGGCAAGGTCAGCCCGCTCAAACTGAATCCGGCGCCACTGGCTGCAGCAGCTGTGATGGTAAGACTTGATCCGCCGGTGTTGGTCAGGGTTCCACTCAATGATTTCGAGTCGCCGACCTGGATGTTGCCGAAACTGAAGCTGCTCGGATTCGATCCCAATTGACCTTGTGTAACGCCCGTCCCAGAAAGTGGTATGGAGAGGGTCGCGTTGCTCGCATTGGAATTGATGGTTAGCGCGCCGCTCGCCGCTCCTGCGGTCGCGGGAGTGAAGATCGCATTGAACGTAGTGCTCTGTCCGCCGTTGAGTGTGATCGGCAGGCTCGGACCCGTGACGCTAAATCCGCTTCCGGTCACCGGCGCGCTCGACACCGTAACGCTTTCTCCACCCGTGTTTGTAACTGTCACGGGTATGGTCTGATTGCTTCCGACCGTCACGTTTCCAAAATTCGCACTACTCGGATTTGCAATGAGCGCGCCCGCTGCCAGACCCGTGCCCGAGAGCGGAATGCTGAGCGGCGAGTTGGACGCGTTGGAAGCGATGCTTAACGTCCCGCTCGCGGCGCCCGCGCTGGCGGGAGCAAAGATCGCGTTGAAAGTGACGCTCTGATTGGTGGTGAGGGTCACGGGCAGAGTCAGGCCGCTGACGGAAAAACCGGCTCCGCTCGGCGTCGCTTGTGAAATTGTGACGGAGGCTGCGCCGGTGTTGGTCAGTGTTTCCGGCAAGCTCGAGTTGTTGCCAACCTGAACGCTACCGAAGGCAAGGCCGGAAGGACTTGGAGCCAGTGTTCCGGGAATAACTCCCGCTCCGGAGAAGCTAAGCACCGCTTGGTTGTTGACCCCGGCCGCGATCGTGGTAAAAGTGACGCTGCCCGTAAGACTTCCGGCTCCGGTGGGCGCGAATGTGATCGTAACCGGAGCAATCGCGCCGGGCTGCAGCGTGAGCGGCAGGGCGAGGTTGTTCATCGAAAATCCTGCACCGCTCATGGTCGCTTGCGAGACGATGACATTGGTCCCACCGCTGTTCGAAAGATTCACCGTGTTGGACTGGGTGGACCCAACGTAGATATTTCCAAAGACGATTTGCCCGGGACCCGGTACGAGTTTTCCGAGGGTGACACCGACGCCGGTGCTGGGCAGGGAAATAATTGGCTGCGCATTTGACCCCTCAAAGGAAATCGTGATGGTGGGATCTCCGGCATCTGTAGGTTCGAACTCGACATTGAATGAAGCGCTCTGTCCCGCCGCCAAAACCAGCGGCAAGGTGATGCCGGTGACTTGGAATTCGGAATTCAATCCTTGAATCGAGCTGATGGTAATGGAGGACGATGTGTTGTTCGAAATCGTGTCTGACAGCGTCGCGGTGGTGCCGATCACCACCGCTCCGAAGTTCAGGCTGCTACTCCCCAGCGCGACCGAGCCTGAGCCCTTCGGACCTTCGTTCGCACCTCCGGCTAGGCCCTGACACCCGGTGAGCAGCAACAGGCCGCCCGCGATCATTAGGGCGGTGGCTAAGCGACGAAGCAACCGATAAGCGTTCAAAGCGCCCTCATGTGCCGTTCCGAATACCACGGCGGGGGATTTCTGGTCACCGGAAGCACTGAAATTCGAGTCCGGCAAGACCAGTGTCGCTCCTGGCTGGCGCGAGCCATAGATTGCGAAAGGGCCAGCTGGGCGCGGCATCTGGCCAAGATGAGCGGCGGCCAAATCCCTCTTTCGGGATGAACTGCCGTGCGAAAGGAAGAGCAATCCGCTATAGCCTATAAGCTATTGCTAATGAATAGATAAGGAGCGGTATGCGCGGAGATTAGAGTCTCCGGGACTAACACTTTGGAGCAGGCTGCTGGGCCGATGCCAAGGAACCAGACGGCAATGTGCAGAAAATTGCATATCGGCAGCATTCCGCCCATCGGCGCCAGCCTTGAAAAGAAGGCTATTCTGAATAACCCCTTAGCCCACTTTCTGTTCTCGCAAGTGCATTCCCGTAGCGGCGGGTTTAACATGAGAGAGGGGCGAGCGCGGGATGGCAGGGTGCGTGCATCTAAAGACACGGGCTCGAAGTTCCGGAGCAGAGGATCAAAGATGAGATTTTGGTTGGCGGCTGCGGTCGTACTGGTGGGTATTAGCGTGAGCGTCGTGGCGCAGCAAGACAACACATTCAAGGTTAAGCCTTCAGCCCCCGAGAAGCCACCGAGAACGGCAACCGTACCCATCGGTAAAACGGCAGTGCATCCGGCAACGGCTTCCGATGCCAACTCCAAGGACTTGCAAGCCCTGGAGCGTCAGAGCGCGAAGGCCTCCATGCCGCCTCGATCTGCCGGAAAGACGACGCCGGGGACGGCCTCCGCGCTGAAGCCCGTAAAAGATCAGCCCATTCCGCCGATCAATTTCCGTGGGAACGGCGGCAGCCGCAAAACTGCAGGCACAACCAGACAAGATCCAAACCCCTACGCCGGGCGGGTCAAGCAGAAAGGCCCTCACTAGCAAGGCCCAGTAGCCAAGCAAAGAGACTACTTAACACGAGATTCATCGCGAAACGGTGGAGCGATCCGGGGCCGGGACTGCCTCAGCAACCTTCTTTGCCTTGGGCTCTTTGAGGGAATACTTCAATAGGCAATACAAGGCCCGCACGCCGTCTTTCCATCCGATCTTCTTGCCCTCCTCGTAGGTGCGCCCCCAGTAACTGATTCCCACCTCATAGATGCGCAGGTTGCGCCGCGCAACTTTCACCGTGATCTCGGGCTCAAATCCGAAACGATTCTCCTCGATCGGGATCGCCTGAATGACCTCGCGCCGGAAGAGCTTGTAGCAGGTTTCCATGTCGGAAAGATTGATGTTGGTCAGGCAATTGGAAAGCAGCGTGAGAGCCCGGTTGCCGACCGAATGCCAGAAGTACAACACGCGATGCGGAGCGCCGCCCAGGAAGCGCGAGCCAAAGACTACGTCCGCTTTTCCTTGAGCCAAGGGCTCAATCATCAATGGATACTCCGCCGGATCGTATTCCAGATCGGCGTCCTGAATAATGACGAAGTCGCCTGTCGCTTCCTGAATGCCACGGCGGAGAGCTGCTCCTTTACCCATGTTATGCGGCTGCAGCACGATGCGGATTTGCGGATGCTCGGACTGCAATTCGGCCAGGATCTCGCGCGAACCGTCGCGCGAGCCGTCATCCACGCAGATCAACTCGATCTCCAGGGGAACCGAAAGAACCTTCAGGACCACTTCCCGAAGAGTGGCGCGTTCGTTATAGACCGGCATCACAACCGAAAGTTTCATAATCAGACATCGTAACAATGCACACTCTCGCAGCACAACTGACCGGCACTGCACGCAACGGCGGCCAGAGCTATACTCACTGGTCGCGCGGGAAACTGGATCGCCGGTCTCGCCCGGCACTGGACGTCGGAACGTCGGAACGTTGGAACGTTCCCAATGATGGAACCATGAGGACTTCCCGCAATCTCAAGTTCCTCGTTGCCGCGCTGGCCTTCGTGGTTGGCCTCGGCACGCTGGGTTTTCATTACATCGAGGGATGGCCGTGGTTTGACGGTTTCTACATGGTCATCACGACGCTGACCACGATCGGATATGAGGAAATACATCCCCTGTCGCACGCCGGGCGTGTGTTCAACATCTTCATCATTCTGGGCGGAGTCTCGCTGGTGTTTCTGGTCATCGGATCCCTCACCCAGGCTTTGCTAGAATTCGAGCTGCAGAACTTCTTTGGAAGGCGCCGCATGGAGCGCGACATAGGCCGTCTCACCGGTCACTACATCATCTGCGGCGCCGGACGCGTCGGCCGCAGTGCCGCCCGCGAGTTGGCGCGCCGCCCCGCTCAGTTCGTGATCATCGAAAACAACGAGGCGAAGGCGCAGAAATTCGCCGGCGAGAAGTGGCTCATGCTCATCGGCGATGCCACCCAGGAGCAGACCCTGCGCGCCGCCCAGATCGACCGCGCGCGCGGCCTGGTCGCGGCCACCACCACCGACGCCACGAATCTTTATATCGTGCTGACCGCCCGCAGTCTGAATCCGAGCCTCCGCATCATCGCCCGCGCCAGCGAAGAGATGGCGGAGAAGCACCTGCTCAGCGCGGGGGCCGATTCGGTCGTCTCTCCCTATATTTTTGCCGGGCAGCGTATCGCCCATTCCTTCCTGCGTCCGCACGTGGTCAGTTTTCTGGACACTGCCACCACGCATCTCGGCATGGATCTAGAGATCGGCCAGGTACCGATCAACCTGCGCAGTCCGTTTGCCGGTAAGACCATCGAGAACTCGCGCATCCGCCAGGACCGCGGCGTCATCATCCTCGCCATCAAGCGCGAGACGGGCATGCGCTTCAACCCCGCGCCTGACGATCGCATCGAAGCCGGCGATTTTCTGATCGCCATGGGCGAGCCACACCAACTTCGTGAACTCGAACAGACGGCTGGGTCTGAACCATTTGGGTCCGAACCATGAAAATCGTGAGCGCGGCGGAAATGCGCGAGATCGACCGCGCTACCTCGGAGCGATTCGGAGTCCCTTCCATCACCTTGATGGAGAACGCCGGCTCGGCCGTCGCCCGTTTCGTTCTCTCCGATTACCCGCAAGCGGAGCGCGTCGGCATTCTCTGCGGCAAAGGCAACAATGGAGGCGACGGATTCGTGGTCGCGCGCAAGCTCGCAGAAGCCGGCCGTGCGATTCGCATTCTTCTGTTGTGCGATCCCGAAGAGCTTCGCGGGGATGCAGCGACGATGTTTCAGAACATGCTGCGGACTCTGCAGCCGCTGAACCTTGCGCCCGTGATCGTACACGACCTGAGCGGGCTCAATTCGACCGATGCTGCGGAAATATTTGCTGCAGACGTGATTGTGGACGCAATCCTCGGCACCGGCTTTCGTCCGCCGGTCAGCCCGTTATATGCAGCAGCGATCGGCAAGATGAACGCGGCCTCGGCTCCAATTGTTGCGGTCGATATTCCCTCCGGCGCCGATGCCGACGCCATGCGCTCACCGGGCGCGACTGGCTCCAGTAGCGGTGTAAGTGCCGAGTTGCGTAACGAAGCACGTGCCGATGCCATCGTGACCTTCACCGGTCCGCGTCCAGCGCACGTTTTCGCGGCACTGACGAGTGGGCCCACCGTGATTGCGCCCATCGGTTCACCGCCAGAAGCAGTCGTCTCGCAACTAGAACTTCATCTGAGTACTCCTGTCGATTTCGCTCCGCTGCTCGTGCCTCGGGCGCGTGACGCCAACAAAGGTAGCTACGGACACGTCCTGGTGATCGGCGGGTCGCTTGGCAAAGCGGGCGCCGCGGCGATGGCGGGATTTGCGGCGCTCCGAGCGGGCGCCGGTCTTTCGACAGTAGCCACGCCAAAATCCGTGCTCGCGACGGTTGCGGCTTTTCATCCTGAACTAATGACCGAGCCGCTGGCAGAAACTGAGCCAGGCACGATCTCATTGCGAGCGCTCGGACCGGGCCTCGATGCGCTGCTCGAGCGCAAGACGCTCGCAATTGGCCCCGGCATCTCACGCAATTCCGAGACCGCCGAATTCGTGCGCGCAATCGTCAAGCGACGCGACACGTCGTTCGTCGTCAATGTGGTTGTGGATGCGGACGCGCTGAACGCGTTCGAAGGATCGGCCGGGCAACTGAATGGCCGCGGACGAACCGTCGTCATCACTCCGCACCCAGGAGAAATGTCGCGCTTGACCGGTTTGAGCATCGCCGAAATTCAAGCGAACCGCTTGGAAGTCGCGCGAAACTTCGCTCGCGAGCACGAGTTGATGGTCGTGCTCAAGGGACATCGCACCTTAATCGCAGCGCCCGATGGCACCGTCTGGGTGAATCCCACCGGCAATCCGGGCATGGCAACTGGAGGCACGGGAGACATTCTTACCGGAATGGTAGCGGGCTTAATCGCGCAACATCCGCAGCATGCGCCCGCAGCAACCGCTCTCGCTGTCTATCTCCATGGGCTGGCTGGGGACCTGGCCAGTGAATCCGTCGGGGAGAATTCTCTGGTGGCAACCGACCTGGTGCGCTTCCTGCCCCAGGCGTTCGCAGAGATGCGGGATCAGAGATCTGAGGAGATTCGTATTCGCGCGTAGCGGAAGCTGGCACGAACCGGGGTTAGCGCGGAATGCAGCTGTCGAGCAGCGGAAAGAGCTGCGACCCAAGCTTCATCATGCGCGCCTGCGCGGCATCGGGAGACTCGCCGCTAACCATAGGCGTCATCAAACGCACCATCCCGCCGTCGCTGCGATTCCTGCGAATTGAATCGGAGATCAGATAATACTTGGCCGACCACTCGCTGGCTACCACGCGGCCATGTGCCTGAAACCAGTAAAGCACCAGCTGCCGCTCTCCCATCTTTGAAACCACGTAGCGGTTGACGGGAACTGAAGATCCATCCGGACCCGTCAGCTGAATCACCTCGCGCGAAGTCGGAATCCATCCCGCACCCGGCAGGCAATGGTTCGGCGAATGGATCGTGTCGCCAGCCTTTTGCGAAGGAAAATAAACAGTGTAGAGATTGATCCATGCTTGCGGCTGGCTCGCGTTTTCGTAATCGCGCAGCAGATACTCGGGATGTCCGAGGACGTCAAGTTCCTCCTGGCTGAGAGGGTTGTCGGTTCCCGTCCAACCATCAATCTGCGAGGGCAGGGAACTCAGAGGCTGGTGCGGCGGTATAATCTCGGTGCTCGAATGGGCCTGCAGGCCGATCGCTGTGGCCAACATAGGCACAGCCACAATCCCAAAGCGAAAAGCCCCCGCCTTCATGCGGATTCCCCCAGCGGGCTGTTCTTCCCGATGCGCGACGTAACGGGGTGCAGCCGGGCCGCTCTTCCAGATCAGGCGGATGAAGCGGTGCACTACGAACAGCATGATCAATGCCACCGCGAAGATCAATAATCCCGCGACGGCATGGGGAACCCCCTCCGCTTCATCCCCATATCCGAACTGCACCAGCAGCCCTGTGCCGAAAACTCGAAAGCTGTTAGCCGCCACCGCGATTGGAACGGCTGCGCACGCGAGGACTACCCGCACCCACTTCCGAGACTCCAGGAGATATCCGTAGATGATGGCCAGCGTGACCAGGCTTAGAAGCGATCGGATTCCGCTGCATGCTTCCACGACGTCCAGCGGCCCGGAAACAAGCCAGATTACATTCCCTTCCCGGTGCACGACGACCACCAGTTCCAGCAGAGCAGTCGCTAGCCTAGCAGCCAGCAACTGCAGGGGAAAGGTAACCCGGTTTATGAGCAGGGCCGGGATCGGGATCATCAGAACCAGAAACGCCCAGGGAAAGAGGACGGCGCGAAAAAAGCTCCACCCCTGAAAAAGAATGATCAGGCCAGCCAGCAGGATCAGCAGCGACACGCGCGGCAAAAAAATGTCCGCGCCCAAGACTCCCAGAACCAGCACAAACATGCTCAGCACCACCAACGGAAGACCAGTCCATGATGGGGTTGGTGCAATTGCGTTCAGTTTCTTGCGGTCTTGCCAGAGAACAAACAATGCAAAGATGGGAACGAAAATCCCGTGCTCAAAGTTCGGATCGTGAGCGGGCCCGACCCACTGCAGGAAAAGGCGGGCAAGAATCGAGCCGTAAATCCAGGCAATCAGCAGCAGCAACACCACCACTTGCCACCGGGGCAGTTTCATGAAAAGCGATCCTTCCTCTTGGGGGGAGGAGGAGCTATCTCTGCTGAGTTACTCATTGGCGCGCTTGCATCTGAGAATATGCGAAAGTGGGTCTTCACGCAAAGTAAAAGCAGTGTTTCCGGGCCAGCACTTCGGCAACGAGGAGAAGTGACCTTCGGTCCGGTCGTCTCTTACTCTGGCACTCAATCGGCGAACACCTTGTGTCCCAAAAAGGGGAAAACTATTTCTCATTCTATTCCGGCACGTCGTCAGCGGCCGTCGTCCCTTTAGGTAGAAGCCAATTTGCCAGTGCTTCCAGAGAGTTAGGACTTTATTCCCAAGACGAGTGGGAAGTAATCCCCACAGATTCCCCAGGATGTGGGCAATAAATTTCCCATTTGTCCGCAATGTCGTAGCGTGTAAGCGCCGTTGGCTGCATGGGCAAAGTTGCAAGTCATTGACAAATAAGCAGATATTGTTTTTGCGACGCGCACCGGTTTTGACCGGATTGGCAGCGAGTGTGCTCTAGACTAAACTGTGTAAGCCTTGTCCAAGACGTCCCCCTGCTGTCTTGGCCGCGAAATAGCGACGCGGAATCATATGGATCTTGACGGAACCAAAATCCTGGCAACTGCCGGAGCACCGCAGAACGGCGGCGCTCGTGTCTGGCTCGAGAGCGTCAGCGCCGGCATGCGCACGGTCGAAGCGGTGATCCGCGAGCTGTCACAGAATGACGTTCCCGTGCTGGTGGTGGCCGAGCACGGTTCCGGCAAGGCGGCAGCGGCAGCGCGCATCCATGTTCTTTCCAGCCGCGCTTCGGAGCCGTTTCAGGTCTATCAGGGTCGTGAAGCCAGCGCCGAAGTTCTGGCAGCCTGCGACGGTCAAGGTGGAACCGTTTATCTTCAGGAAGTGGGAGACCTCACGACGGCGGCCCAGAAGGAACTCGTTCGCCAGGTCGGCTTGAATGGCAATGGCGACGGTGATGACCAGCGCCGCGTGCCGCGCTTCATCTGCGGAACCTCGCGAGAGTTGGAGCCCGAGGTCAAGGCCGGCAAGTTCCGCGAAGACCTCTATTATGGGATCAGCGGAGTTTGTTTGCGGCTGCCTCCCTTACGCCAGCGGAAGGAAGACATTCCCGTTCTGCGCGATTGGTTTCTTTCGGCCGCTGCCCGTGATTTTTGCCGGGCCGTACCGGTGCTTAGTTCCGAGACCCACAACTTCTTCCTGGAATACAACTGGCCGGGAAACATTCGCGAACTGAAAGATGCGGCTCGAGCCATTGTCGCGCTCGGCGACGAAACGCTCGCCATGGGAGGATTGCGCTCTCTTTTGCGGCGAGTCGATCACGGCGCTAACGGCGAGAAAATTTCTCTCAAAGATGCGGCGCGCGCGGCCTCCCGCGAGGCCGAGAGGGAAATCATCCTTCAGGTGTTGACGCGCACCCGCTGGAACCGGCGCCGGGCCGCGCAGGAATTGCAGATCAGCTACAAAGCGCTGCTCTACAAGCTGAAGCAGATCGGGTACGAAGAGTATGGAGCATGATGCAAAGAAAAAAGGGTTTCAAGGTTGCAAGGGTGCAAAGTTTCAAGTTCTTTTGTTTTTTGAAACCTTGGAACTTTGCGACCTTGAAACCTGAGTTGTGAGAGGAATCGATATGAAATCAGCATGGAAAGCGGCGGTAGCGGCACTCGTCTTGATCAGCAGCATGGCGTTGGCGCAGGATGCGCCCGCCCCGCCCGCTGCCAGTCCCGCTTCCGACAAGGCTGCTTCCGACAAAACAACCAATGCGACTGCCTTCAGCCCGGACGGCCCTGAGTATGTCATCGGCCCCGATGACGTGCTCCACGTAGCCGTGTGGAAAGAAGCCGACCTGACTGCCACTTTGCCGGTGCGTCCGGATGGCAAAATTTCTCTTCCCCTGCTCAACGATGTGCAGGCCGCGGGCCTGACGCCTCAGCAGTTGGGCGTGTCGCTAACGGAGAAGCTAAAGAAATATATCGCCGACCCACGCGTTACAGTGGTGGTGGCTACCATCAACAGCAAGCGGATTTACCTGACCGGCGAGGTGACGCATGCTGGGGCCATGCCGATGCTCCCCAACATGACCGTTCTCCAAGCTTTGTCCAGCGCCGGCATAAGCCAGTTTGCCAACACGAAACGCATTTACATCCTGCGCACCGAGAACGGCAAACAGCAGAAACTGCCGGTGAACTATAGCAAGCTGGTTAAGGGTCAGCAGATCGAACAGAATTATTTGTTGCAGCCGGGGGATACAATTGTTGTCCCGTAAGGGATATCCGGTCCCATGAGGGATCCACGGGTGAAAAGCATGGCAAGAGTGCGAAAAATCGGGTTGGCGCTGCTAGTTTTCGGCATGAGCGTTGGCGCCGCCGCCCAGAGTAGTTCCCAGTCCGCGCCCGAGACCACTCCGGCCCCGGCCTTCGGCCAGAACGCGGCTGTGCTGAACCCGGACAATCCGCCGGTATCTGGACTGGACGTGCCGAGTCTCGAACTGCATACCGCCACCCGCAGCTTCATCTCGCCGGCTGTGCTGGTGAGCGAATCGGCGGACACCAACGGGGGCAACAAGCTCGGCAACACCAACTTGGAATCTGTCTCCCACGTTCTCGGAGCTCTTGACCTCCAGCAATTCTGGCCCAAGAGCGATCTCTTTCTCGAGTACCTCGGCGGCGGAGCGTTCTACGACAATCCCTATCGCGCGGAGCAACTGCAAGCCGTCGGTCTGGAGGGCGTGACCCGTTGGCGAACTGGCCAGATGACGGTGCGTGACGCCTTCAGCTACCTTCCTGACGGTTCCTTCGCCATGGGCTTTGGGGGTGCTCCAGGTTTCGGTTTTGCCAACGGCGTCTTCGGCACCGGAATGCAGGGTGGTGGTTTGCCCGGCTTGAACAGCTTCGCCGGTGAGTTAGGTTCGGTCGGAATCATACCCCGGATTTCGAACACAGCGATCCTCGATGCGGTTCAAGCCATCAGCCCAGTCGCCGCCATCACCGTGGCGGGCGGATTTAGCAACGTTCATTTTTACGACCCCACGAATACTCTGATCAACAGCGACGAGGTCACAATTGAGGCTGGGTACAGCCGTCTGCTGAACCGTCACGATCAGATCGGCCTAGTCTACGCTTTTCAGCTGTTTCAATTTCCGCAGGATACCGGCGGCCAGATTTATACCCAGATCGTCAATCTGCGCTGGAGCCATACCATCACCGGCAGGTTGAGCCTCATTGCCGGAGCCGGCCCGGAGTATGTCGACCTGGAAGAAGGCGGCGACTACACGCATTGGTCGCTAAGCGCCCGGGTTCAGCTGCGCTACAAATTGCGCCGTGCGTCGCTATTTGCGTCCTACGAAAAATACACTTCATCAGGATCAGGCTTGTTCGCCGGTGCCAATACCCAGGTGGCGTCGTTCGGGTATACACGCCCACTGGGACGCACTTGGCAGTTCTATGGCGATCTGAGCTACTCCCATAACTCGAGAATCCAGAGTGTGGCGGTTGGGGGCGTGGATGCGGGCAGCTACAACAATGGTTCTGCGGGCGCCGTCCTTCGCAAACACTTGGGACGTACTTTCGACTTTTTTGCCTCGTATCGCTTCAGCGAGTTGGCCTTCAATGTTCCGGTTTCCGTAGGTGGCAGCAGCGGCAGGATTTCTCAGCAGCAAGTTGGCGCTGTTGGGGTGGAATGGCACCCTAGGCCGACTCGTATCGAATAATTTCTTGGCCGCCTCGGGTGGCCGGATTGGTGAACAGTATGAGTGATCGCGAACTGACGATGGACGATTATCTGGCAATGCTGCGGCGGCGCCTTAAAGTTATTTTGATCCCCGCCCTGATAGCCCCGCTGACGGGCTTCCTAGTCTCGTATGCCTTCCCGCCGAAATATACCTCCCAGTCCACGGTTCTGGTGGAAGGCCAGAAGGTGCCAGCGAACTACGTCTACCCGGTCATCACTTCCGATTTCACCCAGCGCGTGCAGACCCTCAGTCAGGAGGTCATGAGCCCCAGCCGCCTGCGTCCCGTGATTCAGAGCCTCGCGCTGGTCAAGCCTGAGGACGAGGGCAAGGTGATCTCCGGGATCCAGCAGAATCTGACGGTCGAGCCGGTGATCACCTCGATGAGCGCTGCCGCTAGCGGGGCGGGGATTCCCGGCGCCCCAAAGAAGAAACTGTCGGTTACCGACGAAGCGGTACCCGGCTTCACGGTCAACTACAGCGACAGCAACGCAGAACGCGCGCAAAAAATCTGCAATGCCTTGACCTCGCTGATCTTGGATGAAAACCTGCGCGAGCGCGGCAATGTCGCCAAGGGCACCACCGACTTTCTCGAAGGCCAACTCAAAGAGGCCAAGACCGCCCTTGACGAACAGGATGCCAAACTCGCCGCCTTCAAAAAACAATACATGGGTCAGTTGCCCGGTGACACCGACAACAACATGCGCGTTCTGATGTCGCTGAACTCGCAACTCGATGCCACCACCCAGACCCTGAGCCGCGCCCAGCAGGATAAGTCCTACACCGAAAGCATGCTGGCGCAGCAGATTGCCGCCTGGAAGAGTTCGCAGTCCAGCACGAATCCGCAGACCCTCGAACAAGCATTGACCCAGTTGCAGGCGCAATTGCTGCAACTGCAGGCGCGCTATACCGACGATTACCCCGACGTGATCAAAACCAAGGCTGACATCGCCGAGGTCGAGAAGAAGCTGAAAGAGGTCAACGCCGCAGCCGCCAACTCCACCGACAGCAGCGATAAGGCCAGCGCCTCCGAACCGCCTGAAATTCGCCAGCTCCGTTTGCAGATTCACCAGTACCAGAGCGTGATCGAGCAGGCCACCCTCGACCAGAAGAGGCTGCAAAGC
>Ga0116134_1001320_pt1 | contig 12582 bp, 10 predicted proteins | sample June2015DPH_19_5_FD_89737 | JGI IMG/M metagenome (GOLD analysis project Ga0116134, IMG submission 89737) | Peatland microbial communities from SPRUCE experiment site at the Marcell Experimental Forest, Minnesota, USA - June2015DPH_19_40 | ecosystem: Environmental > Terrestrial > Soil > Wetlands...
AATGTGCATGATGATGGTCGCGTGCGGCAATCCCAGAATCTGCGCCAGAATCACGCCCGTCTGCGCATATCCGCAATCATCCGATTGCAGGCCGGTAAAGATCAGGTCAAATTTCTCATCCTTGATGGCGGCCGCGATGGCTCGCGCCGTGTTGTAGGCATCGAGCCCGACAAAGGCATCGTCTTCGAGATGGATCGCCCGGTCCGCGCCCTTCGCCAGCGCCTCGCGCAACACCTGCATCGCCCGCGCCGGGCCCGCCGTGACGACCACCACCTCGCCGCTGTGCTTTTCCTTCTGGCGCAACGCCTCTTCGAGCGCGAATGCGTCGGGCTCATTCACTTCGTAGGAAACATCTTCTCGGATCCACGTCCCCGCATCGTTCAGCTTCAGTGGAGCGTCTTTCTGCGGCACCTGCTTCAAGCAAACCAGAATCTTCAAGGATCGACTCCCATCCATTACGGTGTCAACTGGTGCAGATCAAACTGGCTAGTATAAACGAGTGGCTGAGCGCTTGACGGATGTGATTGGTCTTTCGCGATCGTCACCCTCTCGGCGGAGATCATTGGCAGGAGATCAGTGACCGGAGATCAACGGCCCAGCGATTAGCGACCGCCGGCTGGCAGGCCGTCGGCCAGAAACGCGACGCTCTGCACGCCTGTAATCTCAAAACGCTTGCGGCAGCGCATGTTCTTGCACATCATCATGTCGTCGCGCCGCAGCATGTAGGATTGCGCCTTGGCGAACTTGGCGCGGTCGCGATCGTCCGCGCGCGGCGGCAGACTCTTCTTCTTCATGCGCACCAGCCACTGGATTTCATACTCCGCCGACTGATGGCAGTGCGGACAGCTTAAGTTTGCCGGCTTCTTATCAGACCGTTCGTCAAAAAATTCGCGCTCATCCATAAATAGTAGGGCCTCGGCCAACGCGGGGAGCCCCCCGGCCCTTCGCTCTTGCGAAAGGCTGAAGTACCGCGCCAACCTCAGATTATTGCACTTTTACGAGTTGGATGTGCGAAGATGCGGGCATCCGACCATGCCGCGCAAGCGTAAGAAAAAAATCTTCTCCGCCGCCAAGGTCGTCCGCGAAATGGCCCGGGAACGGGTGGGCAGTCCCAAACCCTCGCGCCTGGTGCCGGCGAAGAAGACGAAGCCGGAGAGACACAAGCCCACGCTGGGCAAGTTGCTAACAGAGGAGTAGTGGCAGAGGTGTTCGCGCGCTCAGCTTGTTTGGAACGTCGCTACCAGCCCAACTCCGCCGACTGGGATGGTGACGGTGCAGACGTTCGCACTAGTCGTGGTGCAGCCCGTCCAAGTTAGAAAAGAGTAGCCCGAAGCGGGCGTTGCCGTCAGTGCGACCGAAGCCCCCACCGGGACTACGGCGATGCATGTAACCAACGGGCAGTTGATGCCGTATGTCAAGCTGGTTACCGTCCCACCCACGTTTGGTGTGATCTGCACGCTTACCGTGGCTTCCGTGTTGCCACCCGGGCAAGTCGCAACCTCAGGATTGTCCACGGTCACGGTCGCAAACGCAATCATAACGTTCGACCCACCACCGGTACCCACAGGAACACTTGCCGAAATATTTCCTCCACCGCAGAAGCCCGGCGCCGGAGTGAACAAGCCGCGAGCCGTCATCGTAACCGCTCCGTCATCAATCTTCCAGGTCGCCTGATTGGTGACGTCCATCGTCGCCGGAGGTTGGATGTAGGTGCCGATCGCGGTGTACTGTTCGGTCAGTGCCGTCGGATACGGATTCAGAAAAGTAAATGCCCCGGGTTGAACCTCAAGGCTCACCAGCTTTTGGCTGTGCCCGCAACTCGGCAGACTCAAAGCCGCTCCCACTGCCACCAGCGCGCCCAAGGCGAGCCCGATATAGCTCCGCTTCATACCCATCACTCCTGGAGGCAAGTTTACGGCCTGCCCGCTCGTCAGATCAATGTTCTTCAAACTAAAGGAAACTTGAAATCTAGCGGAACCGCCCCCAAAAAGCAAGAAACGGGGGACGACACAGAGAGGGCAAGTGACCTGCGTACCCGGCGGGGGCAAAACCGCTACGGACCCTGCACCACCTGCAAAGGTTGAGGGGTCTGGAGTCGCCGGCGAAGGATGGCGTTCCGGGCGGGGATTTCGGCAATGGCATCGGCATTGATGACGTAGGCGCCCCGGGGGAGCGTATTGCCAAAGGGAATTTGAAAGTCGGTAGTGCCCGCGTTTAACGGAAAATGCTGATAGCCGATTGCCGTCGCCCGCCCATTTTCGGCGACGGCCACGATGATAATGGTCAGATCGAAGGCTTCGCTGGAACCATTGGAGACCTTGACGACGCCGTCGATCCGGTCGTCGCGGACCTTTGGAGGTTGAAGCCATTCGAGCAACAGAGAAGCGGTTACCACGCCCCGGAACACTTTATTGATGGCGTGCGCGGGATGGCCGGAATCTTCGACTTTTAAGACGAGCGTGAAAGCCCCGGGCTTGGCGGGGCGCCCAGCCAGCAGGCCTTCCGGGCTGAGCGTGATTCCTTCGGGAAGAACGCCACTGGCCACGCTCCAGACGTAGGGCGGAACGCCGCCGCGGGCATGAAGAAGAACGTGGAATTCCACGCCCGCGACCAGTGAGGGCGGAGCTTCGTCCACAACGGCGAGTGGGGGAGCCTGCGCGGCAAGCAGACTGCGGAAACAAATCAGGATCGCAATGAGCCGAACGATCTTGGTGAAATTCATTCCGGTTGGTTTGATTTTACGCTGGGCACGGCGTAAAAGAGCTGCAATATGTCTTATCGCGTGTCGCGCGTTCCCATTGGCTTCTTACTTGTCTGCTCGGTTATCTATTTGATGAGCGCGGACGCACGGGCGCAGGCTTTACCTCCGTCTTCATCCCAGCCGAAAACCAATAACGCTAACTCGGAAGAGGCCGCGGTCTTCGAGCGAATTTTAAACCGTGTCCACTTTGAGAACGACGGAACCGAAGTGAGCGAGACCGAGACCGTGGTTCGGATTCAAAGCCAGGCGGGCGTGGAGGAATTCGGCCAACTGGTTTTTGGATACTCATCGGCGACCGAGAAGCTGGAGGTTGAGTATGTCCGCGTGCGCAAGCCGGATGGGCAGGTGGTGGTGACGCCGGAATCGACGGCGCAGGATTTCGCTCCCGATGTGCTGAAAGAAGCTCCGATGTACAGCGACTACCGACAGCGGCATATTTCCGTGGCTGCGCTGCAGCCCGGCGACACACTGGAATACCGCACGGTGACGCGGGTTGTCACGCCGCTGGCGCCAGGAAACTTCTGGTACGAACACACCTTTCCGAAGGGTGTGGTGGTCAACGAAGACCGGCTGGAGATTGACGTCCCGAAAATGCGGGAAGTGAAGCTCAAAACGCCGACGCGAAAGCCGGAGATTCAGGAGACCGGAGACCGCCGCATTTACACCTGGGTGGTGAAAGACATTAAGCCGGAACGCGATAAAGATAAAGACGAGGCGGACGAGGATGCCCGCCCGGAGGTGCAGCTGACGACTTTCACCGACTGGAAGCAGGTGGCGCAATGGTATGCCAAGCTGCAGGGCGAGCGCATGACAGTGGACGACAGCGTGCGAAAAAAAGCCGAGGAGCTCACCAAAGGAGCGGATACGCCCACGGAAAAGGCGCGACGGCTCTACGATTTCGTGGCGCGCAATGTGCGTTACGTGAGCATCTCGCTCGGAATCGGGCGCTATCAGCCGCACTCAGCCTCGGACGTTCTGCAGAATGGTTATGGCGACTGCAAGGACAAGCACACTTTGTTTTCCGCGATGCTGCGGGCGCAGGGAATTCAGAGTTATCCGGTGCTGATAGACAGCACCCGCAAACTGGATGTGGACGTTCCCTCGCCGGCACAGTTCGATCACGTGATCACGGCGGCTCGACTGGGGACGGGAACCGGGCTGACCTGGCTGGATACGACTCCTGAAGTGACGCCCTTTGGGCTGATTCTTTACCAGTTGCGCAACAAAGAAGCAGTGGTGGCGTCGGAGGATAACGAGGGAGGTTTGCAGCGGACGCCGGCGGATTCGCCGGTCAAGACCTTCATGCGCTTCACGCTCGACGGCAAGTTCAGCGAGTTCGGCGCGCTCGATGCGGCGCTTGAGCTTACCGCCCAGGGAGATCGCGATTGGCCGATGCGTGCAAGCTTCCGGCGATTTCCGCAGGCGCAGTGGAAGGAGTTTGTAAAAGCCCTCTCTGCGAGTTGGGGCTTGCCGGGTGACGTCGATGACGTTCAGCTCGATTCCATCGAGGACACGAGCAAGCCTTTTCATCTGAAATATCACTTGCATCAGGACCGGTATTTTGTGGTGCCATCGGCGAGTGTGGATTTTCGCCCGATCCCCCCGCTGGGAATGCCTGCGATTCAAGCGTCGGAAAAGAGCACGGAGCCGATGAACATCGGTCCCGCGGGTGAAATGGACTACCGGGTCCGCTTGCAGTTCCCCTCCAACTACATGGTGCACACGCCGACCGCGGTGAAAATGACGCGAGATTATGGCGATTATTCATCGACCTATTCGCTGAGCAAGGGAATTCTGGAAGGCGAACGCAGACTTGTCGTGAAGGTGAATGAGCTGGCGGCGGCGCGGCGCGCGGACTACGAATCGTTTCGCAATGCAGCGCGCAGCGATCAAGATCAGGTGTTGTCGTGCACCATCCTGGCGCCGTCGGGGCAAGGGGAGCAGATGGCGGCTTCGAGGATGGAAGGAACCCCCGAGGAACTCCACAAAGCGGGAGTGAAGGCGTTGCAGAGCAAGGATTATCGCACCGCGATTGACTTGCTGAAACGCGCGGCATTGGCGGATGAGGGGCCAAATTCAAGCCTGAAAGACGGCTGGTACGACCTGGGACTGGCTTACGCAGGAACCAACAATCATGCGGAGGCGATCGCGGCGTTTTACCAGCAGCTTTTGCGGGATCCGAATCACAAGCGCGCAAATGGCGAACTTGCGATGGAATTGCAGCAAGCGGGACAGACCAACGAGGCAGTCGCAGCTTATCGCAAGCAGCTCGAAATCACTCCCTACGACAAAGCGGCGCTTAAGAACTTCGGCTTGTTGCTGGCGCAACTGGGACGCGATGCCGATGCGCGCTCGGAACTGGAAGCGGCCGCCGCGATTCCTCCGGATGATCCGGAAACGAAGATGGCGCTGGCCCAGGTGTACGGACGATTGGGAGAATCCGCGCACGCGCAAGAGTTGATGAAGGGACTGACGGGCAGCGCGGGTACAGATGCGGATCAGGATATCTTCGCGGCGGCATTAAAGAACGACATTGATCCGACCGAGACCGAGAACGATGCGCAGCAAGTTCTGTACGACATTGGAGGACAGTTCGACTCGGGCGAGTTGGATCGGCTGGGGCCGTCGGCATTTTCGTCGATGCGGCTGGTGGCGCTGGCGTGGGCGCGGATGGGGTGGGCGAAATTTCATCGCGGCGAAAATCTGGCCGCGATGCAGTTTCTCACGTCGGCGTGGCTCTTAAGCCAGTCGGGGACGGTCGCGGACCGGCTGGGGCAGGTACTCGAAAAGCAAGGGCAGCCGGAGAAGGCGCGTCATATATATGCGCTGGCCGTGGCGGCGGGCGGAAGCGCTGCTGAAATGCAGGATTCGCGGGCGCGCTTGGCGAAGCTGGCGGGCGATCCCGCAGCAGCGGAGAAGGAAATCGCGCTGGCGCCAACCGAGCTGGTGCAGGCACGCACGGTAAAGCTCGGCGCGATTACCAGCAAGCCGGCTTCGGCGCGGTTCAACCTCGTGTTCGACAGTTCGCCTCGTCCCGAGCGCGCCGAGTTTGTTGACGGCGACGAAAGTCTTCGTGCAGCGGGCCAGCAACTGCGGGAGAAGGATTTCCCCGTGAGATTTCCGGATGTGTCGTCGGTGAAAGTCGTTCGCCGCGGCGTGTTGAGCTGCGGCGGCTCGGGATGCAACATTGAGCTGCTGCCGATCGAGAAGGACGCTTCTTCGAACGCCGCAGCGGCAACTTCAAACAAATAAGTTCGATAGTTTCCTCTGTAGAGACGCGGCTTACCGCCTCTCCGTCGTCATCTCCTGATTTTCAGTCCACGCCAGCGGCCCGGCTGCGTGCGGCGTCCCCTCGACGCTCGCACATGGACTCCGATAATCTAATGAGTTCTCTAAGGGAGGTCCTGCGCATGCGGGAGGCCGTCGAACGACTGTGGCCGGAAATTCAGTGGATCAGCGATCCCAAGCTGCGGGAGCAGGTCACACAGGCGTGGATCAAGGCGCTAGAGCGCAGTTTGCTGAAGCCTGATGACCTGAATCAAATTCCTTTTACTCTGCTGGTTCCGAATTGTCCGATCACCTTCATGGAGCACAAGCGCTGCGTGGTGCACATTGCGCGAGACAGCGCCAAAGCGATGACGAACTTCATGGGGCGGGCACTGCCGATCGACACCGATGTGGTGATTGCAGGCGCCATCCTGGCGGACGTTGGCAAGTTGCTGGAGTATGAAATCGGTCCAGACGGGAAGAGCCGGCAAAGTGAGCGTGGAGAAGCATTGCGGCATCCCTTTACCGGAGTCGCGCTGGCGATGGAGTGTGGTGTGCCGGACGCAGTGTGCCACATCATCGCCGCGCATGCAGCCGAAGGCGATCTGGTGAAGCGCACGACGGAAGCGTTCATCGTGCATCACGCCGATTTCATGGCGTTCTTGCCGTTCAAGAATCCGAAGAACGTGAAAGTGAAGTGAGGTCTCAGGTGTCAGGTCTTAAGATTTTCCCGAGAGCTGAGAGCTGACAGCTGCTCCTTAGAGGAGATGTCCTTGTCGACACCACCAGCCACCACCAAAGAAACCATCACTGCGACCATGTCCCGCTGGGCTGCGGGACTTGAATACAAGCACCTCTCGCAAGACGCGGTGTACCAGGCCAAGCGTTTTCTGCTCGATTCGGTGGGCTGCGCGCTGGGCGGATATCGGCAGCATGACGTGATCCTCGCGCTCGAAGTGCTGAAGGAGATTGCCGGGCGCGGGCCGGCGACCGTGATCGGCACCGGCCAAAAGATGGACGCAGTTTCGGCGTCGCTGGCCAATGCCCTGATGATCCGCTGCATGGATTACAACGACATTTACTGGAAGCAGGACCCATCGCATCCCTCCGATATTTTTCCGGCCGCAATAGCGTGTTGCGAGCGCGCCAGAAGCGATGGCCAGGAATTGATTGTTGGATTTGTGTTGGGCCACGAGTTCGAAATGCGCTTGTGCGAGGCGGCTTTTCCTGGCATCCGCGAGCGCGGCTGGCATCATGCGACGCTGACGGCGTTTGTTTCGCCGATCGTGGCGGGACGCGCTTTACATTTGAGTTGGGAGCAGATTCAGCATGCTATCGGCATTTCAGCTTCGCGGCATTGCACCATGGGCGCGGTGACTGCGGGCAAGCTGACGATGATGAAGAACACGGTCGATCCGATGGCGACGCAGAGCGGCGTGCTGGCGGCGCTGCTGGCCGAGCGGGGATACAGCGGTCCCGAGCACGTTATCGACGGCAAGGAAGGATTGGTGCACTGTTTCGGTCCGGAGTGGAAACAGAATTTGCTGACCGACGGACTCGGCGAGTCATGGCGCATCACGAAGTGCGGAATGAAATTTTTCCCGACTGAGGCGTTGACCCTTGCTCCGATTTCGGCGGTGCTTGACCTGGTCAAGGGCAATGACCTGCATCCGGATCAAGTGGAGAAGATTCAGATTCGTTCTCTGGCGCGCGCGGCTGACATTCTATCTGACCCGAGCAAGTACGATCCGCACACGAAGGAGACGGCCGACCATTCGCTGCCCTACGTGATTGCAGCCTCTCTGGTGGACCGGCAGGTGACGCCGGCGCAATTCGAGATGAAGAAGATTATGGATCCGACAATTCGCGCGCAACTGAAAAAAGTTGAAGTTGTAGCGGATCCCGAGGTCGAGAAGGTTTTCCCGGCGCTGCAGCGGGTAATTGTGAATATCACAACCACCGACGGGCTGAAATACTCGAAGCAACTCGATTATCCGAAGGGCGATCCGCGAAATCCGCTGAGCGATGCGGAAATCGAAGAGAAATTCCGGGCGTTGGCGGAGGGCGTACTTTCGGCGAAGGCGCAGGCCAAGCTCATTGACGCGATTTGGAATCTGGAGAAGTGCGCGTCGGTGACGAAACTGATGGCGCTGATGAAGGCGGATGTGAAGAAAAAAACGCAATCGAACGACGCCAAGCCGAAAGTGAAGAGGCGTTGAGGAGTGAAGAATGGCTGATCTAAGAGCAACAATTGCATCAAGCCTGACGGCACGTTACAAGAAACTGGCTGGCGTGGTTCGCGAACTCGCGACGCCGCTGAACGACGAGCAGTTTTGGGCTAAGCCTTTTCCATTTGGAAACAGTTTTGGCCACCTCGTGCTGCATCTCACCGGTAACTTGAACTACTACATCGGAGCGCAGATTGCCGGAACGGGCTATGTGCGGGATCGTCCGTTGGAATTTTCGGAGGCGACGCGGCCATCCAAGACAGAGGTGTTGAAGAAATTTGACGAGGCGATTGAGATGGTGCTCGGCGCGATCAATAGTCAGACGGCGGAAGACTGGTCAAAGGAATACACGGCAGTGGGTGTGGACTCGCGCGACCGGTTCGCCGTGGTGCTGCTATGCGCGACCCATCTGCATCATCACATCGGGCAGATGATGTATCTGGGATTCGAGTTGAAGCGGAGAGGCTGAGTTACTGGGAGTAATCATGGGCCAGACCATCGTTGAGAAAATCGCTCAGAAACACATGACCGAAGGGCCGGCGCGGCCGCTTCGGACGGGGGATTTTCTGTCGATTCGTCCGCACCGCTGCATGACACATGACAACACGTCGGCGGTCATGAGCAAGTTCAAGGGCATCGGCGCGAAGAAGGTGAAGGATCCGCAGCAGCTCACGTTCACACTCGATCATGATATCCAGAATAAAGATGAAGCAAACCTGAAGAAGTATCGCGCGATTGAAGCGTTCGCCAAAGAGCAGGGCGTGGATTTCTATCCTGCCGGGTCGGGCATCGGGCACCAGATCATGGTGGAGCGCGGGTATGTGGTTCCGGGTTCGTTCGTGGTCGCGTCCGATTCGCATTCCAATATGTATGGCGCGCTGGGTGCGATCGGAACGCCGATTGTGCGCACGGATGCGGCCGCGGTGTGGGCCACGGGCGAATTCTGGTGGCAGATTCCGCGGTCAATTCAGGTTGTGCTCGAAGGTAAGTTGCCGGACGGGGTCACGGGCAAGGACGTCATTATCACTTTGTGCGGGCTGTATAACCACGACGAATGCCTGAATGCGGCGGTCGAGTTCACGGGGCCGGGAGTGGCGTCGCTTTCGATGGATGCGCGGCTTTCGATTTCGAATATGACGACGGAGTGGGGTCCGCTGGTGGGTTGGTTTCCGGTGGACGAGGTCACGATCCAGTATTTGCGCGGTGTTCATCAGCGTCTCAAGGCGATGGGTGTGGGTACGAGTGTCGTCCGGTTTTCAGAGAAGGACATTGAGAACTGGGCTAAGAATCCGGCGACGCCGGATGCGGATGCGGTCTATGCAGCGCGGATTACGCTCGATCTCGGGCAAGTGACTCCGCATGTGTCGGGACCCGATACGGTGCAGGCGATGCAGTCGCTGGCTGAAATTGAGAAGAAGAAAGTTGCGATCCAGAAGGCGTATCTGATTTCGTGCGTGAATTCGCGCCTGGAAGATCTGGCGGCGGCGGCGCAGGTGCTCAAAGGTCAGAAAGTTGCTTCGGGCGTGAAGTTTTACTTGAGCGCAGCCAGTAAGTGGGTGCAGGAAGAAGCGGAGAAGCGTGGTATCTGGCAGACGCTGATGGATGCGGGCGCGCAGCCGCTGCCCTCGGGTTGTGGCCCGTGCATTGGGCTGGGCGTGGGACTGCTTGAGGCGGGCGAGGTCGGCATCTCGGCGACGAATCGAAATTTCAAGGGCCGCATGGGATCACGCGATGCGAAGTGCTACCTGGCGAGTCCGGAAGTAGTGGCGGCGTCGGCGATTGCCGGCTATATTCGCGGGCCGCATGAATTCGCGAATCGCGCGCCGCAGCGCAACTACACCGAATTAGCGTCGGCGTCGGCGTCGGGTGCCGCGGAGAAAGTTGAAATCCTGCCAGGCTTTCCGCAGCGCGTTCAGGGGCGACTGGTGTTCATGCCGCAGGATAACGTCAACACCGATGCAATTTATGGCAAGGACTACACCTATCGCGACGACATGACTCCGGAAATGATGGCGAAGGTGGTGATGGAGAATTACGATCCACAGTTCGCCGCGCGCACGAATACGGGCGACGTGATCGTCAGCCAGTTCAACTTTGGCACCGGGTCGAGTCGCGAACAGGCGGTCACGTGCCTGAAGGCGAAAGGCATCCCGCTGGTGATCGCGGCCAGCTTCTCGCAGACCTATCTGCGCAATGCGTTCAACAACGGCTTTTTGTGCATAGAAGTGCCGGAATTTGTGACGCGTGTGCGCGAGCAGTTGGCGAAGGAGATCGCCGCGAAGCAGAAGACGATCGTTCCTGGGGACGAAATTGATATCGACTTCACTTCAAGTACGATCGGTTGGCGCGGAGAGAAATTTACGTTCCCGGCGCTAGGCAGCGTGCCGCAGTCGCTGGTGATTGCCGGCGGAGTAGAGAATCTGGTGGCGAAGCGGTTGGGCGTGGCTTAGATCTGTTCGCCGCCGAGAGGCCGAGCACGCCGGGAAATGCAGAGGTCCTTCGCTTCGCTCAGGATGACAATTTTCTTGGCGCTAGAAAGTCCGAGGAGCAATTATGGCGAAATATACAGTTATTACCATGCCGGGAGACGGCATAGGAAACCAGGTCTTGCCGGAGTCGCTGCGGGTTCTAAAAGCAGTCGGCTTTGACGCCGATTACATTCATGCCGATATCGGATGGGACTGCTGGTGCACGCAGGGTAATGCGCTGCCCGACCGGACCATCGAGTTACTAACCAAGCATAAGTTGGGTTTGTTTGGCGCTATAACTTCGAAGCCAAACACGGCGGCGCAGGCAGAGCTTAAACCCGAGTTACAGAGCAAAGGCTACGTTTATTACTCGCCGATCGTGACCATGCGACAGAAGTTCGATCTCGACATCTGCATGCGGCCTTGCGTTGGGTTCGCGGGCAATCTGCTGAATTACATTCGGAAGAAAGCGGATGGCGGCTACGACGAGCCGAATATCGACACTACCGTGTTCCGGCAGGGTACGGAGGGGATGTACGCAGGCGTGGAGTGGACGAACCCTCCGGAGAACGTGCGCGCCGCCTTGAACAGCCATCCCAGGTTCGAGGCCTTCGCCAGCGTGCCCGGACCGGAGATCGCGGTGAGTTGCCGCATCATCACTCGCAAGGCGGCCCAGCGCATCGTGACCGCGGCTTTCGAATATGCGAAAAGGCGCGGGTTCAAGGGTGTGACGATCTGCGAGAAGCCGAATGTGGTGCGCGAGACTTCGGGCATGATGGAAGAAGTGGCAAAAGAGGTTGCGAAAAATTACCTGGGGGTTGCGCTTTGGTCGACGAACATTGACGCGCAATTGATGTGGCTCAACAAAAATCCGGAAGAGTACAACGTGGTCGTATCCTCGAATCTGTTCGGCGACATTCTTTCGGACGCGTTCGCGGGTCTGGTGGGTGGTCTGGGATTCGCAGCGTCCGGCAACATTGGGGATGACGTGGCCGTGTTCGAGCCGACACATGGGTCCGCGCCGAAGTATGCCGAGCTGAATCCGCCCATCGTGAATCCGATTGCGATGATTCTTTCAGCGGCGATGATGCTCGATCATGTGGGCGAAGGCCAGAAAGCGAATCGCATCCGCAAGGCAATTGCGGATGTGGTGCGTGAAGGAAAAGTACGGACCTACGATATGATGCGCTTTACGGGCGGTCCGAAAGCGATCAGTCAGGGTGCGGCCTCGACGGTGCAGATGACGGATGCGATTTTAGAGAAACTGAAATAGGCGGCCAGTTGGGAATCTTCGAGTTGAGGATCTCGAGTTGAGGAAATTATGAGCAGCGCTGTCGAGACTACGTCCCCGCGTTCTGGCGAGGCAGGCCATTGGGGCCAAGAAGTTCGGTCGGACGTGCACGTCACCTTTGAGGCGCGGGACAGCGGCGGAGTCGAGATCTCACTGGAGTCGCGCGTTGCGCCCTATTACGGCACGGCGATAATGGAGCAGACGCGAGAGGTTCTGGGCGAGCTCGGAGTGAAGCACGCGCGGGTTGCGATTCATGATGAAGGCGCGCTGCCTTTTGTCATCGCGGCTCGCGTCGAAGCCGCAGCGAGGCGCGCAGGGATCGCGCTCGGGAAACGCTCGCTGCCGGAGCAGCACCCGTTGCCAGCACCGTCCCAAAAGGACCGGCTGCGTCGATCGCGTCTGTATCTGCCGGGCTCCGAGCCGAAGTATTACATCAACGCCTCATTGCACGCGGCCGATGCCGTGATTCTCGATTTGGAGGATTCCGTGCATCGCGGAGAGAAAGATGCCGCCCGCATCCTGGTGCGAAATACTTTGCGGGCGGTCGATTTCGGATCGTGCGAGCGC
>Ga0116134_1001321_pt1 | contig 12572 bp, 11 predicted proteins | sample June2015DPH_19_5_FD_89737 | JGI IMG/M metagenome (GOLD analysis project Ga0116134, IMG submission 89737) | Peatland microbial communities from SPRUCE experiment site at the Marcell Experimental Forest, Minnesota, USA - June2015DPH_19_40 | ecosystem: Environmental > Terrestrial > Soil > Wetlands...
ACAATCCACGTGAACTCCGACGAGTGCAGCCCTTCACGCAGCTTTGCCTGCAGGACGTTCATGTAGGCCATGATTAAGACGTCCTGCAGGGACATTGTCTTGTAACTGATACGCCACATCTAGCACCTCCCGCTATTGGTGAGTGTTGCCATGCCCCAAGACTGAAAATTGAGCCCGGAGCCTCCGACGCTTATGGTTATCGAGTTTCGCCGTCCCCCGAAAGCATTCCTACTGACGGTTCTGGCACGGCGTGGAGCAACTTCAGGTCCAGAACAATTGTCGTCTGGTTACCCGTAGCCGGAGTGCATACGGGGCCGTTGTAGCCTTGTCCTCCCCCCTCGTATGCCGCCTGACAGCTGTCAGCGTGAGTCGCTGCGATGAATGTTCCATCGCATACGGGGCCGCTGTAGCCTTCTCCTCCCCCTTCGTATGCCGCCTGACAGTGCTTATTCCGCACGACCGGCGGCCAATTCGTCTCTCTTATCGCAGTTCGCAGGTTAGGGAAAGTGTCATTGCTCAGGCTGGCTGACCCCGAAACCTCCAGCACTCCCGGTTGTTGCAGGGTTGCTGGAGTCAAAGATCCCGGTGAAAGCGCCGTGCTCAAACTCGGGAATAGGAACGTGACTACGTGGGTTGCGGTGTGGATGATCGGATCACCGTACACTGGCCCGGCATAGGCTTCACTCGGCGTCGCTGTGAGACTGCGTTCCACTCGAGTCAATGTCAGATCCCCGATGACTTCCAGGTCGCCGTTCCCTGTCCTCAGAATGCGCTGGGACTTGAACGTCAGCAGGGTTTGATCGGTTGCGTCAGCAACGTAGCCCGTCGGCAGGTCGCCCTCCGGACTAAGTGCGGTCCCCCAGTCTTCATCCGCAGGATAGATACTGAGATCAAAGACTGAGTTGTCTAGATTATTTGTGTCCAGCTTGACTTTCCCGGTCACGCGTGCAACACCAGTGTTCACTGAATCTGGATTCGCTCTGGAACCCTGAAACGACCTGGCATTGGACGTATTAGAGTCGAGAGTCCAGGTATCGCTAGCAAAAGCTAGTGAACTAACCAGGCAAGCCGCGAACGCGAATGTTATAGCTCGATGTTTCATGTTGTATTCCTTCCATTTCCTCGTTTTGATACGATCTGAAGTAGTGCGACATGCCCTTCTTGCGCCCTTCGACGTTAACGGGCATTTGCACTCTGTTAGTGTTAACGGCATCGACCACGATTTATTCCAGAACTGGATGCGTTTAATGCCAACGCTACGGCTTTTAGACCAGCGAAGTAAAAAGGCCGCCCCGGTGATTAGGACGGCCTTTCAGTTCTTCCAGATTTCTCTTCTTACCAGACCCGGCAAGTGCGCCGAGTTCTATGTTTCAAGACTTACAGACCGTAGTGAATCTCACCAATCGCCATCACGATGGCGCCAGTTTTGATCATTTGAAAATCGTTAAAATGCCTCCGACTCTCACTGCACAACGACCTTACCGGTCATCTTCGGGTGGACCGAGCAGTAGTAGGGATACGTTCCCGCCTTGGTGAAAGTGTAGGAGAAGTGTTCGTCCGTATCCATCACCTTGGACTTGAACACGCCGTCTGTGCTCACCGCCGTATGGGGAATGTCATCACTGTTTGTCCAGGTAACTGTCGTTCCGACCGGTACCGTGATCGTCTGCGGCCCAAAAACGAAATTATCGATTTTCACCGCCGCGTTTGCCGCGGAGGGCGGGTCATTCGCCGTGACGCTCGATGATCCCGCTAACAACAGCAGCATCGCAATCACTACCGGCGTCGCCAAACTCGCTAACCACACATTTTTCCTCGTCATTGTTTCGTTTCCTCTCTAGATTTGATTTTCTTGCTTGATCTTCATTTGTTTGGACCGGATCCCCGGGCGCCTACCCAAGGGGCGAGCCAACTGCGCCCAGGCCGCCATTCCATGAAGCCGAAGACCCCGAGTCCCCGAGTGGCGAATCGACGACTGCCAGGCTGCGACCGCTGACCACATAGTTCACGTCCGTGATACCCAACACCCGCTGCAACTGGTCGGCTGGCACCTTCACGGGGCCGGCTGAGGGAGCTGTTCCCGGCGCAGGTTGAGGGAAAGCGGTCGACATCGCGGTATGGAACGAAACCTTACCTTCGACCTTCTGCATGATCTGGTGGATGTGGCCGTTTAACACAGTCACGGAACCGAAGCGCTTGACGTAAGACAAGGCTTGCTCACTGTCGTCGGTTCCCCAGCCCCAATCGGGATAGATGGTCCACAATGGAATGTGCGCAAAGAGCACAATCGGAGTGCTGGCAGAGCGGCCCCTGAGATCGTCCTCAAACCACTCCAACTGTTCGTGACCAAGCGACCCCATGCCTCCTGCTTTCAAATTGGCGACATTTACGAGACCGATGAAATGCACACCCTTGTGATCGAAGCTGTACCACCCATTGCCCGTCGTGCCTTTCCCGTAGCGCTGGAGATATTCGTCGCCGTTGTCACTTAGCATGTCATGCTCACCTGGCACAAAGTAGATCTGCTTTGCAGACGCTCCTCTTAGTACCTGGTCTAGCGTATCGAACTCGCTCGGCTTTGAGAGCTGACTCAGATCACCGGTGTGAATGATGAAATCCGGTTTGTCGGCCATCGCGTTGATCTTGTTGATTGCCGTCTGCAGAGTAGCGGTGACGTCCGGATTGGCTGGCTTGCTAAAACCGATGTGACTGTCGCTGATCTGAACAAAGCTGAAGTCCCCGCCTTTGCCGGCTTTTCGATCATGGCTCTTGGCGAAGGCCCGGGACACCGGAATGCCGCCGCTCATGGTCCAGACCAGCCCCGTGCCTGTCCATGCCATGCACTTCAAGAACCCGCGACGATCAACGCCATCGTTGTTGAGGTCTTGCAACTGCTGATCGATAAGATCTTGCTTTTTGTCTGGCATTTGCCCTCCGTGGTTTGTAGCGTTCTGTGGTGATAACTGGCGCGAGTCGTTTTTATTCCAGCGATTTATTCCCCTCGCCCAGTATTCGACTCGACTCGTCTAGCCTGGTCCGTTTACACCGCTGAGAAATCCGCCGAGATGCCCCGTCAGCCCCACAATCAAGACCGCGAGCGCTTCGATCGGCAGGCGGTACTTGGGCAATGATCTCTCCGGGAACCGCCGCACCCGCCAGTGGATCCAAAACACCAGCCAGATCATCACACTCGATACGCTTCCGAAGATCAGGTGCATTCGCAGAATCCCTTTTAGCTTTTGCCCCTCGAGCGCCCACTGCCACGCCGCCAGCCCGGACGCCACCACCGGCACCGTCGAAATCGCGGCTAGCAGCAAATTGAAATAGGCTGCGGCAGCCAGCGTCTGGTTCTTCCTCCACTCCGCCATGTAATCGAATGCCACCGCCGCGAGAAACAGTGCAATGGGGAAGTGAACCAGCACCACATGTTGCGCGTGCTTGGCCAAGAGTGCCGTCTTGAGATCGAAAGGATTTACCATCGCGCTACCCCTTCTAAGATTGAATGAATTGCGGGCTGCGACGAACTTGGCTTGACGAGGCCAAAGCCGCCGCAACCCGCGAACCTGTTATTGGCCTGTCCGTCGTGAAGGCGTCGTGCCAGCCTGTGCCTCCTCAGGACTGCTGCCCTCCACGCGCAAGAGCATCGCGCTGCCCTTGCCGACTTGCACCGCTTTGCCGCTGGAGCTCAAAGTGACTTCACCAAACCGATCGGTGCGTCCGGAATGGAGGATTGTCAGGTCACCGAATCCGTATGCGCCGCAGGCATTCACGGAGAAGAGCCAAAACGCTTGCGGACGGGCATTGCCGTCGGTGGTGCCATGGCATGGCGTCCCCAGATCCTGTCCCACATAAGCCAGCACGCCTTGGCTGGTATATTTCCCCACGACCTGCGATCCCACCATTACCGTCCCACCGTTACCGTAAGAAATCTGGTCGCCTCCGATTTGAATTTGTTCGTCGGGATAATCGATCAGGGTTAGCTGCGGTGTGGCAGCAAATACTGCGGACCCTGACGCCACCGCGCGCAGGTTGGTGGTAACAGGGATGGTCTGGTTGCCAAGCCGTACTTGGTCGAATTGAAATGAGATCTTCGATTCGTCAGATCCCTTTCCAGGAGTAATGGCGTCGACGACATGCCCGGTCACCCTGGAGCCGGCACGCAGGGTTTTTCCCATGCCCAACGGCACGTCCTGCATGACCGTGGCCGTGATCGCGCCTCCGCTTCCGCTCTTGTCCGAGCGCAAGGTGGAATTCAAGCTGACGGGAATAATGGTGCCCGCCGGAATCGATTCTGCAGATCGTGCGTTCTGCTCTGGGGCGGGTTGATCGTCCTGTTTCAGATCTTGCCCTGTCCCGGCATGCAGGTACATCGGCAGCATGCACAACGCCAGGCCCAATATCCTCAAGTTGTTTTTCATTTTGCTCCTCCTAGGAATTGCTAAAGAGCGTGTGGTTCTTCCGCACCAGAATTTCCTCGGTGACTCCAGTTCGCTCTGTGACTCGTTGTGCAGAACCGACAGCAGTCGGCTTTATTCCACGGCAAATATTTATGAGTTATGGGAATAAAACGACCGTCTACTGGTTTACCCTTGTGTGCGTGCCGGAGGAAAGCTTGCCATCGGAGTCGTTCGAGCAGCTGGCCATGCCTCACTTCGAACGGCTCTATAACTTTGCCTGCTGGCTGACCGAGAACCGGCAAGAAGCCGAGGATCTTGTGCAGGAGACTTATGCCAAGGCGCTTAAGGGGTTTTCCTCGTTCCAGCCGGGCACGAATTTTCGCGCCTGGATCTACAAGATCCTGCGGAATACTTTCCTGACCTCGCGCACGGGACTAAAGGCGACCTCGATCGTCCAGCTCGATCTTGAGGGCGAAGAGGAAACCTTGCCGGCGGTCAAAGAAACGCCAGAGAGCATCCTGCTGCAGCGTTCGGATGGTCAGCTTGTGCAGCAGGCTTTGGAGCAACTGCCCGTTGCCTATCGCGAGATTCTGCTGCTGTGTGAAGTCGAAGAGATGTCGTATCAGGAAATCTCCGCCGCGCTTGCCATCCCGATGGGCACGGTGATGTCGCGTTTATCGCGTGCCAGAAAAACGCTACGCGATGGCCTAAGGCCACGGTTTCAAAAAGGGTGAACCAAGAAAGAATGAACCAACCGGTGAACTATGGTTTGTGAGTCATGGAAGGCAAAACTCGACACTTACCTAGACGGTGAGCTCCCAGAGCAGGAGATGCGCACCTTCGACGCTCATGTGCGCAGCTGCCCCTCTTGCTCGGCAGATGCCCTTACGCACGTACAGATGAAGCGCGCGATTCAAGTCGCTGGAAAGCGTTTCACTCCCAGTACTGATTTCCGGAGACGGATAGAGCGGAGCATTGCACCCCGACCGCAGCGCAGTTTCCGTCTGGGATGGATGGTAGCCGCGGCGGCAGCCGTGATTCTCGTGGTCGGGGCTACAACTTCAACCTACATGGGAACCCGCTCCGGCAGAGACCAGGCTCTCCGAGATCACGTCTACAGCGAGATTGCCGACTTGCACGTGGCTACCCTGGCCAGCTCATCGCCGGTGGATGTGATCTCTACCGATCGACACACGGTGAAGCCCTGGTTCCAGGGAAAAATCCCCTTCGCATTCAATTTGCCGGAACTCCAGAACTCCGGGTTCTCTCTACTGGGAGGCCGGATGACCTATCTTGATCAAATGCCGGGCGCCCATCTCATCTACGATGTGCGGAAGCACCATATTTCCGTGTTCGTGTTCCAGGAACGGTCGTTATCATCGAAATTCCCAGCCAGCTTGGACGAGAATTCTCTCTCGCCGAAGCAACTGCCGTTCAACATGGAAACATGGACCCAAGGCGGCCTTCGCTATTTCGTGATCGGCGACGCGAGTGCCGCGGACATCGATAGTCTTGCGAAATTGTTTAAAGCCGCGTCATAGATTTGACGTCCGTAAATCGGATGCCCCTTACCGAATGCGACACAATGGTTAAGGCACAAACTTATAGCCCACGGTGTGTACTGTGAGAAGGTGTGACGGGTGCGAAGGGTCGCTCTCCAGTTTCTGCCGTAGCCTAAGGATGTGGTTTCCGGGGGCAGCCCCTCATGTATAGCAAATCTTGCTCGCGCCTACGCCGCATCCGGCAGTAGGAGCGAAGCGGAAAAGCTGCTCAGCGATCTGAAGAAGCGCTCGAGTCCTAGAGCTTCTCTTGCTTCACAGATTGCCCTTGTATATGCAGCGCTCGGGGACAGAGATCAAGCCATGAATTGGCTCGAAAAAGGTTACGAAGAACGATTTAACCCCGGCGTCCTGCTGCGGCCAGGCTTCGATCCTCTCCGCTCCGACCCGCGCTTCCAGAACCTTGTGCACCGCATTGGCCTGCCCGGGTGAGATCTACTTTCCTTGTGCTTTAGTTGCGGCGATGCCGAACCATCAGTATTCCTGAGACGTCCGCGAGTCGTTTGCGATCCCCTGCAGTCACGCCGCGAAGTGATTCACGTCACTGCCCTGCTGGACTCCGTTCCTTCACAGTGATATTAGGATTGGTTTTCTATTTTTGATCGTTTTTCTATTCGGAGGAACAGGAATGTCGGCGGCCGAGTTAGCTTCGGTGCAGATTTCTTCGGAGGAAATCAAGGCTGGACTTTCTGCGTCGATCGACAGCCGGCGCATCCTCATCCGTCCGATCGACCTCATCGCTTCCGCTTCGGATGCCAGTTTCTATCGTCTGATTCCGAAAGCGGTTGTGCAGACCCAAGGACTGGAAGAGATACGAGCGTTGTTTGCATTCAGTCAGCGACAGCGCATATCCATGACATTTCGCGCCGCCGGTACGAGCTTGTCGGGACAGTCAATCTCCGACGGCCTGCTGGTGGACATCGCCCGGAATTGGCGAGCGGTCGAGGTCGAAGATGGGGGCAGGCAAATTCGGGTGCAGCCGGGCGTGGTCGGCGCGCGTGCCAACCTGGCGCTTGCGCCTTATCGTGCGAAAATCGGGCCGGATCCGGCGTCAATCGCAACCTGCACCATGGGCGGTATTCTCTCCAATAACTCCAGCGGTATGTGCTGCGGCGTCGAGCAAAACGCCTATCACACCCTCAAGTCCATGAAGTTCATGCTGCCTTCCGGCACAATCATTGACACGTCGCAGCCTGATGCGGACGCGGAATTTCATGCGCGCGAACCGGAGCTGGCGCGCGGCGTTCTGGATTTGAAGCAAAAGCTGGAACAAAATGCCGATCTGCGCGAACGAGTGCGCAACAAGTACAAGCGAAAGAACACAACCGGTTACTCGCTGAATGCCTTCCTCGATTTCGACACCGCCGTCAACATTTTCCAGCACGTGCTGATCGGAGCCGAGGGAACCTTGGCCTTTATCGCAGAAGCCGTATTGAACACTGTCCCCGATTTGCCGGTAAAGTACACGGGACTTTTGTTGTACTCCGATTTGTACGCGGCTGCCGATTCCATTGTCCCCTTACGCACGGCTGGCGCCAAAGCGCTGGAGATCATGGACCGGGCTGCTCTGCGCTCGGTCGAAGATCAAGCAGGCATACCGGCATCGATCAAAACATTACCCGACGGAGCTGCAGGACTGCTGGTCGAATTCCAATCCGCCGAGGAAAACAGTCGTTCCGAGTTGGAAGCGCTGACCAAGGATGCGGTCGCCGGACTAAAGCTGTTCGAGCCCGCGCGCTTTACGCACGCCGCTGCCGAGCAGGCATTGCTTTGGAAGATTCGTTCCGGAATGTTTCCGTCCGTCGGCTCGGTGCGTCAGAGCGGCACGACTGTGATTATCGAAGACGTTGCGTTTCCGGTGGAGAGCCTGGCCGATGCGGCGCACGATCTCAACCGCCTGTTTCGCAAGCACGACTATTCCAATGCCATAATTTTCGGCCACGCCAAAGACGGCAACCTGCATTTTGTTATCACCCAGAGCTTCAACGATCAAGCGGCGATTGATCAGTACTCCCGCTTTATTAACGATCTAGTCGAAGTCGTGGTAGATCGCTACGATGGCGCGCTGAAGGCAGAACATGGCACGGGGCGCAACATGGCTCCGTTTGTGGAGACGGAATGGGGGAGCGACGCCTACGAGATCATGCGCCAACTGAAAAAGCTGGCCGATCCAGACAATCTGCTCAATCCAGGAGTAATCATCAACGCTGATCGAAAGGCGCACCTCGCCGATCTCAAGCGCTTTCCGTCTGTCGAGGCGGAGATCGACAAGTGCATCGAGTGCGGCTACTGCGAACCCAAGTGTCCCAGCCGGGAACTGACTCTAACGCCCCGTCAACGCATTGTCGTGCGTCGCGAGATGGCCAGACAGCAAGAGGCTGGTAATGGCTCGGGACTCTGGAACGCATTGGATCGTGAATTCCCTTACATGGCGCTGGATACCTGCGCCACCGATGGCCTTTGCGCCACGGCATGCCCGGTGAATATTGATACCGGGAAACTGGTGAAACGTTTCCGCAGTCTTCGCGCTTCCGCCGGAGCCCATGACTGGGCAGTCCGCATTGCCAGTAATTTCAGTTCCGCAGAAAGCGGGCTGCGCTGGGCACTGCGCCTTGCCCACGCGGCAGAAAGAGTAGTCGGCGTCAGGGGTATGCAATCGCTCACTCGTGTGATGAAACGCTTTGCCGGAGGGAACCTTGGCGAATGGATGCCGGATACCCCCTTCGCAGCAGGAAGAGTCCCCACCACTAAGAAGGAAGGCGCTCACGCGGTTTACTTCCCAGCGTGTATCTCGCGCATCATGGGCCGGTTGCCCGCCGAGCCCAAAGAAAAGGGCCGGTCTCTCATGGAAGTAACCGTGGAGTTGGCCCGACGGGCGGAAGTACCAGTGTATATTCCATCCGACGTCGCCGGAACCTGTTGCGGTATGCCGTTTTCTTCCAAAGGATTCACTCGCGCTCATGCGATCGCGGCGAATACAGCAGTCGAACGGTTCTGGCGATGGTCCGACCAGGGAACACTGCCGGTCGTGATCGATACCAGTCCGTGCACCTATACCCTTAGGACGGCGCGAGATTATCTGACTCCTGAAAACCAGGGGCGCTTCGATCAATTGAGAGTACTGGATGCCATCGAGTTCGTACACGATGAACTGTTGCCCAAGTTGAAGGTGAAAGCGAAAGTCAACTGCGTCGCGCTGCACCCGGTGTGCTCGGTCACGAAGATGGGGATCACGGCGAAGCTGGAAGGCATTGCGAAAGCGTGCAGCCAGGAGGTATTGATTCCGGCGGATGCTGGTTGTTGTGCCTTCGCGGGCGATAGAGGTTTTCTGTTCCCCGAACTGACACAATCCGCCACCCACTCGGAAGCCGCCGAGGTCAGGGCAAAGCACCCCGACGCCTGTTACTCCAGCAGCCGCACCTGCGAAATCGGGATGACCCGAGCCACGGGCCAAGTCTATCGTTCTTACATGTATCTGCTGGAGAAGGCAACGCGCTGACTCTAGCCGTTGCTGCCATTTGTCGTCTGCTGTATCTCTACAAACCCGAGACGCCTAGTTTCAAATGCCGCCGGCCGCGGCGCCCACGCATCTGCTGGATCCGGCGCTGCGCTCCCCTAACCTTAAGTATCCCGTAGTATCCCGGCTCTTCGTCTTCCCGTTACCTTTATAACCATGTTCATATTCTGCGCATCAGGGCATCCCTTTAGCGATGCCGCAAGTCCTCCGCAATCAAACGCCCCTTTAGGGGCTGGGGTGTGACCACCCCCCTTGCTCTGTCTCCGCACCCTATGTTTGACTTCCAAGTGGACCAGGAGGCCCGTTCCTGCATGGCCGAAGTCGAAACCAAGTCTCTCCCCGAAAACGCGTATCAACCGTTGAAGCCCGGCGAATCCTACCCGCCCATCGTGCCCGCGGCAGCGCATCTGCCCGAGCTAACCACCCGATCCATCGCCTGGGGCATCGGCCTCTGCGTAATCTTCACCGTCGCATCCGCATATTCGGGACTAAAAGTAGGACAGGTAATGGAATCGGCCATCCCGATTTCGATTCTGGCGATTGGCCTCGCCCGTCTTTATCCGCGACGCTCCAGCCTGCTGGAGAACGTGATCATTACCGGCATAGGCGGAGTCGCCGGATCGGTCGTGGCCGGCGCCGTGTTCACCGTTCCCGCGTTATATATTCTGAAGCTCGATCCTCATCCCGTAGAGACGATTTTTATCTGCCTCGCTGGCGGATGTCTCGGCGTTCTCTTCCTGATTCCCCTGCGCCGCTATTTCGTGCGCGATATGCACGGCTTGCTTCCGTACCCGGAGGCAACTGCCATAGCGGAAGTGCTGGTCACCGGCGAGAAAGGTGGATCGCAAGCCAAGCTGCTGCTGCAAGCGACCGCGATCGCGGGCATCTATGACTTGTTCGTGACCACATTCCAGGTGTGGAAGGAGTTCGTCGATTTTCAGTTTGTGCCCTTGTTTCGAACCTTGTCCGACCGTGCGCGCATGGTGTTCAGTTTTGACGCCATCGGCTTCATCCTCGGCCTGGGCTACGTGATCGGTCTGCGCAGTTCCCTGATCCTTTGCGCCGGAGGCGTGCTCTCCAATTTTGTGCTCGTCCCGCTGATATGGTTCATCGGCAGTCACCTGGACAGCGCCGTCTACCCCGCAACCATTCCGATTTCGCACATGACTGCGGTGCAGATCTATCGCAGCTACGTTCGCTTCGTAGGCGTCGGAGCCATCGCCACGGCAGGCATATTCGGCATAGTCAAGTCATTGCGCATTGTGGCCGGTTCGCTGGGAATTGCGCTCCGCGTATTCCACAAGAGCGAAGCCGTGACCCCGGAGCGCACTGATCGCGACATCCCGATGATTTCCATCTTCCTGGGAATAGTAATCGGAGCCATAGGAGTCGCCCTACTCCTCGGCCATCTGGCCGCCTCCTGGACGGTGGTTGCCATCGGCCTTTTGCTCACTCTAGTCTTCTCGTTCTTCTTCACAGCCGTGGCCGCAAATGCCATAGCTACCACCGCCCGCAATCCCGTTTCCGGGATGACGATGCTCACCATTATTATTTCCTGCGCCGTGTTGCTGAGGTTCGGGCTATCGGGAACGACCGGCATGTTCTTCGTGATGGCGATCGCAGGCATGGTGTGCACCGCCTTATCCGTCTCCGGCCAGACCATCACCGACCTCAAAGCCGGATACTGGCTGGGCTCGACCCCCTCCGCGCAGGAGAAGGTGAAGTTCCTGGGAGTAATAGCTGCCGCCATCGCGGTTGGACTAACGGTCGTGATGCTGGCTCGCACCTTCCAGTTCGGAGAAGCCTTGCCCGGAGATTTGCGCCCGGTTCTAGCCTCGCCCCAGGCCTCGATCATGAAAGCGCTGGTGGAAGGATTCATGAGTCATCAGCCCATCGCATATCTCCTCTTCGGCGCCGGCGCCATGGTTGCGTTGATCCTCGAGATGCTGGGGCAGCCCTCGCTCATCTTCGCCCTCGGAATGTACCTGCCGCTCGAACTCAACACCCCCTGTCTGGTCGGCGGATTCCTTTGCCACTACTTGAACAAACGCTCCGAACAAACCGGTGGCGAATCAGGCAGAACCATTCGCGAACGCGGCGTAATTATTGCGTCCGGGCTGATGGCAGGAGGCGCCTTGGGCGGAGTTTTCGGCGCAGCCATGCGGTTGATTCCCGGATATCGCGAGGATCTGATCAAGACGCCGTTCTACTCGAACAATGCAGTGTCTCAAACCGTTTCCGCGCTCCTGTTTGTTGGCCTTTGTCTGTACCTATGGTTCGCATCACTGAAGAAAGTGCCCGCAGAAAAATAATAATAATAATGAGGAGGTCCCCATGGACTCGCTAGACCGATTCGTCGCAGACGCAGTTCTAGGCATCGACACACTTTGGGGTGGCGATGTCATGTGTCCCTCTGGCACAGGGCGATTCATCGCCGACTCATGGTTCTCGGATGAGCCACTACCCCCGGCCTATACGGTGCCGGCAGCGGCGAGGGTGCGCGAGACCGGCGGCGTTTCCGGCAAAAAAGTCGATCGCAAAGCCGTCGAAGAGTACCTGCGCCAGGTAGATCTCCCGCATGCCATAGCTGGAATTCGCAATGAGGCCCGGAAGCTCGCCCTACTCCGCAAGAGAGGCGCCACAAAAACCAATGGCCTGCGCAGTCAGTATCTCGAAGGCCTGTCCCTCTGCCTGGAGACGATGTGGGACCTGGCCATGGAAGTTCTCGGCAAAGCCAAGCCCGTTCCCTATGCCCGTTGTGTCGAGTCCTCGACGGGCCGCCCACCCGAACCCTCCAGCCCCGCAGCCAAGCGCAATCGCGTAGCCGAATTGTTGGGCCGCGCCGGTTACTCAACCACCAGCCCTGCCGGCCTTCTCGGAGCGGTCGATGCCTGGCGGCGCGACCGCGTGGTTCCCATGGCTTCTGTCCGTGCTCTGGGAGCGGCCATGATCGCCCACTTTGACCGCCTGAGCGCAGCCAACTTGCTGCCCTATCTTCCCCACGATCTCGTGTCCGTGCCGCGGGCCAATATTGAATTCCTGCCCATCAAGGACGCATGGTTTTCCGGCTCGATGAACTACATAGGCCGAGCGCGCAAG
>Ga0116134_1001323_pt1 | contig 12567 bp, 10 predicted proteins | sample June2015DPH_19_5_FD_89737 | JGI IMG/M metagenome (GOLD analysis project Ga0116134, IMG submission 89737) | Peatland microbial communities from SPRUCE experiment site at the Marcell Experimental Forest, Minnesota, USA - June2015DPH_19_40 | ecosystem: Environmental > Terrestrial > Soil > Wetlands...
CGCACCTTGGCGAACAAATATTTGAAATATTCCGACAGCACCAGCCGCGTGGTGTCGCCGCTCGACCACCACGGCTCGACGCGCAGACGGTCGGAGACGACAGGGTAGGGAATGAGCGTCACATCCGGCAACTGGTGCGCGATTTCGGCGAGCGCGCGCGGCATATGGTAGGCCGAGGTGACGATGATGAGCGAGTGGAAACCGCGGTCGAGGGTCCAGCGGCGCGTCTGCACGGCGTTGCCCAGCGTGTTGAGCGCCGAATAATCGAGGTCGACGCAGCAGGTCAGATAGCGGCGGTATTCGGCGGTCTCGCGGGCGATATCGGCCGTCGTGGTGACGGTATTGACGCCGGTGATGAGCAGGCGCTTGCCGTGGCCGGATGCGAGAAGCTCAAGCGCGTCGCTGACGCGAGAAGTGCCGCCGGTCAGGACCACGATGCCGTCGGCCTTGCGGTCGAGCGCGACCTCCTGGCTCGGCAGCAGCCAGGCGAAACCGAAAAAGCCGAAAATGACGGCGATGACGCCCAGAAGCGCCAAGCGAACGATCAGGGATTTCATGCGACGCCGTTTGACGGCTCCCTTCAGGCTTTGCATCGCCGCGCGTGTCCCTCGCGTAAAGTATCGGTCCGGGGACCGAAATCGATATTCAAACGCGCCGATCTTACCCGCAATTTCGGCCGCAAGTTGATCGGCTTTCTAGTCAATGGCGCCCAACGTCTGGTTGACGGTACGGCGCGAGGCGAGCGAGGTGACGACCGCCATCAGCACGATCTGCGCCAGAATGGCGAGATAACCCGAAACGCCGATGGTCAGGTTGCCGAACAGGGCCACTGCCTCGTCGCCCGCGGGCGTGCCTACGAGCCATGTGTCGGCGGCTTCCACGGTGCCGAACAACAAGATCGCGGCGCCGCCGCCGAGCGCGCCGCCCTTCAAGCCGAGCATGAGGAAGTGGCGCTGGAACTGCCGCCCGATGAAGCCGTCGGTCGCGCCGACATAGTGCAAGACTTCGATGATCGGCCGATTGGCGGCCATGGCGCCGCGAGTCGCGAACGTAACCGACAGAACGGTCGCCACCAGCACCAGGCCGAGCACGGCGAGACCGCCGACGACCGCGCTGCCGGCCATGTTGCGCATGCGGTCGACCCAGCGGCGATGATCGTCGAGGCTCGCGGCGGGAACCTCCGTCGCCAACGCCTGGCGCACGGCGGCGAAATCCGGCGCCGCGCCGGAAAAGAGCTTGACCACGATCAGGCGGGGTATCGGCAGATCGTCGAGCGCCAGGCCGGCGCCGAGCCAGGGCTCGACCAGTTGCGCGGACTCCTGCTTGGTAAAGGCGTGCACTTCGGCGACGCCGGTCGCGGTCCGCACGATCTCGACTGCCTTGCGGACATCCGCATCGATATCGCGACCGCCGACCGGGCGGACCTGGATGGTGACCTCGCGGCCGACATCCGAACGCCAGTCGTTCGCCGCGCCGACCACCAGCGTCACGACGCCGGCCGTGAGCGCGGCAAGGAAGGTCATGATGGCGACGACGGCGGCCAGTGAGCGTCCGGCGATCGAGCTTTTGGGCACGATCGGCGTTGCCGCCGGCGGCCCTTTCGTCGGCGGCGGAATATCGAGATTGTCCCACGGCTCCGCCATGCTGCCGGCGGGCTCAATCATAGACATGCAGGCGTCCCTCGTGCAGCACCAGGCGGCGGGCGTCGAACTCGTCCATCAGCGCGATGTCGTGGGTGGCGATGACGACCGCGGTGCCCGATTTGTTGAGTTCGAGAAAGAGCCGCAGCAGCCGCTGGCCGAGATTGGGATCGACGTTGCCGGTCGGCTCGTCGGCCAACAGAAGCTGCGGCCGCGCGATGACCGCCCGGGCGATGGCGGCGCGCTGCTTCTCGCCGCCGGAAAGCACCGGCGGCAGCGCGCCCATGCGCTCGCCGAGCCCGACCCATTGCAGCAATTCGACCACCTCCGCGCGGTAATCGGCCTCTTCCTTGCCGATGACGCGCAACGGCAGCGCGACGTTCTCGTAGGTGGTCATGTGGTCGAGCAGCCGGAAATCCTGAAACACGATGCCGATGCGCCGCCGCAAGGTGGCACGGCCGTCCTTGCTGAGCGTCGCGGTGTCGTGATCGAACATGGAAATGAGACCGCGCGTCGGCTTGAGCGACAGGAACATCATGCGCAACAGCGAGGTCTTGCCGGCGCCCGAGGGTCCGGTGAGAAACTGGAACGAGCGGCCTTCGATCGCGAAGGTGAGGTCGCTCAGGACCTCCGGGCCCAAGCCGTAGCGCAAGCCGACATTTTCGAACCGGATCACGCCGTTCTCCACCAGCGTCCGCGGCCTCAGGCACTCGGCCAGCGGCCGAGCGCGGCCGATTCGCGCTGTCGCATCAGCCTAACACCCCGGCAACGGCCTTCGCGCTGCTCGCTTGGTATCCAATCCGTTAACGGATCGGATGATAGCTTCGCCGGCACGCCACGTGCTCCTTGATTCGCTCATGCTGATCGTCTGTCCCTCCTGCGCTACCTCCTATGAAGTCGGGCTGGCAAGCCTGGGGCCGCACGGGCGCCAGGTGCGCTGCGTGCGCTGTGCGAACGTTTGGCACGCCGAACCGACCCCGGCGCAGAAGCTCATGGCCGCCGCGGCCGCGCTTGGACCTGCATCCGCGCACCCGGTCGATGAGGAGTCCACTTACGCCTATGCGGACGCAGCCTCCGCGCCGGAGGGCGGCGGCGACCAATTCGACGCCGGTCAATTCGATGCCGAGCAATTCGGTACCGAACGGTTCGGGGCCACGCCGCGTTATGACGAGCAATGGCGCGATGCGGCTGGCGCGCAGCCGGAGGAGGCCGACCCGCCGTTTTCGGCGGCACTCGCGGATTCCGCCGCGATGGCAGCGCCGACGATTGCGCCCATGGATGGCGCCGACGGCGAACCGCAATTCGACATCGATGCCGAGGCGTTCTCCGAGCATCGCGTCGCGCCGAAGGTGGACATCGAAAGCGCCGCCGCCCGGCGCGACAAACGGACCGCGCGGCGCGGGCAGGCTCAATGGCCGCTGTCGCGGTGGCAAAGCGCCATCCTGGCGCTCGTTCTGATCGACGCCATTCTGATCGGCTGGCGCGGCGAACTCGTGCGCGCGCTGCCGCAAACCGCGTCGTTCTACGCCATGATCGGTCTGCCGGTTAATCTGCGCGGCCTAGTGTTCGATGGCATTGCCACCACCACGGAGCAACACGAGGGCGTCCCGATCCTGGTGGTGGAGGGCAATGTGGTCAATGCCAGCAGCAGATTCGTCGACGTACCGCGTCTGAAATTCATCGTGCGCAATGCCGCGCGCCAGGAAATCTTTGCCTGGACCGCGGTCGCCGCGCGCACCGTTTTGCCGGGCGGCGAGGCGGTCGCGTTCCGCACCCGATTGGCGTCACCGCCGGTGGAGGGCCGCGACGTGGTGGTGCGTTTCGTCAATCGCCACGACATCGTCGCGGCAACCCATTGAAGGCCGCAAGGAAAACCGCAAGACGCGGAGATGAGACAATGGCACGCATTCTGATCGCCGAAGATGAAGACGCCCTCTGCGCGCTGTGCGCGCGGGCTCTGGCCGCCCAGGGTCACGAAGTCACGACCGCGAGCGACGGCAGCCTGGCGCTCGACATGCTCGAGCGCGAGGGTGGGCGCTTCGATCTCCTCCTCACCGATATCCGCATGCCGATCATGGACGGCATCGCATTGGCGCTCACCGCCGCGCGCGATTTTCCCGACCTCGTGATCTTGCTAATGACGGGCTACGCGGATCAGCGCGAACGCGCTTCCGGGCTCGACGCCATCGTCCGCGACGTGATCGCGAAACCGTTCACGGTGGCGACGCTGCGCGACGCGGTAGGTGCGGCGCTGGCGATCCAGGCGCGGGCCTGATCAGACGCTTTGCCGCATAAGCGGCATCATTCCTCGTCCGCCGCCGCGTAAGGCCGCGGCAGCGGCTCGGCCGGCAGGTCCGGATGGGCGCGGCCGAAATCGGGCGTGGGCGAGTCCTGCCCGATCTGCACGATGCCGCGGCGGATGGCGCGGGTACGGGCGAAATGCGCGAACAAGGCATCGCCGTCGCCGCGGCGGATGGCGCGCGTGAGCTGGGCCAAATCCTCGTTGAAGGTGCCGAGCATTTCCAGGACCGCTTCCTTGTTGGTCAGGAACACGTCGCGCCACATGGTCGGATCGGACGCCGCGATGCGGGTGAAATCGCGAAAGCCGCCGGCGGAGAATTTGAGCACCTCCGAGCGTGTCACCTGCGACAGTTCGTCGGCGGTGCCGACGATGGTGTAGGCGATGAGGTGAGGCAGGTGGCTGGTGATCGCCAGAACGAGATCATGGTGCGCGGCGGGCATGGTTTCGACATTGGCGCCGAGCGCGCGCCAGAACGCCGCGAGTTTGTCGACGGCGGCGAGATCGGCGCCGTCCGGCGGCGTCAGGATGCACCAGCGGCCGACGAACAAGGTGGCGAAGCCGGCGTCCGGGCCGGAATTCTCGGTGCCGGCGACCGGATGCGCCGGCACGAAATGCGCGCCCGCCGGCAGATGCGGCGCCATATCGCGAATGACGGCGCCTTTCACCGAACCGACGTCGGACACGGTGGCGCCGGGGGAAAGATGCGGGCCGATTTCCTCCGCCACCGCGCCGCAAGCGCCGACCGGAATGCAGACGATGACGAGATCGGCGCCGGCGACCGCGGCGGCGTTGGTCTCGACCACCTGATCGGCGATGCCGAGTTCGGCCACGCGGCGACGGGTCTCCGGTGAGCGTGCCGTCGCCACGATTTCGCGCACGGCGCCTTGCGCCCGCGCCGCGCGCGCGATCGAGGAGCCGATGAGCCCGACGCCGATCAGAGCGAGGCGATTGAACAGGGGCGCGGGCAGGCTCACAGCGTCACGTCGCTTTGCTCAGAAACTCGGCGAGCGCCGCGACGGCGAGGCGGTTCGCCTCTTCGCTGCCGACGCTCATGCGCAACGCGTTCGGCAGCTTGTAGGCGCCGACCTGACGCAGGATGAGACCGCGCGTGGTAAGAAAGGCGTCCGCCTCCTTGGCCGTGCGCCCCTTCGTCGCCGGAAAATGGATCAACAAGAAATTGGCGACGCTCGGCGTCACCTTGAGGCCGAGCTTTTCGATCTCCTGCGTCAGCCAGGCGAGCCAGCGCGTGTTGTGCTCGCGCGCGCGGTCCTGATGCGCCACGTCCTCGATCGCCGCGACACCGGCGGCGATCGCCGGCGTGTTGACGTTGAACGGCCCGCGGATGCGGTTGATGGCGTCGATGACGTGGGCCGGGCCGAACATCCAGCCGAGCCGCAGCGCCGCGAGGCCGTGGATCTTCGAGAACGTGCGGCACATCACGACGTTCTCGCTGGTGGCGACGAGTTCGAGGCCGGACTCGTAGTCGTTGGTGCGGACATACTCCGCATACGCGGCGTCGAGCACCAGCAGCACATGCGGCGGCAGCGCGTTGTGCAGCCGCTTGACCTCGGCAAACGAAATGTAGGTCCCGGTCGGGTTGTTGGGGTTGGCGAGGAAGACGATCTTGGTCTTCGGCGTCACCGCGGCGAGGATCAAATCGACATCGGCCGTGAAATCGGTCTCGGGCGCGACCACCGGCTTGGCGCCGGTCGCGAGCGTCGCGATCGGATAGACCAGAAAGCCGTGCGTGGTGTGGATCGCTTCGTCGCCATCGGCGAGATACGCGCGGGCCAGCAGGTTCAACAAGTCGTCGGAGCCGGCGCCGCAGACGATGCGGCCCGGGTCGAGCCCGAAGGCGCGCCCGATCGCTTCGCGCAGTTCGCCCGACGCCCCGTCCGGATAATCTTCGAGATGCGCGCCGACGGATTGATAGGCGGCGATGGCGCGCGGGCTCGGTCCGAGCGGCGTCTCGTTGGACGACAGTTTGTAAATCCTGGCGACGCCGGGCGCGCTGCTCTTGCCGGGCACATAGGCCTGGATGTCGAGCACGCCGGGACGGGGCTGGGGACGTGATGCAGTCATTCTTCGCTACTCGCCGTCTTGGTCCGGCCTGTCCCTTTAAGGGGGAGGCTAGTTCTTCGCCGGCACCGTATAGCGGGTCGCGTGGCTGCCGACGAGGGCCCGCGAGCGGATCGAGGCTCCGGTGTCCCGCAGCGCCGCGGCGACCGCGTCGATGCCACCGCTCCTGACCGAAACGAGCAGGGCGGCGCCGTCGAAGGCGCGGTCCGGCACCGCGATCGCGTCGGCGACGAGCCCGGCGAGGCTCTCGACCGACGCGGCGCTCCAGCCGGACACCCGCACGCTCCACACTTCGGTCTCGGTCACCATGGCGTCGGCGGCGACGCGCGAGATCACGAACACCGGCAAGCCGGCCGGATGGTCGGCGCGCTCGACGAACGGCAGCCGCGCGATGATCTTAGGCGCGCTCGCGAATTCGAGCGCCGTCCACCATGGCCCGGCGCCTGCAATGGCGATGGCGGGAACGAGGCCGAGATCGCCTTTGGACTCGGTGACCGCCTCGACGACGCTCGCGGCCCCCATGTGCGGCACGAGCGGCACGGTGAAGCCGAAATGGAAGCGCGCGGAATCGCGCATCAGCGCGTCCCCGGTCGACAGATCTGCGTGGGCCGAGAACGGCGCCTGGACGTAGGTGAAGGTGGCGATGATGACGCGCCAGATGCTTTCGACGGTCTCGAGCGGCAGACTGCCGTGATGGCGCTGCACCAGCCGCCGCATCATGTCGGCTTCGCGGGCCGGGCGGAACGCGGAGCCGGACTCCTGCGTGTTCTTCACCGCAATGAGGCGGTCGATGATCTCGCCGCGCTCGATCAAAAGCGCGTGCATCGCCTCGTCGATGCGGTCGATGTCGCGGCGTAGATCCGCGAGCGACAGGTCTTTGTGATGGTGCGGCGGTTTCGGCATGGTCCGGCGTGGATCGGCTCACGGCAATGGGCCAGATTGATAGGTGCCGCCGGGCGCAAAAGCAAAAGAAAACATTGACTTCGCCCGACGGCGGCCTAACTAGAACCATTTGACCGCCGCAAAGGCGGCGTCATCGCGCCGGCACGTCTCGCTGCGGCGGCGTCGATGGCAAACGCTCCGGGAAAGCGACCATGGCCGAGGCTAGCGCCACCCTCGATCTCGCCGACCGCAGGCGCGAAGCGGACCAGCCGCATTCGCTGTTGGTGCGCTTTGCGCCGCACGAGCCGCTGCGGCTCGATGCCGGCATCGATCTGAGCCCGCTGCAGATCGCCTATCAGACCTACGGCACGCTCAACGCCGAGCGCAGCAATGCCGTGCTGGTCTGTCATGCGCTCACCGGCGATCAGCACGTCGTCAACACCCATCCGCTGACCGGAAAGGGCGGCTGGTGGGAGACGATGGTCGGTCCCGGCCGCCCGATCGACACCGAGCGCTATTTCGTGATCTGCGCCAACGTTTTGGGTGGCTGCATGGGCTCCTCAGGGCCGGCGTCGACCAATCCCGACACCGGCATGCCCTGGGGCCTCGACTTTCCCGTGATCACCGTGCGCGACATGGTGCGCGCGCAGGCGATGCTCCTCGATTATCTCGGCATCGAGTCGCTGTTCGCGGTGGCGGGCGGCTCGATGGGCGGCATGCAGGTGCTGCAATGGGCGGCGAGCTATCCGCAGCGCGTGTTCGCGGCGTTGCCGATCGCCGCGGCGACGCGGCACTCGGCGCAGAACATCGCCTTCCACGAGGTCGGTCGCCAGGCGGTGATGGCCGATCCGGAATGGCGGCAGGGTCGCTATTTCGCCGCCGGCGCCAATCCTCGGCGCGGGCTCGCCGTTGCGCGCATGGGCGCGCATATCACCTATTTGTCCGACGCCGCGCTGCACCGCAAATTCGGCCGCCGCTTTCAGGACCGCGACAATCCGACCTTCTCGTTCGACGCCGACTTTCAGGTCGAATCCTATCTGCGGCACCAGGGCATCACCTTCGTCGAGCGCTTCGACGCCAATTCGTATCTCTATCTGACGCGCGCCATGGATTATTTCGACCTCGCGGCCGACTATGACGGCGTCGTCGCCAATGCCTTCCGCGGCACGCCGACGCGGTTCTGCGTCATCTCCTTCACCAGCGACTGGCTGTTTCCGACGGTGGAATCGCGCGCGATCGTGCACGCGCTCAACGCCGCCGGCGCGCGCGTCTCGTTCGCCGAAATCACCACCGACAAGGGCCATGACGCCTTCCTGCTCGACGAGCCGGAATTTTCCGCCATCGTGCGCGGCTTTCTGGAAGGCGCGGCGCGGGCACGCGGTCTGCCCGCAGCGCGGAGGTGACCATGCTCACGCGGGTCAACCATGATCTTTCCTCGTCGGAAGCCGCGCGCGGCGTCGCCGGCGGCCGCGTCGACCTCATCGTCGTCGCCGACATGGTGGAGCGCGGCGCGCGCGTGCTCGACGTCGGCTGCGGCGACGGCGAACTGTTGCGGCTGTTGGAATCGCGCGGCGTCGACGGCCGCGGCATCGAACTCTCGCGCGAGGGCGTCAACGAATGCGTCGCCAAGGGCCTCGCGGTGGTGCAAGGCGACGCCGATACCGACCTCGAATATTATCCGAACGACGCCTTCGATTTCGTCATCCTGTCGCAAACCCTGCAGGCGACGCGGCAGCCGCGCGTGGTGCTCGAGCACATGCTGCGCATCGGCCGCTACGCCATCGTCTCGTTCCCGAATTTCGGCCATTGGAAGATCAGGCTGCAGATTTTTTTCGGCGGCCACATGCCGCACACCGACATTCTGCCCTATGCGTGGTACGAGACGCCCAATATCCACTTCTGCAGCATCAAGGATTTCCGGGCGCTCTGCGCCGTCTCCGGCGTCAAGATGGAGCAGGCGGTCGCGCTCAACGCCTGGGGCTATCGCATGCGGCTGAAAATGCCGTGGTGGTTCTGGAACCTGTTCGGCGAACAGGCGGTGTTCTTGCTGAGCCGAAAGCGCTAGATTCGTTTTTGCGTTCCGTCCGCCGGTGCGTCACCCGGCGGCGCGGGGCCCGTAGCTCAATGGTCAGAGCTAGCGGCTCATAACCGCTTGGTTGGAGGTTCGAGTCCTCCCGGGCCCACCACGCAATAAAATCAATGACTTAGCTGGTCTATTGGCGGCAGTCATTGGCGACATTTCTTTAACCGTCGTCATCGAAAAGCGCGGCAATGCACCGAGAACGCGCCCGCCGTACGTGCCGAGCCTTTCCGCCACCATGCGCAGCCAATGGAAACCGGAACGACCTACGCTTATCGATCAGTGGCTCATTCGCCGACAGTCATTTAGGCGTTGAAATGACTTTCCCGCCGCCGCCATTCGAATATTATTAGAGATACGGGTTTGAGATGCCCCAGCTGAAGTCGGGTCCCCATGAGGGGTTGGCGTTTGCCAATGAACTCCCCGAGGAGAAGCCTCCAATGTCCACCTCTGAGCACGAGAGCGCCGGAAATCGGGCGCAGGTCACCGCATCCGAAACCTATTTCGAGCGCTGGTGTCGAGAACATCAGATTGAGTTCCGTCGGATCAAAGAGGCATGCGTACAGGGCCACAAGCGACCGGATTATGCCATCAAAATCGATGGGCAAGTGTGCATTATTGAGATTAAACAGATTGATCCAAAGCCCGCCGACGACTCGTTGTTGCAAGAGATTGCACGGAGTGAAGTGAAGTCGCGCTGGATTGATCCGGGAGTGAGGCTCACGCGTCCGATGCGCGATGCATCAGATCAGCTTCGCAAGTTCTCAATGCGGGGGTTTCCTACTGTTGCATGCTTTTTTGACAACACGGCTGGTTTCCATGCCGAGGACATTCACGTCATACGCGCCATGGCTGGAAAAGAAACCCTGCGGTTCGAAGTTTCTAGCGATCCCGAGCATCAACCCCGATACCTTGGGATGAGCTTCGGCAAAAAGGCGACTTTGACCAAAATACACAATACTTCGATCAGTGCGGTCGCCGTGCTTCGTCAGCCTTTGGGATCAAGTCTAATTATTGATCTCTACCATAACCGCTACGCAAGGGTGCCGATTTCCCGCGACCGTGCAGCCCCCTTCGTTCGAACACAGATTGAGGCGGGCACTGAATTCCCCGCGACCGAGGGAACGTCCATCTTTGATATAAAAAATGACCCCGTTTGGTCGGTAATTCTGGAAGCCAAGACCATTGAGGAGGCTGAGGCAAAGCTCGAAGCGACAACTGCTAAATACGTGGAGCGGACTCTTCGTGAGCTGCGGGGAGGAGACTGACCACTCGGCGCGGACGAACGCAGCAAGTTTATCAATGTGGAGCCACTGGGCTGGAGCCTGAGACGCGCCCGACAAATGGGCTTATAGTGGGGTGCACAACCGCAGGGGGCGAGCCTGAAGGCTCGCGGCGCTGGTGAGAGCCGTGCGATCAGTTCTGACGATAGCGGTGGCGAGCGCCGGGTTTTTGCTATCGGGCTGTGCTGTACAGGAAGCCCAACAACGGCAAGCGATGGTGGCTTGCCGAGCAGAGAAACCAAGCGGCTGAGGCAGCTTGCGTAGCGACTTTTTCGGAAAGCAATAAGGATGCTGTCGCTCGGGCAAATTGTTTAAATGAAGCAGATAAAAAAGAATCCTCCTTCGTGAAATATCCTGATCTACTAAATCTCTTGATCGCCAAGCGATCTCAGTTGGCGGAGCGGCAGGCCGCGGGCAAGATCACACGCGCTGAGATGATGCTTGAATATAACGAACTACTCGCCAAGGTTACGAGCGAAGAACAGCGACGCGACAACGATGCCAACGCTGTAGCGGCTCAACAACAAGCCAACAACAACGCCGCAGCATTGTTGATGCTGCAAACCATTCAAGCTAATCGGCCCGCGCCTCCACCGCCGCCAGCGCCAACAATAAATACGAGTTGTCAGACGCTCGGGACAAACACCTATTGCCAGACACGGTGATAGCGCCCCGCCGCTTCCCGAAACGCCCAAAGGCGCGGCGTAACGCCAGCAGCCGACTGGTCTTGGATCGTTGCGAGTAGCTCGGTCCACCTTCCTCTCGGAGGAGGCGGACGGGCTACGAAGCGTTCTCCCCTCGGTCGCCACTTCTGCCTCGGTGCTCCGATCTTATCCAATACTTCCCGAATCTCCGGGTTGGCGTAAGGCACGGCGTTCGATACGCATCCAGGAAGGCCCACCACTGACGCGCTCTCTTACGCCGCCTCCTCTCGGGCGTTGTTTTGTTTCGGACAGCGACGCTTCGCGATGTCGGTTGACGCCGCGCTGTGTCGGGTTTGGAACAAGCGCGCGCTGACGCACGCCGACGAGCTATCCAACGGTTTTCATTATTGTTTTCGACGATTCACGGCGCTGGCATGGTCGTTGCTAACCCCGTTGCAGGCCTAGTCGCCGCCGGCCACGCGCAGGGCAGCGGGCGTCCAAGAGCCAAACGATCACAGCGGGGAATAGATCATGAGCTTGGCAAAGACCGAAAGCGTCGCGGAGATCAAGGCGCGCAACAAGGAACTGATCAACGAGGTGCTGGCGGTCTATCCGGAGAAGACCGCGAAGCGGCGCGCCAAGCATCTCAACGTCCACGAATCCGGCAAGGCGGATTGCGGCGTCAAGTCGAACCTCAAATCCATCCCCGGCGTGATGACGATCCGCGGCTGCGCCTATGCCGGGTCGAAGGGCGTGGTGTGGGGCCCGATCAAGGACATGATCCACATCAGCCACGGCCCGGTCGGCTGCGGCCAATACTCCTGGGCGGCGCGCCGCAACTACTATATCGGCACCACCGGCATCGACACCTTCGTGACGATGCAATTCACCTCCGACTTCCAGGAGAAGGACATCGTCTTCGGCGGCGACAAGAAGCTCGCCAAAATTATGGACGAAATTCAGGAGCTGTTTCCGCTCAACAACGGCATCACGGTGCAGTCCGAATGCCCGATCGGCCTGATCGGCGACGACATCGAGGCCGTCTCCAAGAACAAGTCGAAGGAATACGACGGCAAGACCATCGTGCCGGTGCGCTGCGAGGGCTTCCGCGGCGTGTCGCAGTCGCTCGGCCACCATATCGCCAACGACACCATCCGCGATTGGGTGTTCGACAAGATCTCTCCCGACGCGCCGCCGAAATTCGAGCAGACGCCCTACGACGTCGCCATCATCGGCGACTACAATATCGGCGGCGACGCCTGGTCCTCGCGCATTCTGCTCGAAGAAATGGGCCTGCGCGTCATCGCGCAGTGGTCGGGCGACGGCACGCTGGCCGAGCTCGAAGCGACCCCCAAGGCCAAGCTCAACGTGCTGCATTGCTACCGCTCGATGAACTACATCTCGCGGCACATGGAAGAGAAATACGGTATTCCGTGGTGCGAGTACAATTTCTTCGGGCCGAGCAAGATCGCCGAGTCGCTGCGCAAGATCGCGGGCTTCTTCGACGACAAGATCAAGGAAGGCGCCGAACGCGTCATCGCCAAATACCAGTCCTTGATGGACGCGGTCATCGCCAAATACCGGCCGCGGCTCGAAGGCAAGACGGTGATGCTGTTCGTCGGCGGCTTGCGCCCGCGCCACGTCATCGGCGCCTACG
>Ga0116134_1001324_pt1 | contig 12566 bp, 10 predicted proteins | sample June2015DPH_19_5_FD_89737 | JGI IMG/M metagenome (GOLD analysis project Ga0116134, IMG submission 89737) | Peatland microbial communities from SPRUCE experiment site at the Marcell Experimental Forest, Minnesota, USA - June2015DPH_19_40 | ecosystem: Environmental > Terrestrial > Soil > Wetlands...
ACGTGCCGGCGCGGGCGGCGCATATCGGCGTGGTCGACCGGCTGTTCTCGCGCGTCGGGGCCGCCGACGATCTCGCCCGCGGCCGCTCCACCTTTATGGTCGAGATGGTCGAGACGGCGGCGATCCTCAATCAGGCCGGCGAACGCGCGCTGGTCATCCTCGACGAGATCGGCCGCGGCACCGCGACGTTCGACGGGCTCTCCATCGCCTGGGCCTCGATCGAGCATCTCCACGAGAAGAACCGCTGTCGCGCCTTGTTTGCCACCCATTTTCACGAGATGACCGCGCTCGCGGCCAAGCTGCCGCGGCTCCACAACGCGACCATGCGGGTGAAGGAATGGCAAGGCGAGGTGGTGTTCTTGCACGAAGTCATTGCCGGCGCCGCCGACCGCTCCTACGGCATTCAGGTGGCAAAGCTCGCCGGCCTGCCGCTGGCCGTGATCGAGCGTGCCAAAATCGTGCTGGCCCAACTCGAAGCCGAGGACCGCATCTCGCCGGCGCGGGCGCTGATCGACGACCTGCCGCTGTTCGCCGCCGCACGGCCGCCGCCGGCACCGCAGCCGGACAAGGCGCTCGCCGCCGTGGTCGACGCGCTGGCGGCGCTCAATCCCGACGAAATGTCGCCGCGCGAAGCACTCGAAGCGCTCTATACGCTCAAGACGCAAGTGGGGAGCAAGAAGGACTAATTGCTCACGCCCCGTCTTTGCGGGCGTTGATCGCCCAAAGCGCACAGTTCCAAACAACGCTCACCACCAGGGCGGCGAGCATCGCCCACCACGACCCGAGCGGCTCGGCGAGATAGTGGAGCGCGAGGAAGCCGAGGCTCAGCCCGATCAAGGGAGCCTGCGCGTGCGCGAGCACGCTCGCGACCGGCTTGCCGCCGACGCGCGGATGCATGGTGGCGACGAAGCTGCCGAGCACGATCGGAAACACGGCGAACATGCCGGAGGCGAACGAGCCGATGCGAAAGCTCGCCGTCGTCACGATAGCGACGACAATCGCGACCGCGAGCGCCCGCAGCGGAATATCGAACACAGTGCGTTTCGTCTGTGCCGGCAGTCCGGTGGTTCGATAACGTCGCGTCAGTGGAATCGCCACGGCAAACACCACGGCGTTGAGCGCGACCGCTGTGGCCGGCGTCCAATCGACCGTGCGCAACACGGCCGCGACCGCGAACCATAACAGCAGCGCAGCGCCGAGGCTCACGATCAGGCCACGCCGTTGCGCCAAGTTGGTGTAGGTCGCACAGAACACCGACACGGCCGCACCGATGGCGACGCTGCCGACCGCGCTCGCGGCAATGAAGCTCGCCGGATGCTCGATGGCGAGAATGATATAAGCCGCGCCCGCGGCGGTCGGCAGCACGGCGATCAGCGCGCCGACGAACGGACCGCTGCGCTCGGCCGCAACCGATGCGGTGACGACCATGGCCGCCGTCATCGCCATTTTGAGTGCGAGGCCGTACCAGAACATGGCGATGTTCGCGCGGGTTATGCGTCCTTCCGGCGGATTACGTCCGCGTCAGAGCGATCTCAACCGGCGGCCCACTCTTGATGGTCTGATAGACGACGCAATAGCGTTCGGTCAATTTCAGCAGTTGGTCGAGTTTTTCTTGCGGCGCGTCGGTGTCGAGATCGAAGTGCAGGCGGATCTGTCTAAAGCCGACCGGGGCGTCCTTGGCGATGCCCAACGTGCCGCGGAAATCGAGATCGCCTTCGGCCGAGACCGCACCAGATTTGAGCGGGATTTCGAGCGCGGTCGCGACCGCCTTCAGCGTTACCCCGGCACAGGCGACCAAGGCCTCGAGCAACATGTCGCCGGAACACAATTCGAGCCCCGAGCCGCCGGTTGCCGGATGCAATCCCGCGACCGCGAGCGCGCGGCCGGTCTCGACCTTGCAAGCGATAGCGGTGTCGTCGAGCGCACCCCTGGCATGAAGTGTGATCAGCCCGGCAGCGGGATCGGCCTTGTAGCGTTCCTTGATCGGCGCTTGCAGCGCGCGCAGGGCGGTCGCGTCCATCTGGCGTCCTTTCCGTCGGTTCTATTTATCGATCTGATCTAATCATTCCGCGCGATGCCGGCAGATGCGCGGCCGAGTGCGGTCAGGACGCGTCGCTTGGCGCCTTCGAACGCGGCCGACTGACGGTCACGCGGCCTGGGCAGTTCTACCACGATCGTGTCGTCGATACGCCCCGGGCGCGCGCGCATCACCATGATGCGGTCGGCAAGGACGATAGCCTCCTCGACGTCGTGCGTCACGAGAACGAGCGTCGGCCTCAAGTCGGCCCAGAGGTCGAGGAGGTGATCCTGCAGATCGGCACGGGTGAAGGCGTCGAGCGCCGAGAACGGCTCGTCGAGCAGCAGCACCTCCGGGCGTGGCACCAGGGCGCGGGCGATTGCCGCGCGCTGCGCCTGCCCGCCGGAAAGTTCACGCGGCCATACCGCGGCCTTGTCGGCGAGCCCGACGCGATCGAGCGCGGCGTTAACGCGCGACTTGCGCTCGGCGCGTGGTCGATCGGCGATGCCGAAGCCGACATTGTCGGCTACCTTCAGCCATGGCAGCAGGCGCGGTTCCTGAAATATCAGGCCGATCTTGGCGTGCGGCGCTCGGATCGGCTGGCCGTCGAGCGCGATAGTGCCCTCGCTCGCGGGGTCGAGCCCGCCGATCGCGCGCAGCAAGGTCGACTTGCCGCAGCCCGAGCCGCCGATCACCGCGACGATCTCGCCGCGCGCGACCTTGAGCGAGACGCCGCCGAGCGCATGGACGCCGTTCTGGTAGGTCTTGCCGATGCGGTCGAGCGTGAGCATCGCGATGTTCAATCCTGCCGCACCACGTCCTGCCAGCGCACGAACGGCGCGGCGACGATCGCGATCAGCCAATCCGTGGTTTTGCCGAGGACGGCGAATGCGACGATCGCGGCGATAATCTCAGCCGGTTTGCCGAGTTCCTGGCCGTCGATCAGCAGAAATCCGAGGCCTTCGGAGGCGCCCATCAGCTCGGCGGCGACGACGAACATCCAGCCGAGACCGAGGCCCGAGCGCAGCGCGATCACGTAGGCCGGCAGCACCGCCGGCAAGAGAATCCGGCGCACCATGGCGACATCGGAGAGCCGGAAGGTACGGCCGACTTCGATCAGCTTGCGATCGACCGATTGGATCGCGCCCATCAGGCCGAGATAAACCGGAAAGAAGACGCCGATCGCGATCAGCGTCACCTTGGAGGCTTCGAAAATGCCGAGCCAGAGCAGGAACAGCGGCACCCAGGCGATCGAGGGGATGGCGCGCAAGGCCTGCAAGCTCGGATCGAGCAGGCGGCGCAGCCATGCCGAAGATCCCGTAGCGGCGCCGACGACCGTCGCGACGGCAGTGCCGATGACGAAGCCGGCCGCGACGCGCGCCAGCGTCACCGACGCGTGGCGCGCGAGGTCGCCGCTTCTGGCGAGATCGGCGAAGGTCGCGAAGATCACGGACGGCGGCGGCGCCAAGCGTCCGCTCGACCAGCCCCGGCGCACCACGAGTTCCCAGGCCACGGCGAGCGCTGCCGGTAGCAGCAGACCGAGCGCCGGCCGCGCATAGCGGCTAAGCCGTCGTCCGGCGGCCCGCTGCGGAGCGCCGGCCGCGGTGGCCGCAGGGGCGGCTGACTTGACGGTGTCGGCGGCAATCGTCATGGCGGCAGCACTTGATCAACGTCCGTGGCTCACGCAGTCGCGCGGCAGTCCGCCCCGCCGCCGCGGCACTGCGTGGCTCAATGGGTGACCGTCAGATAGCGATCGTCGATCAGGTCGTCGAGGCTCTTTGCCACGTCGGCGCTCGCGGCGATGACGCCGGCTTGCTGCAGCGCCACTCCCGCTTCGAGGATCGTGTCGCGCTGCTGCGCGCCGACGTGGCTGAAGGTCAGGTCGGTGCGCTCCTTGAGCTGCTTGTCGACGACGGCGTCGGCGAGCTTGGTGACGCCGATGAAGACTTCTTTCTCCTCGTCGTAATGGGCAAGCGTATATTTGCGCGCCTCGTCGTAGACCGCGAGCACGCGCCGCACCACGTCCGGATATTGTGCGGCGAATTCCTCCCGCACATTGAGGATGCCGTACGTGTTGGCGTCCTTGTTGCGGTAGAACAATCGCGCGCCGTCCTCGATCTCGGCCTGCGCCATCATCGGATCGAGCCCGGCCCAGGCGTCGACGTCGCCGCGGATGAGCGCGGTCTTGCCGTCGGCATGCTGCAGCAAAACGGGCGCGATGTCGCGCTCGGTGAGGCCAACCGACTGCAGCGCCCGCACCAGGAAAATGTGTGGATCGGTACCGCGCGTGACGGCGACGCGCTTGCCCTTGAGGTCGGCGATCTTTTCGATCGCGGTATCCTTGCGCGTGACCAGCGCCGTCCATTCCGGACGCGAATAGACGTAGATGGATTTGATCGGATTGCCGTTGATCCGGCTGATCAGCGCCGCCGCGCCGGCCGTCGAGCCGAAATCGATCGAACCGGCATTGAGAAACTCCAGCGCTTTGTTGGAGCCGAGCGACTGCACCCAACGCACGCCGATGCCGTCCTTCTCGAACTCCTTTTCGAGCAGACCCTTTGTTTTCAACACCAGGGAGACGGGATTGTAGGTTGCCCAATCGATCCGGATTTCGCGGGGCTTGTCGGCGGCGAAGGCCCGACGCTGAGCGATGGCAAGAGCGGCGATGGCAAGAGCGGCGATGGCAAGAGCGGCGATGGCAAGAGCGGCGATGGCAAGAACGAGGTGGCGGCGCGAAAGCATTCAGCGAACTCCTGGCCGGGAGCGGAAAGGCTTGATTTGCGCCGATTTCCCCGGCGCCGCGATGACGCATTCCGCAGTGGCGCGGTAGTTTTGTTTTATAAGAGGCGCCTCGGAAAGGATCAAATAGAATTAATTACCTCGTTAATCCTCTTTTGCGGAATTGCAGTCCAAGTTCGCGCAGGAACGCGTACACCCCCATCTTCCGCGGCGATTTCGGAACGCCGGGCCGATGACAGGGCGCGAAGGCTTCGCTATCTCCTTACGGCCATGCTGGACACCCAACGCCCCGCGCCCGACGCCGTCGCGCTGATCGATTCAACGGCGATTGCCGCCGACCTCAAGGCCGCCGCCGCGAGCAATGCCGGGCGCGAGCGCGAATTGCGCACCGCGCTCGCTTTGCGGCTCAAGGCGGCGCTGACGGAAGGGCGCGCCCAGGCCGAGCAATTGCTGCTCAAGGACCGCCACGGCCGGCGCTGCGCCGAGCGGCTGTGCCGGATGCAGGACGAGGTCATCCGCCTCTTGTTCGAAACCATCGTCGGCGAACTCTACCCGCCGCAGGTGCCCTCTCAGGCCGAGCACATGGCGGTGGTCGCGACCGGCGGCTACGGCCGCGGCCTGTTGGCGCCCGGCTCCGACATCGATCTGTTGTTTCTCTTGCCGTACAAGCAGACGGCGTGGGGTGAATCCGTCGCCGAGGCGCTGCTTTATTGCCTCTGGGACATGGGGCTCAAGGTCGGCCACGCCACCCGCTCGGTCGACGAGTGCATCCGCCAGGCCAAGGCGGACATGACCATCCGCACCGCGCTTCTGGAGTCGCGCTACATCCTCGGCGATGCCAAGCTATATCAGGAACTCACCACGCGCTTCGACAAGGAAGTCGCGCAAGGTACCGCGCCGCAGTTTGTCGCCGCCAAGCTTGCCGAGCGCGAGGAGCGCCATCGCCGCGCCGGGCAGTCGCGCTATCTGGTCGAGCCCAATGTCAAGGACGGCTAGGGCGGCCTGCGCGACCTGCACACGCTGTTCTGGATCGCCAAATACGTCTATCGCGTGCGCGAGCCCGAGGAACTGATCGAGCGCGGCGTGTTCGACCGCGACGAATACAACATGTTCCGCCGCTGCGAGGACTTTCTCTGGACAGTGCGCTGCAACATGCATTTCCTCGCCGGGCGCGCCGAGGAGCGGCTGTCGTTCGACATCCAGCGCGAGATCGCGGTGCGGCTCGGCTACACCGCGCATCCGGGCCTCAAGGACGTCGAGCGCTTCATGAAGCATTATTTCCTCACCGCCAAAGATGTCGGCGACCTCACCGCCATCGTGTGCGCGGACCTCGAGGAGCGCGAAGCCAAGCCGGCGCCGGTTTTGAGCCGCGTCATCGCCCGGCTGCGCCCGGCCCGCAGCCGCGTGCTGAGCGAGACCGAGGATTTCATCGTCGAGACCAACCGCATCAATCTGGCGCGGCCGAACGTCTTCAAGCGCGATCCGGTTAATCTGATCCGGCTGTTCTATCTGGCGCAGAAGCACAATCTCGCCATTCACCCCGAGGCGATGCGCGCCTGTACGCGGTCGCTCAAGCTGATCGACGGCGATGTGCGCAACGATCCGGAAGCCAATCGGCTGTTCCTGGAAATCCTGACCTCGAAGAACGAGGCGGAAACCGTGCTGCGGCGCATGAACGAGGCCGGCGTGCTCGGCGCGTTCGTGCGCGCCTTCGGCCGCATCGTGGCGATGATGCAGTTCAACATGTACCACCATTACACGGTGGACGAGCATCTGTTGCGCTGCATCGGCATCCTCAACGAGATCGAGCGCGGCGGCAATCCCGACTTCGCGCTGGCGAGCGAATTGATCCGCACCATCCAGCCGCGGCACCGCGCGGTGCTCTACGTCGCGCTGTTTCTGCACGACATCGCCAAGGGCCGCATCGAGGATCACTCGATCGCCGGCTCGCGTATCGCGCGGCGGTTTTGCCCGCGGCTCGGCTTCAACGCCGCCGACACCGAGCTCGCCGCCTGGCTGGTCGAGGTGCATCTCGTGATGTCGACCGTGGCGCAGTCGCGCGACCTGTCCGACCGCAAGACCATCGAGAATTTCGCCGCGGTAGTACAATCGCTGGAACGCATGAAGCTCCTCGCCGTCCTCACCACCGCCGACATCCGCGGGGTCGGGCCGGGCGTGTGGAACGGTTGGAAGGCGCAGCTCCTGCGCACGCTCTATTACGAGACCGAGCCGACGCTCACCGGCGGCTTTTCCGAGGTCAACCGCGCCGAGCGCGTGGCGGCGGCCAAAACCGAATTCCGCAAGGCGATGGCGGAATGGTCGGCGGAAACGATCGAGAGCTACATCAACCGGCATTATCCCGCCTACTGGCTCAAGCTCGATCTCGCCCACAAGCTCGCGCAGGCGCGCTTCGTGAGCGCGACCGAAGTCGAGGGCAAACGGCTCGCGACCTCGATCGGCTTCGACGGACGCGGCGTCACCGAGCTCACGGTGTACGCGCCCGATCATCCGTGGCTGCTCTCGATCATCGCCGGCGCCTGCGCGGTCGCCGGCGCCAATATCGTTGACGCGCAGATCTACACCACCACCGATGGGCTCGCGCTCGATACGATTTCGATCTCGCGCGAGTTCGAGCGTGACGACGACGAACTGCGCCGCGCCACGCGCGTCGGCCAATCGATCGAGAAGGCGGTGCTGGGCGAGCTCAAGCTGCCCGACGTGGTGGCCAAGCGCGCGCTGCCGAAGGGGCGGCTGAAGGCTTTCGCCATCGAGCCCGAGGTGACCATCAACAATCAATGGTCGCACCGCTACACGGTCGTCGAAGTCACCGGCCTCGATCGGCCGGGGCTCCTCTACGAGCTGACGGCGACCTTGTCGCAGCTCAATCTCAACATCGCCTCGGCGCACGTCGCGACCTTCGGCGAGCGCGTCGTCGACGTGTTCTATGTGACCGACCTCCTTGGCGCCAAGATTTCGTCGCCGACCCGCCAGGCCGCCATCAAGCGCCCGCTGCTCGCTTTGTTCGCGCCGCAGGCGAGCGACGCGCGAACGACGAGCCAGGCATCATTGGCTTAGTGGTTCTTATTGGCCTCGTGCACCGGAAGTCGGGTGTAAAGAAAAGACCGCCTGCCGTGATCGGGCAGGCGGTCATTGGTCGGATGGCAGACTGACGCCTATTTGTTGCGGGCACTCTCAGTTTTTCTGAGGAGCCGGCGTTGACGCCTGCGGGTTTGCCGCCAGATAGTCCTTGTAGGTACGGCCCGCATAGTTCGTCACGGCATTCGTTGCGGTCGTCGGTGTCTGCGCCGCATCGGCGGACTTGGTGTCAGAGGTTTTGGCGCCGGTCGTCGGCACTTGAGTCGCGGGCACTTGAGTCGCGGGCACTTGGGTTGCGGGCACCTGGGTCGCGGGCACTTGGGTCGCGTCAGCGGCGCGGCCATCGACCGGCGAACTGGCCGATTCTTTGGTGCAAACATCCGCGAACACCACGAGGCCGTCCGGCGTGTAGTTCTTGGTCAGACAAGTGCACGGGCCGGGTGCCGGCGCGACGTAAGGGACTTCGCCCTCGCCAATGTCGACCCAGACGCCGTCACGGAACAACCAGTGGCCGTGATGGGGGTGCCAATGGCTGAAGCGACCGGGGTGGCCAGGATGGCCGGGATGGCCCGTGCGACCCGGGTTGCTCACTCTGGCAAGCGTCGTCCGGCCGCCGCGTCCGGAGATGTGGCCGCCGCCGAGGCCGCCGCCGCCGCGAGCGAAGCCGCCTCCGAAACCCCTGGCGTCGGCTGTGGTCGACGCGAGGCCGGCTGTGGCGATCGTAACTGCGGCAGCGAGACTGAGGATAATGGTGCGTGACATGGTCGTTCTCCTGGTTTCGAGTTTCGATATCGGTTGGTCGCCGGCCGCGAGAAAAAGGTTCACGCCGTTTGCGAGCGGCCGGAAGGGCGCCGCTTGGGCGCCGCTCGCGCGGCTTGCCCAACGGCGTCCGAAAAGCCACACTTGCGCCGGTGCCCAAGACTGGAAGATCGACACCGGAAGACCGACACCGGAAGATCGACGCAAATTTTCTCGATTTTGCTTGAACCTGGACGCCACCCGTCGCGACCAACGTCATGAGCCGATAGCCCTGCCGATGCAGACGACTTCGGACGAGGTTCTCCTCGAAAGGATCGCCAACGGCGATCGGCTCGCGATGCAGGTCTTATTCACGCGCCACCATGTGCGCGCCTACCGGTTCGTGCTGCGGTTGGTGCGCAACGAGGCGACCGCGGAGGATCTGATCAGCGAGGTGTTTATCGATGTCTGGCGGCAAGCCGGAAAATTCGAAGGGCGGTCGGCCGTCTCGACCTGGATATTGAGCATCGCCCGCTTCAAAACGCTGTCAGCGCTGCGGCGCCGCGGCGAGGAGGAACTGGACGACGAAACCGCGGGCGCTATCGAGGATCACGCCGACGATCCGGAAATCACGTTGGCGAAGAAGGACAAGAGCGCTGCGATGCGGCAATGCTTGACCAAACTGTCGGCGGAGCATCGCGAGATCATCGATCTCGTCTACTATCATGAGAAGTCGGTCGAGGAAGTTGCGGGAATTGTCGGCATCCCGGAGGCGACCGTGAAGACGCGCATGTTCTACGCACGCAAGAAGCTGTCGGAGCTCCTGAAGGAGCAAGGAATCGATCGAGGTTGGCCATGAACGCGGTAAGGAACGCCGCAAACGGCGGTGAACGTAGCGACATCGAGGATCTGCTGCCGTGGCATGCCGCCGGCACGTTGGACGCTCGCGACATGCAGCGCGTGGAAGCCGCGCTCGCGCGCGATCCCGAACTCGCCCGCCGCTACGAATTGGTGCGCGAGGAACTGGCAGAGACCGCTCATCTCAACGAGACACTGGGCGCGCCGTCGCCACGCGCCATGGCCGCGCTGTTCGCCAAGATCGACGCCGAGCCGGCGCGACGCCCGTCGGGATCAACCGATCTCGGTGTCCGCATCCGGGAATTCTTCGCCGCATTGTCGCCGCGCACGCTGGCCTGGTCGGCGAGCGCAGCGGCGCTGGCCATCGTGCTGCAGGGCGCGCTGATCGCCGGCTTGGTGATCAAGGAGAAGAGGGCGGGCGGCTACGAGACCGCTTCGGCGCCGACGACCTTGGCCGGCGTGGGCACTTATGTCTTCATTCGGTTTGCGCCGGAGGTCAGCGCGGCCGAAATCACGCGGTTCTTGGCGACCAACAAATTCAGCATTGCGGGCGGTCCGAGCGCGGGCGGACTTTACCGCGTGCGCATTGCGACGGCCAAGCTCGCGAAGCCGGATCTCGATCGCATCGTGAAGGCGTCGCAGCAGGATAAGGTCGTTGGCTTCATCGCGGCGACCGAATGACCGAGATGGGAGTTGCGCCATGCGAACCAACCCGGCGAAGCGGCGGTCTATCCCTAAGCTGATCGTTGGGCGACCCCTTCGGCGGGCGCTCTGCATGGTGGCGCTGTCCGCATGGATCGGCGGCTCGGACCCTGCAGCCGCGATGGGCGGCTTCGGACGTGGTGGCGGGTTCGGCCGACCCGGCTTCGGGATGGGCTTCGGACCGCGGCGACCGATCATCCCGCCGCGTCGGAGCAGCGGGAGAGTCGTCGAGCCTGGCCGGGGTCCTGGACATCATCGCATCGGCGGCAGCGGCGGGGGCACTGATCCCGGTCCGGTGATATCGGGACAAAGAACAGGCGGCGGCGGTGGTGGCAACAGCAGCAGCGGGGTGCCGCCGCAAGGTGAGCGGCGGTTCGTTCCGGACGAAGTCATCACCGAAATTTCGCCGGCTGCGACGCCGCAATCGATCGGCGAGATCGCGCGCCGCTACGATTTGACCCAACTGGAAGTCCAACGCCTCCCTTTGATCGGCGCCACGTTTTATCGCTGGCGCCTGAGCGGCCGCCGTTCGGTGGCGGACACGGTCGGCGCACTCGAGGACGAACGCATCGTCATGAGTGCTCAGCCGAATTATATCTTTACCCTGCAGGAGGCCGTGACGAAATCTGCGTCCGGTACGCAGGGCGACGCGGCGCAATATGTGCTGGAGAAATTGCAGATCGATCGGGCGCATCAAATCGCGACGGGAAAGAATGTTCTGATCGCGGTGATCGATTCCGAAATCGACGCGAACAATCCGAATCTGGAACATTCGATCGTCAAAAGCTTCAACGCGCTGAGTGGCGGAAGCGCTCCGCATCAGCATGGCACGGCCATGGCGGGCGCGATCGCCGCGCACGGCAAGCTCATGGGCATCGCGCCGGGCGCCGCGTTGTTGGCGGCGCGCGCGTTCGACGGCACCCAAGGCGAGGCCAAGGGAATGTCGTTCGCCATCTACAAAAGCCTGCAATGGGCGGCGGACAATGCCGTGCGCATCGTCAACATGAGTTTCGCCGGTCCCGCCGATCCCGCATTGCATCGCATGCTGGCCGCGGCGCACGAAAAGAACGTAGTACTGATAGCGGCGGCGGGAAACGCAGGTCCGAATTCCGCTCCGCTCTATCCGGCGGCAGATCAGGCCGTCATCGCCGTAACCGCCACCGACAGCGACGACGGCGTTTTCAAAATGGCCAATCGCGGCGCCTACGTCGCGGCAGCCGCACCGGGGGTGGACGTTCTCGCGCTCGCGCCCGGCGAATCCTATCAGATCACCACGGGAACGTCGGTTGCCGCGGCGCATGTCAGCGGGTTGGCGGCGCTGTTGCTGGAATGCAAGCCATCGCTCAAGCCGGACGAGGTTCGCACCATCATCACAACCACGGCCACGCCGTTCGGATCGGCGAGCCCCCATGCGGAATCCGGCGCCGGCCTGGTGAATGCCTATCGGGCCTTGCTATCGCTGAACGCCAAGGCCGGAGACGAAGGCGACGCACAAGCCAAGCGGTGATTCGGGCTGGCAACAACGTTCGGCCGGGCCGCATCTTGCGGTTGTCACGTTTGGCTGCCACGCTGCCGCCGGTGATGAACCGCCATGATTCGAGGTGACGCTATGCGATCGATCGCGCTGGCAGTCGCGCTTGCATTCACGCTCCCTGTCACGCTCGCACTCGCCGGCGCCGGACCGGCGTTGGCGTGGGGCCAGGAAGGGCACTCGATCATCGCCGAGATCGCCCAGCAGCGGCTGTCGCCGCTGGCCGCGCAACTGGTGCAGCGGCTGCTCGAGGGCCGTTCGCTCGCCTCGATCGCGAGCTGGGCCGACGACGAGCGCGAAACCCACCCGGCAACCGCCGGATGGCATTTCGTCAATATCCCGCTCGACGTCGAGAGCTACGACGCCGCGCGCGACTGCAAGCCGGCCGCCGAAAAAGGCGATTGCATCATCGCCGCGCTCGGCCGCGTGCAGCAGCAATTGCGCTGCGCCAGTGGGGACGCGCAAATCGAGGCGCTGAAGTTCGCCGTGCATCTCGTCGGCGACATTCATCAGCCGCTGCACACCGTGGCGGAGAAGGCGGGCGGCAACGAGATCAATGTCGATGTTTTCATGCGCGGACTTGCGACGTGTCCGACCTGCGCCGCCGCGCACGTGCCGACGAGTTTTCACGCCGCCTGGGACGTGAATTTGATCGAGAAGACGGTGTGGAATTGGGGCGCCTATGTCGATCGCCTGGAGCACGGCTGGCTGAAGGTATCCCCGCTCGCCAACGCCGAAGACCCGGCGACCAATCACACGGCGATCGACGAGCGCGCCTTCATTGCCTGGGCGGATGAGGCCCACAAGCTCGCCGCGACGGTGTGGTATTTGCGGCCGGCCAATGACGTTCTCGACGATCGCTATCTGCACGACGTGCTGCCGATC
>Ga0116134_1001325_pt1 | contig 12564 bp, 11 predicted proteins | sample June2015DPH_19_5_FD_89737 | JGI IMG/M metagenome (GOLD analysis project Ga0116134, IMG submission 89737) | Peatland microbial communities from SPRUCE experiment site at the Marcell Experimental Forest, Minnesota, USA - June2015DPH_19_40 | ecosystem: Environmental > Terrestrial > Soil > Wetlands...
ACCCAGCCCGCATCGGCACTCCGGCGCAGTGCGTTCCAGGCGTTTCGAGTGCCTTCGGGCAACTCGCGCCACTCCTTTGGATCGGACAGATCCCGGGCGGTCTCACAACCGAGGATCCCGGGATGAGCCGCCGCGATCACCGGGACACCGACACTGGCGCCCGCCTGAGCGAGGCCGCGAAGCGTGGAGATGTCAGCGTCCCCGGGGCCGAACGTGTAGTTCGCCAACAGCACGCTCCACTCGTCATCGGCGGCTTTGGCAAGGCGCGCCACAAGCTGCGCTTTCGAAATGTCGAGCAGCCAGACCCGGATATCGGAGTCCGTATCCACACGGCGCGTCACGAAATCAAGACCGCGCCAAGCGTTCTCCACAGTTCGAAACTGCGGCGAATGCAGGATCGCTCGCATCACCACGGTGGAAGCCTTCTGCGCGTCGGCCTCACGCCGTTCCTGCTGGGCGCTCTGCTTGGGCTGCGCGTGGGTGGTGGCGATTCGGTGTAACGCCTCATCCCACTCGCCGCGAGCCGGGCCGGTAGGGGCGCTGCTAAAACGCTCTTCCGTGCTGGCGAGAATGTCATCGAGGAATCCGCCGCCCACGGGCTTTGCCGGCGCCGTGGGAGGAGCAGCAGGAGCGGGAACCGGAGGCTCGGGTTCGGCAGTCACCGTCGCGCGGATCGCCTCAAAAAGCGGGAGGCGCTGATACAGCCGGTCCGGGTGAAAGCTATCGAGATCGGAGATTTCGAGCGAGAGCGGCTTGCCGTCGCCGCCAGCCAGCGGCAGCTCGATCCGCGGCCGCACGTGCGCCAAAACGGCTTCGAGATTGTCCCGGTCCACTTCCAGCGGCTTCGATGGGCGCTCCGGGTTGGCGCCGGCAAAATCGCCCGCAATGACGATGTGAAAAGGCACGATTCGCGACCTCCGAAGGATGCTACCACAGTTGGCAGCCTAATAGGACTCGAGCGCCAAACCGGTCACCTCGCCCTCGCCAAACCCGCGACGCGTGGCGTTGTAGGCATCATGTTCGCTGAAAAGCCAGCGGTGAAAATTGGCCATCGTCGTGATTCGCCCTCTCAGATCCGCCGAGGCATTGAGACGTTCGCGCTCGCGCTCGACGCGGGCATCCAGCACGGCCTTGTCCATACCGGGGTCGGAGACGCCTTCAAAACGGAGCTCATACTGCACTGGCTGTGGATGAAGCCCGTAAATCCATCGGAAAACCGCTTCGACGCGAGCCAGATGAAAATCGGACGCTATCACCAGCAATCGGCGCATCTGCCTCGGCTCAGCGTGAATCACTCGTGAAAAAAACGCGTTACCGATGGTGTCATAGGATTGCGTCTCGGTGAGTATTCGCTCCGCCGGAATGCCGCGCTCCATCAAGTACCGTGCCGCGGCCACGGATTCAAAGATCGGGAAGCCTTGTTCATCGACAGGTGGTGGACGGTGTGTCGTCCCGGCGCTCAGAGCGATCACATATTCGCCGTTGTAGATCTCCATGGCGCGATCCAGATGAAGCCGCACCCAGGAGGGTAGTTCACCCCCCGCGCGCACGCCGTTGCCAGGGATGAGTATCGCGTCGAGGTCGCTCATGGAAGCGATCCTAACGCATCGCTTCACGCGGCACGGGCAGGCGGTTAACAGGCGCACGCTACAATATCCATTCATGCCCGGATTGCTGCAGGGGAGAACGGCTCTGGTGCTGGGTGTCGCCAATCGATGGAGTCTGGCGTTTGCGATCGCGCAGGCGTTCGTCCGCGAAGGCGCGACCATTATTCTCGCCTATCAAAGCGAGCGGCAGAAGCTCACGGTTCAGGATTTGGCGGCTGAGTTAGGCTCAGCGCGCATGCTGATTTGCGATGTTTCCAAAGACGAGGAAATTGACGCGCTGGCTAACACGCTGCGGGCTGAAGGCGTCCGGCTGGATGTGTTGGTTCACAGCGTTGCGTTTGCGAATCGTGAGGATTTGAGCCGCCCTTTTGTAGAAACGTCGCGCGCGGGTTATGCTTTGGCGCAGGACATCAGCGCTTACTCGCTGGTGGCGGTGTCACGCGCGGTGGCTCCGCTGATGAGCGAGGGCGGAGCGATTATGACCCTCAGTTATTTGGGCGCTGTCCGGGTCTTTCCGAACTACAATGTTATGGGTGTGGCCAAGGCGGCTCTGGAAGCCATTGTGCGGTACCTGGCGAGCGATCTTGGTCCGGCTAATATACGTGTAAATGCGATTTCCGCTGGCCCGGTGAAAACCGTCTCGGCACGGGGAGTTAAGGACTTCTCCAGGATGCTCGACGGCGCGGCGCGAATCGCACCTCTCCGGCGCAATACCGAGCCGGCGGAGGTAGCAGACGCCGCCGTTTTTCTGGCCAGCGATCTCGGCAGAGGAGTCACCGCCAACGTCCTGTACGTGGACGCGGGGTATCAGGCGATGGGCATTGTGGCGGCTGAAGATTAAGGTCCGCCATCATGCCCAGACGCGATTGACAAGTGGCAAAATCGACTCGTACGATTGTGAATTTGGGGCTTAGGATAGAACCGCGTCCAGGACGCGCCAACGCGCCGGGTGCGGTCTCACACAACCTTTACCAATACGTCTCTCAATTATGATCAAAGTCACCGGGCTTACCAAACGATACGCGCGTAACGTCGCCGTCGACAACATTTCCTTCGAAGTGGAGAAGGGGCAGATCGTTGGTTTTCTCGGGCCCAACGGGGCTGGGAAGACCACTACCATGCGCGTCCTCACCTGCTTTCTGCCTCCCACCTCCGGCACCGCTTCCGTCGCCGGATTCGACGTCCTCGATCAGCCGCTCGAGGTGAAACGTCACATCGGTTACCTGCCCGAAGCTCCACCCGTTTATCCGGAGATGGAGGTGAGCGAATACCTCAGCTTCGTCGGCAGCTTGAAAGGGCTGAAGGGCGCCGATCTCGCCAAGCGCGTGGACGAGGTGGCAGGGCGGTGCGCCATCGCCGACGTCAAGAAGAAACTGATCGGCAAGCTGTCGAAAGGCTATAGGCAACGCGTCGGCCTGGCGCAGGCTATCATTCACAATCCCGATGTGCTCATTCTCGACGAGCCCACGGCCGGGCTGGATCCCAACCAAATCATTGAAACACGCAAGCTGATCCGCGATTTGGCGGGGGCGCACACCATCATCCTGAGTACGCACATTCTGCCGGAAGTGGAGCAGACCTGCGATCACGCCATCATCATCAACAAGGGCAAGGTGGTGGCCAAGGACTCAGTGACTAATCTTCAGAACCGCGTGCGCGGGGCCGAGTCTGTGGTGATTGCCGTGGAGGGCCGCGATGAAACTCTGGAATCCCCCGACGTGCAGAAAAGACTTGAGAGCGTGGCTGGCGTAAGCCGCGTGGTGCCTCGCGATCATCACGGCAATCTGCTGACTTTCGAAGTGGAGAGCCTGAAGGAACGGCCCATCCGCGGAGATCTGGCGCGAGCGGTGGTGGAGGCTGGCTGGAACCTCAACGAGCTGCGTTCCGCCGCCATGACGCTGGAAGAAGTCTTCCTGGAACTGACCGGCGCGGATGCGACTACAGCCGCTCTCCCTGCCACGACCGAACCCGCCGGAGGCAAGGAATGAGAAACATCTGGATCATTTTCAAGAAAGAATTGCACGGGTACTTTGTTTCGCCGATTGCTTATTTGTTGCTGACAATGTTCGGATTGATTTTCGGCTACTTTTTCTGGAGCGCAGTAGCCTATTTCTCCTACGTCAGCATCGAATCGCAGATGCAGGGCCAGTCCTTTCCGATGAACATTAATGAGATGGTCATCCGGCCGCTGCTCTCGAACGCCGCAGTGATCGGGTTGTTCTTCATTCCGATGATCACCATGCGGCTGTTCGCCGAAGAAAAGAGGTCGGGCACTATCGAGCTGCTGGCTACTTCGCCCATCCGCGACACGGAAATCGTGTTGGGGAAGTGGCTCGCGTCGCTGACCATGTATGTCGCGCTGCTCCTGTTCACGGCGCTGAATTTCGCCTTTCTGTTTAAGTACGGGAACCCGGACTGGAAACCACTGGCCATCGGTTACCTGGGTCTGTTGTTGCAGGGTGGCGCACTGCTGGCAGTGGGAACCTTCATTTCGACGCTGACGCGCAACCAGATCATCGCAGCGGCGGCAACGTTCGGCGTCTGCCTCCTGCTCTGGATTCTCGAATGGAACAGTTACGACACAGCGACCTGGGCTCAGGTGATGGCTTATTGCTCAGTGATTAAACATCTCGAATCGTTTACCAAGGGCGTCCTCGATACGAAAGACGCGGTTTATTATTTGTCCCTGATATTCCTCGGGCTGTTCTTAACATCCCGCTCGATGGAATCGCTGCGGTGGAGGTCGTAGATGGCATCGGCATGGATTAAAGCACGGCAGACGCGCTACGCGGCCTACGCGACCGTATACATCCTGGTGATTCTGGCGGTGTTGGTTGCGGCCAATTACCTGGCGAACCGTTACAACAAGAGTTACGACGCCACCGCCAATAAGCGTTTCACTCTCTCCGATCAGACCGCGAAGGTGATTAAGGAAGCGAAGGACGAAGTTCGCATCACCTATTGGGATAAGTCGACGAACTTCCAGCAGGGACAGGATCTGCTGGACCGCTATGCCAACCTTTCGCGGAAGGTGCATGTCGAGTACGTCGATCCCTTCAAGAATCCGCAAATGGCACGGTCGGCGGGAATCAAGAATGTCGGCACCGCAACCATCGATATCGGCCCGAAACACGAAGAAGCGAAGACGTTCGATGAAGAAGGCGTCACCGGCGCAATCGTTCGAGCGCTGAAGGGTGGACAGCGAACCGTTTGCTTCGTCCAGGGCGATGGCGAACACCAGATCGACGATACCGATCAAAACGGCATCTCGCAATTGAAGACTCTGCTCGAACACGACAACTATGCTTCGAAATCCATCAGCCTCCTGCAAAAGGCCGGCATACCGGCTGATTGCACGGTTGTGGTGGTGGCCGGTCCCACAAGCGATTACGCGCAGCCGGAAATCGATGCCCTGAAGAACCTCGTGCAAAACGGTGGACGCGCTCTCTTCCTGGTTGACCCGCCGTTGAAGGTCCGCGGGCGCGAGGTGGCGGACAACGCGCCTCTCAGCGATCTGCTGGCGAGCTGGGGCGTCACTCCGCAGAAGGATCTGGTGCTCGACGAAAACCCCATCGGCCAGCTTGCTGGGCTTGGTCCAGAGGTTCCGCTGGTGATGAATTACGAGAGCCAGCCAATTGTCGCGCCGATGAAGGGCACGGCCACCGGCTTCCCGCTCACGCGTGCTCTTGACACCAAGGGCACGGACAAGACCACGGTGGACAAGCTGTTCTCGTCTTCCGACGGGAGCTTCGCTACGACGAATCTCGGTCCGGGTCCCATCAGCGCCGATCCGAAGACCAGCAAACCCGGTCCCTTCACGCTGGCTGCGGCAGGCTCATACAATACCGGTCAGCCGAATAAGCAGGGCCGTTTCGTCGTCGTCGGGAATTCCGGCTGGGCCGCAAACGGGTTTATTCGATTTAACGGCAACCGCGATCTCGCACTCAACATGATGAACTGGCTTTCGTCGGATGAAGATCTCATTTCCATCCGTCCGAAGGAGCAGGACGACCGCCGCATCACCGTGAACCAGTCACAGATGAGGCTGATCCGCTCGGTCAGTCAGTTTGGGCTGCCGCTGATTGTGATCGTGGCCGGGATCGCGGTCTGGTGGCGCAGGAGGTAACGGATGCGCGGTCGAGGTTTGTTGATCGCCACGGTGATCTTTGTGGCGCTGGCCGGTCTCATCTACTGGTCGAATAGAGAAAAGGCGAAGGAAGAAAGCGCTCCGCCGAAGGAGACGGAGACCAAGCTCATATCTGTACCCCAGCCCGACATCGGCAAGGTCGAGCTTAAGAAAAAGGACGGGCAGGATATCGTGCTGGAGAGAAGCGGCGATACTTGGCGCATTACGGTGCCCGAAGCATACAAAGCGGACCAGGACGCAGTCAACACGCTGATCACGAGTCTGGGTACGGTGACGGCCGACAGTGTCGTGACGCAGAAGGCGTCGGACCTTGGGTCGTTTGGTTTGGCCACGCCATCGGAAACCGTCGTTATCACCGGCAAAGGCGGCAAAACTCATACGCTGCTCATCGGCGATGAAGTGCCCACGGGTGGCGACGTCTATGCGACAACCGAGGGCGATCGCAAAGTCTACACCGTGGCCTCGTACACGCGAAGTTCAGTGGATAAGAGCCTGAACGACCTCCGCGACAAACGCCTGCTCACGTTCGATCAGGACAGCCTGGCTCGCGTGGAACTCGACTCCAAAGGACAGGACATTGAGTTCGGCAAGAACAACCAGGGCGATTGGCAGATTCTGAAACCGGGCCCGTATCGTGCCGATGGTCTGCAGGTGGAAGAACTCCTTAGGAAATTGAAGGACGCGAAGATGGACTTTTCCGGATCCGAAGATGACCGCAAGAAGGCCGCCACGGCGTTCGCCTCCGCCACGCCGGTGGCCACGGCGAAAGTCACCGATAAATCCGGCACCGAGGATTTGCAGGTTCGCAAAACGTCAACCGGCGATTATTACGCGAAGTCGAGCGTGGCCGATGGCGTCTGGAAGGCCACCAGCGATCTGGGCGACGGGCTCAACAAGAAGGTGGATGACTTCCGCAACAAGAAGCTGTTCGACTTCGGATTCGACGATCCGAACAAGATCGACATGCACGATGGATCGAAGTCGTACAGTTTTGTCCGCGGCGGCGACAAGTGGTTTGCGAACGGAAAGGAAGTGGACAGCGTCGCCATTCAATCGTTCATCGACAAATTGCGGGAACTGAGCGCGGTGAAGTTTGCCGACGGCGGGTTCGGCGCACCTTCCATCGATCTCACCGTGGTTTCGAAAGACAACAAGCGTACGGAAAAGGCTTCCTTCGTGAAGCAGGGCGACGGCTATCTCGCGAAACGCGATAACGAGCCAACTCTATATCAACTGGACGCGAAGACTGTTCAGGATTTGGAAACCGCGGCCGTTGCCGTTAAACCCGCGGCGCCTCCGAAGAAGTGATGGTGTGAGAATCATATGACCGGCCTCCTCACTGATCTCTATCAGCTCACCATGGCGGCCGGTTATTTTGAAGCCGGAAAGGCCAGCCAGACCGGGTGCTTCGAGCTGTTCTTCCGCCGGCTGCCGCGATCGCGCAATTTCATTCTTGCCGCCGGTCTTGCGCAGGCTGTCGATTATCTGTTGAACCTGCGGTTCACACGCGACGAAGTGGATTACCTGCGTGGGCTTCCGCAGTTCCATCGGGTTTCGCCGGAATTCTTCGATTATCTCTTGAACCTGCGCTTCACGGGTGATTTATTTGCTATGGAAGAGGGCACTCCGGTATTTGCAGAAGAGCCTCTCCTCACCGTTCGTGCCCCGCTCATCGAAGCGCAGATAGTGGAAACTTACCTGCTGGCCACCATGGGTTCCCCATCGCTGGTAGCGACGAAGGCTGCTCGCATTGCCGAGGTGGCCGGCACGCGCGGCGTTGTCGAGTTCGGCACAAGGCGGGCGCATTCCCCGGAAGCGGGCGTGTTGGCAGGGCGCGCGGCGTACATCGGCGGTTGCATTGGAACCAGCAATACGGAGACTGGATTCCGCTTCGGAATTCCGGTGTTCGGCACGGCCGCGCATGCGTGGGTGCAATCGTTCCCGAGCGAACGCGAAGCGTACCTGCGCCTGCAGCAGATGCTTGGCGAGTCCACCGTGTACCTGATCGACACCTACGACACGCTGAACGGCGCGCGGCTCGCCGCCGAACTGGGTCAGCCGCTCTGGGGTGTACGGCTCGACAGCGGCAACCTGGTGGAGCTTTCGCACGTGGTCCGGCAGATCCTTGACGAAGCGGGATTGCGCGATGCGAAGATCATGGCGACGAGCGATCTCAACGAGTACCGCATTCTCGAATACACCGCCGCGGGCGCGCCTATCGACGCGTTCGGCGTGGGTACGGACTTAGCGACGTCCGCCGATGCGCCCAGTCTCGGGGCCGTCTATAAGCTCGTGGAACTCGAAGAAGACGGTGCGACACGATACACGGCGAAATACAGTGAAGGCAAGTACACCATGCCCGGCGCCAAACAGGTTTTTCGATTCGCCGATCACGACCAGATTGCCTGCTCGTGGGAGTGCACGGGGTGCGGAAATGGCGACAACGGCCCGCGCGCGCTGATAGGTCCGGTGATCATCCAGGGGCGTCTGGTGCACGACCTGCCAACCGCTCGCGCATCCCGCGAGTACGCCGAACGCTGTGTACACAAGCTCCCCCTGGCGTGCCGTAGCCTCTTCGAAAGCGACGATCATTACCCGGTCGAGTACAGCGCTGAATTGCTGGCACGTTCCGACCGCGCACGAGCCGACCTCCACGCTCGCGCTAACCGCCCGGAGGTTCACCGGTGAACACGGTTTTCGTCGATATCGACACGCAGATCGATTTTCTTATTCCCGCCGGCGCTCTCTACGTGTCCGGTGCCGAGAAGGTGCTACCAGTGATTTCCGCTCTCAATCACCATGCGGGGCGCATTGGCACGGTTGTGATTTCGTCGGCGGATGCCCATGCCGAGGACGATCCTGAGTTCGCCGCGTGGCCTCACCATTGCGTCGCCGGGACCGTGGGCCAGCTAAAACCAGCCAGCACATTGCTCCACCGCCGCGTCACTGTTCCGTCTGTGCGAGGCGCGGTCTTCTCGCTGGAATCCTGCCAGCAGATTATCGTTGAAAAGCAACACCTCGACATATTCACCAATGCCAATCTTCCGTTCGTGCTCGATCACCTGAACGCTCAGCGTTTCATCGTTTACGGCGTGGTCACGGAGATCTGCGTCCGCTGTGCCGTTTTCGGGCTGCTGCGCGAGGGGAAGCTGGTGGAACTAGTCACCGATGCGGTCCGCTCTCTGGATGAGAAGAAGGCCGCGGAAATGTTCAGCGAGTTCACCGCCGCGGGGGGCAAGCTGACAACATCGAATGCCGTACTCGCCTGACCATTTATCATGGTTGGGATGAGCACCACTGTTTCCCCGCCAGAGCACACTGCCGAAACGCAGCACGTGATGGACCTCGAGAAAGACCATCTGCTGCAGACCTACGCCCGCTATCCGGTGGTGCTGCACCGCGGCAAGGGCTGCTACGTTTACGATACCGACGGCAATCGATATATCGATCTGATCACCGGAATCGGTGTCAACGCGCTGGGGCACGCCCACCCGCGAATCGTGAAAGTGATTCGCGAGCAGGCCGGGCTGCTGCTGCACTCTTCCAATCTCTACTATCACGAGTATCAGGGCCGCCTGGCCGAACGTCTGTCGAAGATGAGCGGACTGGCTCGGACATTTTTCTGCAACTCCGGCACGGAGGGCATTGAAGGCGCGATGAAGATGGTGCGCGCGCACGGCAGGCGCATCAGCGAAGAGAAATACGAGATCGTCGCGCTGGACAACTCGTTCCACGGGAGGACCTTTGGAGCGCTCTCCATCACCGGCCAGCCCAAGTATCAGCACGATTTTGAACCACTTCTCCCCGGCGCGCGCTTTGTCCCCATAAACGACATCGCCGCGCTCGAGCAGATGGTGAATGAACGGACCGCCGGTATAGTGATCGAATGGATTCAGGGCGAGGGCGGCATTCATCTGGTCACTTCTGAGTTCGTTCACGCGGCGCGTGAGCTGGCCCGCCGGTACGACGCTCTGCTTGTGTTCGACGAGACGCAGTGCGGTGTTGGGCGCACCGGCCACTACTTCGGATATCAGACTTTAGAGCCGGTCATTCTGCCGGATGTGATGGTGACCGCCAAGCCGCTGGCCTGCGGCATTCCCCTGGGATGCATCGTGTCGAACGAACGTGCCGCGGCGGCGATTAAGCCGGGGATGCATGGTTCGACATTCGGCGGTAATGTCATCGCCTGCCGCGTCGCGCTGGAGTTCGCCGACATATTGGACGACCTGCTCCCGCATATCGCGCAGATTGGCGCGTATTTCCGCATGAGGCTTGATGAAATGGCCAAGCATTGCCACTTTATTCGCGAGGTGCGTGGAGTGGGCTTGATGTTGGGCGTGGAGCTTGAATTCTCCGCCAAGCAAATCGTCCTCGACGCCATGACGGAAGGCCTGCTGATCAATGCGACCCACGACACTGTCCTGCGGTTTCTGCCGCCCTACATCATCACCGAGGAACTGGTGGACCGCTCCGTTGCAACGCTCTCCAAAGTGCTGCGCAATGCGAAGCCGCAAGGCTGAAGAGGGATGCTCGCATCGCTGTTTTCGTCGCCGCTAGCCATTGGCAGTACAGCGCCCGATTTTACGCTTCCCGATCAACTCGGCCATGCGGTGCACCTTGCGGACCTACTCGGGCAGAACGTCGTTTTGGTGTTCTATCCGGGTGACGACACTACCGTCTGCCGTCGCCAGCTTTGCGAATTTCGCGATTCGTGGAATGCTGCTCGCGCTCACAACACGCTGGTATTCGGCGTGAATCCACAGAACGCGGGCAGCCATCAGAAGTTCCAGGCACGGTATGATTTTCCGTTCCCTTTGCTGGTGGATCAGGGTAAGCGCGTGGCGTCTCTCTACCATGCCGGGGGACTGATCGTTCGGCGTACCGTGTACCTGATTGGACCAGACGGCGTCATTCGTTACGCGCGGCGCGGCAAGCCGTCCGTTTCGGAAGTGCTCGCGGCGGCGGAACATAGCGATGCCTGAATCCCGCACACACCTCGTCATCGGCACGCCCTGTTTTGGCGGCCAAGTGACCACAGCTTACGCGAGCTCGCTCCTGAAACTACAGCAGGCCTGCCTCCACCGCGGTGGAACCGATCTCACCGTCCTGATGCAGGCTGGTGACGCGCTCATCACACGAGCTCGACAGAACCTGGTTGCTCATTTCCTTGAGAACGCCGCGGCCACTCATCTCCTGTTTATCGATGCCGACATCGGTTTCGAACCCGGTCAGGTCTTTCGTCTGCTCGATTGCGATGCCGATATGACCGCCGCCGTTTATCCCACCAAGCGGATTGAGTGGGCGAGATTCAGCGCTCTGGCACGGGCCGGTCGCGCTCACCCGGAATCGGAAGCGCTCTCTTACGTGCTTGAACTGGAAGCGCCGGATCGTCTCGCCCTCCGTGGCCGCTTTGTGAAGGCCCGTTATGCCGGCACGGGCTTCCTGATGATTCGACGCGCCGCCCTCGTATCGATGATTGAGCATTATCCCGAGCTGCGCTACCAGCGGGAACACCAGACGGACGATCCCTTGCGCCACAGCCAGTGGCGAAGTGCGCTCTTCAACTGCATGATCGACGACGACGGCAACTACCTAAGCGAGGATTTCAGTTTTTGCCGGCGCTGGACCGATATGGGCGGCGAGATCTGGGTGGATCTCGAAAGCCGTCTCAACCACGTCGGCTCCATAGTTTTCGTGGGCGATTACGCGTCGCGCTTCGACAAGCTGCCCGAGTGATCAGTCCGCCATCGCGAAGAACACATCCAAACGCCGCACCACGCCGGCCCGCTCGAAGATGGCCGCGCTCGTTGCCGCATCGAGCGCAAGCCCGTCCGTTACCGGCTGGCTTCCATCGGCGCGGCTGATTTCAATCCGAGCGGGAGCGGAGCAATGCGCCACCACGGGCACCTGGCAGAGCGTAAACGCCAGTGTGCCTTTGGCCAGGTCAAGTTGTTTCTCCTCGCCATGCACGTCATAAAACGAAAACACCCCGGGCTCGGTGAGGAACTCGCGGCGGTCCACCAACTGAGCCCGGAACTGAATTCGTCCCCCTTCCACAGTCACGCCCATCTCACCCAGCCGCGCGATGATATCTTCCTTCACCTGGCCGGTCATGCCCGGTTGCTGGACGCCGGCGAAACCGGGTGTGTGCGAGTAAGGGTCGGTTGGAATTGCGCCGTAGGCCTCCGGCGGCTTGTGTACGCCGATCCCCTCCCTGATTTCCCGGTAATGGCCGCGCAGGCGAGTGACGAGAGCGGGGTCTTCCTCCGCCGCAACGGCCCGTTCCACCAGCTCCTCCACTGCCAGAGCAAGTTTCGAAACCATGTGCCAGTAAATGGACCCCAACCCCTCGTATTTGTAGAATGCGCCGGAGCGCCCGGTGAAGGATTGGTGGTCGAAAACTTTCTCATACAGCTCCAGGATGAACCGCTGCTCATCGTCTGGCGCCCTCAACTCCCTGAGCGCGTCCTTCAACAACCCCGCATTGCGGAAAGCGGCGTTGAAATGAATCACCCCTTTTGCATCTCGCGTCACGATGCTTCGGTCGCGGCTCTGCAGCAGCTCATTAAGGAGTGGCGATTTCTCCGCCTCTGCCGTCGGAATGTTGTTCTTTTCGTGGAAGCGCGGTAGCCGGCGATCGGGATAAAGAACGTAGCTGTTCTGGTCGGCGCGGTACAGCTTGCTCGCTCGCAGCGCATCCAGCAGCGCAACGCATTCCCGCAAAGGCAGCGCGCCGGAACTCAGGACCGCTACCTGCCCCTCCAACATCTCGTACAGCCGCCGGATGGCAATTTCGCCGGAATCGGCGAT
>Ga0116134_1001327_pt1 | contig 12547 bp, 10 predicted proteins | sample June2015DPH_19_5_FD_89737 | JGI IMG/M metagenome (GOLD analysis project Ga0116134, IMG submission 89737) | Peatland microbial communities from SPRUCE experiment site at the Marcell Experimental Forest, Minnesota, USA - June2015DPH_19_40 | ecosystem: Environmental > Terrestrial > Soil > Wetlands...
CAGCCGCAAAGTCAAGGACTGGCTGCTGCAGCAGACGCGCTTCAAGATGCTCCAGAAGAGCAACCCTGAACATGCCAAACTCCTGTGGCAGGAAGCGCAGCAAGATGCCGAGACTCGCTATCGTATGTACGAGTATCTGGCGCAACGCAAACCCGAGCAGGCTGCAGCTCCGGCGGAAGGGCGGCGCGATCCGTCGGTGGCGGTGGAAACGGGGAAATAGCTGCTCCGGCCAGCCCCTGAAGGGGCATCTGATTTCATGGAGTTTACGTCATCGCTAAAGCGATGACCTGACACGACTTTTACGAAGCCCGACTTTTTCCGCGGCCTGTCAGGGGCCGAGGGGCGAAAGTTAGCACGATGGGAGAATATTCATGGATCTGAGCACTAAGTATCTTGGCATGCAATTGCGCACTCCGTTGGTCGCTTCGGCATCACCGCTCTCGCAGGAAATCAGCGGAATCCGCGCCCTTGAAGATGCTGGCGCCTCGGCCGTGGTGCTCTATTCCCTGTTCGAGGAGCAACTCCATAAGGAAGCGCTTGAACTGGAACTCCATCTCAACGCGGGCACGGAGAGCTTTGCCGAGTCGATTACTTATTTTCCACACACCAGCGAATTCCACACGGGACCCGAGGGTTATCTGGATCACATTCGCAAGGCCAAGGACGCGGTGGACATTCCGATTATCGCCAGCCTCAACGGTTCGACGCTGGGCGGTTGGACGCGATATGCCAAGCAGGTCGAGCAAGCCGGGGCCGACGCCATCGAATGCAATCTTTACTTCATTCCGACAAATCTGGAGATTTTGGGCTCGAAGGTGGAGGAGTCCTACCTTGACATTATCCGGGAAGTAAAGACTTCGGTTCACATTCCAGTAACTGCCAAGCTCAGTCCCTTTTTCAGTAATTTAGCGAACGTGGCAAAGCGGCTGGACCAAATGGGCACAGACGGCCTGGTGCTGTTCAATCGCTTCTACCAGCCCGACATCGACCTCGAAGAATTGGAGATTAAGCCCAGCGTTCTGCTCAGCAGTCCGCATGAGTTACGGCTGCCGCTGACTTGGATCGGCATTCTTTATGGGCGCATCCGGGCGAGCCTCGCGGCGACCACCGGCGTGCATGGGCCCGAGGACGTCATCAAGCTGCTTATGGTTGGCGCTGATGTGACCATGCTGTGCTCTACGCTCATACGCCATGGAATCGGGAATCTGCGTCATATTGAAGAGGGCGTTCGGGTGTGGATGGAAGAACACGAGTATGAGTCGGTCCACCAGATGCAAGGGAGCATGAGCCAGCTTCGTTGCCCGGATCCGGGAGCGTTTGAACGCGCCCAGTACATGAGAGCGGTTAAGGGACTGCAGCATGTGCTGCAGGCGGAGCGCGTCAACGGGTGACGGGTGCGGAAGATGTGGAATTCGGTCGTCCCTCCGGGACTTGAATCATTTCTTACACGCTTCCCAGCGCTGAAGCGCTGGGGTAAGGTCGGCCGCCCCTCCGGGGCTGGATTCACGGACGCTTCGTGGCAGTGGATTGCCGGAAAACGAGCTTTCATGCACGCACCGCTGCGCCACCCAAAATCAAGGACAACGTGTGATCTTGCTCTCCCTTACGCGTGACGGATGTCACAGCCGGTGGGCTTCGTATTCCGGACAATAGCCTGTAAGGCATAGTAAATGGGGACACATGTTCAAAATTCTGCACGCTGAATTTCTTGCGCCCGGCATCAAGCGGTTCGTCATCGAGGCGCCACGCATTGCGCGAAAGCAAAAACCAGGGCAATTCGTAATCCTGCGGCTGTATGAGCAGGGCGAGCGGATTCCGATCACCATCGAGCACTCCGATCCCGAGGCGGGCACGATTCGCATTGTGGTGCAGTCGGCCGGCAAAACTACCAACCTGCTCAATTGCCTGAATACGGGCGACAGCATTCTGGATGTGGTGGGGCCGTTGGGGAAACCGTCGGAAATCGAGAAGTTCGGCACGGTAGTGGTGATGGGCGGCGGCGTGGGCACGGCGATGACTTATCCGACGGCGGCGGCGCTGAAGCGCGCGGGCAATCGTGTGATCTCAATCGTCGGCGCTCGCAACAAGGAACTGGTCATCCTGGAGCGCGAACTACGCGAGGTCAGCGATGCGCTGATGATTACGACGGACGATGGAAGCTATGCGGACAAGGGCTTCGTCACCGACAAGCTGCGGCAGTTGATCGAGAATGGAACGCGCATCGATCTGGTGCTGGCGATTGGGCCGATCCCGATGATGAGAGCGGTGGCGGAAATGACGCGGAAAGAGAAGATCCGCACCATCGTCAGCCTGAACCCGATCATGATCGACGGCACGGGCATGTGTGGCGGCTGCCGGGTGCTGATTGATGGAAAGAGTGAGTTCGCCTGCGTTGACGGGCCCGAGTTCGATGCGCACCGAGTGGATTTCGCGGTGCTGGTGCAACGTAATTCCATGTACCGGACGGCGGAGCAGAAATCGATGGAAGAATTCCAGCACGAGACGGAGTCGCAGGTCGAGAGCGTCCGTGCCGGACAGACCCATGCATGCGCCCTACAAGGAGACGGCCGGTGACAGAACCCACCAAGGAAGCGACGAAACACGCGGCGGCGAATTCTCTGCCGCTGAAAGAGCGGATGAAGTTGCCTCGGCAGCACATGCCGGAGCAGCTTGCGCAGCTGCGCGCCACGAATTTCACCGAAGTGAACCTGGGCTATCCCGAGGAACTGGCGCGGCAGGAAGCGATGCGCTGCCTGGCGTGTGCCAAGCCAGTATGCATGAATGATTGTCCGGTGGGCGTCAAGGTGAAAGAGTTCGTGGAATTGATCGTGGCTGGCGACTTCATGGGCGCGGCGGCGAAGATCCGCGAAGACAACGTGTTGCCGGCCATCACTGGGCGCGTGTGTCCGCAGGAAGATCACTGCGAGGGCGGCTGTTTGATGGGCAAGAAGGTTGAGCCGCTGGGGATTGGATATCTGGAACGCTTTGTTGCCGACTATGAACAACGGCATTTCGACGTGAGCAACCTTGTGAAGGCTCCGCCTACGGGAAAGAAAGTTGCCATCGTGGGCAGCGGTCCCTCCGGGCTGACGGCGGCGGGCGATCTGGTCCAGAAGGGGCATCAGGTGCACGTTTTCGAGGCGCTGCACGAGATCGGTGGCGTGCTGGTGTATGGCATTCCAGAATTCCGGCTGCCGAAGGGGATCATCCGTCAGCAAGTCGATTACATGCGCGCCATGGGCGTGGAGTTTGAGACCAATGTAGTCGTGGGGCGCACGGTCACCATCGACGAACTCATGGAGAAGGAAGGCTATGACGCGGTGTTTATCGGCACCGGCGCGGGGCTGCCGCAGTTCATGGGCATTCCCGGCGAACATCTTAACGGGGTCTATTCGGCGAACGAATTCTTGACACGCATCAACCTGATGCACGCTTATGAGTTTCCGAAGTACGACGAGCCGATGGTGGATTTCCGGGGCAAAAATGTGGCTGTGATCGGTGGCGGGAACACGGCGCTGGATGCCATCCGGTCGGCGTTGCGGCTGGGTGCGGGGAAGGCGTTCATTCTCTATCGCCGCAGCGAGGCGGAGATGCCAGCGCGCAAGGAGGAAGTGAAGCACGCCCAACAGGAAGGAATCGAATTCCAGGTGCTTGCGGCCCCGCTCGAGTTTCTCGACGACGGCAAGGGGTGGTTGGCCGGGGCACGCTGCCAGAAGATGGCACTGGGCGAACCGGATGCTTCCGGGAGACGGCGTCCGGTTCCGATTGAAGGCTCGGAATACGAAATCCCGCTGGCCGTGGCGGTGATCGCAATCGGGACGAGTGCCAATCCGATTGTCCAGAGCACTACGCCGGGGCTGAACACGAACAAGCGAAATTACATCGAAGCGGACGCGACGACCCAGCGCACATCGCGAAAAGGGGTTTTCGCGGGCGGGGACATCGTCACTGGCAGTGCGACGGTGATTCTGGCCATGGGCGCGGGACGGCGCGCGGCGAAATCGATCCATGAATATTTGACCACCCCGGGAACATGGTAAGAGCTTGATTTGCAGGAGTTTAAGCTACAGGAGCTGATGTGACGCACCTCACTAAGCCGGTTGCGCACGGTCACGGTCCTAGCGGTGGAGAAGGTTTCCAATCAAAAGTGGCAGAGCACGCGCGGACGGTGGGAGGGTTTCGCCCAAAGGGTACGTCCGGTACGGAAGGGGATAGGTCTGGGCACAGACCTGAGGGAAAAAGAATGTCGATGTCGTGGGAACTTGATTACAAGAGCAAATTGCAAACGGCGGATGAGGCGCTGCAGTGTGTGCAATCGGGAATGCGGGTCTATATTCAGCCCGGATGCGCCGAACCGGAGACGCTGGTAGAGGCGCTGATGCGCCGCGGCCCCGTTGTGCAGGACGTGCAAGTGGTGCACATGTTGACCATGGGAGCGGCCCCTTATGTGGCTCCGGAGATGGCGGGGCACTTCCGGCACAATGCAGTGTTCATCGGCGCCAATGTGCGCGAGGCCATCAACGAAGGGCGGGCCGACTACACGCCTATTTATCTGAGCGAGATTGAAGAACTGTTCGAGAGCGGGGCCATGCCGCTGGATGTGGCCTTGCTGGAACTCTCTCCGCCGGACTCGCACGGCTTCTGCAGCTTCGGGGTGGGAGTGGATACGTCGCTGACAGCGGCCAAGTGTGCGAAGCACGTGGTGGCGCAGATCAACGATCAAATGCCGCGCACTTACGGAGACAGCTTCATCCACGTAACGGATATTGATGCAATTGTGGATTCCTCTCGTCCGCTGTGCGCCATGAAGCAGCCACCAATCACAGACATGCACCGGGCCATCGCCGGCAACGTCGCGGGTTTGATTGAGGACGGAGCGGTGCTGCAGACGGGCATCGGCGGAATCCCGGATGCAGTGCTGCCGCTGCTGATGGATCGCAAGGATCTCGCGGTGCACAGCGAACTGGTTTCCGATGGCGTGATTCCTTTGATCGACGCGGGCGTGCTCACGGGTGCGCGCAAGAACTTCAAGCCGCGGAAAATTATCCTGGGATTTGCTCTAGGCACGAAACATCTGTTTAACTTTCTGGACAACAATCCAATCTTCGAATTCCACCCCACGTCCTACACCAACGATCCCGGACTCATTGCCCGTAACGACAACATGGTGGCGATTAACTCGGCGCTGCAGGTTGATCTCACCGGTCAAGTCTGCTCCGATTCGATTGGAAACCAGTTCTATAGCGGCATTGGCGGGCAGGTGGACTTCATTCGGGGAGCATCGCGCTCGAAGGGTGGCAAACCGATCATTGCCATCTCCTCGACCGCGAAGAATGGCGCGATTTCGCGGATTGTGCCCATGCTGAGCCCGGGCGCGGGAGTGGTGACATCGCGCGGGCTGATTCGTTACGTGGTGACGGAATACGGGGTAGCGTATCTGCACGGCAAGACCATCCGGGAACGGGCACAGGCGCTGATCAACATTGCACATCCCAAGTTTCGGGAAGAGCTTTACGAATACTGCGAGAAATCCAGGTGGCTGCAAAGGCCTTTAACAGTGGCTGAAGATGATTTCCAGATTCAGCCAGTGCACAGCATTTAGCTGGGGAGAAAGTGGTAATCGCGGTTAGCGGCAACGAGGTGAAGCATGGCAGGCCAAGCGCGCGGTAAGGTCACGGTCGATGTCGAGGAATGCAAGGGGTGCGGGTTGTGTGTGGAGTCATGTCCGCCAAAATGCCTGGAACTGGCGCCGGAGTTGAGTGTTTACGGGTTTCATCCGGCACACTATACGGGGCATGACTGCACGGGTTGCGGGATCTGTTTTTATTGCTGCCCGGAGCCGGGCGCGATAACGGTCTACCGCGTAAAGGCGAAAGCAAAAGTGTTGGCGCCGACTTCAGTGCAAGGAGGCGAACATGCGGCAGCTCTGTAAAGGAAACGTGGCAGTGGTCAAGGGGGCGATCCTGGCCGGGTGCCGTGCGTACTACGGATATCCGATTACTCCTGCCAGCGAAATCGCCGAGGCCGCGGCGCTTTATTTCCCGCAGGTTGGGGGGACATTTATTCAAGCGGAGAGCGAAGTCGCGTCCATCAATATGGTGTATGGGGCGGCGGCGGCTGGGGTGCGCGTCATGACCGGATCCTCTGGCCCTGGCATCAGTCTGATGCAGGAGGGCATGTCTTATCTGGCCGGCTCGGAACTGCCGTGCGTGATCGTGGATGTAATGCGTGGCGGACCGGGACTGGGCAACATTGCGCCGGAGCAAAGTGACTATTTCGCCATGGTGAAAGGCGGCGGCCATGGCAACTACCGCAATATCGTGCTGGCTCCCGCATCGGTGCAGGAGATGGCCGATTTCACCATGCTGGCATTCGAGCTGGCGGACAAATACCGCAATCCGGCAGTGGTGCTGACGGATGGGTTCGTGGGACAAATGATGGAGCCGCTTGAGCTTGAAGATCGCGAGATTCAGGCGCCGGAAAAACCTTGGGCGGTAAAAGGAACGGCAGAGACGCGCGCCAATTTCATCAGTTCCATTTATCTCGAAACCGATGAGTTGGAAGAGCACCAGCGCAGAATGGAAGCCAAGTACATCCGCGCGCAAGAAGCGGAGCCGCGCTCGGAAGTCTGCCACACTGACGATGCCGACGTGCTGCTGGTCGGGTACGGCATTGTGTCTCGAGTGCTGCTTTCCACGGTGGAAGCGCTGCGCAAGGACGGCGTGAAAGCAGGGCTATTCCGGCCAATCACGCTGTGGCCCTATCCTTCGAAGGCTCTGGTGGAAGCGGCGGCTCGGGTGCAAAAGGTGTTGGTCGTCGAATTGAGTAACGGACAAATGGTGGAAGATGTGCGCCTGGCACTGAACGGCAAGGTGCCGGTGGAGTTCTACGGCCGGGTCGGAGGCAACGTGCCCTCGGTCCGAGAGCTGCAGGAACAAGTGTTGACCCGCATGGCGGTCGCGGTCTGACGTTTCAGCTCGCGGCAGTTGGAGAAGATTGCAGTCCGTGAAAAAAGGGCGCACCACAGGGAGCACAGGGGAACAGAGGGGGAACCGAAAATGACGAACGATAGCGTGATCAGCGTGGCGGATCCACAAGTTAAGCCCAAGGCTACCGCCGAGGTTGACCCCAAACCGAACAGCAACGGCTATGAGACAGTCCACTCCAAGTCTCCGCTGTTCTTTGACCTGTACGAGCGCAAGTCAGAGCTGAAGCACCAGACGCACTATTGCCCGGGCTGCGGACACGGAGTGGTCCACAAGCTGATTGCCGAGGCATTGCAGGAGCTCGGGCTGCAGGACAGAACGATCTTTGTGAGTCCGGTGGGTTGCTCGGTATTTGCTTATTACTATTTTGACGTGGGCAATGTGCAGGTGGCGCATGGGCGCGCGCCGGCGGCGGCTACGGCCATCAAGCGATCGGGCGCCGACAAAATTGTGATTTCCTATCAGGGAGACGGAGACCTGGCGGCAATCGGCACGGCTGAAATCGTGCATGCCGCTAACCGCGGGGAAAAGATTACCGTATTTTTCGTAAACAACGGAATCTACGGGATGACAGGCGGACAGATGGCGCCAACGACCATGGTGGGCCAGAAGAGCACAACTTCGCCATGGGGACGGCGGCCGTCGAACGAAGGCTTCCCTATCCATGTGGCGGAACTTCTGGCTACGCTCGAAGCACCGGCATACATCGAACGCGTGGCGCTCTCGGACAATAAGAACATCATGAAAGCGCGGCGCGCGATTCGCAAGGCGCTTGAGATCCAGCGCGACGGCGTGGGCTTTTCCTTTGTTGAAATCCTTTCGCCTTGTCCAACGATCTGGGGCAAGGATCCGGTGGAAGCGCGGCGCTGGGTTCTGGAGAAGATGACTCCAACCTTTCCGCTGAATGTTTTCCGCGATCGCCGGCCGGAAATTCCGGTGGGTAACGAACCGCCGCAACGGCCGGTGGCGGACGTGCTTGAAATTACTCCGAAGGCGGGAGCGCGTGATATTTCCAAAGCGAAGCACGGTCATCACTTCAAAGACTTGAAGATCAAAATCGCAGGCTTCGGAGGACAGGGCGTGCTGCTGATGGGGCAGCTTCTCATCGAAATGGGCATGCGGGAGGGTCTGGAAGTAAGTTGGCTGCCGTCGTACGGACCGGAGATGCGTTCGGGCAGCGCGCACTGCCATGTGTGCTTGTCGAAAGAACGGATTGGGACTCCGCTGATCTCACATCCGGATGTGCTGGTGGCCATGAATGAGTACTCGCTGCGGAAGTTTGCCCACGAGGTGGTGAGCGGCGGAATCATTCTTTATAACGGCGCCAGTGTTCCCGCCGACTTTTACGCGCCGGAACAGCAGGTGGTGGCGATTCCGGCGGCGGAGATGGCCGACAAACTTGGTTCCACGAAGGCAGCCAACATCGTACTGATGGGGGCGCTGCTCGAAGAAACGGAGTGTCTGGCGCCCGGAACTGCTTTGAGCGTGCTTGAAGATAAGGTTAAGAAACTCGATCTGCTGGAAATTGACCGCAAAGCGCTCACGGCGGGACGGCTGTTTATCGATGAACAGGCGCATATTGGCGCGGTCAGTCAGCCGGACGGCTTCGCTTAGCATTGCCTCGGTCGTCCCCGCTCGACTGGACGGGCGAAGACGCCCATCCCGCCATCAATGCGCCTTCAGGCACCGTCCCCTCAGCGCCTAAAGGCGCTTTATGAAGCAACTCTGGCGGCATGCCTAGGCATGCCCGGATACGAAACGTACTTGTACGAACAGTTGCTATCGGAGGGCTTGCAATGTCGACTGCATGGACGGCTCGTTACGCGCTGCGCACCAAGGGGATCACCAGTTCTCAAATCCGCGAGTTGTTGAAGGTCACGCAAAGACCGGAAATGATCTCCTTTGGCGGCGGGCTGCCCGCCCCTGATGTTTTCCCGGTGCAGCGTTTTGAGGAAGCTTGTCACAAGGTGCTTACCGAGCAGGCGGCTTTAGCCCTGCAGTATGGGGAATCCGAAGGCTACTCACCGCTGCGCGAACTGATTGCTAACAACATGGCGCGCTACGGGATCAAGGCGAAGGTGGAGAATGTCTTGATCACTTCCGGCTCGCAGCAGGCGCTCGACCTGATTGGCAAGCTGTTTATCAATCGCGGGGACCGCGTGCTGCTGGAAGCGCCGACTTATCTGGGCGCGCTGCAGGCTTTCAATGTGTATGGCGCGGAATATGTGTCCGTGCCGATTGACGACGACGGGCTCCGCACCGACCTGATGGAGGAGCCTCTGCGGTCGGGGCCGAAGTTCATGTATGTGCTGCCTAACTTCCAGAATCCGGCGGGAACGACGTTGTCGGAGATGCGGCGGCATGAACTGGTGCTGCTGGCGGACCGGTTCGGCATTCCGATTATCGAAGATGACCCGTACGGGCAGTTGCGTTATGAAGGCGAGCATCTGCCGCCGCTGGTTGTACTCGACCGCGAGAACCTGCGCCGGGACCAAGGGTATTCGATTGGTAACGTCATTTACCTGAGCACGTTTTCGAAGACACTGGCTCCGGGGCTGCGGCTGGGATGGATCGTCGCGCCTCCTGAAGTGATCAGCAAGCTAACGCAACTGAAACAGGGCGCGGACCTACACACTTCGACCTTTACTCAGTTCGTGGCGTACGAAGTCGCGCGCGATGGATTTCTTGACAAGCACGTCAAGCTGATTCGTCAGGTGTATCGCGAACGGCGCGACGTGATGCTGCAGGCTTTGCAGGAGTTCTTCCCGCCTGAAGTAACCTGGACTCATCCTCAGGGCGGGCTGTTTCTTTGGGTTACGCTGCCCGCGGGATTGGACATGCAGGCGGTTTTCAAATCGGCGATCGAGCAGAACGTGGCGTTCGTGCCGGGCGATTCCTTCTATGCCAACGATGGGCGAGAAGGCTCGCGCCACATGCGCTTGAACTTTTCGAATGCCGCTCCGGAGCAGATACGCGAGGGGATACGGCGGTTGGCGGCGGCGGTGAAGAGGCATGTGACGGGCGCGACGCTTCGAGCTGAGCTGCCGCTTGAGGTGGCAAACTCCCCGCGCCGGTAGCGCGCGAACGGCACTGAGAGCCGCCATGGCGGCATACTTGAGGATTTTGAATAGCTGCATTGTGGCGAGTGCCGCGAGTAATCCCATGCATCGTACCCCAAGAATGGCGAGAGTGCCGATAAAGAGTCCAACGCTGAATTCAGTGGCCGTCTTCCGGTCAAGAATCAATCCAAGAGGCCTTCGCGGATTGATGCGCGCACGCGCCCAGTGAACCAGTACAGTTGCGCTGTTGGCCGCGATTTTTGGTTTCCTGCACGCAATGAATGCCCACGCTACTCCTTTGTCTGTTCTTAGCAATGCTCTAGGGGGCGCAATTTATGCCGTGGCGTATCTCGGCAGCAATCGGTTGTGGCTTGGATTCGGGGTCCATTTTGCGTGGAACTTTGTCCAAGGACCTGTCTTAGGGTTCCCTGTCAGCGGAGGGGTCATGCCCGAAGCAGTATTCAATCAATTTGTTAGCGGACCAGACTGGCTGGCGGGCGCGGCTTACGGCCCCGAGGGCAGGCTGATAGCAATTGGATTTCGGTTCTTGGCCGCAAGCCTCGTTGTGGCGTGGCTTGTTTACAGCAAGCAACTGACTAATCTATCGGTTCCCGCCTCGTAACCGTGTGGTCGATCCTCCATTCTTATCAAGGGACGGCTACAACTCGAAGTTCGTGGTCGAAATCATGAGGGGTGCAAGGGCGAAGAGGCATGTGGAGGACGCTGCGATTGCGGCTGCCGTTCCAAAGTGTAGAAGCTATTGCTCGGTGATACCTGGGCAGGGGTGCAGGGAGAGATACCCAACCTAATGCTCCGTTTACGCCGACTTATGGTACGCTCTTCCGCGTTGGGAGGTGTTCGGCATGTGGAGGCCCCTTTGGGACGGGTCGCTCGGTCGCGGGGCTACATGGCAGTTGCAACGGCGCCTCTTACCGCATCTCCGGTGGAATCAGGAGATCTGGGGTGAAACGATCAAGCGACATCTAACCCCTTCCGTTCGCTGGCTGGACGCGGGCTGCGGCTGGCGTCTACTCGGTAAGGACCTCGATCCCCTCGAAAACGAACTGGTCCGCAGCGCCCGTTCCGTCGTCGGCGTCGATCTTGATTTTCCTCACCTGCGCAAGCACGTCAATATCTCCCGGCGCATCTGCGCATCACTGCAATCGCTTCCCTTCTCCGACGCCAGCTTCGATCTGGTCACCTGCAACATGGTAGTAGAGCATCTGCCTGACCCATTCCCAACATTTCAGGAGCTGTCCCGTGTCCTGACCCCTGGAGGCACTCTGCTAGTGCACACTCCGAATACCCAGAATTACCTGGTATGGGCTAACATTCTCGTGAAGAAGCTTCTGCCGCGATCGGTGGTTCTACGACTGGTACATGACGGCCGCTCGGCAGACGACGTTTATCCGACCTACTACCGTGCTAACGATGAGAGCGCGCTTCGCAAGCTTGGCGAGTCCGTCGATCTACGGCCGGAGGGCGTGCGCTTTCTGATTCACCCGCAACCGTATACGCGTTTCTTTGCACCGTTGGCGTTCTTCGAGCTTCTCCTCATGGGCGCTATCATGACGGGCCCCCTGAACCGCTTTGGCACGACCATAGTAACGGTTTTTCGGAAACCGGCCCCGGTGCCGGCACTTATGGCAACGTGTAATTGCGAGCAGAAATCTCAGGACGTTGAAAACCAGACTCAGATTGTCTGAGAGAGTGAATTTCTCGTCTTCCGCGGTCGCCGGACAGCGCATTTGTAAGATGAGAGCCGTGCCAGCACCCGCCGCACTTGGAGGTGCGTCAAAACGTAAATTGCAAGGGGGTATCGCTTTAACCACTCCCTCCCAGTTCTTCTTAGCACCAGCTCTACTCCAATACGAAAATGTTCTTGCCGGCGCACATCTGCTTCAGGATCTTCGGCCACACGGTGACGCTGACTTCTCCGAGATGAGCTTTGCGGAGTAACAGCATTAAGGTGCGCGACTGGCCGATTCCTCCGCCTATCGAGAGCGGTATCTCGTTTTTCAGGATCGCCTGGTGATACGGCAGCTGCATGAAGTCCAGTTGCTTCGACATGGTTAACTGCTGCTTCAGCGTTTCGTCCGTTACCCGGATACCCATCGACGTCAGTTCGTGGCGGCGCTTGGTGACGGAATTCCATACCAGGATGTCGCCATTCAATCCGTGCGTGTCTTTGCCGGTCTGATCTTTAGTATCGGTAACCCAATCGTCGTAATCGGCGGCTCGCATTTCGTGCGGATATCCGTCCTTCAACGGCCAGCCAATACCGATGATGAAGACCGCGGGATACTTCTGCAGGACGGCAGTCTCGCGCTGCTTGCGCGGCAGGTCGGGATACATTTCTAAGATTTCTTCCGCGTGCAGGAATTTCAGCTCCGCGGGCAGATTCGGATAGCGCGAATCTTTCAACTGCGTGAACAGGGATTGCGCGAACTTTTCCGCACCTACGATCACTTTCCAGATTTTGCCGACAATCGCCTTGAGGAA
>Ga0116134_1001328_pt1 | contig 12546 bp, 8 predicted proteins | sample June2015DPH_19_5_FD_89737 | JGI IMG/M metagenome (GOLD analysis project Ga0116134, IMG submission 89737) | Peatland microbial communities from SPRUCE experiment site at the Marcell Experimental Forest, Minnesota, USA - June2015DPH_19_40 | ecosystem: Environmental > Terrestrial > Soil > Wetlands >...
ACCATCGTGCTTCAGCGGCCGGCCACCGATCCCGACGAGATGCAAAACGCCTACTCCCCGCAGGTGCTCCGCATCCTGGACGCGGTCGGGTTGACCGATGTATTTCATGCCTGGTGGTTCCTCGGATTGCTGCTGCTGGTGAGTCTTTGCATCGTAGCGGCCTCCATTGATCGTTTCCCCAACTCATGGCGCTACTTCTCGCGTCCGTACAAATACCCCGACGATAGCTTCCGCCGCGCTTCACATCCACAGAAATCGCTGGCCATCGCGGACGAAGAATCGGGGTTGGTGGCGGCGGAACGTGCACTGCATTCGATGGGATTCAAACCCGAGCGGGTGGTGCGCGAAGATCACTTCGGAATTTTCGCGGAACGGCACCGGATCTCCGAGCTCGCGGTGTACATCGTCCATGCCAGCCTGTTGCTTATTTTCTTTGGCACGCTCGTGGACGGTCTCTGGGGTTGGCGTGGGTATCTTAGTCTGAATGAGGGGCAGACCACCAACATCGTCCAGATGCGCGACGGCACCACGCACACGCTACCGTTTGCCATCCGCTGCGATGCCACCGGTCAGGAAAACTACAAGGACGGCACTCCGAAGAAGTGGTGGTCCAAGCTGGCCGTGGCGGCAGACGGACGGGATGTACTGAAGAAAGAAATTGTCGTGAACGATCCACTGCTCTACAGCGGTGTCCGCTTCTATCAATCGAGTTACGGCCCGAATGGCAAGGTCAAGGTCCTGCTGGTCGCGACTCCGAGCAGCGGTTCTGGCGAGAAGCGCGAAATCGCACTGGCGGTGAACGACATCGTTCCACTCGACGCCGATACCACGGTGCGTTTCGCCGAATTTTTCCCCGACTTCGCGGTTCGTGAGGGCCAGGTGTACAAGAAGTCGAACTATATGGATAATCCGGCGGCCCACCTGGTGGTGACTTCGAAGAAAGCCGGGACAGACTTTGACGTATGGTTGCCAGCTCTGGACGAGGTCGCCGACAACTCGAAGGCGCCCTACCAGTTCCAGGCCGTCGACCTGAAGATGGGTCACTACACGGGTTTACAGGTCTCGCACGAACCGGGACAGTGGGGGGTCTGGTCAGGTGTCGTGCTGATCGGGGTTGGACTGTCATTTGTGTTCTACGTGGTGCACACGCGATTTTGGGTGGTACCGGTTTCCGACCCAAAGACGGGCAAGTGCTCGCTGTGGATCGGGGGAAGCGCGAACCGCAACCGGGATGCATTTGAGCAGCGCTTCAATCATCTGGTGGCGTTGCTGGAAGAAGAACTGAAACCCATTTCAATGACCTCCCCGCGCGGGCAGGTCGCTACCTACTCCGGGAACTGAACCGGCTCATTGGAGGATGTCGATGGCACGAGTCAAAGCAGAACAGCAGCAACCAAACACCGGCATGACCTTGATCGTACTGGTCGGATTGGCAATCGCGTTCCTGCTGTTCATGGCATTTCTGAACGTGGTCAAGAGTGGCAATCTTTTGAATGAGGAGAACCTGCTCTTCGCTACATTGATTTTCTACTCGGGTGCCGGCGCGTTGTATCTAGGTTTTGGGGTTACCGGTACCGAGTCGTACGTGAAGTTCGCGTCTTTCGCCACCTGGCTCGGATTGCTCGCCAATACTGCAGCCATTGCCCATCGCTGGTACGAAAGTGGACATGTGCCGTTTTCGAGCGTCTACGAAATGCTGCTCAGCTTCGTGTGGACGCTGGCCGTGCTCACGCTGGTAGCCGAAAAGAAATATGGCGTCAAAGTCATTGGCACGGTCACGATGCCGGTGGCGATTGTAGGCGTGGTGCTGATGCAGTTATTGCGGACCGAAGTTCACCCACTGGTGCCCGCGCTGCAATCGACCTGGCTGCACGTGCACGTCGCGCTGGCCATGCTGGCCTACGCCGCCTGCGCCCTAAGCTTTGCACTGGCCATGATGTTCCTGATCCAGGACAATACCAAGACCGAGACCTTCCTCGCCGTGACCAGTGCTAGCACGCTGGTCATTTACGCGGGCATCGTTCTAACGCGTTTCGAGAAGTGGGGTGGGCTGAGCCTGGTGGCATGGAGTCCTGAACAAAAATCGGAAGTCTTCCTTTCCAGGGGCGTGCGGTTGTTCGTTACGGTTCCGGACCTCGGCTGGCTAATGACGCTAACGCTTTTGGTGGTCGCATCGCCCCTGGTCTTCTACGGGCTGGCGCGCTGGAAGAGGAACGATAGCTTCCTGACGCTCGCCAATCGCGCCGTATTCCTCAGCATACTGCTCCAAGTCATGGCGCTGGTCATGTTTCTGGTGCGCGCCCGCGATGGCCGCTATCCATCGCTCGACGCAGACGGATTATTCCCGACAAGCCTCGCCGCCAGTCCCTTCATACTGTCGGGCTTGGTAGGCGGCGTATTCATTTCGCTCCTTTATCTGCTGCTGCTGTGGCGGCGACCGGACCTAGGGCGTTTGTTGCCCAGCGCGGACAACCTCGACCGCATCACCTACAAGACGATTTGTCTTGCCTTCCCCTTGCTGACTCTCATGATCGCCTCCGGAGCGTATTGGGCGAATCAGACCTGGGGCTCGTATTGGAGTTGGGATCCAAAAGAAACCTGGGCGGCGATCACCTGGTTGGTGTACGCCGGCTATCTGCACATGCGCGTCACTCGCGGATGGCGGGGGCGCCGTGCTGCTTACTTCGCGATCCTTGGCTTTGCGGTTGTGATGTTCACCTTCTTCGGAGTGACGTACCTGCTGCCGGGACTGCACGCTTATGCCTAGCCCCACTCCATCCGCGGCGAACGTAACTGGGCCTCTGGCAGAAACAGTCCAACCGACTGCTGCGGCCCTCCAACCTCCGGCTGGGCCGGGTGGAAGCGAGCGCACCATGTCCGCAGGTTCGTTGTCCGCAAGTTCGTTGTCCGTAGGTTCGTCGCAAATGGAAGAGCTCGAATTGAGGTCTCTACGCTTCAATTGGCAGCTCAAGGCACTCTCGCCGGTAGTACTGGTACTGCTGGCGGGGTTACTGCTGTTTCTTGTTGCGACAGTATCGTTGCGGGACCCGGTACGCCATGCGGTGCTGATCGTCGCCGGAGCGGGAGCGGTCGCCATATGTGGAGTGTTGATCGGCGCGCTCGCCTATTTCATTCAACGGCCCATGGTCGAATTGCAGGAGAAAATCGCGCTGGTGAGTGATGGCGACCTTGATGTCGCGGTCAGCTTCTCCCGGCGCAACGACGAAATCGGAGACCTCGGCCGCAACTTCAACCACATGATGCAACAACTGCGGGAGAGCCGGGAGGAAATTGAGCGCCTGCATCGTACGCAAGTTTCTCGCGCCGAGCACCTGGCGACGCTGGGCGAGTTGGCTGCAGGCCTGGCCCACGAGATTCGCAATCCGCTTGCCGGCATCGCAGGCGTCATCGAAATCATCGGCCGCGATCTGCCTTCGACCAGTCCAGCGCGTGCGGTCGTGAAAGACGTTCGCCTGGAAATCGTGCAGATCAATCGCATACTGACCGATCTTCTGGAAACGGCGCGGCCTCATCCGCCGCAGGTTTGTCTGAGTGACCTCAACACCACCGTGGAACACGCCGTGATGCTGGCACGCCAGCAGGTGCTCTCAAAACCAATCAAGATCGAGCTGCAGAAAGCGCCCGATCTGCCGGAAGTCGAGCACGACAGCGGTCAGATCCACCAGGTGCTCCTGAATCTGCTGCTGAACGCCGTCCAGGCAATGGAGGACGGTGGCACAGTGCTCGTCGAGATCGGTTCGCGAGGTGATTGCGCCAGTGTGGTGGTCAGCGACAACGGGCGTGGTATCTCTCCGCAGCACCTGCCCAACATTTTCCGGCCTTTCTACACCACCAAGGGCAATGGAACCGGTCTCGGGCTCTCCCTCGCCCGCCGAATCGTGGAAGAACATCATGGCCGCATCGAGGTGAGCAGCGAGGTTGGGAAGGGAAGCAAGTTTGAGGTGGTGCTTCCGTTTTCGATGCCCGCCACTGAGGTTGCAGCCACCTAGCTCACCATGCCAGAGTGTGTTTGAACCTCACAGCCGGGAGTGCGTTGAGTCACTGACATTCATCCGTGACGGCATAGTCTGGCATTGATTGATGATTGATCCGCAGCAATCCTTTCCCGCGGGTCGCCCGAGTCAAACAGCCTAAGGAGATTCATCATGTTTGCCCGCATCGTTGAATTGACTCCGAAGCCGGAAATGAAAGACGAAATCGCGAACGTTGTCCGCAAGGAGGTTCTGCCGATCCTGAAGAAGCAGCGCGGATACATGGACTTCCTACTCTTCGAGCCGGAGACCAAGACGGAAAAGTGGATCGCCGTCAGTCTCTGGGCCGAGAAACGGGATGTAGAACGCTGGGAGTGCGAAGGGTATCCCCATGTGGAAGGAATCCTCAAACTCTATCTGGTCGCCCCGGCCATCCGCAATCATTACAAGGTGGAACCCTCCCTTTGCCAGCACTTCGTAGAAGCCCTGACGGCCTGAGGCATAGGGGGTGAAGTTAGCAGTAAACAGAGTCCCAGAAACACGCCGCCGTATCGTGCAAGAACATCATGGCCGCATCGAAGTGAGTAGCGTGGTTGGAAAGGGAAGCAAGTTTGAGGTGGTGCTTCCATTTCACATTCCCGCCGCTGAGGTTAGAGCTTCCTAGCCGGGCATGTCTCCGGGCCTGCCGATGAAGACGTGCTGAGCAGGATTCCGCTGACAAGAAAACCCGCCTGCCAGCGGGGTTTGTATTTTCTGATTTGTAACGCTTTCTGAAGCGCGGACTCGGCATGCTATTTGAATCTCAATCACTATTTTTCTATATCGAACGAGTTCAGCAATTGCTCGAGCGCGGCTCGGCTGGCTGCGATGGTCTTCGCCGGTCCCGTAAACTTGATGAAGACGTTTCCACCCGGTCCCTCGACAATCGCGCCCAGTAAGCGGTAATTGTGCTGCACCGATTTCGAGGACGCCATCGGTCCGCCCATTCCCGTATAGTCGCCCGCTGCATCAATCGTCGTCACCTTCAGTCCATGAATCGTCCGCTTCGCGATCTTCGCGTCCGATGGTTTGCCGCGCGGGGCGAGTATCTGTCCTTTCCAGCGGTCCAGATTTGCCTGCACACTGCCGCCCTGTCCGGCTCCAAAAAAATAGACCACGCACTCGGCGCTCGCCGTGTCTCCGGCCACGGGCGGGATCGTGTAGGTCGCGGCTCGCATCGGCCTCGCGCCTTCCGTCTTCCATCCCGTTGGCGGCGTCCATTTCAACCCCGCGACCGAATCGCCGAATGACGAGGCCACTAGAATCAGCACTACAGAGAGAGTCCGCATCTGCTCAGTATACGGGACGAGCCGCGCAGAGCCCATTGCTGATCGTTAGCGCGGCAGAAGCTGGGGGCCTGTTGGGTACTGTCTTTGCGTGGCTGGCCGCCATGAGCCCGCATCGTCCTGCTCGCTAATTTTTCGATTTGTTCTTAGGAGACTTCTTGCAGCCAAGCCTCTTCTCGATGATATCCGCGGCAAGATCGAGGCAGCGCAGTCCGCTGCTTTGCCTTCCAGCGCACTCAGCAAGGCTTGCCAGTACGCACTCGCACTGTGGAAGAAGCTCACCCGCTTCTTGGAGTATCCCGAATTGGAGCTAAGTACTAACCTGGCGGAGAACTCCATGCGTCCGGTGGCTCTTGGTCGAAAGAACTTGGTTGCACATCGGCAGCCCACTGGCAGGACCGAAGGTTGCAGCGATTCTGTCTGTCGTGGAAAGCTGCCGTCGGCTGCAAGTCCCGGTGCGCGATTACTTCTCCACGATTCTCCCTGGGCTTGCCGATCTCCCAATACGGTGCCTTCCAGACCTTACTCCCGCTGTGTGGACTGCCCGGCATTCATAGACTCAAGCGACCAGGGTATTAGCGTGAAGTCATTCTGCGACCAAAAACATAGTTTCCTGTTTGCCGACAAACCGCCCGCAAACTGCCGGATTGACTGATACTACCCGCAATTGTAATGGCAGGCGTTCCCGCAACCGTGGGGGTCGTGCTGAACTGCCAATTACCTGCGATGTTCAGCCCCTGCGGTGGTGAACCTGAAGGGACTTGAATGTGAACCTGAAGTTGAACCTGAAGTTCTTTGTCCCTCTCCGCTTCCCTTTTTTTTGCTTGCTCTACAGCCGGCCCCTCATGTGCCTATTGTCCCTATGAGCGTCAAAGTCCCGGTGGCACTATCAATGCTGTACATCGAGACGCTGTTCGAGCCGGAATTCGTCACATAGGCGAACTTACCGGACGGATGGATGGCTATCGAGGTAGGAGATACCTCTGTAGCTATCGTTCCTATGGGCGTTAAGCCCCCGGTCGTGGCGTCGATGGTGTACATCGAGACGCTACCGTCAGAGTCATACCCCGTCCAATTTGCCACGTAGGCGAACTTGCCCGCAGGATCCACAGCTACGGAGAGAGGGTCTGTTCCCGCGGCGATCGTACCAATAGACGTCAAGGCCCCGGTCGTGCTGTTGATGGTGTACATCGCGACGTTGTATGGAACACCACCGCCCCCATTCGCCACATAAGCCAACCTGCCGGATGGATCCACGACCACCGACGAGGGAAGGCACAATCCCGGACAATTTCCGTTTATCGTTCCTGCGGAGGTTAAGGCCCCGGTCGTGGCGTTGATGGCGTACATCGCGACACTGCCATCAGCGCCATCCCCATAATCGTAAACATCCCCGGAATTTGTCACGTAGGCGAACTTGCCAAAAGGATCCACGGCCACGGACCCGGCGTTGACACCGGACCCGTAGTAGACACCGTAGCCGTATGTTGACATCGGTGGTCCTATGGACGCTAGGGCCCCCGTGGTCGGGTTAATCGTGTACATGGACACGTAGCCACCATTGCCATCGGAGCCGCCATCCATTACATAGGCGAACTTTCCGGTAGGGTCCAGTGCGATTGACTGCGGATCAACAGATCCTGTCGTGATGGTGAAGGTCAACGCGTTCGAGCTACCCCCGCCAGGTCCAGGGTTGAACACTGTGACCGCGGCTGTCCCGGCTGCGGCAATGTCACTCGCCGAAATCTGAGCAATGAGTCCGTTAACGCTGCCATTACTTATGGTCGGCCGGTCGCTGCCGTTCCAGCGCACGACTGAACCGGTCACAAAATTTGACCCTGGATAAGGCGCAACTACCTCCAACTGAAAGGACTGTTCTCCTGCGGGAATGCTGTTTGGAAAGAGAACCTGGATCGTCGGGATTGGGTTAGGGCCGCCGCCGCCGCTGGTAATGGTGAAGTTAATCGCCTTGGAGGTGCCACGGCCGGGAGCGGGGTTGGTCACTGTCACGGCCAGCGTGCCGGTGGAGGCGATGCTGGCTGCAGGGATGGCCGCAGTCAATTGCGTGGAGTTAACGAAGGTAGTGGCGGGCGCCGACCCGCCGAAGTTAACCGTAGAAGCTGCGACGAAATTCGTCCCATTGATTGTGAGCGTGAAAGCCGCTCCGCCAGCAACGGTACTGTTTGGCGAGATTGTGGTGATTGTTGGACCGCTGGATGTAGGCTGATTGATCGATGACGGACTGGTACCGCCTCCGCATCCGGCAAGGAGCAAAAGGCTCACAATCCCCCCAACTGCGAGCTTTCTCACTAGCACTGGTTCGCTTTTCACGGCACACTCCATTCCGGTTACCCACTCCACATCACCGACCGTCGGCGAGAAGTACAACCGCTTCAAATGAAGAATCGTGCATCCAATTTAGTCAGCGCACCCTTAGTCCTTCTTCTCCTCCAGCCTTATCCCCTCTTCCATCACAGTCGTGCCCGGCGCCTCGCTGAGCACGAAGAATCTCTTGCCTCCATCAACCACAACGACGTTGTTGCTGTGTGTGCCGTCTGAATCGAAGTACGACCCCGTACAATCCGGATCGACCGTGTAGGTTCCGTTCGTTCCGGGTTGATCGGTCCAGGGTCGGATTTCACCGCTGGTGCTTCTGGTGTTGCGAATGGGGCCGCGCGTCCCATCTCCGCCGTAGAAGGCGATGCCAATCTCGGCGATGGGGCCACATTCGCTAAGGCCTGTGCAATTGGAACCGCCCGCAAGATTGTTCACGCCCGTCCTGCGGAAGGCATACTTCCCTTTGAGGCTGGCAACGCTACAGACTTGACCCTTGGCATGAACCTTGGTGATGGCCCCTGGAATGCCGGCAAAAGTCGCAAGGAACGCGAAACCTGTCACGAGAAGAAAATACTTTCCGAACTTGCTCATTTTTGATTCTCCTTTCTTTTTCGGCTTAAACTAGAGTTCGTGTCTCTGGCTCCGTTTATGATGGAAGTCTTGCGGCCTTTGTCTCTAATCAGCGCAAAACGGCGGCAGATCACATCATCGACCTTTAAAGAATTTTGCAGCCCCGTAAGTCAATGATTTTCAGTTGTTTATGAATTGACAGAGAAAACCCGGTTCGCTACCCTTACGCAACAAGGTTCGTCCTTCTCGCTTCGAGGTAGCTTCCGTGGGGCAGGAGCGTTCCGAGGAAATCACGCGTTTACTGCACGGCTGGCAGGCGGGAGACCGCAAGTCTCTGGACGTCCTCCTGCCCATTATCTACAAGGAACTCCAGCGCCTTGCCCACTTTCAACTGCGTCACGAACGTCCAGACCACACGCTGCAAAGCGCGGCTCTGGTAAATGAAGCGTATCTGCGTCTTGTTGGGATGAACGCCCCGCAATGGGAGGGGCGCACTCATTTCTTCGGCGTCGCCGCCCAACTGATGCGGCAAATTCTTGTCGATCACGCCCGCCGCCGCCGTGCCGTGAAACGCGGAGCCGGTGCCGATGCACTATCTTTAGACGACACAATCCTGTTGTCGCAGGGTCAAGACAAAGACATTGATGTGATAGCGCTCGACGAGGCTTTGAAAACGCTGGCACAAATCGATCCGCGCAAAGCCCAAGTGGTGGAGTTGCGGTTCTTTGGCGGCCTGAATTTCGAAGAGACGGCGGAGATTCTCAAGGTCTCCGCCATCACTGCGCAGCGCGACTGGAGCACCGCTCGCGCCTGGCTGCATCGTGAGATGAGTCGAGGACGTTCGGATGGACGCTGAACGCTGGAAACGAGTCGACGAGCTTTTTCAGGCGGCGATGCAATGGCCCGCTGAGCGGCAGGACGCGCTCCTGTGCCAGCAGTGCGGAACCGATGCCGAGCTGCTTGAGGAGGTCAGGTCACTCCTCGCGTCTCATCGCGATGCCGGAAGCTTTCTCGATCCTCCCGTTGCGAATGTTGGCGCACAACTTCCGACGCTCGGCTCACCCGTACTGGCTGATTCTTCGGTCGTCGGCCAGGTCATTTCCCATTATCGAGCGCTCGAACCGCTGGGTTCGGGCGGGATGGGCGTGGTGTGCAAGGCGGAAGACACTTCGCTCCGCCGCTTCGTGGCACTCAAGTTCCTGCCCGAAGAAACTGCCCGCGACCCGGTGGCTCTTGAACGCTTCCGAAGAGAGGCAAGGGTGGCATCGGCGTTAAATCATCCCGGCATCTGCACGATCCACGAGATTGTCGAGAGCGAAGGCCGCGCTTTCATCGCCATGGAGTTTCTCGACGGGCAGAACCTGCGCGATTGCATCGCCGGCCGGCCGCTGGCCATGGACCGGCTTCTCCCGCTGGCCATCGAGATTGCCGACGCTCTCGACGCCGCCCACTCCGCAGGCATCATCCATCGCGACATCAAGCCAGCCAACATCTACGTCACCAAGCGTGGCCATGCCAAGATTCTCGACTTCGGCCTGGCGAAGCTTGCTGCGCCGAAACAAAAGACGGGCAGCGGTGACGAGGACACGGTGCTGACGGCTGTCCCGCTCACCCGAGGCCGCGCCGCACTCGGGACCGTCGCGTACATGTCGCCGGAGCAGGCGCGCGCGAAAGAACTCGACCCGCGTACGGATTTGTTTTCCTTTGGCGCCGTCCTGTACGAGATGGCCACGGGCCAGCGCCCGTTTCAGGGAGAAACGGACGCGACTACGTATGACGCGATCCTGAACCGCGACCCGGAGCCAGCGTTCCAGTTGAACAAACATGTCTCGCCCAGGCTGGAAGAGATCATCGGCAAGGCGCTCGAGAAAGACCGCGAGCTGCGTTACCAGCACGCATCCGACATGCGCACGGATCTGCAGCGGCTGAAGCGCGATTCAGAGTCGGGCCGCGTGCCAGCCGCTAATTCCGGGTCAGTCGGAGCGGCTCGGGGAATCCGCACACGCGCGGCGACGAGAAATCTCTGGAAAATCGTCATCTCTGCACTCGTTACGGCAGCGGTACTGCTTGCCGGCGGCCTCTTCTACCGTTCCCATCAAGCCAAGCCGCTGACCGACAAGGACACGATCGTAATTGCCGACTTCACCAACACCACCGGCGATGCGGTCTTCGACGATACGCTGAAGACCGCGCTTACCGTTTCCCTGAACCAATCCCCGTTTCTGAATGTGCTCTCCGAGAGTAAAGTGGCCGCAGCCTTGAAGCTGATGACGCGCCCGCCCGACACCAGGTTAACGCCCGATGTTGCCCGCGAGCTTTGCCAGCGCACCGTCAGTAAGGCTTACATTGAGGGAGAGATTGCCAGTTTGGGAAGCGCATATGTGCTCGGATTAAAAGCGGTAAATTGCCAGAGCGGAGATACTCTGGCACAAGAGCAGGTCACGGCGGAGGCGAAGGAAAAAGCTTTGGACGCGCTGAGCCAGGCGGCATCGAAGCTGCGAAGGGAGCTGGGCGAGTCGCTGTCAACGATGCAGAAGTTTGATGTTCCGCTAGAGCAGGCGACCACTTCCTCGCTGGAAGCTCTGAAAGCATACAGCCTGGGCACAAGGGCTGCCCCAGAAAAAGGCCTGGCCGCAAGCCTCGCTTACCTTCAACGCGCCATTCAGCTTGATCCGAACTTCGCCATGGGCTTTCAGGCAGTAGGAAACGACTACTATAGCCTCGGCGAGTTGGGACGGGCCCGCGCGTACTTCACGAAGGCATTTGAACTGCGCGAACATGCCAGTGAACGGGAAAGGCTGACTATCACTGCCTCCTACTATCACAACGTGACCGGGGAACGGGAGAAGGCGGCACGAACGTTTCAGGAAGAAGTCGAGAACTATCCGCGGGATTACCGGGCACATCTCGACCTGGGCATTGTGTATACCGAGCAGGGTCAGTGGGCGAAGGCCGCGGAGGTGGATCGCGAAAGCCTGCGCCTAGCCCCGGATCGAGTCAGTCCATATGGCAACCTCGCCAGCGTTCTGCTCGCCTTGCAGCGATTCGACGAAGCGCGGCAAGTCATCCAGCAAGCGCAGGCGCGGAAGCTGGATGGTTTCGAAGCCCATAATGCCCTTTACGCTCTGGCTTTTCTCGCATCGGACTCCTCCGCGATGGCGGAACAGCAACAGTGGTTTTCGGATCAGCCTAGCCTTGAGCACGCTGCGCTTTCGTTCGCATCGGACAGCGAAGCATACGCGGGACATCTCAACAAGGCGCGAGAACTCACCAGGCGGTCTCGAGACTCAGCCATCCGCACGGATAGCAAGGAAAACGGGGCCATACGGCTGGAGAATGCCGCTTTGCGCGAAGCCGCTTTCGGAAACGCCGCCGAAGCGAAACAGGCAGCGGCGCGGGGCGTGAAACTTTATCCCGAGAGTCCGGGAGTGGACGTGGAAGCCGCACTTGCCTACGCCATGGCGGGTGAAATGGCGCGAGCCGAATCGTTGGCGCAGGATTTAAGCCGCCGTTATCCGCTCGACACCCAGATGCAGTCGCTTTGGCTGCCCGCGATTCGAGCGGAGTTGGCGCTGAATCGCAAGAACCCCGCTGATGCCCTCAACGCTCTGCGACCTGCTGCTCCACCCATCGAGTTGGGAAATATCCAGTTTCTCGCCAATCTCTCTTGCCTCTATCCAACCTACATTCGCGGCGAGGCCTATCTGGCCGCCGGGAGGGGCAAAGAAGCAGCCGCCGAGTTCCAAAAGATCCTCGACCACGGCGGCATTGTCTGGAACTGCTGGACGGGAGCCTTGGCGCATCTGGGAGTGGCTCGTGCCAATGCTCTCCAAGTGAAGAACTCCAAGGGTGCGGATGCCGACGCCGCTCGCGTCCGGGCACTCACCGCCTACAAAGACTTTCTCGCGCTCTGGAAAGACGCCGACCCCGACATCCCCGTTCTAAGAGAAGCCCAGGTAGAGTACGCCACGTTGCAATAGCTCGAAAGAAAGAATCCTCTCTGGTGCTTACAGCCACGCCAAAACAGCCTTCGAGCCTTCGAGACGCTAGGAATGCGGATTCAATCTGTCAAGCGTGTGTTTGCTCGGACACTTACCATCGAAGAGATAAGCTCCGTCCCTTAGAATGGCTGTGGGACTGAGGATTCACCATGCTGTGCGCAATCTCAGGTCCGTGCCCCTGAGTCCATGAAAACTAAGACCTACCCCGACCCTAAGCCTTATCCCGAGAAGGTGCGGCTCGTTATCTTGGACCTGGATGCCTTTCTCTACCCTTACGATAAGGCATACCGCAAGGCCGTTCTGCGAGCTTGGCGGTCGGTA
>Ga0116134_1001330_pt1 | contig 12544 bp, 10 predicted proteins | sample June2015DPH_19_5_FD_89737 | JGI IMG/M metagenome (GOLD analysis project Ga0116134, IMG submission 89737) | Peatland microbial communities from SPRUCE experiment site at the Marcell Experimental Forest, Minnesota, USA - June2015DPH_19_40 | ecosystem: Environmental > Terrestrial > Soil > Wetlands...
CATTTTCTGCGATTGTCTCAGTTGCGCTTCGAGTTGCTCCTTGTCGGCTTGCGCCTGCCGCTGCGCGGTCACGTCGCTCGATGAACCTACCAATCTCAGAGACCCGCCCGAAGGGTCACGCACGAGCCGGCCGCGTGCGGCCACCCAATGCCAGTCGCCGTTTGGTTGGCGCACGCGATATTCGCATTCATAGCGGGCCGTGCGTCCTTCGAGGTGGTCGGCGAGTGCGGCCTCGAAGCGCGCAACGTCGTCGGGATGGATCACTATTTTCGCCCGCCATTCATCCCGCGTTTCGATCCGGTCATCCGCGCTAAGTCCATACAGAATTTTCATCTTTGGCGACAGAAACAGACTCCGGGTCGCCAAGTCCCAGTCCCAATGGCCTTCGTTCGCCCCTTCCATCGCGAGCGCATAGCGCTGTTCGCTTTTGCGCAGAGCCTGCTCGCCCACTTCGACCCGGCGAATTTGCCGCAGCAGCGCCGCCACGATGATCGCACCAAGCAACGTGAGCACGAGCGTGCGCACACCGACCCGGATCGTCTCGTCCCGCCATGGGCGCAGCGCCACTGCCTCGTCGCGCGTAACCACGAGCATCAGCGGCGTATCCCGCACGTGCGCGACGGCTATGAAGCTCGGCTTTCCGTCTAACGGACTGACAATCCGGTCGGCCGGCGCGGCCGTGAGTGCCGAGAACTTCTGCCCGACGGCACCCGTTGTAGGCGGATTGCGCGCGAGTAGCGTCCCGTCATCGCGCACGAGCTGAATGGCGCTGTTCATGCCGAGGTTGACCGCACGATAGAGCTGCGTGAGATCGTCAAGGTCGACGACTGCGATGACGATGCCCGTGAAACCTTCCGCATCGTCGTCCAGGCGGCGGGAGAGATCGATCGCATCGCGCCCTTCGGAACGAGTGACGAGCGGTTCGCTGATAAACAGCCCCTTCGCAACGCCATCTCGCTGAGCAATGAAGTACGAGCGGTCCGCCACATTGTGGGTCGGCGGAGCGGATCCGAGCGAACCGTAGCGTTGATTGCCTTGCGCGTCGATGATCATGACTTGGCGCACGATCCGCATCTTGGGCGTGCGGGCCTCGAGAACGGCGCCGATATGCCCGGGCGGGATCGATTGGCTGTCGCTGTGATACCAACGCGCCGTATCGAGCAGCAGGAGATCCACGGACTGCAAACTCCAAGCGGTTTGCTCCGCGAGCGCGTTGGCCACATTGTTGATTTCGCGATCGATCGCAACGACGGCATGTCGATAGGATCGATATGCATCATAGGCGGTCGACCCGCCGAAGGCCGCGATAATGAGGACGCCGAGCACGGCCACGCCGATCTGCAGGCGCGTGAACCGAGTGGTATCGGCTTTAGGTGACGCATGCTTGCCGGCTGCGGACATGCTGTGCCCCGTATGCATTAGGCCGCCTTGCCGATCATCGAGCGCACCGCCTCCAGCAGTTCGCTGCGGACCAGCGGCTTTGCAACGACCTTCTGCGCGCCCAAAGTCTGCGCGATCGGGCCGGCTGCCGATAGACCCGAACGAAACTGGCCCGAAATTGCAATTACCGGCGTTCCCGGATGTGCCGCCCGTATCATACCGATGCAATGCGCGCCGGCAAGTTTGGGCATGTAGAGACTTACGATCACGAGATCCACCGAAGAAATCGCGGGCGCGGCGCACAGGACACCCGTGCGGACACGATATCCGGCCTCGTTGAGCCATTCACGCAGCAATGCGCGCGTCAGGTTATCCTCCTCGTAGATCATGATCTCGAGGCGGGTTCCGACTCCATCGCACGGTTCCGTGCCGACCGCTGGCTGTGTCGGCACATGGTTCGCGTCCGGCCCCAGTGTGTCGGCGGGCATCGTGGGGCCTCGGCTACGGAACCAGCGCGGCGCTGCGCGCAAGGGCGAAGATCGCGAACAAAGAGATTCGACATAGGGTCCACATGCGCAGCAACATCGCGACCCGGCATGTCGAAGCGATTTCAAGACCCAAGGTGTCGATTACGGATGAAATATGGCGCTGACTCTCTGAGGTTCGTCGTTTCGCCTGAAACGCGCGTCGCGCGCCTCGAAATTGATCCTTAACCTCCCCTGCCCAACCTGAACATCGACCGGACGGCATCGGTCCGTGGTGTATCTATCCGGTCTCGTAGACACGGGCGTAGCGCTCTCGGACGCCGAGCCGGTGGCCCGCCAAGCGCAGGGCGTATCGGACGTCGTCAACATGATTGCGGTTGAACCGTAGGTCCCTTGGAACGCCGTCATGCGGCTCCAGCCGTACCCAGCCCCCTCCGCTCGTTTGGACGGGCCGCTGGGGCGAGGACGCACGGTTCGGCGCGGATAGCCCCTTTCAGAATGTCACATCATTCCAATAGCGTCTGCCCGAGCGCCGCCACCAACACCGAGCTGTAGCGATCAGCTTGCAGGATCCGGCTTCGCTCAATGGCCCTCGCCCATGATTCTGGGATTGATCGTCGGTCCATTTCGCCTGGGCGCCTTTACATAAGGAAATTATCAAACCGCTGCACCGCGATGCGTTGACATGAGCAACACCTTACCCTACCCTCATCGCTCATCTGAAAAAGGCACACCCTTCGAAAGAAGGGGTCGCAAAGCTACCGGTCTAAGGGGTTTCCTATGACAGCGGGGTTACCAGTATGGAACACCACACGTCGATTGTGCGGCTTCACCGACCGCCCACAGACCGAGCGCCGACCGACCTAGGCGCAGGTCCCTCTCATGCGTCCCGTTTCAGTTTTGGACTGGAGTCCGTTTCTCCTAAGTCCCTGGTCTTCCCCGTAGTCTTCACACGCTAAGCGAGCATCGACATGTCCATGACAAGCCTGTTGACAATCACGCCTTGGCCCGCGCTATCGGCAATCATCCTGCTGGTTCTGCTCGTAGCCGCGCTCTACTTTGCGAGGAGTACGGCCCATCAAGCGATCCACGCGGGTTGCGCAGCCTTGGCGCGCGGACTGCGGCTGGCTTCGCATTCCATCACCCACGCGCTGGAGCATCTCGTGGCGCGAAATCGTGCGGTCTTGCTCGCCGCGGGCCGTGAGGCCAAGGAGCGCATCGTCGAACGCGAGTTCGCGCGCGTGGGCGACACCGTACGCAAGGACCTTGCGGGCTATCCAGAGATGCACCGAAGCTTGAGCGGGGCGATTCTGCGGATAGAGGAGGACCAGGAGAAGGCCGTGGAAGTCCCACCCGAAGCGCCCGGCTGGGCCCAAGCGGTCGGCGTCGTGGCCAAGCTCGACGCACGCAACGGGGGAACCGAGATCCTCGCCGATATTCACAAATCGATGGTCAAGGCGCATGCCGAGGCGATGCGTGACTATCGAAAGGCGAGCGCCGAGCGACACGCGTTGCTGCGGCAAATGATGCCTGACTGGCGCTTGATCCAGCAGACACTCGGGCGTGTGAACAAGAGCGTCGAGAGCGTCATCGAACGTTCACTTGCGATCGACCGTCACATGGAGGAGTACGAGACGATCGTACGAGGTGAGAATCATGCCGTCTCGATACTGTCATCCTCGTCGATCGTGTACTTTTTTATCTCGGCTCTGGTGCTGGCAGTGGCGACAGCCGGGGCCGCGATCAACTTTACGTTGATTGCGCGACCCATGGCGGAGATGGTAGGCGGAACCAACTTCATCGGCGCGTTTCGTACGGCCGACATTGCGGCGCTCGTCATCATCATGGTCGAGATCTCCATGGGCCTCTTTCTCATGGAGTCTCTGCGCATCACGCGCCTGTTTCCGGTGATCGGCACACTGACGGACAAGATGCGCGTACGGATGATAGTCATCACGTTCGCGATTCTGCTCATGATGGCGAGCATCGAGGCAGGACTCGCCTACATGCGTGAGGTATTGCTACAGGATGAGTTGGCCACCAACGCGCTGCTGCGTAGCGACAACACTGGGTCCATGGTGAACCAACACCTATGGATCACGACTGCGGCTCAAATGGGCATGGGGTTCATCCTGCCTTTTGCGCTGGTGTTCGTCGCGATTCCGCTCGAGACCTTCGTGCATTCATTACGAACGGTCGTCGGCCTGATAGGCATCGCGATTCTGCGTGCGCTTGCGTTGATCCTGCGAGTGCTCGGTAACGGCGCTCGTCACCTTGGAGTACTCGCCCAACGCATCTACGACCTGCCGTTATTCCTGCCGCTGTGGCTCGAGGCCAGGACGGCGACTGCGGCCCGACAGGCAGCGAACGCGCCTCGCTCCGGAGAAGCCGTACCCTGGCAGGAGGCGCGCTCATGAAGCGCCGGGTCTTCCTGCTGACGCTGACTCTTGCAATCAGCGCCTGCGTTCCGCCCAGTGCCCACAATACCGGAGTCTACCTGCTCGTCGATACGTCTGGATCGTACAACAGGCAGGTCAGCAAGGCAGAACAGATCATCCTCTTCGCGCTGTCGCGGTTGCAGTCGTCAGACTCGATTGCAGTCGCGAGGATAGATACGGCGAGCTTCACGGAGAAGAATATCATCGCCAAGGCAACATTCGACGATCGCCCAAGCACCGCAAACCAGCAAAAACGTGCGTTTGCAGGCCGCGTGGAGAGTTTCGTCGACCAGGCGACACCGGCGCCCTACACCGACATCACCGGCGGATTGCTGCAGGCGATCGAGTTCCTAAACGAGAAGCAGACAGCACGCAAGGAGATTCTAATCTTCTCCGACATGAAGGAGGATCTCGCCAAAGGCTATGTCCGCGACATCCCGCTTGATTTCAGGGGATTCGACGTGGTCGCGCTCAACGTGACGAAGCTTCGCTCGGACAACTTCGATCCCCGCCTGTACCTCGCCCGGCTGGAGGAGTGGCGGGTGAGGGTGGAGCAGAGCGGTGGCCATTGGCGCGTCGTCAACGACCTCGATCGGCTGGACGGACTCTTGTAGCTGGTATCGTGCTGCAGGCGCAGCTGAACCACGATGCTCGCATCGCTGCTCTTCGAGGCGCGTCTGTGGCTGGCAATTTGGCGATGCAGGCTCGCCTGCTACTGGCTCGCCGTCGATACGGATAATCTGAAGTTCTTCTCGATGTTCGGGGTGCTGATCTTTGGTGTGATCGGCATCGCCCGCTTCGCCTTCGTGGATAGAATGGCCATTGAGCCTGCCGGGATGCAGGTCGCGCAGCGCGAAGCGGCACGGGCGCAGCGGCGCGCAAATGATCTCGAATGCCTAGCCGAAAACGTCTACTTTGAAGCTCGCGGCGAACCGCTGGAAGGACAGTACGCGGTCGCCGAAGTGACCTTGAACCGGACACGGTCCGATAACTTTCCGCACACGATTTGCGGGGTGGTCCACGAGATTCGGTGGAATCCTGGTCGCGAGCGTCTCGTTGCCGACTTCTCGTGGACGGAGCAAGGCGGACTGTCCCCGCAGGACGGACCTGCCTGGAAACAGGCGATGTCCGTGGCGATCGCGGTGTACGACGACCTGCACGAGCCGCTGGTGCCGGGTGCCTTGTTCTATCACGCGACCAACGTCCACCCAGAATGGTCGAAAGTTCGAAAAGCCGTTGCGACGATCGGCAAGCACATCTTCTACCAGTGAGAGTCTCCCATGCAGGAGCGCAACATCATCACGCCTAGTTGTCGAGAAACAGCGTCGAATCCGCTCGAGCAGTGAGGTGTCCGAAGAATCAACGGCGATCAAAAATGAGATCAGACGTGGTCGCGGCGACCTTGCATGCAATTGGCGCGAACGTAGATATCTTGGGCGGCGGGTCGGACAGCTGTAGCATGATCGAGTCGGCACAGGAGGTGCCCGGCAATCGGGACGAATAGGTGTCGATGTCACCGAAGAGCACATTGGACGCGTCATGGATGGTGACGGGAAATTGACGCGGGGCACCGTCGTTGCCTCCCGACCAGTCCATCGCCGACACGGTCAATTGCGCCGACTCCACCGCGAGATTGAATGAGCTATTGGCTAACACGACATTGTTGACGGAGGAGATATTGACGACGGCCTGGGGGCCGTCGCTCTTGAATGTATTGTCGGCCACGATGATGTTCTGATTGACGAGAGTTGCTGCCACATCGGTACCCGCGACTTCATTCTGGAAGTTCGGGAAGTTGGCGGCCTCTGCCATGATATCGAGAGCGAAAAAGCCGGATAGATAATCATGGCCCCTCGCGTCAAACTCGTTATTGCTCAACACCAGCTCCTGAGCACCCGGACCCTCACCCCAGTACTGGCTCGCCAGCACATACACTTCCTTGAGTGTTTGCCCAACGAAGCGGTTCTCGTTAACCCAACCATACGGCGTCTGCAATAGCAATGCGCGGGCACGATTGAACGCGAATAAATTGTTGCTGAAGAGGTAACGTGCGCCTGCGGAAGCCGACAGATCACCAGCAATGAAACCGGCCTGCCCGAGACCCGAATTTACAGCCTGATTTAAAGTCAGAACGGGATTGCCGCCACTGGCTGGGTTGGATACTGATTCGACCGTCGCCACGCCCTTGAACGCCAACGTATTGTCGAACAGACCGATGACGTCGCCCTCTTGAACCGGATTGCCAGCCGGCCACGACAGCAGATTGGGCGTCGACAGATCGAATGTGAGCGTGTTCATCGGGGTGTTGTTGGCAACGGTCACCGGCGTAAAGCGCACGATCGTCGTATTCATGTCGAAGGCATCGTCTGCCTGATAACTGAACGAACTGTTGTCGAATACGACATCGCCGCCGACGTTGGTAAGTAAGGAGCCGCCGCCGCCGGAGATCGGTTGATTGGCCATGCGTGTGAGCACCACGTGCGTCACGCGCAGGCCGCGGCCCTGACTATAGGTAAAGTCCGACCCAATTAGATTCTTGAACGTGATGTGATCGAAGGTGATGTCATTGCCGGAGGCAGAGATGGCGGTCGCAAAGCTGTAGAAATGGAGCAGCACCGACTCCCCGACCTTGAACTGAACACCGAAGCTCGGGATGTTCCTGACGGTGCATCCCGACGTCTTGCGCTCTTCGGCCGTTTCCACGCACTCAAGCGGCGTCCCGCTGTCGATGCCGTCGCCATAAGAAACGTCATCGTTGGGATTCTTGAGATCCCAGTGATTCGCATTCCTATCCCAAGCCGTGGTGCCGGCCAGCATCTTCGGCACACTAGTGGCATTCCCAGGAGCAATCTTGACGTCGTAGGTGTACCCCGTGTTGCCGTTGCCGCCGATCGCAACGATGGTCGCTACCGATGCGATCCGTATGTCGGGCCAGGCGAAGGTGAAATTCCTCAACGTCAGGCGATTGACGTTGGCCAGATTCAGGCCGATGCAGAAATCGGAAAAATTGACGGTCGATCCGTGGCCATCAATCACCAAGTCCGCTGCTCCTGCGACCTGCCAGTGCACGTACTTTGGCTGGTGGTCGGAGGGCAAAGTGCAATTCGAAAACAAAGGGAAATTGAAGTTGTACGTATCCTTCGGGAAATTGATGACCGTGCCGTGCCGTGCCGTATTTGGCGAAACATACAGGGCGTTGTTCAGATACTCATACGCGGTTTCGTCCGCTCGAATTCGAGGTACATCGTATACCTCGTTCGTCACGGGTGCTTTGACGACGATCTTGACGAGCTTGCCGCTCGGGTTGGCAAATTGAGCGAGATAATCACCATTGGCCGCATCGTAATCAGCCGGCGACGTCGATGACTCGTGTTCGGCATACGCCTGCTTGATCTGAGACTTCAGAAATGCAGGATGCAGGCACTCAAACGTGTAGGAGATGCAGCCCTGTGCGTGCGAAGCGGAGAGATGAAATCCCAATGACAAGAACGCGGTGACCGAAATCCGCACAAACCTCGTCGAGTCCGTCGCGATCTTAATATGGGTCCCCTGGAAAGAACACCGGCGAAGCGCTCACGCCGCGCGGACCGTCATTGGCGTTTCAACGCGATTGTATATCGCGCGTTGACCGCGACAGCGCGTCAATTAACTTAAGCTGCTGCCAACGGGTGCGCAGCCAGTTCGCTTCGGCGACGAGAGCGCTACCGGGGCCGCACGTCGCGCTTTACCAGCGCGCCAACGCAGTTAGCACAGCCGCAAAAAATGGCGGGCCTTCTCGAGTCCATCGAGGACGTGTTTAGCGGGACGGAATCAGGCGAGGCCGAAATTGGGGCGGTAGGCTGGAACTACCACACAGCAACCGTTCCAGAGCGCAGCACCTGCAAGCTTGATTTTATCGTGGCAAGAGAGCGACTCGAACCCCCGGCCTCGGCACTCTGATTGCATTCAGCTAACAAATAGTCTGGGTATTTTCAATAGGTTACCGCGCGCGCCAACCTGTCGCGCGAGGCGAATTCGATGTTTGGCTCAGCGAACAGGACTGGGGCGCATCGTGAATCGAGGTGATGTCTGCTGGTATACGTTCAAGGCACCTGACAAGAAGCGGCCGGTTCTGGTCCTTATGCGCGATTCCGCCATCGCCATACTACACTCGGTCACGGTTGCACCCATCACTCCCACGATCCGTAGTATCCCCACGGAAGTCGTCTTGACGGAAGACGACCGGTTGCCGAATACCTGCGCGGCGCCGCGACGCGGCCGCCGAGGGCGTGCGCCGCATGGCAGACTGGATCCGCCGTGAGCCGCGGACCAGCGCGACAGTGATTCAAACCGTTGGGGCCAAGGGCTATGACGGTTTTTTGTTGTCGCGCGAAAAGATCGGACAACCGCAGAATATGCGCACAATAGATCTTAGAATATGCAGGTGAACTTGAATAGCATTGAATACCTGGCCCGCTGCCACTGTGGAGCGCTGACCGCGCGTTATCGAACCGCGATCGAGCCGTCAGCATGGTCGTTGCGGGCATGCCAGTGCTCGTTCTGCCGAAGCCACGGCGCTTTGATGGCCTCGGACCCTGCGGGCGCGCTGGAGTTTCGGAGCAACAATCCTGATCAGGTGCAGCGCTATCGCTTTGGCGGACGGACGGCGGATTTTCTTATCTGTCGGGTGTGTGGCGTGTACGTGGGCGTCCAAATGGCGAGCGACAAGGGGAGGTTCGGAGTCCTGAATGTGCTGTCGTTGAGGCCGCCGGTGGCCGGCTTGCCGCCGGCGGAGCCGATGGACTACGGCGCCGAGACGGCGGAGGTCCGGCGCTTGCGCCGCGAGATGCGCTGGACGCCAGTCGCCCCTGAGAGTCTCTGAATTGGGTAGGCCACTTCCGTTTCCAATGGGTCAAAAAAATACACAGCCGACCATGGTTTTCTTGGCGCGATACATGGCGCTGTCAGCGTTTCTTATCAATTGTTCTCCGGTAATGCCATTCTCTGGATAAACGGCAATGCCGATGCTCGCCTTGATGACAGGTTGCAGGTCGCCCACGTCAATGGGCAGTCCGATAGTTTTCAATAGGGCGTCGGAAATTCGTTCAATACTCTCGCGGCCTTGTGGGTTGATCAATAAGTACAGGAATTCATCACCACCGTTACGGCATACCGTATCCTCGTCGCGAGCGTGTCGTAACAGGCGTTTTGCCACCTCCTTCAATACCGCGTCGCCTACGGCGTGGCCATGTGTGTCATTGATGTATTTGAAGCGATCTAGATCGAGGAACATCACCGCTAGCACCCAAGTGTGGCGCTTGGCCAGAGCAATTGCATGCGTCAACCGGTCGTCGAATAGGTCCCGATTTGGAAGACCCGTCGTAGAGTCGTGCAACGTCCTCTGTTCCAGCACGTTACTGTAAGTCTCGAGCTTCTTGTACAACAGCCGCACTTCGAGCATGTTGTAGATGCGCGTCTTGACTTCGACCAGATCAAACGGCTTGCTGATGAAATCCTTTGCCCCGGCTTGCAATGCGCGCAACTTGTGACCAGATTGCGCGGTTAGCACAATGACCGGAAGATAGCTTTCGGATTCGTCTGCTTTGAGGCCATCCATCACCTGGAAGCCATCCATGCCGGGCATCTGCAAGTCGAGCACAATCAAGTCGTAACGATTATTCCGATGAAGCGCGCAGACTTCCAGCGAATTCGTCGTTGTGGTAATGCGAGTATAGCCGTCCTCACTCAATATCTGCTCCAGCAAACTGACATTGGCCTCCCGATCGTCGACAATAAGTATGCTGGCGTTGAGAATTTCGGAGCGCCCTATCATTGTTCTAGGTCCTTCTTGTGGGCGCGGGCGATTTTCGGTTTCGCGAATTTCAGCGCTACATCGAGCGTATCCATGAACTCGTTGACCTTGAGGGGTATTGCATAAGCACTGAGCGCGATCACCGGGATGCGCGCTGTTGCTGGCTCTTCAGCCAGGATTCGCAGCGCCTGGATGCCGCGGTTGCCGTCCCTCGCGCTCAGCATGCGGATATCGGGCCGGCGCGCGATGAGATTCTCGACCAACAGCAGATTGGCCGGGTTGTCCTCGACATAGAACACGGTGCCCGACTGCGCGTGGGCATGAATTTGCGCGCGGGCAACAGCGATGGGCGTGGAAGCGTCAAATCACGTCGCCACAGTATTCACGCGGTACCAAGATTCTCGGCCGCAAACTCCCAGTTGATGAGCTTGTCGATGACCTCCTTCACGTAATCCGCGCGCCGGTTCTGGAAATCAAGATAGTAGGCGTGCTCCCATACGTCGATCACGAGCAACGGTTTCATATGCGCGGTGAGAGGATTGTCCGCATTGGCCGTCTTCACGACTCGCAACCCGGCGCCGTCAAGGACCAGCCAGGCCCAGCCGGACCCGAACTGCGTCGTCGCCGCGGTGCCGAGTTCCTCCTTGAGCGCTTCGAGGTTGCCAAATGTCGACTCAACGCGCGTTTTCAGCGCGTGCGGCGGGAAGCCGCCGCCTCTTGGACTCAAACTGCACCAATAGAACGCATGGTTCCAGGCCTGTGCCGCATTGTGGAAGATCGCGGCATGCTCGGGTTCGCTCGCTGTGGAAAGTACGATTTGCTCGAGCGACATGCCAGCGAACGGCGTGCCGGCGACGAGTTGGTTCAGGGTATCGACATATCCCTTATAATGCTTACCGTAATGGAACCGAAGCGTCCTCGCAGAGATGGATGGCTCGAGCGCGTCCTCGGCATAGGGCAGCGGTGACAGCGCGAAAACGGTCGCAGCGGCTTTCACCTTTGGGACACCACCGACTGTCGAGCCTCCCACTTGAGTTTGCGTATCCATAGCTCGCCTCACTTCGCAGAAACAATAGGCGGCCGCTCGTCCGTCAGCGTCGGTCTCGAACTTCCCGTGATGATAGTCGTCGCGACCGGCATCGGACCCGGCATGAATGCGGTGTTGAACGATGTTGACGGATGGCCGTAATACCTCGAGCTTCGAATCTCACCGGGGATCCTTTCGATAGAGTTGCGCACGTTGGGTTGGCGTGGAGTGTTCATGGTGATCTCAGGATTCAGAGACCCGCAGAACTGCGGGCGGTATCGGGCGAATACGCCAAAAACACTAGCAATTCAACAATTCGATGTCCGTACGGTGCCGCACGTTCGTGAAAATGCGGTGTGCTATGAAAAGCGTGCCGGCGCGGCATCGCAACAATCGACCGAATAAGGCGGCCCTGCCATTTAAACGCCCAGGCCTCGCTGAAACGGTATTAGATCGCGGGTAAAGTGCCGGCCGAGATGCTTTGCGAGCATCGTCGAGTGTCGATGAGTCCCATCGCCGCTATCAAAGAGCCGGCCCACCGAGAACTTCGGGGACGAAATGCGCGTCGGCCGAGCGCGCATGCAGTCGTGCTTAGCCACGCTCGATTGTGCTACGGAATCTGATCGTCTGTCATCCAATTTGCTGCCTCAGCCGATGACAATTCCTGCAGCAATCGGAGCAAGGCGTCCTCTCGCGTCAATGCGGGCCCCTAATTTGGAGGTCCAACTTCCTGGGTACAGTCGGCGGCGCGCAGCAACAGGAGACTGCGCTCCCGCGCGTTGTGTGCCAGCGATGCCGCGTGCGAGAACTCGGCGCGCGCCTCCTCAAATCGGCCGAGTCGCTCCAACAAGTCGCCCCGTACACTCGGCAGTAGGTGATAGGCGCGAAGACGCGATTCGTCCCGCAACGTGTCGACAATTTCCAAAGCCGCCGCCGGTCCATAGGCCATCGATACCGCGACGGCTCGGTTCAAGGTCACGATCGGGGATGGTTGCACTTCATACAGAGCGTCGTACAACGCCACGATTCGTGGCCAATCGGTGTCTTGCGGCGTGCGCGCCCTGGCGTGGCAGGCCGCGATGGCGCCTTGCAGCGCATAGGGACCGAGTGGGCCGTCAAAACTCTGCGCGCGGGCGAGGGCCGCAAATCCTCGGCGGATCAGCAGTTGATCCCACAAGGCACGATTTTGTTTTGGCAACAAAATGGGTTCTCCCGATGCGCCTATCCGCGCTAATGTTCGGGAGGCCTGCAGCTCCATCAGGGCGACCAGGCCGTGAACCTCCGCTGCCTTCGGGTCGATCTCGGCCAGAATTCTGCCCACGCGCAACGCTTCCTCACACAGCGCGGGTCGCATCCAATCCTCTCCGGAGGTCGCCGCGTATCCTTCGTTGAAGATCAGATAGATCACTTCGAGGACGGATGC
>Ga0116134_1001331_pt1 | contig 12542 bp, 10 predicted proteins | sample June2015DPH_19_5_FD_89737 | JGI IMG/M metagenome (GOLD analysis project Ga0116134, IMG submission 89737) | Peatland microbial communities from SPRUCE experiment site at the Marcell Experimental Forest, Minnesota, USA - June2015DPH_19_40 | ecosystem: Environmental > Terrestrial > Soil > Wetlands...
CGTCGTGATACACGCTCTGCGCGGCGTGCAGCAGCCGGTCCGGAGAAAGCCCAAGCGTGCGTAAGGCCATCTGAAAATTATTAAGGGAAGGCTTGTAGCTTCTCGCCTGCTGCGCCGTGATCACGCCATGGAATTCCACCTCCAGATGCTTCCGTGTCTCCGCAAATAGATCGTCGTCAATGTTTGAAATCACCACCAGCTTGTACCGTTTCTGCAGTTCGCGCAGCGCAGATACCGTATCCGGAAAAGGCGGCCACGCGCGAACCGATTCGTGCAGCGAATGAATCTCAGTGGAAGTGGCTTCGAAATGAAGGCGCCCTGCAAACGACCGCACCACCGATTGCAGGACATCCCGGTAGCTCTGGTACGGGCCGCTTTCCGCCTCGGCTTCAAATTCTCCGTAGAGTTCAAGAATCGCAGCGTCGGGCAGACTTTGACCGTGCTTGGCGAGAACAGAGCGCAAGGCAGGCAGAATCCCCGACTCCCAATCAATCAGAGTTCCGTAGCAGTCAAAGCTGATGGTGCTAAAACGCGAGAAATCCATAGGCAACGCAAACAGTTCTCTCTCGGTTCTCAGTGAGCCATGGTTTTTCCGAGAACTGGGAACTGAGAACTTTCTTATGCTTTCTGTTCGCTGAACAGGTCCAGCACGGGCGCGGCGGAACTTGGGGCCGCCGGCGTGGCGGGCTGAGCGCCGGAATCGTCCGCAGTGGCTTTCACAGCCGGCGCCTTCTCCCTTTCCATGAATTTCCTGGAATCGAGCAGCGGTCGCCCGAGCGACGCGTTATAGCTGGTCCACGGCCCCTCGAGTTCCGCCTCGCGCTCGAAGTGGGCTCGCATCGCCTCCATCTTGGAATCCAGATCGTCGAGATAGTGCAGCATCAGCGCCTCGGGAAACATCGGCAACTTCGGCGATCCGAAATCGTATTGCCCATGATGGCTGATGATCATATGTTCAAGCAGAGTTTTCAGTTCCGCGGGAAAATCCGGCAATTTTGTAAGCTTAGCCTGCAGCATCTCCAGTTCGATGATCATGTGCCCGAGCAACTGGCCGCGCGTGGTGTAGGAAAACGCGCGGTTGTACGCCAGTTCCTGGAGCTTGCCGATGTCGTGCAGAAACGCTCCCGTCAGCAGCAGATCGCGGTTAACCTGGGGATAGTTCCGGCAGATCAAATCGCAGGAACGAAACAGCGACACGACATGATCGAGCAGTCCGCCGATGTAGGCGTGATGAAGGGTCTTGGCCGCTGGGGCATTGCGGTAACGTTCGGCAATCTCCGTGTCGGCCATGAACAGTTCCACCAGTGACTTCAGCTGCGGATTCTGAAAGGTACCGACAAACTCGGTCAGCGTTCGCCAGAGTTCGCCGATGTCTTTGGTGGTCTTGGGCAGGTAGTCGGTGAAGTCGATCTCCGCTTCTTCCATGCGCCGCAGCTTGTGAATGGTGAGCTGAAAACGATTCTTATACTTGTTGACCAGTCCCTTGATCTTGAGAAAGTCATCCTGCTCGAAAGCGTCGATGAATTCGTCGACGTTGTCCCACATCTTGGCTTCGATCTGGCCGGTGCGATCGGCCAGAGTCAGCGCTAGGTAAGGCTCGCCATTTTTCTTGGCTTTCACCTGCTTCGAAGCCACCACGAAGCTGGAGGTAATGGTCTTGTTTTCCTGCTGCGAACAGTCGGAGATAAAAAACTCTTTCATGAGCCTCCGCGAAATCGGCCTTTCCGGCTAATCTTCCGTAGTACGTGAGGTCTGTATCAGGGCTTGCCTTCAGGCATGCCGCACGCGGAGCGGCAATAGTGCGCCTTCAGGCGCTGTATGCCCTAAAACACGCCGAGCTTCTTCTTCTTTTTCAGCTTCTTCGCCTTGTCTTCCTTCGCCGTGGTCTCGACCGGCTTGGTCTGTTTTGCGCTCGCGCCCGAGTCGATGTATCCCGTCTTGATGTCAATGAAGGCGTCCTCGCGCAGCTGGGTCAGATAATTACGCAACGCCGGCTGCAGTTTCTGCATATACAACGCATCCTGAATGCGCGGCTCAACTTCCTTCATCGGGGGAATACCCGCCGTCTGATGTTCAACCGTCTGCAGAATCACGTAACCCTGCTTGGTGCGAATCACATCCGTGACGTCGCCCGCCTTCAGTGTAAAAACCTTATCTTCGAGTTCTTTCGCCAGTGTGCCGCGCTTGAAATAACTGAGGTCGCCGCCCTCTTTCGCCGACGGTCCATCGGAGTACTTCTTCGCCAAGTCCGCAAACTTCGCGCCCTTGTGAATCTGCTCCAGCAGGTCCTCCGCTTTGGCCTGCGCGGCGTCCAGCGCTGCCTGGGTATCGGCCTCTGATGACGATGGCGGTTCGGGTTTCGCGTCCGCGCCCGCAGCCGGTTTCGCGGGCATTTTCGGCGCGATCAGAATCTCACTCAGGCGCACCTGCTCCGGCTGCTCCATCTCCGCTTTATGCTCTTCGTAGAATTTCTTCTCTTCTTCCTTGTTCATGGCCAGTTTCGAACCGACTTCCTGCCCAATCACGCGCTGCGTGACGATCTGGTTGCGCAGGTTCTGCTTGAAGTCCTCATACGAAGCTCCCTGCGCCTCCGCCGCCTTCTCCAGGTCTTCCATGGATTCGAGGTTCATCTGCTTGCGCATCTCATCGAGCTTCTTGATGAGCTCGGTGTCGCCGGTGATGCCGAGATCCTTGGCCTTTTGCAGCAGGAGTTGCTGGTCAATCAGATCGCGCAGAACGTCGCGTTGCTTATCGGCAAAAACGCGGTCGGCGTTGGCGGCGTCCTGTTGCTGAATCTCCTGCTTGAGCTGATCGCGGCTGCGGACGTATTCCGAGCGCGTGACAATTTCGTTGTTCACCCGGGCGATGATCTCTTCGACCACCGTATCGGCCGGCGAAAAAGACGGCAGCAACAGCGCGTAGCCAACCGCCAACAGCAAGGGAAGTCTGGTTCTCTTCATTAGGGCTCTCTCGAAACAATCCTTCGAAACCTGGGGTATACCCGAGGAAATTTGTTTTTCTATTTTACGCTGCCAGCGGCATAGAGGCCAATTGAACCGGAATCGAGATCCGTGTAGAGACGGGGCTTGCCCCGTCTCAGACTGCTAAGGAACTCTTGGCTCGCGCACGACGTGGGAAGGGCATCGCTTCACAGCCTGCGGAAAAACTCGATCTCGCGCGTGATTTTGGGTGGCGCAGCGCTTCAGCGCTGCGGTAACGGCATTGTCTTGAACGCGGCTTTAGCCGCTGAGTCCACAGGTCCTGACCGGAAACGACTTTTTCCGCAGGCACTTCAGCCGTGCCGCCCAAGGCCAGGAAGATTTCGGGCTTTAGCCCCATATGGCCGGACACTACATCCCGCAAGGCTATCTCCTGGAACCATTCCTGACGTCTGACTGACTGCCGGCTTACTTCGGGCTAATTCCCTCTGGTAAGCGTCAGCGCGGTCACGTCGTTGTGCTTCGGAGCCATGTGCATGAAGTCCTGCACCCGTTGCAGGATATTCCGGGAAAGCTCTTTGGCGGATGCAGGTCCCGCCTGCATGACGCTCTTGACTCCGTCCAGGCCAAATTCCGCGTGCTTCGACTCGGCCTCCACCACGCCGCGTGAAACCACCGCCAGCGAGCCTTTTGGTCCCAGGCCGACGATGCGGGCGTCCGTCGGAGCCAGCGAGAAAAGCCCGAACGGCAAGCCGGTCGCGGGCAATTCGACCAGGCTTGCCTCATCGCGCAGCAGGCCCGGCGTGTGGCCCGCATTCACGTAGCAAACCGTGCCCAGTTCTTCGTTATAGAGGCCGGCAAAGGCTGGACAACTGCGTACCCCTCCGGCCGCCCGCATAATCTCGAGATTCAGACGGCGCGACAGTTCGACCATCGCTTCCGATTCGTTCAGATCGTCATCGCCAAAGAGTTGCTCGCCCGACGAGCGGAAGCAAGCCTGCGCCGCTTGCAGCACGGGAGCGCCGGTTTCGCGTTTCCCGGCCACATCGAGCAATCCGAAAAGGAAATGGTGCGGGCTGACCCGAAGAAAATCGTGGAAATCGCCCCCGGCGCGCGAAGAACAATAAGCAACCGCCAGATCAGCCCCCTGCAGCGCGGGGCTTTCACCGTGGACGATCTCGCAAACTTCCTCCGTGGTTGTGCCAAACCCGAGTTTTGCCAGCAGACCGGCCATGAGGGGCGAAATCTATCACAAACCTTTGGCCGAGGCAATGAGCGAAAAGTGGGGTCTCTCGCCATAATCGGAATCGTCGGTCGGGCTATTTCTGCGGCCTGGTATGTCCTAATGCCTCCGCCGTGCCGATGAGAGCCCAGGTGCGTTCGTCGGTATTCGGTCTGGAATGCGCCCACTGGAGAACCGCTTTGGGGCCGTCTCGTATGGTCCAAGCCCGCGCAATCTCGTGAACTACAGGGCAGGCATTTCCAGGCCCTCTGAGACTCTGGACATTGTCGAGGAATCGCAATGCCTCGGCAATGTCGCCCTTGTTGGCAGCCGCGACCGCGAACTCGGCCAATCCACGGTTCAAATCTTGCGGGTCCGCGTTGCCGCGCAGTAGATGTTCGGCGCCAACTGGGTCGACGGCGTACTGTTGGGCAGCGACGAAAGAAACGTTAGAACATTTATTTTGCTCAATTAGTTTATCGGCCTCGGCGAACTTCCCTTCCGTTGCTCTAAAAATTGCGTTGTCGCAGGGCGTCGGATGCCCCTGGAGCGTCCTAACTTCGCCGGTGTACCAGAGTGTGAATCGCACCAGCTTCCTGAACAGTGCTGCCATTTTAGGGTCGCTCATATGGGACGCAAGCTCACGCACTCGCTTTTGCTCGCTTCGAGCGCGTAGTGCATCGCCCACCTCGTAGAACAATTGACCGGCCGAATTAGGTTTCATCTGCTCGGCAGTTTTCAGCGCTCCGTCAAAATCGCCGTTTGCGATTTGACGCCGGCCAAACACCAGCAGCGCCTTATCTGGGTCTCCGAGAGGGGTACTCGTCTCAAGGGCACCCTGCAAGTCGCCGTTGCGCGCCTGAATCGCAGCGATGACCTCCGTAGCACTGGCTCCAAGATCCGATCCGGCGAATCTCTTCATCATGTTCTTGGCGCCTGTAACGTCTCCATTCTCAGCGCGAATCTTCGCCAACTCCACGACGGACCATTGCTCATCGTCAGTCCTCTTGAACAGATGCGCCGTCGCCCACGCGTCGTCGTAGTAGCCCTGCGCCGCCTGCTGTTCAAAAATCTGAACATTCGGCCCGATGCCGGGTTCTCCAGCGAGCTTCCATTCCGTGACCGCCTCCCGAAGCAGTTCCTGGTCGGTGATTCGGCGTTCCGGGCGCGGCCAAAGGTTCCACGCAACGCCCGCGCCTGCGCACAATGCGACGGCGACCGCCGCGACCTTCAATCCGACGCTCCGGCTACCCGGTGGGGAGAGTCCCATATTCACATTGGACACCGGTCGGGGTCGCTGGGCCACTCTCTTCGGTAATCGGCCAGCTGTGGGACGATCGCAGCACGCGGACAGGGGTGTCCGCGCCACACACCTATTCGCCGTATTTCTCTTTCAGCGTGCGGGTCATTTCATCCCGAAGCTGCCGGTAGTCGCAGTGGACCGTAGCGCGCAACGCAGCCTCGCTGGAGCTGCCTTGGGAGAGCAGTTCCAGGATGCGCGTGATTTCGCTCATGCCGTAAGCGTCGCGGATGTATTCAGTAGCGGAGAGAGATTCAGCGTACGCGGCCGTAGCTACGGGACCGGAGAAGCTCATAAAACTGCCTTCCAGCACATTGAAGGGGATCTCATCTCCGGTGGCGAATATCTTCTCCAGCTGGCGTCCGTACTGCGCAGCCGACTTGCCTTCTTCGATCTGTGCGATGCCTTCATTCAGCCAGGTGGGGCAGCGGTTGCTCGACATCTGCGAGACAAAGGAATGCGTCAGTTCGTGTTTGAGGACGCGGGCAAGCTCGGGCGTAACGCTCGCAACGCCGCTGATTGGGATCCGCAGCTTGCCATCGTTGATGGCGCCGCTCCAGCTGGGCGCTCGGGTCACGTCGAAGAATGCCTGCTGCGTGTAGAGCGTGACCGCGATGTTGTTTCGGGGCGAGTAGCCCAGATCCCGCACCAGGTCGTCATAGTCGGAGTCGAGGGTCGCGAGCAGATCGCGGCGGAAGCTCTCGGAGGTGGCGTTGCCTTCGAAGTGCAGATTGAAGTGGCTGCTCTCGCGTTGCGAAAAATCGGATTCCACCGTCGCCTCGCGCTCGGCGCGCCCGAGATATTGGCTGACCGTGGCATCCGGCCGCAGGGCCAGCGACTTCTTCCACGAGCGAATCGCATCCGGAGTATGATCGCTGGCGAATTGCACGAAGCCGAGCATCGCCATGGCATCGGGCGAGTCGGGAGCAATGCTGGCCGCGTGTTGTGCGTAGGGCAGAGCTTCCGCGGCATGGCCGGTGCGCATCAGCGTGGCAGCGTAGTAGATCAGTAGGGTGGAGTTATCCGGCTGGAAGTGGAGCGCGGATTCGTAATAGCGCTTGGCCTGCGGAAAGTTGCCGTGATCGGATTCGTGTTTGCCGGCGAGGAAGTAGGCGGTGGCGGCCGCTTCCGGATTGCCGGTTTGCGCGACGCTGCCCAGTGCATCCGTATCCACCTTGCCGTCGCGGATAACTTTTTCGGCGACATCGGCTTCGTGATTGAACGACGGCGCCGGCGGAGTGATGTCGGGAACATTGGCGCCGGCTCCGGAACCGGCATGGACGGCAGCAGCGCCCCCGGCCTCGATGTGGTCGACCGAGGATTTCGGGATCGCGTAAGTGTCTTCGCCAAGGTCATACTCGACCCGGTCTTTGGTTTCGCGGACTTGGTCGGCCCAGATGGTGCGTCCATTCTTAAGATGAATGACGTCCGCGGGCGCGAGAAGCGCCGCCAGAAGCACTAGAATAATAATGAGGACAAGGGCTCGCACTCGCCCGATTTTAGCAACCGCGCGCAGGCTAGGTAAGGTGACCAAGGTGCTGCAACCGGGGCGACTCCCGGGCCGCACCACGAAATAAATGCAAGAAGTTCTCAGTGGGAATCGGATGGCTGTTGGGTTTTTCTGAGAACTGAGAACTGGGAACTGGGAACTGTTTATGGAGCCAGGGCCGGCACGGCGATGGTGGATGATCGGCTTGGCATGGTGCCTGCTGTCCGTAACCGCTCGCGCGGAGGCGGCCGAACCAGCCCCCGACTGTCCCCAAACCACCAGCGCCCTCTACGCGCGGATTCGCTCCGTCGAACTCGATCCGCAGCGCGTCTACCACATTCGCGACGCCTCTATTGACCGGCCGAATCTCCATCTCGATTTGGACGACGGCACGCTGGCGTTCACGGAAGACATTTGCGGGCGCATTACGGGCGCCTTCTTCGAGGGCGAGGGTGAGATACGGCTGCGGCCTCCGAACCGGGCGGAGCGCGGATCCCTGGCGCTGTTCACGGGCATGGCGATTCTCGAAGAGCAGTTCACCTCCGGATATCTGCGCTTCAACGACGACACCGCAGCGCTTCTGAAACCCTTTCTTTCGCCGCCGCCGGAAGGCGCGGAATTCACAAAACAGGATTTCATAAAAGAATGGAACGATACGAGCCGCGCGCAGGCCGAATTCGATGCTCTGCGGCTGCTCGTGGACTTCAGCCATTTTCTTCCGGCGCCGGGTGGGAACCAGCCCCATCAAAAATTCCCGCCTCTGCTGCACGCTCATTTACTGGGCAAGAAACTGGGTGGTTTCGAGGTGTTCTGGGATGCCGCAACCGCCGAACCATTGTGGGCCGGGCAGCCGCGGGTGAAGGACGGCACTCTGTTCTTCGATATCTGGACTTCATTCGCACCCGCCGCGGCGCCCGGCGCAGCTACGGCTCGACTGGCGGTTAACGCCTCCATCACGAACTTCCGGATTCGCGCGTCGGTCGAGCCTCCGACCATGTTGCGAGCATCGACGGAGATCAATGTTCGCATCCGCAGTAGCGGAGAAAGGATGCTGCTGTTTGAGTTGTCGCGGTATCTCAAGATTGATGCGATCGAGGAGGATGGGCGGCCGGTAGACTTCATCCAGAATCCGGCGGTTGAAGGAACCGAACTGCAGCGAAAAGGGAACGATCTGGTGGCCGTGGTGTTCCCTGCCCCGCTCCTATCCGGCCAGGAATTGAAACTGCGCTTCCGCTATGCCGGCGAGGTTCTATCGGAGGCGGGCAACGGATTGCTGTATGTGGGCGAGCGCGGCACCTGGTATCCGAATTTCGGCTTGAGCCCGGCCCAGTTCGAGATGGAGTTTCACTATCCCGCGGACTGGACGCTGGTGGCGACGGGAAAAAAGATCTTGCGCGCCAGCAGCGACACCAACGAAGCGGAAACGGAAACCAAGCGGGAAGCACGCGAGAAAGTTTCCCGCTGGACGTCCGAGCGGCCCATCCCGGTGGCGGGCTTCAACCTGGGCAAGTACGTTCGGGCCGAGGCCAAGGCGGGTAACATTCTGGTGGAGGCGTATGGCACCAAGGGAGTAGAGAAATCTTTTCCGAAGGCGCAGTCGGAGGTGATTGAGCCGCCGATTTTTCCCGGTGCTCCCCTACTGAAATCGGGACCGATAGGACCGATCGTCGTGACTCCGCCTCCTCCCTCGCCGGCGCGCGATGTGCAGGCGGTGGCGGACCGGGCGGCTAAGGCCATTACCAGTTTCTCGCAGTGGTTCGGGCCCTATCCCTATGGCTCGCTGGCCCTGACACAGATGCCGGGGAAATTGAGCCAGGGATGGCCCGGCTTGGTCTTCCTCTCGAGCTTCGCGTTTCTGAGTTCGCAGGAGCAGACGGATCTGCGTCTTGACCCGGTGACGCGCGAGCTTGACACCCAGGTTCTGGTGCACGAAACGGCCCATCAATGGTGGGGCGATCTAGTGCTGTGGAAGACGTATCGCGATCAGTGGCTGGCGGAAGGACTGGCAAACTATGCGTCGCTGTTGGTGCTCGAACAACAGAACCCGACGCAATTCCGGCAGGTTCTCGAGAAATACCGCCGTGATCTCTTGAGCAAGAACAAAGATGGAGAGTGGCTGCGCGACGCTGGCCCGGTGACGCTGGGGCAGCGCCTCGATTCATCGCATTTTCCCTTGGGATACGAGGAGATCAGCTATGAGAGAGGGACGTGGCTGTTTCACATGCTGCGATGCATGCTAAACGACGCCATGCTGCGCGACTCCGAAACGGCGTCTCGCTCCAGGAAAGGGCGAGCGAATTCTGAGGAGCCCTTTTTCCGTGCGCTGCGGAAAATCAGGGACCGGTACGCGGGAAAGAGCCTCAGCACGCAGGAGCTGGTGCAAGCCTTCGAAGAGGACCTGCCGCGCCCACTTTGGTACGAGAAACGTCCCAAACTGGACTGGTTTTTGCAGGGTTGGATCGAAGGGACCGCGATCCCGGAGCTGGAAGCGCGTGAGATTCGCATTACGGAGAAAGCTGGGGTGACCACGGTTACCGGCGTGATCGTACAAAAGGACGTGCCTAGCGATCTGGTGACGGCGGTTCCGGTGTATGGCGCGACCGCGGGAAACACGCAGGTTTTTCTGGGGGAAGTGCTGGCCGATGGCGCGGAGACTGGGTTCCGGCTGGTCGCGCCCAGCGACGTGCACAAGATTGTGCTCGATCCGAAGCAGACGATTCTTTCCGCGCCCAAGTAATTCCCAACACTCACAGACGTTAGTGTCCATGCGCGATGATTTTGCGCCCCGCCGAGGCCATCCGATTGCTGGCAAAGAGTTGTCAGGAAAGTCAATCGGAGGATGGTATGGCTCTCCCGCTCACTGCTCTTCAGGCGAATGCTCTTCAGGCGAATGTTCTTCAGGCAAATGTATTCGCGAACGATCGGCCCCCGCGGCGCACCATTCTCCTGGTTGAAGATGAACCGTTTGTGCGCGAGGCGACCCGCAGCATTCTGGAGAACGCAGGTTTTGAAGTTCTGCGGGCCGGCGATGCGAAAGACGCGCTCATCCTATACGAAGCGCGCAAGCCGAGCATTGACCTGATCATAACCGACATGGGGCTCCCGGGACGCTCAGGACTGCAACTGACGCAAGATCTGCGAGAGCGTTCCCCAGAGCTCATGGTGCTGCTGACGTCGGGTTATATCAGCCCGGAGTACGAGACCAAAGCGGCCGGGTTATGCGCGCATTTTCTGGCCAAGCCCTATTCCACGCGGACGCTGATCGACAAGGTCGAACAGATTCTTGCAGCTATCCCGCTGGGGCATCCAGCGACACAAGCGGGCTAGCAACATGAACATGTAACAACTCATGCGGTGGGAGACGGGCGCCTCGCCCGTCCAGCGCTACCAACATGCTTTGCCCCTGTAAGCTTCCGCGACGTTTATAATCGTCCGTTCCCCACTTCACTTCCCAGTTCAGTTCCTAAGCATAAGGACTAAGAGTAAGAATAAGGAGCACTCATGAAATTCGACGGGCGAGTCGCGCTGGTTACAGGAGCGTCGCAAGGCATAGGTCATGCCTGCGCGCTGGCGCTGGCGCGCGAGGGCGCGACCGTAGCCGTAGCCGCGCGCAATCAGCAGAAGCTCGACCAACTGGTCGCGGAGATCACGGCGGCAGGCGGCAAGGCATCGGCGTTCGTCATGGACGTGGCCGAAGAAGACCAGGTAAAAGCGGGCATCAAGTCGGCGCTCGGCCAATTCGGCAAGATCGACATCCTGGTCAACAACGCCGGCATCACCCGCGACCAACTGGTGATGCGCATGAAGCGCGCCGATTGGGACGCCGTGCTGAACACGAATCTGACCTCCGCATATCTCTGCATCCAGCAGGTAATCGGTTCCATGCTCAAACAGCGCTGGGGACGCATCATCAACATCACCAGCGTCTTCGGGCAGACGGGGCAAGCCGGCCAAGCGAACTACGCCGCGTCGAAAGCCGGCCTGATCGGCCTGACCATGGCGATGGCGCGCGAGGTGGCGTCGCGCAATATCACGTGCAACGCGGTCGCTCCGGGCTTCATTGAGACCAGCATGACGGCTGGGCTGAGCGACGAATTCAAGCAGAATGCAGTGAAGTCGATTCCGCTGGGCCGCGTGGGCGCGCCCGAAGACGTTGCCAGCGCCGTATGCTTTCTCGCTTCGGACGAAGCCTCCTACATCACCGGCCATGTGCTCAACGTGAATGGCGGCCTGTTGATGGGCTAGAGTCGCGCTCCCTGATCTGCGCTCAATGATCTGCGCAATCTGATCTGTGCTATCTGAGCCGCGACCTCCGATTTGCGCCCTCCCATGAGCTATAATTCGCAAAAATCAACCAGAGAGTAGCAATGCCCAATCAACCTTCCCCCGGGCTTCCCACGCCCCATCCGCTTTCCTCCGACTGTCGCATCCTGCTGGACGCTGCTCCCGACGCCATGCTCGTAGTCAACGCCGACGGAGAAATTGTCGCCGCCAATCCCGCGGCCGAAAAGCTCTTCGGCCTCTTTGGCGACGAATTCACCGGCCGCACCGTCGAATCTCTGATCCCCGACCGATTGCGCCACCAGCACCAGCTTTACCGTGCCAGCTTCGTCAGCGATCCGCGCTCCCGCCCCATGGGAGCAGGCCTCGAGCTCTTCGCCCTGCGCAGCGATGGCAGCGAGGTTCCGGTTGACATCAGTCTCAGTCCGCTTACGGTGGACGGCGAAACCTACACGCTGGTTGCGATCCGCGAAGTCGCCGAACGCCGGCAAGCCGAAGAAGCTCTGCGCAAATCGGAGCGCGAGTACCGCGCGCTCTTTGAAAATGCCAATGACTGCATCATGATTTTCGAACTGGAAAACGAAACCATTCTCGACGTCAATCCCAAAGCCTGCGAGACCTACGGATTCACCCGCGACGAGTTCATTGGCATGAGTCTGAAGACCATCACTCGCAACGTCGCTCGCGGAGAAGAAGGCCTCCGTCTGCTCCTGCAAACCGGCTCCTGCCGCAATTACGAAACCGTCCACATCCGCAAGGACGGAACCGCGATGAACATCCTGGCCAACTCCGCGCTCCTCGAACGCGATGGACGAAAAGTGGTGCTCAGCATCGACCGCGACGACACCGAGCGCATCCGCGCCCAAGCCGAACGCGAACGCCTGATCGCGGAATTAACCGATGCGCTGGCCAGGATCAAAACCCTCACCGGAATTCTTCCCATCTGCGCCTCGTGCAAAAAGATTCGTGATGAAGCCGGTGAATGGACCGCGATCGAGAATTACGTTCGCGACCGTTCCGAGGCCGACTTCTCGCACGGCATCTGTCCCGAATGCGCCAAGCGGCTTTATCCCGGCTACTAAAAAGAGGAGAATTGAGAGAATGCGCTCGGCGCGGAGACTGCGGTCTCGTCCTTGCTGCGCAGGGGCAAATTCTTCTGTCTGCTATCTATTAACGTAATAGATAGTAACCCGGTAGTACTGGTACCCCCCCCCACCTCCCCCCTCCTCCCCCCCCACTTTCTTGAACAATAATGTATACACCAACCCAAACAAAAAAAATCAAAAACAAAAAAAAAAAATAGAATACAAA